>ENA-ORCU01000862-ORCU01000862.1-marine-metagenome-genome-assembly--contig:-NODE-862-length-10252-cov-2.822801_pt1 | contig 10252 bp, 7 predicted proteins | sample MGYA00248631_ERZ508512 | MGnify/ENA primary metagenome ERZ508512 (study PRJEB26183, sample SAMN06268844) | marine metagenome | isolation source: Tt an P1 anaerobic enrichment on pine from sediment taken... | reverse complement strand
CCTCGCCGAGCTGGTGCAGCAGGCCGAAGCCCGGCAGGGGCGTGGGCTGCTGGTCGACTTTCTCGACGAAGAACAGCGCCGCCTGCTCTTTCCGGCCCGCCGGCCGAGCAGTGAGGTCAGTCGATTCGTGACCATTGTTCAGGGCTGCGACAACTTCTGTGCCTATTGCATCGTTCCCTACGTGCGCGGACGCGAAGTGAGCCGGCCCAGTGCCGAGGTGCTGGATGAAGTGCGCTCCCTTATCGACCAGGGCGCAGCGGAAATTACCCTGGTCGGCCAAAACGTCAATTCTTACGGCGTCAAAGAGGGAGATGAGATCTCCTTTGCCGAACTGTTGCGCCAGGTGCATGAGGTGCCAGGGCTGAAACGGCTGCGTTTTATCACCTCTCATCCCAAAGACCTCTCCGACGAACTGATCGACTGCTTCGGCAGCCTCGACAAGTTGTGCAAGCATCTGCATCTGCCGGTGCAGGCTGGCTCTGATCGTATTCTTCAGGCCATGGGGCGCGGCTACAGCCGTGACCATTACCTGGCCAAGGTGGCCCGCTTGCGGCAGGTTTGTCCCGAGATCCGCCTGACTTCGGATGTGATTGTCGGTTTCCCGGGCGAAGAAGAGGATGATTTTGAGCAGACCCTCGATTTGCTGCGTCAGGCGCAGTTCGCCGAAATCTACTCCTTTATCTTTTCGCCTCGTGAAGGGACCGCCGCCGCTCTGCTACCCGACGAGACGCCCGTCGAAGTAAAGCAGCAGCGCTTCGATTGCATGCTCGCCTTGCAGGACGAGATCACTCGCCGCTACCATGACAGGGATGTTGGGAAACTAGTGCCGTTGCTGGTGGAAGGGGAGAGCCGCCAGGGCGGCGGTCAGCTGTTCGGTCGTACCAACTGGAACCGGATCGTCAATTTTACCGGCGACCACAGCCTGATCGGCTGCATCGTTTCGGTACGACTGATGGAAGCCCAGCGCAACTCCCATATCGGTGTCCTTGAGGATAAAATAAACGTCGCCAGAAAAGCCGGTTAGCTGGCAATCTCTAACCCTTACTCGCAAGGTCTTGCCATGATCGATTTGCACACCCACACCATATTCAGCGACGGCGAGCTGATCCCCGCCGAACTGACCCGCCGCGCTGCGGTGGCCGGTTATCGGGCTATCGGCTTGACCGATCACGGCGATATGTCCAACATGGATCTGATTATTCCACGCCTGGTGCGGGTGGCCGACGACCTGTCCCAAGCCTGGGGGCTGACCGTAGTGCCCGGCATCGAGTTGACCCATATTCCGCCTGCGGCTATTGCCGAGGCTGCTCGTGAGGCACGCAAGCTTGGGGCCAAGCTGGTCGTCTGTCATGGCGAAACCCTCAGCGAGCCTGTTGCCGAAGGAACCAATCGGGCCGCCCTGGAAGCCGATATCGATATTCTCGCCCACCCCGGCCTGATCAGCGAGGAGGAGGTGCGTCTGGCCGCCGAGCGGGGCATCTGCCTGGAGTTGACCACCCGCTCCGGGCACTCCCTGAGTAACGGACATGTTGCCCGCGCGGCCCTGGCCGGCGGCGCACGGCTGGTTCTTAACACTGACAGCCACGCACCGGGCGATCTAACCCCCCTGGAAAAGGCTCGTCGTATCGCCTTTGGCGCCGGCCTCAGCGAGGCTCAGTTTGAGCAGTGTCGCCGCAACAGCGAGGAATTAGTGAAACGGCTGATGGGCTGATTCCCGTCGTTTGTTTAGCGGTTTTGGATCCGTCGGGTCACTAGCCTGTTGCTGGCACTTGGCAGAACGGTATTTTAATTGGAAAAAATCGTGCGGTATCCGCCGTAACGATTAGAGGGGATAGGAAGATGACTGAACAGGATTTCGCCCTATTAAAGGAATTGGTGGAAACCCCGAGTCCGTCCGGTTTTGAACAGCCGGCGCAGCGCATCTGCCGCCGCGAGATGGGCCAGGTTGCCGATGAGTTGAATACCGACGTGATGGGTAACGTGATCGCCCGCCTGGCCGGACCCGAAGGGGCGCCGCGGGTCATGCTGGCCGGCCACTGCGACGAGATCGGCTTCATGGTCCGCTACATCGACGACAAGGGATTTATCTATTTTGCGCCCATCGGCGGTGTCGACGCTCATCTGGTGCCGGGCCAGCGGGTCCATATTCACAGTGCCGGCGGGCCGGTGCTGGGGGTGGTCGGCAAGAAGCCGATACATCTTATGGAGGCCAAGGATCGCGAAACGGTGGTCAAGCTCAATCAGCAGTTCATCGATATCGGCTGCGCCGATGCCGAGGAAGCCAGGAAGCTGGTGGCGGTCGGGGACCCGGCGACCTTCGCCGTCGGCGTCGAGCGGTTGCAGGGTGAGCTGGTGGCTTCCCGCGCCTTCGACGACAAGATGGGCGCCTTTATTGTCTGCCAGGTGCTCAAGGAAGTCAAAAAGCTGGGTACGGTTCCGGTCGATCTCTACGGCGTGACCACCGTTCAGGAGGAAGTTGGCCTGCGCGGAGCGACCACCAGCGCCTACGGTGTCAACCCCGATGTCGGCATAGCCATTGACGTCGGCTTCGCCACCGATTTTCCCGGTGTCGAAAAGAAGGATGTCGGCGAATTCATGGTCGGAAAGGGGCCCATCATTTCTCGCGGCGCCAATATCAATCCGGCCCTGTTCGACCTGCTATTGGCCACCGCTAAAGAAGAGGAGATTCCTTATCAGCTAATGGGAGCTCCTAGAGGGACCGGCACTGACGCCAATGTCATGCAGTTGTCACGCGCAGGGGTCGCCGCTGCATTGATTCAGGTGCCGTTACGCTATATGCACTCGCCGGTGGAAGTACTGTCTTTGGCCGATATCGATTATACGGTACGTCTCTTGGCGGCGCTGATGCCGAAGCTGGCCGCAACCAAGAGCTTTATTCCCAACTGAATACCCAAACAAGGGTGATTGGCAAACGCCGTTTTTCTGGGAACTGGCGGTCTGGCGAGCGCGCTTTTTGGCTTGACGCTACCGATCCATTTTTCTAAGATGCCCGACTAACTTTTTACCCCCACCAAGGAGATGGCGATGCGGGATTCCGCTGATATTCAAGAAGGTTTGACATTCGACGACGTCTTGCTCGTTCCTGCCCATTCGACGGTATTACCCAAAGAGGTCGATCTCACCACCCACCTTACCGCCAACATTCAACTCAATGTACCCCTGCTGTCGGCGGCTATGGATACGGTGACCGAGGCCCGCGCCGCGATTGGCATGGCCCGCGAGGGGGGGATGGGCATCGTTCACAAGAACATGTCGCCGGCGGAGCAGGCCATCGAGGTCGATCAGGTCAAGAAGTCTGAAAGCGGCATGATCGTCGATCCCATTACAATGCGGCCGGAACAGAAGATTTTCGAGGCCCTCGAGCTGATGGAAAAATACCGCATCTCCGGGGTGCCGATTACCAAGGACGGCAAGCTGGTCGGTATTTTAACAAACCGCGACCTTCGTTTCGAGACCCAGCTCGATCAGCCGATCTCCAACGTTATGACCAAGGAGAATCTGGTCACTGTGCCGCCGGGCACCACCCTGGAAGAGGCCAAGTACCATCTCCACAAGCATCGTATCGAAAAGCTGCTGGTGGTCGATGACAACTACGCCCTGAAGGGTCTGATCACCATCAAGGACATTGAGAAGGTGCGCAAGTACCCGCTGGCCTGCAAAGACGATCTGGGTCGTCTGCGTGTCGGCGCCGCGGTCGGCGTCGGCGCCGATCGCGAAGAACGTCTGGAAGCCCTGATCCGGGCCGGGGTCGACGCCATCGTGCTCGATACCGCCCATGGTCATTCCAAATCAGTACTCGATGCAGTAGTGGATACCCGGCGATGTTATCCCGATCTGCAGCTGATCGCCGGTAACATCGCCACCGCCGAAGCAGCCGAATCGCTGATTAAGGCCGGGGTCAATGCGGTCAAGGTCGGCATCGGGCCGGGCTCTATATGCACCACCCGGGTGGTGGCCGGAGTCGGCGTACCGCAGATCACTGCCATCATGAATGTCGCCAAGGTTACTCACAAAGCCAACATTCCGCTTATTGCCGACGGCGGCATCAAATACTCCGGCGAACTGCCCAAAGCCATCGCCGCCGGCGCCGACGTGATCATGATCGGTTCCCTGTTCGCCGGTACCGAGGAGTCGCCTGGCGAAACAATCCTTTACCAGGGCCGTACCTATAAGGCCTATCGCGGTATGGGCAGCCTTGGCGCCATGAAGCAGGGCAGCAAGGATCGTTACTTCCAGGGCGACGTCGACAAGGAAGTCAAGCTGGTTCCCGAGGGCATCGAAGGGCGGGTGCCTTTCCGCGGCAGCCTGTCGGACAACGTCCATCAGCTGCTGGGCGGTCTGCGGGCCGGTATGGGCTATGTCGGCTGCGCCAATCTGCGCGAGTTGCAGACCAAGTCCTGTTTTATCCGCATCACCAACGCCGGACTGCGCGAGTCCCACGTGCACGACGTCAATATCACTCACGAAGCGCCCAATTATAGACTGGAGCGGAACTGAGCGGAGGAGAAAAGCTTTTTCGCTAGCTCCTATTAATGGCTCAAGAGGCGAAGACTCAAAGTAAATTAGTTCTTTGACTTCCTTTGCGGTCTTTACGTCTTAAGAGAGCGAAGCGAACGAGCGTGAGAATGGTTTTGAGTTTCTGTTTTTCTCTACGTTACTGCGGAAATATCTGATTTCCGGTTGTTTCAGTCCATACTTGCAGCTAGCGTGCTTTACGGAGTTTTTCATGTCCCAGGATATCCATAGCGAAAAGATACTCATCCTCGATTTCGGTTCCCAGTACACCCAGCTCATTGCCCGCCGGGTGCGCGAGGCCCACGTCTACTGCGAGCTGCACCCCTTCGACATGGCGCTGGACGAGATCAAGGCCTTTGCCCCCAAGGGTATCATTCTCTCCGGCGGTCCCAAGTCGGTCTACGAGGAAGGCGCTCCGGCCATCGCCGAGGAACTGTTCGAGCTCGGCGTGCCGGTGCTCGGCATCTGTTACGGCATGCAGCTCATGAGCCGCCACTTCGGCGGCGAGGTGGTGCCGGCCGGTAAACGTGAATATGGTCATGCCGAACTGCTCGCTCAGGGGACGCCTGGGCCCCTGTTCGAAGGCTTTTTCGTTGAAGGAAAGAGCCCGGTATGGATGAGCCACGGCGACCACGTGGAAAAAGTTCCCGCCGGTTTCGAGGTGGTGGCCGGCACCGAAAACGCGCCAGTCTGCGCCATCCAGAACGTGGCGCGCAACCTCTACGGTGTGCAGTTTCATCCCGAGGTCAACCATACCCCCCGCGGGGAGCAGCTCATCGACTGTTTTGTGCGGCAGATCTGCGGTTGCAGCGGCCAGTGGACGCCGGGACAGATCATCGAGGACGCGGTGGCGCGCATTCGTCAGCAGGTCGGCAGCGACCAGGTAATTCTCGGCCTGTCGGGAGGAGTCGATTCCTCCGTGGCGGCGACCCTCATTCATCGCGCCATCGGCGATCAGCTGACCTGCGTGTTCGTCGACAACGGCCTGCTGCGCCTCGGCGAAGGGGACCAGGTAATGGCCACCTTTGCCGAAAATATGGGGGTCAAGGTCATACGGGTCGACGCCGAGCAGCGTTTTCTCGACCGCTTGGCCGGGGTCACCGATCCCGAAGCCAAGCGCAAGATCATCGGCAACCTGTTCGTCGACATCTTCGAGGAAGAGGCGGCCAAGATCAGCGACGCCAAATGGCTTGCTCAGGGTACCATCTACCCTGACGTCATCGAGTCGGCCGGGGCCAAGACCGGCAAAGCCCACAGCATAAAAAGCCATCACAACGTCGGCGGTTTGCCCGACTACATGAAGCTCGACCTGCTCGAGCCGCTGCGGGAACTTTTTAAGGACGAGGTGCGGGCTATCGGTGAAGAAATGGGGCTGCCCCATGCCATGGTCTGGCGCCATCCCTTCCCCGGGCCGGGTCTCGGTGTGCGGATTCTCGGTGAAGTCCGAAAGGAGTACGCTGACATCCTGCGTCGGGCCGACGCCATCTACATCGAAGAACTCTACCGCACCGGTCATTACGATAAGATCAGCCAGGCCTTCGCCGTCTTTCTGCCGGTCAGGAGCGTTGGTGTCATGGGCGACGGTCGTACCTACGAATTCGTCATTGCTCTGCGCGCGGTGGAGACCAAGGATTTCATGACCGCCGGCTGGTATCCGCTGCCCTATGCCGAGATGGCCCATATCAGCGGCCGTATCATCAACGAGGTCAAAGGGGTCAATAGGGTGGTCTACGATATTTCCAGCAAGCCCCCGGCGACCATCGAGTGGGAGTAGCCGGTGGCGGCCGGCAAAGGCGGGGGCGAAAGCGGGCGCCGGAAGCCGGGCAAGCCGGCTCGAAAATACAGCCAGGCGGCCCGCCTGCACGACCTTATTCGCCTGCTTGAAGCCCGCCATGGCGCCACCGTGGCCGAACTCGCCGAGGAATGCGGGGTTACCCGCCGCACCATTTACCGCGACCTGCAGGCCGTCGAGGAGGCGGGCTATCCGCTGGTCAAAGAAGACGCCGGCGATGGCAGCGTCCTCTACTCCTTTCTCACCGGTTTCAGCAAGATTCCCCCCATCACCTTCTCCCTGCCCGAGTTGATGACATTGTTTCTCTGTCGCGGGCAGCTGGCTTTCCTGCAGGGTACCCCGTTTCAGGACGATCTCGACGCCGTCTTCGGCCGTATTCGTGCCAGCCTTCCACCGCGCAGCGTAGCCCATCTCGAACGATTGGCCGAGGCGGTGACCCCCCGCTTTCAGGGCCTGCGCGATTATAGTGGCAAGCGCCCCGTGCTCGAAGCATTGCGCCGAGCGTTACTTTTTCAGCTCCGCTGTAACATTCGTTACGCACCCGCCCAGCGCCGCGCCGCCGACTATCCCTTCGATCCCTACACTCTGCTGTTCTACAAGGATTCTCTCTATTTGGGCGGATTTGCCCATAACCGCCAAGAATTGCGCCTGTTTCTGGTAGATCGTATCGAGTCCGTCACGGTTGGGGAGGAGAGGTTTGAGCTGCCGGAAGATTTTTCCATCGATCAACTCACCGGTGGTGCTTTCGGGCTGGTCGCCGAAGAGCCACAGTCCATTCGTCTTCAATTTACCGCCGACGTGGCTCACCTGGTGCGAGAGCGCAGCTGGCATGAAAGCCAGCGCATCGAAGAACAGGAAGACGGATCGCTGATTCTTTCTCTGCATGTCGGGGGAGAGAAGGAAATCCTTGCCTGGATTTACTCCTTCGTACCCCATGTGAAGGTGCTTGAACCATCGGCTTTGCGCAAGACTTTCCTTGACGGATTGCGTCAGGCCTTGGCGGAGTAACCGCGTCGAGGCATCTGTTGTGACATATTCTGTCGCATGTCTGCTTTAGGCTCCCTGGTAAAGGAAATCTATTAAACCAAGGAGTCTGCCATGATTGTTTTGCATCTTGAACAGGAACTGTCCGCCAGCCCCTATTTCGATATCCACCATGCACAGCGCTGTGACGCGAAAGCATCCGGCTGGGTCTTTTCCGGGACTCTTGGCGACGGTTGGTACGAAGGGGAAGTCTCGGTGACGGTCGGTCCGCAGTCCAGTGTCGCTTTTGCCGATGAGTGGTTCGACCCCGCCGCGCTGCGCGAGTTTTTTGCCCGGGTAGATCGTGAACAGCTTTGCAATGCGCTATACAATGCCGTGGATGATCTGGTTGCGGTGCGTTGTCAGGCTACTGCCAACAGTCGGCTGGTAAATCCTCATTGGCATATCGAGCCGGTGCATGGCATCGTTTCTTCCGGAGAGGCCCGCTGGTCCACGCCGATCTGAAAGGGAGTACCTGTATGGGGGAGTAATCGTTGCATTTTTCCCTGATCTGCGGCTACACTGTGGCGATTCGGACCAGAACGGAGATATGCCATGAGAACGGTTGTACTCGCCTCGACCAGCCCTTATCGCCTGCAGTTGCTCAAGCAGCTGGGAATCCCTTTTCACGTGGCACCGCCGCTTTATGAGGAGGAGATCGACCAGGGTGTGGCCCCGGAACTGCTGGTCAAGCATCTTGCTGCCCACAAGGCGAAGAGCCTGGCGGAGAAATACCCCGATGCATTGATCATTGGTGCCGATCAGGTTTTTGCCGATCCCCGTGGACATATTCACGGTAAACCCGGTGGGCTTGCCCAGGCGGCCGCCCAGTTGAGGGAAATGGCCGGTAAGACCCATACTTTTTATACCGGGCTCAGTGTTTTCGATGCCGCCAGTGGCGAATCGCTGACCGATTACGATTGTTATTCGGTCACCCTGCGCAAACTTTCCTCGGAGCAGATCCATTTCTATCTCGAGAAGGAACAGCCGTTCGATTGTGCCGGCTCTTTCAAGATCGAAGGGCTCGGTATCAGTCTCATGGAACGTATGGCTGGCGATGACTACACTACGCTCATCGGTTTGCCGCTGATCAAGGTGGTCGATTTTCTTGCCCATTTCGGAGTGCGGGTGCTCGGCTGATAAGATTGCAGGCCGCCGAAAAAGTTTAGAAATTCAGTATCTTATGGTTCCTTTCCGCAATGTGGTTGCGGTGGTGCAAACAGCCTGCTAACAGTTGACCCTCTGCCGTCCGCAGTGGTAAAGTTGCAGCCAGATTTCAGTATGCCGGTCATCGCCGTGCTTTAGCGCTTGCGATATCGGTTTTTTTGTTTTATCTGGGGTGTTCTCCGAGTAACCCGCTGGCCGCCAGGCGGCCAACTCCCCGACCCTTGTGCTGGACATTGTCATGACCCCTCCCGGTTTCGTACATCTACATCTTCATAGTCAATACAGCTTGCTCGACGGCGCCATCAAAATTGGCGACCTGGTCAAACGCGCCGTTGCTTGTCAGATGCCGGCCCTGGCCGTGACCGATCACGGCAACATGTTCGGCGCGGTGGAATTTTACAGCAAGGCGCACGCCGCCGGAATCAAGCCGATCCTCGGTTGCGAGGTCTACGTAGCCCCCGGTTCCCGCTTTGACAAAACCAACGCCCGCGGTTCCTCGGAGGCCTCCCACCATTTCATGCTCCTCTGCCAGAATCTGACCGGCTATCGCAACCTCTGCCATCTGGTGTCGGCGGCCTACCGCGAAGGTTTCTACTACAAGCCGCGCATCGACTGGCAATTGCTTGCCGAACATCACGAGGGGCTGATCGGTATGACCGCCTGCCTCGGCGGCGAGATTCCGTCCCTGATCAACCAGGGCAAGATGGCCGAGGCCAAACGTCGCACCGAAGAGATGGCGCGCATCTTCGACGGCGACCGCCTCTATCTGGAACTGCAGGAAAACTTCCTCACCGAACAGGATGTTGCCAACAAGGGTCTCATCGAGTTGTCCAAAGAACTCGGCTTGCCGCTGGTAGCGACCAACGACTGCCACTATCTGACCCGGGAAGACGCCTACGCCCATGAGGTCCTGCTGTCCATTCAGACCGGCAAGACCATGGACGATCCCAACCGGATGAGATTCCCCAACGACGAGTTCTATGTCAAGACGCCGGAGGAGATGGCCGAACTGTTCAAGGAGGTGCCCGAGGCCCTGAGCAACACCCTGGCCATTGCCGAGCGCTGCAATCTGGAACTCGATTTCAACACCTACCACTTTCCCCAGTACGAAAAGCCGGAGGAAAAGACCCTCGACGATGTGCTGGCCGAGGATTCCCGCAAGGGGCTCGATGAGCGCCTGGAGGAGATCCGCCGCATTCGTCCCGACTTTTCCGCCGAGCAGGAACAGGCCTATCGCGAGCGCCTCGAAGTCGAGCTGGAATGTATCCGTTCCATGGGCTTTCCCGGCTATTTTCTCATTGTTGCCGATTTCATCAACTGGGCCAAGGACAACGATATTCCGGTCGGGCCCGGCCGCGGTAGTGCCGCCGGTAGTCTTGTTGCCTACGCCATCCGCATCACCGATATCGACCCGATGCCGTATAACCTGCTGTTCGAGCGGTTCCTCAACCCGGAGCGTGTGTCGATGCCCGATATCGACGTCGACTTCTGCATCTACGGCCGCGAGGACGTCATCAACTACGTACGGCAGAAGTACGGCGAGGCCAACGTCGCCCAGATCATCACCTTCGGCACCATGATGGCCAAGGGCGTGGTGCGCGATGTCGGCCGGGCGCTCAATATGCCCTACGGCGAGGTGGACAAGATCGCCAAGCTGGTGCCGGCGGTGCTCAACATCACCCTCAAAGAAGCGGTTGAGCAGGAGCCGAAACTCAAGGAACTGGCCGACAAGGA
>ENA-ORCU01000861-ORCU01000861.1-marine-metagenome-genome-assembly--contig:-NODE-861-length-10256-cov-3.234601_pt1 | contig 10256 bp, 11 predicted proteins | sample MGYA00248631_ERZ508512 | MGnify/ENA primary metagenome ERZ508512 (study PRJEB26183, sample SAMN06268844) | marine metagenome | isolation source: Tt an P1 anaerobic enrichment on pine from sediment taken... | reverse complement strand
TGCCGATGGAACGGGAATTGACGTCGGACACATCGCCCCAGTGCCCCGCCCCGGCATGCCAGGCGCGTAGCTCTTCGGCGACCATGTGGAAGAGCCGCCCGTCCTCGGCGATCAGGTAATGGGCCGAAACCTCGGCCGAGGGGTCGCACAGCCGCTCCAGCGCCGCCTCGGCACTGGGCATGGCGGTGTAGTGCAGCACGACCATGTCCGGCTGCGCCCCGCCGCGGCGCGGGCCGCAATTGGGCGAGGGGCAGCTTTGTGCGGTCACGCCGCCTCAGCGCCGCGCGAGGCGGAAGGGCGTGGGATCCCAGGCGCAGGCGAAGCCGTCGCCGTCGGGGTCGAGGTTCTTGCGGTCGCGCGTCGGCCCGCCCGCCGCCAGGAAGGCCAGCTGCGCCAGGTCGGGCGAGGCGTAGCGGGCGCAGGCGCGCTGGCTGGATTTCAGCTTCAGGGCGGAGCGGCGATAGATCGATTCGCCCACCCGGTTGGTGGTGTTCAGCGCGTATTCCACGATGTTCGGCCCGGTCGAAGGGGCGTGGTCGGGCAGCGCGGTGGGCTCGATCACCTCGTATTGCTGGCGCAGCTCGGCCAGGCGCTCGCGGTCGCTTTCGATGGTTTCACGTGCGGTCACGGCCGAGAAATCCTGCTCATCCGAAAGCGCGGGGTTGTTCGGCGCCGGCGCGCCCTGAAGCTGCTGCTCCCGCGCGGCTTGGTAGGAGCCGTAATCACCAAACCCCACCCCGGCCGCGGAATCGGGCACCTCGGGGGAACAGGCCGTAAGTGACGCCAGAACCAGCGCCGGAATGCCAAACCGTTTCATGATGAATCCTGCTCTTCGCTCTTCGGCGGGGGACCTTACCACCATTTCTCCGGCTTGGAAACAAAGCCCGCCGCCTGCTCCAGCGCGTAGGCGGAGTTCAGCAGGTCGCCCTCTTCCCAGGGCCGGCCGATCAGCTGCAGGCCCAGCGGAAGGCCCTGCTTGTCGAGCCCCGCGGGGACCGAGATGCCGGGCAGGCCGGCGAGGTTCACGGTCACGGTGAAGACGTCGTTGAGATACATCTGCACCGGATCGGCCTCGGCCATTTCGCCCAGGCCGAAGGCGGCCGAGGGTGTGGCGGGGGTCAGGATGGCGTCGATGCCCTGCGCGAAGACATCCTCGAAGTCTTTCTTGATCAGGGCGCGGACCTTGCGGGCGCGGTTGTAATAGGCGTCGTAGAAGCCCGCCGACAGCACATAGGTCCCGATCATCACCCGGCGCTGCACCTCGTGGCCGAAGCCCTCGGCGCGGGTTTTTTCGTACATCTCGGTGATGCCGTCGCCCTGCGCCAGCCTGGCGCGGTGGCCGTAGCGCACCCCGTCATAGCGGGCGAGGTTCGACGAGGCCTCGGCCGGCGCGATCACGTAATAGGCGGGCAGCGCGTATTTGGTGTGGGGCAGCGAGATGTCCACGATCTCGGCACCGGCGGATTTCAGCATCTCCGCGCCGTCGTGCCAGAGCTTCTCGATCTCCTCGGGCATGCCGTCCATGCGGTATTCGGCGGGGATGCCGATCTTCTTGCCCTTGATGTCGCCGGTCAGCAGCGCCTCGAAATCCGGCACCGCGATGTCGGCCGAGGTCGAATCCTTGGGGTCGTGCCCGGCCATCGCGCCCAGCATGATCGCGGCGTCGCGGACGCTCTTGGTCATCGGCCCGGCCTGGTCGAGCGAGCTGGCAAAGGCCACCACCCCCCAGCGCGAGCAGCGCCCGTAGGTGGGCTTCAGCCCCACGATGCCGGTGAAGGCCGCGGGCTGGCGGATGGAGCCGCCGGTGTCGGTTCCCGTCGCGGCCAGGCACAGGTCGGCCGCCACGGCCGAGGCCGAGCCGCCCGAGCTGCCGCCCGGGGTCAGCGCGGTGTCCTCGTTGCCGCGCCTCCAGGGGTTCACGGCATTGCCGTAAACGCTGGTCTCGTTGGACGAGCCCATGGCGAATTCGTCCATGTTCAGCTTGCCCAGCATCACCGAGCCCGCATCGATCAGGTTCTGGGTGACGGTCGATTCGTATTCCGGCTTGAACCCTTCGAGGATGCCCGAGGCCGCCTGGCTGGGCACGCCCCTGGTGCAGAACAGGTCCTTGATGCCCACGGGGATGCCGCACATGGCGGGCGCATCGCCGTCCTTGAGGCGCGCATCGGCGGCCTGGGCCCGCTCCAGCGCGATCTCGGGGGTCTTGTGCACGAAGGCGCCCAGCGCGTCCGCGCCCTCGATCTCCTTGAGGCAGGCCTCGGTCAACTCCACCGAGGTCACATCGCGCTTGCGCAGGGCGTCGCGGGCCTCGGCGATGGTGAGTTTGGTCAGATCGCTCATGGCTTACTCCACCACTTTCGGCACGGCGAAGAAGCCTTCGCGCGCGTCGGGGGCGTTGGACAGGATCTTTTCGGGGTAGCCGCCGTCGGTGACCACGTCCTCGCGGCGCTTCAGCCGCATCGGCGTGACCGAGGTCATCGGCTCCACGCCCTCCACGTCCACCTCGTTGAGCTGTTCCATGAAGGTCAGGATATTCGAAAGCTCGCCTGCCAGGGCCGGCAGGTCTTCTTCTTTCACGGCGATGCGCGCCAGATGCGCCACGCGCCGGGCGGTATCGATGTCAATGGACATGTCCGTCTCCGTCTGGATGTCGGGACCGGGTTTAGCCCTGCGCGCGCGGCGCTGCAAGCATGTGGCGGCGATAGGTCTCGATCATCCAGCCCAGCATCGTGGCGTTCAGGATGTGCCACAGGAAATGCGTGCCCACCGGCCAGGCCGCGCATAGCGGCTGGTCGAGGGTGCGGAAGGTGAGCGAGACGACCAGGATGCCCGCGCCCACGGCCAGCCTGCGCGCGGTATCCCTGCTGCGGCGGCCGAGCATCACCGCATAGGCCAGGATCAAGAGCGGCACCGGCGCGTAGCCGGCCGAGGCGCCCAGCCCCGGGACCTGGGAAAACAGCGCCGCCATGGCCGCGGCATAGGGAAAGAACAGCGCCGTCACGCCCAGGGCGGACCAGGGGCCCAGCCGCCAGAAATCCCGGTTCGCCGCGTAGAAATAGAGCAGGACGAAGCCGGCGATCGGCACCACATCGGCCAATCCCGCCCAGGGCTGGGCATGGGTGTGAAACAGCCACGACCCCACCCCGATCAGCGCCAGCACCGCCACCATGGCGCGGGCCAGCGGCAGATGCCGCCCGCGCAGACGCCGCCACATGATGAAAGCCGCCAGCAGGAAGGCGAGATTGGTCAGCGCATTCAGAGGCTCGGCCCAATAGCCGGGACCGAGCCTTTCGCAGTAAGAATCAATCGGCTGCGTCCAATCCATATTCGCGCGCCTTTCCCTTTGCCAAGCTTGCCTTAACCCAAGATACTTGCCTCAGCCGAAAACAGGAGAGCGCAATGAAGATCATTTGGCTGGGCCATTCCGGGTTCCGCATCGAGATTGCCGACCAGGTCCTGCTGGTCGACCCGTGGATGAGCGGCAACCCGATGTTCCCCGATTCCCGCCGCGCCGAGGCGATCGAGGGCGCGACCCATATCCTGGTCAGCCATGGCCACAGCGACCATTCCGGCGACGCAGTCGGGCTGGCACGCGAGCTGGGCATTCCGGTGGCCGGGATCTACGACCTGATCAGCTGGTGGGCAGAGCGCGAGGACATCGAGACCATCGGCTTCAACAAGGGCGGCACGATCGCGCTGGGAGAGGTGCGGGTGACGATGGTGAACGCGGTGCATTCCTCCTCGGTCAACGGCGCGCATGAGCCGATCTATACCGGCGGCGAGGCGGGGTTCATGATCTCGGGCGAGGGCCATACCATCTATTTCTCGGGCGACACCGACGTGATGGCGGACATGAAGGTCTTCAACGATCTGCACGCCCCCGATATCGGCATCCTCTGTTCGGGCGGCCATTTCACCATGGACATGAAGCGCGTGGCCTATGCGGCCAAGACCTTCTTCGATTTCAAGACCATCATCCCCTGCCACTACCGCACCTTCCCGCTGCTCGAGCAATCGGCGGCGGTGCTGAAGGACAGCCTGCCCGATGTCGACGTCATCGAGCCCGAGGTGCTGGAGCCCATCCGGCTGTAGCGCCGTCCGCGCCCTCCCCCGGAGGGCGCAATATCCTTCAGAAGGATATTGCCAAGAGTTTTCGGAAAACTCTTGGCCCCTACCGCCGGTCGGCGAAAAACATCTTCAGCAGGCGCTCGGCCTCGTCCGCACCGATCCCGTCATAGACCTCGGGCACGTGGTGGCTCTGCGGGTGCTCGAACACCCGGGGCCCATGCGCCACGCCGCCCGATTTCGGGTCGGCCGCGCCGTAGTAAAGCCGCGCGATCCGCGCCTGGCTGATGGCCGAGGCGCACATCGGGCAGGGCTCCAGCGTGACATAGAGGTCGTGGCCCGGCAGCCGCTCGCTGCCCGCCGCGGCGCAGGCGGCGCGCAGGGCCAGGATCTCGGCATGGCCCGTGGGATCGCTCAGCTCGCGCGTGCGGTTGCCGGCGCGGGCCACGATTTCGCCCGAGGGCGCGACGATCACGGCGCCCACCGGCACCTCGCCCCGCAGCGCGGCGGCGCGGGCCTCGTCGAGGGCGGCATCCATATAGCTGGTGAAGGGGCTCATGCCCCCTCAATGCCCCCTCGCCCTGCCCCGCGCAAGCCGCTTTCGGCCCGTCAGGGCCCTAGCTGCCGTGGTGGTCGCAGGTGACGTTCGGGTTGAAGGGCATCAGCGTGCCCGAGGGGTTGTCGCGGAACAGCCAGACATGCTGGTCGTAATGCGGCATGAAGCCATGCGCCTCGTCAGTGGGCGTGTCCGGCAGGTCCGCCATGTGATCCCAGTTCCGGCCGTTCAGCACCGGCGGGCCGTCGTGGCCCGCTTCACGCCATGCCTTCTCGAAGACCAAGTTCTCGATCCCCACAAGCACCATGGAGCCGTCCTCCTGCGGTTCATAAAGCAGTATCGCGGGGTGCATGAAGTCGGTGTAGGTGCTCATCCCGTCCACGCGCGGCTCGCCTGCCGTGATCTTCAGCATGGCGGGGTTGATGTAGTGAATCCCCATCCCGCCCCATTCGGGCGGCAGCCCCTCCATTGCGGCCGTGACGCAATGGCCGGAGGGATCGGGGATATAGCCCTCGGCAAGGGCCACGTTCACGTCCTTGTATTTTTCGGTCGCCGCGCGAAGCGCATCAAGGTCGTAATCCTCGGCCTGGCCGATACCCGGAAAGGCCAATGCGGCGGCCAGCGCGGCCGCGGAAATCAATGCATGTCTCATGAAAATTCTCCCTATCGATTTCCACCTGAGCCCGGTCAGTGGAAAGCGCGCAATGATAGCATGAGTCTGACCATCCGCAGAGTCCTCGCGCCCTGCGGCAGCTGCCGGCCGGACCTTCAGCTTCCGCGCGTCCGAAGGCAGAAGGCAGCGGGGCGCCGCCAAATGAAGAGATCATCTTTCGCTCTGGCCCGCGAGGGCGTAGAGAACGGTTCATGAGCACCGATACCCCAAAGGGCGAACGCATCGCCAAGGTCCTGGCCCGCGCCGGCATTGCCTCGCGGCGCGAGGCCGAGCGCATGATCGAGGCCGGGCGCGTCACCGTGAACGGCCGCAAGATCACCAGCCCCGCGCTGAACGTGACCGAGGCGGACAAGATCACCGTCGACGGCCAGCCCCTGGCCGAGCCCGAGCCGCCGCGGCTGTGGCTTTACCACAAGCCCGCGGGGCTGGTGACCACCGTGCGCGACGAAAAGGGCCGCCCGACCGTGTTCGACAACCTGCCCGAGGGCATGCCGCGGGTGATGTCGGTGGGCCGGCTCGACCTCAATTCCGAGGGGCTGCTGCTGCTGACCAATGACGGCGAGATCAAGCGCCGGCTGGAGCTGCCCTCGACCGGCTGGCTGCGCAAGTACCGGGTGCGGGTGAAAGGCGCCCCCACCGACGAGATGCTGGAGCCCCTGCGCAGGGGGATCGAGGTCGAGGGCGAGAAGTTCCAGCCCATGGAGGTCACGCTCGACCGCCAGCAGGGGGCGAATGCCTGGCTGACCATCGGGCTGCGCGAGGGCCGCAACCGCGAGATCCGCCGCGCCGCCGAGGCGGTGGGGCTGACCGTGAACCGGCTGATCCGCATCAGCTACGGCCCGTTCCGGCTGGGCGAGCTGAAACCGGGCGAGGTGGAGGAGATCAAGGGCCGCGTGCTGCGCGACCAGCTCGGCCTCGACAAGGAGTTCAAGCCGGCGGCCAAGCCGCGCCCCAAGCGCCGCCGCCCGGCCCGCCCGACGCAGGGGAAACGCTAGGCCAACAACCTTGCCCCAGGGCGCACTCTGTGCATTCCTGCCCGTAAGGCCTTTTCTTACGGAGCATATAGGATGGCGGATCTGTTCACGATCGGGAATCTCGGCAACCTGCTGATGCTGTGCTTCCTGCAGGCGGTGCTGGGCTTCGACAACCTGCTCTACATCAGCATCGAAAGCCAGCGCGCGCCGGTGGCCCAGCAGCGGGCGGTGCGGTTCTGGGGCATCGTCATCGCGGTGGCGCTGAGGATCGTGCTGCTCTTCGCGATGATCCATCTGCTCGAGAGGCTGTCAGAGCTCTTCTTCGTGATGACCTGGACCGGGGTGCTGGAAGGCGCGGTGAATTTCGCCACTCTGGTGTTCATCCTGGGCGGCGTGTTCATCATCTACACCGCGGTCAAGGAAATCTCCCACATGCTGTCGGTCGATCACCTCGGGCATGACGTGGGGGGCAAGGCCGGGAAATCGGCGCTTCGGGTGATCGCGCTGATCGTGACTATGAACCTGGTCTTCAGCTTCGACTCGATCCTCTCGGCGCTGGCGATCACCGATGTCTTCCCGGTGCTGGCCGCGGCGATCCTGATTTCGGGCGCGGCGATGCTGGTCATGGCCGACGGGGTGACGGCGTTCCTGGAAAAGAACCGGATGTACGAGGTGCTGGGCCTGTTCATCCTGCTGATCGTGGGCGTGGTGCTGCTGGGCGAGGCCGGGGTGGCGGCGGCGCATGCCACGCATGACGAGACGCTGGGGCTGAAATTCTTCGGCTACGCGGTGGTGCCGATGTCCAAGACCACCTTCTATTTCGCGGTGGTGGTGCTGTTCGCGGCGGAGTTCCTGCAGTCGGGCTACAAGCGGAAGCTGGAGGCCGAGCGCCATGCCGAGCAGAGCCGCCGCGCCTGACGGGGGCTTTCTTCACACAATCGCCGCAGCGCCTATATAGCGGGGGCGGCAAACCGAAAGGGACATCAGATGTCGGAGACCGGGTTGCAGAAACTGGCGTTCTTCCTGCTGGTGGCGCTGATGCTCTATGTCTCGGTTACGGGCGGGGGCATGTGATGGCGCAGCGTTTCGGCGGCAGATACAGCCCCCAGGGCGGCCCGGAGAACGCCCCCGGGCCGCGCAATCCCTTCCGCGGCCGCAAGCGCACCCGTGCGGGCGGAAGGGTGAACCTGCTGTTCATCGCCCCCTTCCCGCTGGCCTGGCGGGCGTTCTTCGCCGAGCCGGTGACCATGGCCGTCTATCTGGGCGCTTTCGGAACGCTGCTCCTCGCCGCCTGGCTGACGCGTGAGGGGATTCTTGCGCAGGAAGCCTACGAGGCGCGAAAAGTCGCGCGCCGCCCGGCCATTCCGCGCAAGATATTTGCCTCAATTCTGACCGGCGCGGGACTGGCTCTTGCGGGCATCGCCGCGCACGGGGCGGTGGAGGCCGCGGTTTTCGCGGTTCTGGGCACGGTGCTGCACGGGCTTGCCTTCGGGCCCGACCCGCTGAAAGACAAGGGGATGGAGGGCGTCGACACCTTCCAGCAGGACCGGGTGGCGCGCGCCGTGGACGAGGCCGAGAAGCATCTCAAGGCCATGACCGACGCCATCCGCCGCGCCGAGGACCGCAAGCTGGAGGCCCGCGTCGAACGCTTCCAGGCCACAGCGCGCGAGATGTTCCGCACCGTCGAGGAAGACCCGCGCGACCTGACCAGGGCGCGGAAATACCTGGGCGTCTATCTGCTGGGCGCGCGCGATGCGACGGTCAAGTTCGCCGATCTCTACAGCCGCACCCGCGACGCCAGGGCGCGCGCGGATTACGAGGCCCTGCTGACCGATCTGGAAGAGAATTTCACCGCCAGGACCGAGAATTTGCTGCTCGACGACCGCTCGGACCTGGATGTCGAGATTGAAGTGCTGCGCGAAAGGCTGCAGCGTGAAGGCGTGCGTCCCAACGGGGGGCAGGCGTAATTGGAGAGTAAAGTCATGTCAGAGACCGTTCGTCAGAAAGCCGCCGAAGAGCTCGCCGAGGTGACCGAGGTCACCGCCGCGAAACTGCCCGAGCCCGCAGCCGAGCTGGTGCCCCTCGAAGCGGCCGAGGCCCCCATCGCCGAGGGCATCCGCCAGCGGATGCAGGAGATCGACATCGCAGACACCCAGTCGATCATCTCCTTCGGCTCCGCCGCCCAGGGCGAGCTGCAGGTCATCAGCCAGGCGATGCTGACCGACGTGCGCAACAAGGACGTGGGCCCGGCGGGCGACAGCCTGCAGAACATCGTCACCACGATCCGCGGCTTTTCGGTCTCCGAGCTCGACGTGCGGCGGCAGCGGAGCTGGTGGGAGCGCCTGCTGGGCCGCACCGCGCCCTTCGCCAAGTTCATCGCGCGCTACGAGGGCGTTCAACTCCAGATCGACAGGATCACCGACGACCTGCTGGGTCATGAGCACTCCCTGCTGAAGGACATCAAGTCGCTGGACAAGCTCTACGGCAAGACGCTGGATTTCTACGACGAACTGGCGCTCTACATCGTCGCGGGCGAGGAGAAGCTGAAAGAGCTGGATGCCGGGGCCATCCCCGCCAAGGCGGCCGAGGTCGAGGCGGCGGCCGAGAACGAGAAGATCATCAAGGCGCAGGAGCTGCGCGACCTGCGCGCCGCCCGCGATGACCTGGAGCGGCGCGTGCATGACCTGAAGCTCACCCGCCAGGTGACCATGCAGTCGCTGCCCTCGATCCGGCTGGTGCAGGAAAACGACAAATCGCTGGTCACCAAGATCAACTCCACCCTGGTGAACACCGTGCCGCTGTGGGAGACGCAGCTGGCCCAGGCGGTGACCATCCAGCGCTCGCGCGAGGCGGCGGCGGCGGTGCGCGGGGCGGCGGACCTGACCAACCAGCTTCTGACCGCCAATGCCGAGAACCTGCAGCAGGCCAACCGCGCCGTGCGCGAAGAGATGGAGCGCGGCGTGTTCGACATCGAGGCGGTGAAATCGGCCAACGCGACGCTGATCGCCACCATCGAGGAAAGCCTGAAGATCGCCGATGAGGGCAAGGCCAAGCGCGCCGCCGCCGAGGAGGAACTGAAGAAGATGGAGGCGGAACTGCGCGAAACCCTTGCCGCCGCGAAGGCACGCGGCGATAAGACCGGAGACACCGCCGGCACGTCCGTGCCGTCCTGACCCTGATCCCGGAGGCGGTCATTCGCATGCGCGCATCCCTTTTCGCGGCTCTGGCCCTGCTCGGGCTGGCCTCCTGTGACATACTGGTCCCGGTCCAGCCGGTGCCGGTGCCGCCCGCGCGTCCCGCCGAACTGGGCCCGGTCGAGCAATCGGAGGAAAGCAAGGCCATCGCCCGCCATTTCGCCCGGGTGCAGGCCGACCTGATCGCCCGCGGCCTGATGCGGCGCGACGGCGGGGGGCCGGACGTGCCCTACACCACCCGCAACCTGGTCGACAATTTCGTGCATATCGCGCTCTACGACGAATATGTGAGCCACGGCGGCATGCTGATCGCGCGCCCCACCCCCAGCCGCCTGCGCCGCTGGGAACAGCCGATCCGGCTGGGGCTGACCTTTGGTAACAGCATCCCGCAGGCCCAGCGCCGCGAGGACGCCGCCGGCATCGCCTCCTACGCGCGGCGCCTGTCGCGGCTGTCCGGCCTGCCCATCACCATGAGCCGCCCCGAACAGGCCAATTTCCACGTGCTGGTGCTGAACGAGGACGAACGGCGCAACTTCGGCCCGCGGCTGCGGCAGATCGAACCCGGCATCGATTCCACCGCGCTCAACGCCATCGTGAACATGCCACGCTCGACCTTCTGCCTGGTCTTCGCCTTTTCACGCGGCAACTCGTCCAGCTATTCCCGCGCGGTGGCGGTGATCCGGGGCGAACACCCCGACCTGATGCGTCAGTCCTGCGTGCACGAGGAACTGGCCCAGGGCATGGGGCTGGCCAATGACAGCCCGGCCGCGCGCCCCTCGATCTTCAACGACGAC
>ENA-ORCU01000856-ORCU01000856.1-marine-metagenome-genome-assembly--contig:-NODE-856-length-10293-cov-3.018696_pt1 | contig 10293 bp, 8 predicted proteins | sample MGYA00248631_ERZ508512 | MGnify/ENA primary metagenome ERZ508512 (study PRJEB26183, sample SAMN06268844) | marine metagenome | isolation source: Tt an P1 anaerobic enrichment on pine from sediment taken... | reverse complement strand
CCAGTCCTGCGAGCCGGCGGGCGTGGCCGCGCGCGACCTGCCCGAATGCCTGGCCCTGCAGCTGATCGACCGGGGCGAGCCGCCCGAGACCGCCCGCGCCGCCTGCCGGCATCTGGGGCTGCTGATGGAGGGGCGCTGGGCCCGCGCCGGGCGGATCCTGGGCCTGCCCCGGGCCGAGCTGGAACGCCTGGCAGCGCTCATCCGCAGCCTGCCGCCCCGCCCGGCCGCGCATCTGGCCGAAAGCGCGCCGCCGGTGATTCCCGAGATCGCGGTGGAGCCCGACGGCCAGGGCGGGTTTCGCGCCGTGTCGCTGCGCGACACGCTGCCCGGCCTGCGCCTGGATGCCGCCCTTGCCGGCCAGGCCACCGCCTCCGCCGCGCTGCGCCCCCAGCTTGCCGCCGCCGAGGCGGCCCTGCGCGCCCTGCGCCACCGCGGGCGCAGCCTGCAGGATGTCGCAGGCGTCATCGCCCGCCGCCAGCACCGATTCTTCGCCGAGGGGCCCGACCACATGGCGCCCCTGACCCGCACTGAAATCGCGGCCGAACTGGGGCTTCACGCCTCCACCGTGGGCCGCACCATTTCCGGCAAGGCGCTGCTCTTCCGCGGCGCGGCCTATCCGCTGCCGATCTTCCTGTCACAGGCGCTGCCCGGTGCGGTCTCCGCCTACAGCGCGCAGCAGAGGTTGCGCCGCCTGGTCGAGACCGAGCCCCCCGAGGCGCCCCTCTCGGACGAGTGCCTGGTCGCGCTTTTGCAGCGCGAAGGCGTTGACATCGCCCGCCGAACTGTCGCCAAATACAGGCAATGCATGAACATACCCTCATCGTTCGAACGCAAGCGGCAAAAGGCCAGGCGGCGGACGGGTCCGGCCTCAAAAGGTGTTGGATCACCCGAGATTTCGTGACATGGCAAGGGGCCCGCATGACGCGGGCCACAGCGGCCATGTCAGCATTCTGCCCAAGGAGGAGTGATGCGTTATCAAATCAGCGGCAAACAGATCGACATCGGCGATGCCCTGCAAACCCACGTGAAGCAAGAGCTGGGTGCGGTTGTCGAGAAATACGCCCAGCGCCCGACCGATGCCCAGATCGTCTTTTCGCGCAATGCGCATGAATATGTCTGCGAGGCGACCATTCACCTCTCGACCGGGCTGACCGCCCAGGCCAAGGCGCACGCCACCGAGATCTATGCCGCCTTCGACGCCTGCCGCGACAAGATGGACAAGCAGCTGCGCCGCTACAAACGCCGCCTGAAGGACCATCACCGCGAACGCACGCAGCCGGTTGAAATCACGGGCGCTTCCTCGTATATCCTCGCCAGCGCGGAAAACGCAGAGGATGCCGAGCCCGACACGCTCCAGCCCATGATCATCGCCGAGATGGAAGCGAAGGTGCCTTCGCTTTCCGTGGGCGAGGCCGTCATGCAGATGGAACTGGCGGGCTCCGATCTTCTGGTATTCCGGAACGAGAAGACAGGGGGCGTGAACGTCGTGCATCGCCGCGAGGACGGCAATATCGGCTGGATCGCCCCCGTGACGGCGACACAGTGACACCGCCCCGACGGGCCTGAAATCGACAAAAGGTTCATGGAACTTTCAAGCATCCTGAAGCCCGAAGCCGTGAAGGCCGTCGGCACCATGTCCAGCAAAAAGCGCCTCTTCCAGCATCTGGGAGAGGTGGCCGCTGCCGCCTATGGGCTCTCGGCCAGCGATGTCGTCGACGCCCTTCAGGAACGCGAAAGCCTGGGCCCCACCGGGGTGGGCCATGGCGTGGCGCTGCCCCATGCCCGGCTTGAAGGCGTGACCGAGGTGGTCGGCACCTTCCTGCGGCTGGAAAAGCCGATGGATTTCGAAGCGGTGGACCGCCAGCCGGTGGATCTGGTCTTCGCCCTTTTCGCGCCCCTCGATTCCGGCGTTGAGCATCTCAAGGCGCTGGCCCTGGTCTCGCGCACCATGCGCGACGCCGCGGTCTGCGCCAAGCTGCGCGCCAACGAGGACCCGGCCGCGCTGCACGCCGTCCTGACCGAGGAACAGGCCACCCAGGCGGCCTGAGCCGTCAGCCCCAGGCGCGGTATCCGAATCCCATGTAGTCGCGCTGATAGACGGCGCGCGCGGCCTCTTCGATCTCGCCATCATAGATCGCCCCCAGCGGCACGGCCTGCCCGGACGCCGCGGGCAGCGGCGGCGCCTCGCACCCGACCAGCCCCGCCAGCAGCGGCAGCTCCTCCGCCAACCGTTCGGCCCGCATCACCATGTCGGGCGCCTGGAACCGGGCCAGCCCCTGCAGGACGGCGCTCTGCGTGGCCCAGCTCGCGCGGGTGTGGATGCCGGTCTGCCCGGCGAGGTTGCCCTTGAGGAACCCCAGGAAGCCCAGAAACCCCGCGCGATGCGCCTCGGCGCCGGCCCCCTCGGCGGGCAGGTCCAGCCCGCAGGCGCGCCCGAGCGTGCCCCGCAGGCCCCCCTCGCCGGATCCGGCCAGCTCGCCATAGGCGGCATAGGCACGCTGAACCGGGTGGCTGACCACGGTGAAGCTCCGGTGCCCGGGGTGGCGGCGTTTCCATTGCCGCAGGGTCTTCTGCGAGAACCCCTCCAACGGCGGCGCGCCCCCGTCCAGCGCGGCCAGCCACCGGGCGAGCTGCGCCACCGGCCCGCCGGGGAGGGGCATGAACAGAAGCGGCGCCTGCGCGGCGGCCAGGTAGCCCGGAACCGAGGGGCCCCGGCGCGGCTCGAAGCCCGGGGTGCGGGAGAGGTCGAACCGGTCGATCCGCGCCAGCGCCCCGGCCATCTCGTCGTAATTCGCCACCTTCTCCGACAGCGGCGCGGGGTTCTGCCTCTTCAGCTGATTCGACAGCGCCTCCAGCCGCCCCCCGACGCCCAGCCAGGCCGCCAGCCCGTTCAGCACGTCGAGATCGTTGATGTCCTCGTAGCCGAGATAGAAGGCGCTCTGCCCGCTGGTCTGAAGGCGGTGGAGCAGCTCCAGCTGGAACCGGTGCAGCCGGTCGAGATGATCCTCGAACTCGCCCGCGTCGAACCGCACGCGCGCCGATTTGCGGTGCTTGACGTCGGTCAGCTTCCACTGGCCGGTCTCACCCGCGATCTTGAGCGACACGTAGCTGTCCAGCGGGTTGCGGGTGAGCACGATCTTGGCGCAGCGCGGATCGGCCATCACCTGGTCCAGCACTCGCGGGTCGTGATCGTGGAAAAAGCGGAAACCCGCCATGCCTTCGGTGTGCTCGCGCATCGCCGCCAGAAGGCGCAGCGGCGCGGCCTCGCGCTCGGCCAGGGTGATCCCGAAAAGCTCCTCCACCCCCTTGTGGCCAATGAAATGGGGGTTGAAGGCCTCGCCATGGCAGGCGAGGCCCGGAATCGCGTTGAGATTGGCCTCCAGATGGTTCGAGCCGGTGCGCATCTCGGCCAGCAGAACGAAACTGTCAAACTTGCCCGCCATGGCGCCTCACTTCCTCACCAGATAGGGCCTGCGCCGCCGGCGCGGCCCGATTTCGGGGTCGTCCCCGACGGGGAAATCGCCCATCAGGTGGGGCTGCATCCCCTGGTTCTTCAGGTTCTGCAGGAACTGGCCGAAGCCCCGCAGATCGGCCAGCACCGGCGCCTCGGTCAGGCGGCGCTGGCCGCGCGGGGCGATCTCGTCGATGATGGTCTGCAGGGGCTCCATCGGGTTTTCCAGGAACTCGGCCATGCTCCAGATCCGCACCCGGGCCCGGGCGTGGGGCGAGCGCAGGATGTCGAGATGCTCGGACTCGATCTTCTGCAGCAGGGCGGCGCGGCGGCGGATGTCGGAGAAATTGCCGTTGGACCGGAACAGCGGCACCGCCCAGGCCCCGGTGATGACCGAGATCTGGGCATTCGGATCGGTGGCCATGAACCACGAGATATCCTGCGCATCGCCGGGGCCGAACTGGAAACACTGGCGTTCGCCGCGGCTGTTCCAGATCAGGCTGGCGAGAAAGGATTTCGGCGCATAGTCGCGCAGCGCCGCGCTGTCGCTGAGCGCGCCGTTGTGGAATCTCTCGCCGCCCGCGAACTGCACCCGCTCGGGGTGGAAAAGGTGGCCATGCACGCGGCTGCCCACGGCCTTGCCCAGCCAGGTCTCGAAATTCTCGAACAGCTCGGCGAAACCCTCGAACACCGAATAGGGCGCGCAGGTCTTGCCGTTTTCCCAGCCCTCGCGGGGAAAGCGGCTCTGCATGTAGAGCCCGGGGCGCCCGCGCGTGCGCCGGTCGACGGCCTTGGCGAAAAGCCGGTCGATCTTGCCGGGGCTGGGCTCGGCATTCTTGGTGACCGCGGGGTCGTTGGACAGGAAACTGTCATAGAGCCGGTCGGCCCCGGGCCAGATCTTGCGGGCCACGAAACAGTCCGACCGGCGCAGCAGCTGCAGGTGGTCATCGTAGAAGATATGCGGCTTGCCCTGGAAATCGAATTTCGAAAGCGTCAGCGAGCGGCTTTCGATATTCCGGCTGTAAAGCCGCACCAGCGTCTGGAAATAACTTTCGTCCGGGATCCAGACCAAGCGGAAATAGCGCTCATAATCCTTGCGGTCGGGGTCTTCGAGGATGGCCGAAAGCGTCTGGCGCGTCAGGCACCACCATTGCGAGCCCAGATGCGGCACCACGCCCGGCGGGATCGGCCGGCGATAGCCCAGCCGCCGCTGCAGCGCGACATAGGCATCGAACACCCTGCGGCGGCGTTTCCAGGAAAACGGAAAGCGCAGGGTGAATCGCTCCTGGTCCAGGCCGCCGACCGTCCAGGGCACGTCCATGGTGGTCACCGTTTCGATGAAATCGGTGTCCGGCCGGCTGTCGAGATAGGCGACCAGCTCCTGCACGGGGCGCAGCGGCAGGCAGGAGCCGGAGGCAAGATAGACATGCCGGACCCCGGGAAACTCCCCCAGCATCAGCTCGGCCGCGCGCTGGGTGGCATCGACCAGCGACCAGGTTCCCCATTCCACCCGCACGCGGGTGGAAAAGCGCACGTTGTCCAGGTCGGCCAGGGCCTCGACGAGGCCCTCGTAACCGGCGCGGCTCACCCGCTTGTCGGCATGGATCACCACCGGGCAGCCGCTGGAGGCCCAGTGCCGGGCCACCGCCGCCGCTCGATCGAGCGCGGTGTGCACCAGCATGATGAAGCCCACGCTCATGCCCAGTTCCCCTTGGACATCAGCCCCAGAAGCTCCAGCTGGCGCCAGTTGATGTATTTCTCCGACCACTTGCACCACAGCTCGGGCTGGTCCTTCAGCCCGGCGTCGTAGGCCCTGTATTCGTGGCTGTTGGCGTAATGCTGGCGGCGCCTCAATTCCTCGGCCGACTTGGCCGGGAAAGTATCCAGGAACTTGGCATGCAGAAGCGCGCCGCTGGCCTTCTCGCCGCCCCATTCGTCATAGACGAGGTTCAGCCCCCTCGGCAGCAGCGCATGGGTGGAGCTGACATAGGCGTAAGAGCGGTGCCATTTCACCAGCGGGATCTTGTTCAGCGCCGGCGCGCGCTCGGGGGTCGCGCGGAAAAAGGCCCGCGCCCGCGGGCCGCCCTGGATCCACAGGTTGCCATAGGCCGGGTTGCGCGAGATCGTGTAATTGCCGCTGTCGAACCACGAGGCGATCTCCAGCGGGTCCTGCCCGGCGCGATAGGCCGCCGCGTCGAGCCGCCCCTTTGGATAGAGATCCACCAGCATCGCCGAGAAGCTGCGGATGCCCGTGGTCTCCAACCAGTCGGTCAGCGCCCGGATCGGGCGCGTGTCGCAGAACGGGTAGACGAAGAATTCGTCGGGATCGACCACCAGCGTCCAGTGGCCATGGCCGTATTTGCGCTGCAGCGCGTTCAGCCAGTCCACCCCGAAATGCGCCCGCTTGTAGCTCGCCCCGGTGTGCCAGACCGAGATGTCGGCCTGCCCGGCCAGATAGTCCAGCGTGCCGTCGCTGCTGTCATTGTCCACGAACAGGAAGTGGTCGACGCCCAGCTCGCGGTAGTAGCGCAGGAAATAGGGCAGGCGGATCTGCTCGTTCCGCATGGTGCTGAACAGCAGCGTATCGCCCGGGCAGATGCGCCCGGTGTGGTCCTGCACCACCTTGAGTTCCCTGGATTTCCGGACGGCCCGGACAATCCGGCGCTTGCGCCGGAGCCGCATCCGATAAGAGTCCCAAAGGCCCACGTTCCTACCCAATTTTTCTGCGATACGCGGCGCTCGCCCCTGCACCCGGGTCCGCGATCCCGCCCTGCCTCGGCATTTTTCGGCACTATTTCACATATTTCTCATGCGAATCAACGCATTTGGAACGGGTCGCGCCACGCCCCGACATGACCGCGGACTGGCTGCATCACTCAGCCCGCCGCGCCCCTGCGCCAGCCCGCGCCGTTCATCAGGCCCAGCGCCTCCAGCTGCGCGGTGTCGCGCAGCGCGACCGAGCCCTCGTGCCACAGCTCCGGGGCCTCGGTGATCCGGTCGTAATAGGGGTGGAACTCCCCCGGGCTGTGAAAGTGCTGGCCGCGCGCCTTTTCCACCGCCGAGCGGGAAACGATCTCCGGCAGGAACTTGCTGTGCAGCAGAACGCCCGAGGGCTGGCTGCCCCCCGGCCCGTCATAGGCCGCGTTCAGCCGCGGCGGCAGCATGGCATGGGTGGAGTTCGCATAGGCATAGCGGCGGTTCCACTTCACCAGCGGCAGCTTGTTGAGCGTGGGAGAGCGCCGCGGGTCGTCGGCGAAGAACGCCCGCTCGCGCACCCCGCCCTGCACCCAGAGATTGCCCATGGGCCGCTGCCGCACCGCGCGGTAGGGGCCGGGGTCGAACCACCCCAGCACCTCGGCCGGGTCCTGCCCGGGCGCGTAGCTTTGCGCGCCGAGCGGCCCCCTTGGATAGAGGTCCAGCATCAGCGCCCCGAAGGCCGGGCGGCCCTCGGCCTCCAGCCAGGCGGTCAGCTCGGGCAGGCCCCGCGTCTCGTGCTCCGCATAGACCAGGATCTCGTCGGCATCGACCATCAGGCACCAGTGGCCATGGGCGTAGCGGATCTGCAGCCAGGTCATCCAGTCCAGCCCGAAGCGCGCGCCGCGATAGCTGTGCCCGCTGCGCCAGAGCGAGACATCCGCCTGACCGGCCAGCATTTCCGCGCTGCCGTCGTCGCTGTCATTGTCCACCACCAGGAAATGCGCCACGCCCAGCCGCCGGTAATGGGCCAGGAAAAAGGGCAGCCGCGTGGCCTCGTTGCGCTGCACCATCACCGCCAGGATATCGCCCGGGCGGATCTGCGCGGTGCGGTCGGCCACCACGCTGAGCTGGCCCCGCGCGCGGAACGACCGCCACAGAAGCCGCCGCCGCCTGAGCCGCATGCGATAGGCCTCGGCCCAGCTCAGGGGGCGCATCGCGGGGGCGGGGGCCGGCGTCATCTCAGCGCTCGTACCGGCCGGCCTGGTGCCAGCGCCAGGCATCGGCGATCATCGTCGCCATGTCCGAGCGGCGGGGCCTCCAGCCGAGCTCCGCCTCGGCCCGGGTCGAGCCCGACACCAGCCGCACCGCATCGCCCGCGCGGCGCGGGCCCACCTCGTAGGGAACCGCGCGGTTGGTCACGGCGCGGCTGGCCTCGATCACCTCGAAAACCGAAAAGCCCTTGCCGGTGCCGAGGTTGAACACCCGGCTGCCCTTGCCCTCCTCCAGCCATTTCACGCCCAGGACATGGGCATCGACCAGATCCATCACATGCACGTAGTCGCGGATGCAGGTGCCGTCGGGCGTGTCGTAATCGGTGCCGAACACGGTCAGCGCCGGCCGCCGGCCGTCGATCGCGTCCAGCATCAGGGGGATCAGATGCGTCTCGGGGCGGTGGAACTCGCCCACCTCGCCCTCGGGGTCGGCGCCGGCCACGTTGAAATAGCGGAAGATCACCGATTTCAGCCCGTGGCTGGCCTCGAAATCCGCCAGCATCTCCTCGATGGCGCGCTTCGACTTGCCATAGGCGTTCAGCGGCATCTGCGGGCTGTCCTCGTCCAGCACCACGCCGTCCTGGTCGCCATAGGTGGCGCAGGTCGAGGAGAAGACGAAATTCAGGCAGCCGGCGGACACCGCCGCCTCGATCAGGCTCAGCGAACCGGCGACGTTGTTGTGCCAGTATTTGCCGGGCTCGCGCATCGCCTCGCCGACCTGGCTCAGCGCCGCGAAATGCATCACCGCGACGGGCCGATAGCGGGCAAAGACCTCGTCCAGCCGGGCGCGGTCGGTCAGCTCGCCCTGTTCCATGGGGCCGAACCGCACCGCATCCGCCCAGCCGGTGGAAAGATTGTCATAGCTGACGGGAACATGGCCGGAGGCGCGCAGAACCTTGCAGGCATGCGACCCGATATAGCCCGCCCCGCCCGTGACCAGAACATGTTTCACCGGCACGTTCCGCCCCTTACTGCGCGGCCTTCTGCACCGACATCATTTCCTCGAGAAACTGCGAGAACTCCTCGCGCAGATCCTCGCGGGCCAGGCCGTAGGCCACCGTGGCCTGCAAGAACCCTGCCTTGGAGCCGCAATCGAAGCGCTGACCGCGGAAGCGGAAGCCATAGACGCCGTCCTTGCTGCCGATCTGGGCGGCGATGGCATCGGTGAGCTGGATCTCGCCGCCGGCGCCCTTCCTGGTGCGGCCGATCGTCCTGAGCACCGAGGGCGTCAGGATGTAGCGGCCGATCACCGCCAGGTTCGACGGCGCCTCGGAGGGCTCGGGCTTTTCGACCATGCCCTTGACCGAGACCATGTTGCCCATGTCCTCGGCCACGTCGAGCACGCCATAGGCACTGGTCTTTTCCTGCGGCACCTCCATCGCGGCCACCATGTTGCCGCCGGTCTCCACATAGGCCTCGACCATCTGCTTCAGGCAGGGTTTTTCGGCGGCGATCACGTCGTCCGGCAGGATGACGGCGAAGGGCTCGTCATGGATCAGGCGGCGGGCGCACCAGACCGCGTGGCCGAGGCCCCTGGCCTTTTGCTGGCGCAGATAGGCGATGGCGCCGCTTTCCATATCGGTGGACTTGAGGATCTCCAGCAGCTCGGTCTTGTTCTTGCGGCGCAGCTCGTTCTCGAGGAGCGGGTTGCTGTCGAAATAGTCCTCAAGCGCGCTCTTGCCGCGCGAGGTGACGAAGATGAATTCCATGATGCCGGCGGCGCGGGCCTCTTCGATCGCGTATTGGATCAACGGCCGGTCTACCAAGGTCATGATCTCTTTGGGGATCGATTTCGTTGCCGGCAGAAAACGTGTTCCCAGCCCGGCAACCGGGAAGATGGCTTTGGTGACCCTGCGTCTCATCTACTATCCTCGCGTCCGGCCCTGTCCGGCGGCCTCGCCACTATTTCAAATTGTCTTTTTCGGCACGCCGCCCCAACCGGCGGAAAACTCCGAAACCTACTTACTTCTAAAGGGAGTCCCGGGTGTCATGCAACGCCAGCGCTCCAGGCATGGCCACCTCGTTGCACAGGGGCCGCATCGGCGAAAAACCGCCGCCCGCAACCGCCGCCTGCGACGGTCACGGCGCAGCAGCGGTCAGTCCACCCCCATCTGCGCCAGCATCGCCTCGATGCGCGGCACGTCCTCGGGGTTGTTCAGCTCCCAGAACTGCCGGCCACGCGCCTCCACCTCGACGCAGAGCACCGGGTGCTCGCGCTCGAGGAAGCGCAGCTGCTCCAGCCCTTCGAGCTGTTCCAGCGGGCCGGCCTCCCAGCGCGGATAGGCGGCCAAGGCCGAGGGCCGGTAGGCATAGCAACCGACATGGTGGAAGACCGGCGTCGCCTCGTCGTCGCCATAGGTCCGCCCGGTATAGGGGATGACCTCTTTTGAGAAATAGAGCGCCTTGCGGTCCCAGCCGAAGACGGCGGTGGTGCCGCCCACGCGGCCCGCGCGGCGGTCGGCCAGCAGCGCGTTCAGCGCCGCGCCGTCGCAGCGCAGGACGGGCGTGGCGACCTCGGCCACCGGGTCGGCCTCCAGCCCCGCGATCAGCTCTTCGACGAACCACGCGGGCGTCAGGGGCGCGTCGCCCTGCAAATTGACCACGATGTCATAGCCCCCGCCCAGCGCGTCGAAGGCCTCGGCGCAGCGCTCGGTGCCGTTGGCGCAGGTTTCCGAGGTCATCACCACCTCGGCGCCGAAATCGCGCGCCGCGTCGGCGATGCGGTCGTCGTCGGTGGCCACCACCACGTGGTGCCCGCCGGGCACGGCCGCGGCCGCCTCCCACGAGCGGCGGATCAGGCTCTTTTCCTGCCCGCCGGCCCCTTTCAGGCCCACAAGCGGCTTGCCCGGATAGCGGGGCGAGGCATAGCGGGCC
>ENA-ORCU01000855-ORCU01000855.1-marine-metagenome-genome-assembly--contig:-NODE-855-length-10303-cov-2.506161_pt1 | contig 10303 bp, 11 predicted proteins | sample MGYA00248631_ERZ508512 | MGnify/ENA primary metagenome ERZ508512 (study PRJEB26183, sample SAMN06268844) | marine metagenome | isolation source: Tt an P1 anaerobic enrichment on pine from sediment taken... | reverse complement strand
GGAAGTGGTTTTAGCCGAGTGTCGGGGGCAATTGTTCGAGGCCGAACAGAAAAAACTGGCCAAGCAAATTTCGCAGCTGTCCGGTGCAATCATTACCGAGCGGCCGGGCTGGTTTTTTGATCCCTTTACCGCGAAAGAAAAACTCTTAAAGCATTTCCAGACGAGTACGCTGGAGGGATTCGGGATTGCCGATGATTTTGAGGGCGTTCGCGCCGCCGGAGCGATACTGGAATATCTGGACGAAACGCAGAAAACCGCGCTGAATCATATTACCTCGATTCGACTTCGACAGCCAAGCCGATTTTTACAGATCGATCCGACCTCCCTGCGGTCGCTGGAAGTGCTGCGAACCATCCGCGGCGAGTCGGCTAAAGGGACGCTGTTGGATACGGTGGACCAGACCGCCACCGGCATGGGATCGCGGCTGCTGCGGGCTTGGATGTGCATGCCGCTACGAGAAGTCAAAGCCATCGAAGCCCGGCAGGACGCCATCGAGGAACTGGTCAACGATGATGCGATCTGTTCCGATATCCGTCAGCAGTTCAAGCATATTGCCGACCTCGAACGCATTGTCGCACGCATCAGCACGTATCGCACCACGCCCAAGGACCTGGTGGCGCTTGGCGTGACGCTGCGAACGATTCCGCTGGTACGGGGCTCGCTGGAAAAATGCGGGGCGGCGCTGTTGAAAGATCTGCATGGCCGATGCGACAGCATGGACGAACTGGCCGACCTGCTCGAGCGAGCGATTGTGCCGGAACCACCGTCGCATTTGCGGGACGGTGGCGTGATTCAAACCGGCTTCCATGAACAACTGGATCATCTGCGATCGATTAATAAGGACGGCAAGACCTGGCTGGCTGAGTATCAGCAGCGGGAGATTGAACGCACCGGCATCGAACGCTTGAAGATTGGTTTCAACAAAGTGTTTGGCTATTACATCGAACTCAATCATCGTGATTCGGACAAGGCCCCGGCCGAGTACGTCCGCAAGCAGACGATCAAAAATGCCGAGCGGTATATTACCGACGAGCTGAAAAAATATGAGGAGGAAGTCCTCGGCGCCCGCGAAAAAGCGCTGGAGCTGGAACTGAACCTGTTCGAGCAGGTCCGCGACGAGACGACACAATATATCCGCCGCCTGCAGGCACTGGCGCAGGTGCTGGCCACGCTGGATTGCCTGGCGTCGCTGGCGTACCTGGCCCGGCAGAATCACTACATCCGCCCCAAGATCACCGACGGCAAGGAACTGGTGATCGTTGAAGGCAAACACCCCGTGCTGGCGCAGACGCTTGGGTCTGAATTCGTACCAAACGATGTGAACCTGTCCGACGACGGCAAGGATCTGGCGATTATAACCGGGCCGAACATGGCGGGCAAGAGTACCTATATTCGTCAGGTGGCACTGCTGGTCCTGCTGGCGCAGACCGGTTCGTTTGTTCCTGCTAAAAAAGCCCGCATTGGTGTAGCCGACCGTATCTTTACCCGCGTGGGTGCATCGGATGAACTGATCCGCGGGCAAAGTACGTTCATGGTCGAGATGACCGAGACGGCGAACATCCTCAACAATGCGACCGATCGTTCGCTGGTGATTCTCGATGAGGTTGGCCGTGGTACGAGCACCTATGACGGCCTGTCGCTGGCGTGGGCGATTACCGAGCATCTGGCCAACACCATCGGCTGCCGGACGCTGTTTGCGACACATTATCACGAATTGACGGAGTTGGGACAGCTTTTGGTGAACGTCAAAAATCTCAACGTTGCCGTGCGCGAGTGGGCGGGCGACGTGGTCTTTCTGCACAAGATCATCGCAGGCGGCACGGATAAAAGCTACGGCATACACGTCGCCAAACTGGCAGGCATCCCCAAATCCATCCTGACTCGCGGTAATGAAATCCTGAACGACCTGGAAAATACCTTCGCCAAAGAAGCCGCCGGCGAACACCTTTCAAAGAACAAAACCGCCGATGAGCAGCAACTGCTGTTCGTTCAAAAGCACAAATCCGTCCTGGACAAACTCAACGGCCTCGACGTCAACACACTAACCCCCATCGAAGCGATTAACCTCCTAGCGGAAATACAAGAAGAAATGCAGGAGTAAAATTGACCCTGAAAGGGTCTTGATAAGAATAGCCGTGGGTATAGGCCGATAGGCCGTAACCCGTGGTGACAGTCCCCAAATAACCCACAACCCCGGAGGGGTTGAACAAGTGATGGCAACTGCGATCCCTTTGTATTCGACCCCGACAGGGTCGATTTTTGTTTTGTGACCCGAACCACGGGTTTCAGTCGCTTCACTCCCTTTACCCGCGGCTATTACTATTTGACCGCTCTGGCGGTCATGAAAATCAATTCTTGTCAATTATCTAACGAATGGTTATAATACATTTATGGTCAAGTTAATCGATGACAAACAGAATGAGTTGAAGGACTTATGCATCCGGTTTGGTGTCAAGACGCTGGCGGTCTTCGGTTCGGCGGCACAGGGGGAAGGATTCACAGACCAGAGCGATCTGGACTTTCTGGTTGAGTTCTTGCCAACCTCCCCTGCCGACCATGCAGACGTCTATTTCGGTCTGCTGAACGCACTAAAAGAGCTTTTCGGCCGCGGCATCGACTTACTCGAAGTCAAAGCGATTGACAATCCCTACCTGCTCGAATCCATCAATCAGCACAGAGTGGAGCTTTATGCAGCCTGAAGCAAAAAAATTTCTGTATGACATGCAGCAGGCCTGCAGTGCGCTCACAGAATTTATCGCAGAAAAATCCTGGATGATTATTTGGAGAGCGAACTGCTGCGTTCAGCGGTAGAGCGAAAATTAATGATTGTTGGCGAAGCCTTAAATCAGATGCTTCGCTTAGAACCTGATTTAGAACACCAAATCCCCGATGCCCGACAAATTATTGATTTTCGTAATATTCTCGTCCATGGTTACTATGCTATCGAACATGAAACTGTTTGGGGCATCCTGCAAAAAGATCTACCTGTTTTGACACAACAGATTCAAGAGTTGCTTGGGAAATAGTTAGACATTTATCGGAAACCTTTAAAACGTTCCGCCGCAGTTGTCGCAGAATTTGGCGTCGGGGTCGTTCAGTTCTTTGAAATTGCGGCATTGATATATATTGGGAAAATAAATCCATAGCGAAAGGAGCAAATTATGGAATCAGAACAGGGCGTTCAGAAAAAAACATGGAAACCTCTATTAACCGGGATTCTGCTTGGGATATTGATCAGTATTCTGGCATCCGTTGTTATTGTCTTCAAATTCAGCCCGACAAGCCGAAGTGTCGAATCTGATATGTACTCAGACAATACCATAATACACGAACATTCTCTGTGGAAGCATACACATACCGAGTCGCCCAAACTGCCCCACACCCTATGGGCGATTGAGCACCTAAAACCCGGTAGAAGTTGGTATCGGGTTACTACCAGTTTCTCAAAAGGATGGTTTGGAAGAGGGGGAGTTTACTCGGATTCGACGGGTCCTTATGTGTACGAAATATATTCATTGAATATCCCGGAAGACGAAAAAGTCAAACTCCTGCATCAGTATCATCAGGATTTGGATGCCAAAAAGACCAAGCAGGAAGAGTATATTTCTTCGATGTCAATGAATGATTTCGATGCAAAATGGAGCCAAAAATTAAAAGCATTGAATGACGAATCTTCAGAAGTATCTCTGATGCCTTAAATCTATAAAGATTTCCCGCAGTTGTCGCAGAATTTGGCGTCCGGATCGTTGAGTTCTTTGCATTCGGGACACGGCTTGGTTTTCTCCATCGCGGCCCCGCACTTTGAACAGAACTTCGCATCCGCTGTTTCCACGAAATTGCATTTATGACAGCGTATCCCCGGCTGACCATCCGCCGCAGCAATACCGGCGCCCGCCAGTCCCCCCGCGGCAAATCCCGAGCCCAATCCTTCACCTACTGCTTTCGCCGCCGTTTTGACGCCTTCCTGTGTCCCGTCGGCAACATAATTAAAGGTGTCTTTCTGCACCGGGGCCATCTCGGCTGCCTGGTAGCGTGCCACCGCCCCGGCATAGCCGTACATCGTCATGACGAGTCCTGCAAACAGCAGCGGCATCCCAACGAAGGGGATGCACATCAAAGGAAGGGCGACAATCATGCAGATTATCCCGGCTTTCCGGAGTTTTCTGCGTTTTTCTGTGTGACCGGGATTAATTTTCTCCGCTTCGTCTATGTTCGAACCATTCGTTGGCGGCATTTTATCGTTGTTTTGATGCATGATTTCCTTTCTTCGGAGCTCGACAACCGTACCATAAGATGTACAAAAGGATCGACTGTTGCAAGAAAAATCATTACTTTTGTATAGAAATTGCTTTGCTTGCATTCCTGCGGCACTTTTTTGTCTGGAACAGCCCAGACACACAGTAATGAGATTTTTTAAGGATTTTCCTGAGTTGACTTATTGACCCGGCACTCCATAATAACAATGGTATTATCAACATTTTAATGGTACAATCTAAGTACAGACAACGGCAGGATCATTTCAGTCGTTCGGGAAGGGAGCAAAAAAATGGAACAGTTTGAGGTGCTGCACAAACGCAAACTCACGTGGGGTCTGTTATTTATCGGTTTTTGTTGTGTTTTCGGCTGGCTGGCGACGAATGTGATCCTGCTGACCAAATTTACCAATTGGCGTCATTTTGCGGATATCGCTGCTTTGTCAGGAACGCTTCTCATGAGCTTGATCTGCACCTCGTTTTATGCCGTAGCCGCCGTGATTGCATTGCGGTGGGGCGTCGGGCGATTCAAACGGACAGACCGGAAGAAATACCTCATCCCAAGCAGTTTAATCTCCGCGGCCCTTTTGACACCGGTGTTGGGGATTGCCGGGATTACAGTGATTTTGGTGACTCCGTTTGCCTTTGCCCATATTCGTGCATTCGCTTTTGGCCCGAATATCGTGCAGACGGCGGATTCGCCGGACGGGGCGTATCAGGCCTATATCATCGACAAGCCGTCCCTCGACGGACCGAATCATCATTTATATGTTAAAAAGTTGGCTGCGGGAGAATCTTCATTCGTGGCCAATCTGCCGGAAGACGTTGACTACAACCGGGAGATTCTCTGGTCTCCATTCAGCGATGCGGTCCTGTTTCACACCCATTTTAAGCTGATTGTCTATGCTCCCGCCACCGGCCGGACCGAAGAAATTATACTTGGCGGTGATCGGCATTATCGAGAAAATGGAACATTTTGGGTCGACTATAGTGACGTTAAAAAGCCTCTGGAACTGAATTTCCCGACCCCCGGTGTCTTTACCTGCCGGTTTGAAGATGATCCGGAACCCGTCATGTTCAATCTGAGCCAACTCTGAGATCCTCCAATACTGCACACAATTCGATATACTTAGCGGTCGTTTTGTCCGATAATAATTAAAATAGTGTTGTTTTCACGGATTCGTATAAAACTATTTGATTTACGATAGCGTATTAGTCGATATAAAGTGTGGATTTCTGCGATTAAGGACCACGATGTTTCACAAGATCAATAAAATTCAGAAAACGGTCGATGATTTCATCGAACTCTGTAACGAAACCGAGAACGGCCAGGCAGACGACGGTCCGCATTCAGACCTGAGCAGCAAACATATCGTTTCATTGGGAGAGATGATACTTAAGGCCCAAGAGGGTGACTTATCAACGCGTTCGATGCGGGAAATGTCTCGCTGGCTTGCAAACGACGATAATGCATTGCGTTATTACATCGAATTTCAAAATCTCACCACGTTATTGCAGAAGTACTTTAAATCCGACGTGTTCGTCGACCATTCGATCTGCAACCACCTTTCGTGAAGACGTCTTAATTCGTACGTTTTTCTGAGACAACGGGCTCCAACAAACTTTCCTCCAGGCGCATTCTCGGCCATAAGAGAATATCATCTTTGTTTTCTTGGGGTATATTCATGCCGCCATCATCGATTCCATTGTGACCGATGGAATACAGCCGGAATTCCTGAAGCGTTCGCTCGTAAAAAAATGGCTGTCTACTCACCGGATCCATCAGCACATAGGGAGCGTCTTCAATATCCAGTTCCTCCAGCGATTGCGGCCAGGATCCATGAGCCAGATGGTATCGCTTGAGGGCGGCAAAAATATGAATCTGATTGACGATTGACAGGTGCTGTATGAATTGACCGTCAAGTGCCCAGAAGTAACCCACCCGCTGCATCGCCAGCCAGTCAATGACAGTTTTTGCATTGAGTCCCTTAATCCAGATATATATCAAAGGATATGTGGGGATTTCCTCGCCTTTCTGTACCTCGAGGGAATAATAATCGAACCGGTCATCGACAATATCCGCCAGTCGCTGCGGCGACATCGGCAGCGAAAGCCATAAGCCGATGACTGCCAGCCGGTTCATTTCCTGCTGATTCAAAAACAGACGTTGGGGGCGGTAGCCAAGTCCGGCCTGTAATGCTATCATGGCGTTATGGGAGATCCTCACGCGGCCTTTATCGTTGATCTCATACATCAGCCCCGCGAGGTTTTTGGTGGTCAGCTTTTCCCTCTGCACAATATCCGGCCAGTTTCCTGCCCAATGCGGATCCAGTTCCGCGAAAAGCTGTTCGATCCGGGCAAGAATATCCGGATCATCACAGTGATCGATGATAAAGGTTTCCAGTGCACGGGCTCCCAATAGTTCGATGTGAAACGCCCCGGCCTGATCAAACAGGGTTTGCTGCTGATAGAGGTGCTGGGCGATACGCGGGACAGTAACCATTTTTTCCAATGCACGTTCCTGGTCTCCCAGAAACAGATCACGGTTGGCCGACCGCAGCAGGATACGCACCCATCCTTTCATCTGGTTGATCCGCTGCATCTGGGGATTCATTGCTTCCAGGGTGTGCGGAATCTCGAAGCGGCATTCTTCAAGGCCGGCTGCGGTGACCAGCTGGTCTAAGGCTTCGTCAAATTCGGAAATCCAAAAATCCAGGAACGGATAGGTGTTCGGATCCCACGGTCCTGCCAGTGTTTCCTCCTTGGCGGTCGCACTTGGATACCGAAACGTAAAGATGGTCTCACCGTATTTGTCGAGCACTTTTGAATAAATTTCGGCGGCATTCTCCAGGCCCGGCGGAAAATAGTTCCGTTCGATCAGACTCAACTCTTCGGCGTATTCATAGGGTTTCCAGTTACTGCTGCCTTGCTCTGGAAGCTTGACCCAACCCCACAGGGCCGCGATCAGAACCGTCAAAGAGGCCCAGACCCACGGCTGAATTTTCTTCGGCACAAAGATACCCACGACAGGGATGATGGCGATGCAGGCCAGTATCTTCCACGGCAGCCTGAAATAAATACCGATGAAGAACAGCACCCCAAACAGGACGATACTCACCCACCGCAGCACCCAGATAAATACTTTCCACGCAGTATAGATGTTCTTCACAGCATTATGTGCCTTTTCCGTGCTTATTGTTCACTCCATTTTCACCTTCACCACAATCTTTCTGACCGTTTCCGCCTTGTCTATACTCCTTCCCGGCATGTGCGGTTCGTTCGGCCAGAAGATTGCGAACATGCCTTGTTTTAAGACCAATCGGCTCATGGCCGGATCGTATTCATAAAAGGCGAGGTCTTTTTCACTGTCGTACGGCGTTTCTTCGGTCAATCCCTCCAGCGGGGCGGTTCCGATGCACTCGGAGCCGGAAACGATGTACTGAATGTCCAGGTATTTGCGATGGATCTCCGGGCGACCGGTTTCGATGGGTTGGGTTTGGTATTCATCAACCACATAAAACAGGTTCTCACCGTCGATCTCATATTTCCCCGGCACCGCATCCCGAACGACATCTTCATTCAACAGCGCCAGCCCAACAGCAATCCGCTGACCCAGACCGCCGTACATTAACGCATTATCAAGATGATCGAGTATCATGTTTTTCCCTTATTGAACGTAGCCAATCTTAGCATGATTAGCATAGGTAAATAATTCAGGGCGAAGATTTTTTTGCTTCTTAAGAAACGTATTAATAATCTCAACGACAGAATCCTCAGCTTCATTCTGGATATGCCCAAGTCCATGAAGTGCGCTCTCAATACAAGCGGGATTGGAAAGATAAAGTGCTTTCTCCATTACGCCTGCAATAGCGGCATAATAATGTTTTTGATTTGGGTCATCAGGCCAGTAGGCAAGCGGTGTTATATCCCAAAGCATATAGCATATATTGTTTAGTTCATTATCCGTCTTCTCATCAAGATGCGAAAGTACGGGATCGCACCGGTCATTAAAAAGATCCTTGTATAAGTGCTGAATGGATTGCAATGCAATAACGACATCTGTGTAGTGTAAATCTGCCTCTTTAAAAGAGAAAATAAAGTCACTTGTGCCCAAAAGTTCAGATAAGCCGGTGTTAATTTGAGACTTTGAATATTTTTGTAAATCTAAACTACAACGAAGAAAGGTATACTTGATCAGTTCAACCATTTCATCGTGCGGCATTTGACAATACTCGGTATAGATATCTCCATCTACGGCTCCATTTTCAAAAAGGAATTGAATCCATTTCTGATAGCAGTCTTCGCTGATAAGAGTTTTTGGTTCTACGTGATCTTTACGCCGTTTCACTTTTGATTCCATTGAAAAGATTTGCACTGAAAGTGCAATGTAATTTAGCCCAGGGCAACGCCCTGGGTTTCGGTCCCCAAAACCATATTCGCCCTGTAAGGGCAGCGTAATTATAACGGTTTTTCTTTGACCCTTTCAGGGTCCTCTCGTTTTGTTATAAACGTTACCCCGGGTTTCACTTTGCTTTTCCCGGGATTATTATTTGACTGCTATGCGGTCTTTTTACTTTTTTATCCTCTGAATTTCTCTATGCCTTCTGCGGCAGAAAAATTGTTTCAGCTATTCTGCTGCCGCGACCTGGTAATCCAATACGATATTCTGATAACCGCCTTCGCTGACAGGTTCGGTTTTTGCGGGCGTACCGTTTTTCGTAAACGGAATCGATACACGATGGTACTTGTTGGCTCGTGCGTTGTCGCTGGTCAGCTCGAAACGAATGACATAGTCGCCGTCGGGGACTTCATTGCCCTCCGTGTCCTTCATGTCCCACCGACTGGTATAAGTGCCGTACGCCTGCTGGGTGGCACCGGTGCGGGCTTGGATTTCGGCATTCATGTCTGCAATCTTAGATCTCCATTCAGCTAACTCCCGAGCGTGTCGGTTTCCCCACAGGTCCAGCGTTTTCACAAACGTCCCGTCCGCCTTTTCAATCCAGACGGCGTGAACGTTCCGAGGACTGTAGTACCCGTTAGTCGTCGTTGTTTCAAAATCAATCGTCAACTCCAGCGGGCCGACCGACTGGGCCGGTTCAGGGGCTTGAACAGATTCGACGGATTGGGCTGGAATTTCGGCCTTTTCTTCGCATCCGCAAATTGCTAAGGTCATTCCAACGCACGCTAAAAGACTGATACAATATTTCATGATTTGTTCCCTTCGTTCATTACAGGTCGAGTTTTTCACGGAGGTATGCTTTCACCTGGTCGAGATTGATTCGTGTTTGTTCCATGCTGTCGCGTTCACGGACGGTGACGGTGTTGTCCTCTTTCGTCTGGCCGTCGATGGTCAGGCAGTAGGGCGTGCCGGCTTCGTCCTGTCTTCGGTAACGTCGACCCACAGCCCCTTTCTGATCGTAGAACGTTGCAAAGTTGCCTTTGAGATCATCGTAGAGTTTTGTTGCGATCTCCGGCATGCCGTCCTTTTTCACCAGCGGGAACACCGCCGCCTTGATCGGTGCCAGGTGCGGATGGAACCGCAGCAGGTTTCGCGTTTCACCCTTCACCTCTTCCTCATCATAGGCATCGACCAAAAATGCCAGCGTGCTGCGATCTACGCCCGCCGACGGCTCGATCACATAGGGAATAAACCGCTCCTTGTTCTGCTCATCGAAATAACTCAGCGGTCCCTTGTGGTAATCCTCGGCTTCTTCCTTCAGCGAAATCTTCGTCAGGTCACCTTTGCTTTCAAACCAATCGTTCATGGTTCGCATCCCGCGCTGATGCTGCCGCAGGTCGTAGTCGGTGCGGTTGGCAATGCCTTCCAGTTCCTGCCAGTCACCCTGACCGAACGGGAACTTGTATTCCACATCCACGCACGCCTTGGCGTAGTGTGCCAGTTCATCCGGATCGTGATCACGGAATCGCAGATTTTGTTTTTTAATCCCCAGGTTTAAGTACCAGTTAAACCGCTGCTCTTTCCAGTGCTCGTACCAGTCTTCGTCGGTGCCCGGTGCACAGAAAAATTCCAGCTCAGCCTGTTCGAACTC
>ENA-ORCU01000851-ORCU01000851.1-marine-metagenome-genome-assembly--contig:-NODE-851-length-10332-cov-2.741102_pt1 | contig 10332 bp, 14 predicted proteins | sample MGYA00248631_ERZ508512 | MGnify/ENA primary metagenome ERZ508512 (study PRJEB26183, sample SAMN06268844) | marine metagenome | isolation source: Tt an P1 anaerobic enrichment on pine from sediment taken... | reverse complement strand
GTCCAGGTACTCGTACGGATGCAATTCGGCCTCATGGCACAGCCGTACGGCCGTTTTATGATGGACCTCGAACAGATCCCGGACACACGCCCATCGGGGATAATCATTTCTCCCCGGAGGCGGTACCGCGTTTTTGGCTGCACGGATCCAAAGATCGTTCCTGCCACACTTTTTGGATTGATTTTCCATGGTATCGATTTTCCCAACCTGGTCCTCATGAGAGGTTTGTTTTTTTTCTCAGGTTCTCACCCAAAAAGCCGATATTTTTCATGACAGCCAGGATGGAATTTCGCACCATTCCGACTGCCTTTTTACCGGGCAAGACCATTTCTCCTCCGTGCAGGTCTTGCCCGGTTTTTCTGTTGGGCAAAGGGTTCGGCCTTGGGACACTCCGGCGGATGGTTCTCCCAGTCGGTCGAGATACGATCGATATGGTCGATCCGGGCCGCCTCCATGAATATTCCATTACGATCCTTGTAATATTTCCGGTTGGGGTAGGCCCTGTGGGACACATGCCCGCCGGGCTCGCATTTGCGCATCGCTTCCATCATTTCCATCAGCTTCTCCTTTTCACGATCATCTGGATCTCATCCATGCGCCCGAACTGGTCCAGCAGGTCGTCGATACCTGGATAGATCAGGTCGCACAACTCCTGGGGTTTGTTGCGGGCTTTTTCTATCCGGGCGATCCAGTCAGGCCCATCGGTCCGCACCAGGTGTTTCAAGCCGGCCTCCAGGGCAGCTATTTTCAGGGCGGTCTGCAGGTAAACCTCTTCTTTTTTCAGGTACAGCCCGCGCTCCTTTGCATTGTCGAACTCCTTGCGGTCGGCATCCTCTTTTGCCTTGCGGGTTTCGTGGCGCAGCTTCTGGATGTTGAGATCCTCGGTTTCGTCGGCACGGTTGACGCTGGATTTCATCAACTGGGCCCGGGCCACATAGGCCATTACCTCGGTCATGGTAATGGCTTTTTTGTCCGTGAAGGAGAGCTTTCCGGTCCGCCGGTCCTGGTACACCTTGGATTTTTTGATGGGCTCGTCACGACCGGGCGCGCAATATCCTTCGATCCGCAGCCATTTGGCCACATCGGCCATGGTGCCGACGATTTCGTTATCGTCTGCATGGCCGGCGCCGGACCGTTCCTCGATTTCCTCCACCGCCTCGGAAAGAGCTTTCTCGGCCGCCTGCCAGTCCTTGAGCCTGGCCGCCGTGCTCTTTTCATTGTAGGCCTTGAGCGTGGTCACCATGGCGTTATACAGGGTCGTCAGCCGGGCTTTGTCGCTGCCGCTCAGTGTTTCCAGAAGTGTATCGAGTCGTTTGCGGTCGATGGTCATTGCCGATCCTTAAACCAGTTTGAGGATCTCGGGCATATCGAGGGGTTCTATGTCCTGGCCCCAATCCTCGGTGATTTCGAAGCCTACGCTGACCTTGTATTCCGTTTGCTCAAGTTCGTGATAGGCGCAGGCAACGCCCATCTTCCGGGCCAGCTTTAGCTCGTTGGAGGTCCCCTTGCTCTTGCCGTCATGAACGAAGATGGCCCGGTCCCCGTCTTTGAGAACATCGATGGAACGGTGCTCGAAGGCGCCGCGCAGATATTTAAAGTTGAGAAAGTGCAGTTTCAGGGGGATAGCTTTTTCACGGCACAGGTCCCGGGCCACCTTACAGACACCGTCGGGTTCCCCATGAGTAACGATCTCGGTAATGCCATGGGTTTCGATCTCCTCCAGAAGAATGATCTTGACCCGCTCGTCGGAAAGGGTCCGGCTGCCGTGCACGGAAAGTTTCATTTCACATCCCCGCCCTGGCCGTGGTGTTTCCTGTTTTCCCGGATTTCATGATTCACGGCCTCCACAAAGCCGCTCCGGATGTCCGGTTCAATGTATTCCAGCAACTCCGGATCGCCGGCGGCTTTGGACCAGTTCTCCCTGACGCGTTTGGGATCGACAACAGCCAGAAGCCGTCCGACGTTGTCGAAGTCGATCTCCGGAAGGACTGCAACGCCCCAATCCTTGCACTCTTCCGGCGAGAACGCGTAGACGATAATCCCCGCCGGCATTTCGCAATAATCGCAGGACGGATAGACCTGAAGGACATAGGTGATGTCCCCGGGTCCCTTGAACCTGAAGTCGCCGCTGAAGTCGGCACAACCGCATTGACCCATTGTCGATCTCCTCTTTTATGGTCCCAGGTTATTCCTGGTTGCCGATCAAGAAATTGCCGCCGTCCACCACCCGTGCCGGATGATTGGAGACATAATCGAAAACGACCGGGTCCATGAACACGGCCAGGTTGATTCTCCGGGACAGCTCCCGGTTAGCCGAGGCCCAGGCCGGGTCCTCCCTGAAACGGATGCGCTTTGCATCCTTGACGACAGAAACGGGATGCTGTTTGAACCACTCGGCCACCTGGAGCACGTTCCCCGGTACCTCGGCAGCAACATCGGTATCTTCAACCTCCCGCTCTTCCTCCTCCCCCATATCGCCGTCCAAAGGAGCCAATCCGGCCATGCGGAACACCGGGGGAAGACCGGAAAGAATCCAGGCCCGCAGGTCGATGCCCTTTTCGAATGCCTCTCCCGGGTCCTTACCATCGGGTACCGGCCAGCGCTTGACCCCGGTAAAGGTTTCCTGCCACCAGGAAAAGGCCTTCCTGCCGGCATCATCGAAGTCCAGGGCGTTGAGAATGCACAAGGCTTTTTTCATCACCGCAGTGGCAGTCTCGTCCGGTTTTGTCGAACTGGATCCGACGGCCACGGCGCCGCAGATGTCGCCGGCGGCCGCGACGCAGGCCACGGCATCCAGCTCGGCCTCGACCACCACAAAAGCCCGGGCATTATCCCCCATCACCATGGTGGCCGCCGAGGAGCCGGGCAGCATGAAGTATGGCAGATTGAACTCCGGAGTGATGTCCTCCTTCTCCCGCCGGATCCGGATACGATGCGCCACCCCATCGACCATGAGCGGGATCACGATCCCCCGCGGTATCCACAAGGGCCGCGGCCGGCCGTTTTTTTCTTCGGAGGGCAGTCCCCAGGCGCCGCGGGCCCGGTACATGGCCGGTCGGCCGTTCTCGCCCGGGTTATAACCCAAGCGATATTGCCTTACTGCCGACTCTGGCACCCCCCGGCCGGCCAGATATCGAAGCTGCTCCGGATTATCGAGCAGCTGCCCGTGAGCAAAATCGACGAAGGCAGCGGCCTTGTCCCGCCATTTTTCCGCCGGCGGCTGGTACCTGGCCGGAACGAAGACCGGCTTTTGCCGCGGCCTGGGCGTTCTGGGCGCCAGGGGCAGGTCCTCCAGATCCCTTCCCACGGCCGCGGCCGCCTCCCGGAAGGTTTTGCCGCAGAACTCGATAAGATATTCGATGGCGTCCCCGCCCTTGTCGCAGCCGCGGCACCACCAGGTGCCGGCCTCGCCCTGGTCCGGCCAGGCATGGAAGCGGTCCTTCCCACCGCAGGCAGGGCAGGGACAATGGTACTCACCGCCGTGGGTACCCGATACCCGCCGGGGCGCCAGGCCGCGGACATCCAGATCGTCGAGGATCGGGTTCATGTCATTTGATATTCGAGGGTTTGATTCCGTGGAAAATGGTTCCGGCGTGCTGTGTCCGGTCCACGAAAGTGGACAGATGCCGGCTAAATTCTTCCCTGGACGGCGGACAGCTGTCCGCCGTCTGCAGGAACCAATCCAAAAAACGTTCATAAAGAACGTTGAGACCGGATTTATAATCGTCGCCGATTTCGCAGTTGTCATCGATGAAGTCCTCTATCAGACCGTCATCGATTTCGACTTCCCGGTCGCCGGAACTATATCCGGAACGCTTTTTTCCGGAGTTGAGCGTGTAAACCTCATCGAGACGGATACCGGTCGTCTCTTCAACCTTGGCCTTGGCGATCGATATGGCATCCTCTTTCGTGTGGCCGAGTCGCCGGGCGATTTTATAGGAGGCTTCCAGAATACTGAGTATATCCCGCTGCTGCCTGGAAACTTTGGTGTAGTAAGAGGCTATCCAGAAACTGTCGCCGCCGTATTTCGGCCGACCGCTATCCTTGTGCACACGGATGTAATTCTCCACGACCGGCGCCAGGATCCTCCCGTCGTCCTCGCGCTTCAACAGCCCTTTCTGCACGTCCTGGTAGATTTTTGATTTCTTGATGTTCAATCCGGACGACTGGATATAATCCAACGCCTCGACAACATTTTTAAACGATCCGTCCTCGATGGAACGGGTGCCGTCTTTGTCGATATAGGAACCGGTCTTGCGGATGGAAGGCAAGACCTCATGGGTCACCCAGCGCCTGAAAGCTTTGGCCTCGGGCTTGCGGGATTTGAAGATCAGGGAATAAAGGCCGGGTTCGTTGACGATATTGACATCCTGCCTGCCACCAGGGGTGTCCATAGTATGGACACCCTTTTCATCGCTATCCAATAAACCCAGGCTGGAACGTGGGTTGCCCAGATCGAGTAATTCACACACTTCATTTGCCACCCACCAGGGATTTCCCTCATAATCCCGAAGGATTGTAAACAGTTTGCCATTGTATCCGTACCTGATCAGATCCATGAAAACACTTCCTGTTTTTGCCCGGGCGCCGGACGCAGCAGAAATTTACTACCCCGAGATTTTTGTCCGTCCAAAGCGCCAAGGCGCTGATTTAAAACAGCTTATTTTTTTGACTGGACCTTTTCCCCTTTATTACAGGAATAAATAAAAGTTTTTTTTAGAAAAAATATTCTAGAGATATAGCCAGATATTGGTCCAATCCAGGAGAACACTCCGGGAACGGTAGTAAATTCCCCCTGTTAAGTCTCCGGACCACATCCGAATCGATCCGGTTTCGATGGTTCCGTTGGTCCGTTCTCAGTCGAACAACTCCTCCACATTTTCGAGCAGGCCGATGCCGATATACTTGTACACGCCGTCCTTCTTGCGCTGGAACCGCCGGCCCATGAGCGATCCGAAGCGCTTTTGTTTGGGCGCGTTCTTGGAAACGTTTTTCTTCCACCAGCGCTCGAAGATGTCGTACAGGGCCGTGGCCCCCACCTGGTATCTTTCTCCAACAACACAGCATTCGTCCACGAAGTCGGCTAAAATGTCCTCATCGCGCTGGTATTCCTGGACCGCCTCCTTGACCACCGGCGGCGGATCCAGTCCCCGCTGCAGGTACTGAAGGCTGCCGCGCACCATCCAGGCCAGGATGCCCGGATACTCGGGGATCAGCTTTGTGGCCAGAAGGGGATCCGCCACTCTTTCAAAATCGTTTTGCGGCCGGCGGCTGACGAACGACAGCTTGAAGGGAACCAGCAGAACTCTCTCCCAGAAGGCAAAATCGTCGGCCGGAGCATGGGGCTTGTGGTTGGTCAGCAAAAACAAGGTGTGGGTCGGAGAAAACTGCACCTCGTACTTGTCATGGGGATTGCGGCCGGTGAGCTTGTCCTTGCCCGTGAGCCACTTGACCCGGGAGGGACTCACCCGGCAGCCGTCATCGGTCTCCGAGGCGAATGCCAGGCGCAGGCCTCGCAGGGCCATGATGTCCGGAGTCGGTCCGGTGGAGGATGTCACCCGCATCTGGTCCAGGAGCATCTCCGATCGCACGGCGCCGGCCAGCGGTCCCATGATCTCGGAGAGTACCTCCACGATCAGGGACTTGCCGTTGCGGCCGATGCCGGTGAGCACCACGATGATGGACTCCCTGACCTCGCCGATCAGGGCATAGCCCAGCACCCGTTGCAGGAAGCCCATCAACCGCTCATCCCCGGAAAGGATCTCGAGCAGTTTCTCCTCCCACAACGGACACGGTGCATCGATGCCCTGCCAGGAAACCGGCGAGGCCTTCAACAGATATTGATCCTGGCGGCCTGGTTCCAGTTCTCCGGTGGTCAGGTTGACTACGCCGTTGGCACAGGCCAACAGCAACGGCTCCCTGTCGATCTCGTCTCCTCTGATTGCCATGGGTTCCTCGCAGTTGTGGGCAAAATCCAGACAGTTGTTGGCCCGGCGCCGGCTGCGCAATTGACTGATCCGGCCTCTCAATCCCTTGGCCCGGGCCCTGAAAAAAGCGAGCTGCTCGCCGGCGCCGTCGGCCTCGGCCTCCCGGATTTTTTTGTTTATGGCGGCCAGCTCCTCGCCGTATTTTTCGACCACCTTTTCGACACCGGCCCGGGCCGCGCCCATCCGGTCCACGGCCCAGTGGTGGGCGGTCCACACCAGCCAGGAGTCCATGGCCTTGTCGAACACCAGCTCCCCTTTGTTGACCGCCTTGAAGAGCAGGCCGTCGCCCAGCTCGTTGGCATCGAAGCAGGCGCGGATGAACCCGGGCTTGATCTCGCCGTTGGCCTTTGATCCCTCCGAACCGGTCGCGGCCTCCTCGGCCACCCGCTGGGCCACCCTTGCGGCATACTCGTCCATGCGCGACTGCAGGTCGCCAGCGGTACCGGCCTCCGGACCGCCGGCGGGATCAACGGGCCCGGTCATGAACTGTTAACCCTGACAGGCGGATTGAAGCCAAAATTCCATTCTCCATTACTTTTCCCAAATTTGACTGGACACAACTGTTGCGCCTGATCCCACCGCTAGGGGGTAGGGTCCAGAAAGGACCCGTGATGCTGCCAACCCCGTTTGACTGTTGGCCGGGGTGTGTCTGATTGTGGGGTGCGGGGAGAAATGTCATAGAGAAGATCCTTAGCTATGGTCGGCCCGGCGTTCGCCGGGCCGGTCGGTTTCTATTTCAGTCCAGGGAATCAACCACCGGTGGATCCAGTGGCGTCTGTGGGATTGCCGGCCAGGATCTCGTCCGGGACCATGCCGGCGGTGTCGGCGCCGGACTCCAGGAACACGCGGATCAGCTCGCCCTTCTTGCAGGCCTTGAAGGTTTTTCTCTTAAGGGTGTATGTCAGGAATGCCTGTGCCCGGAAGTCTTGGAACAAGCCGAAGCGATCCCCGAACTCGATCATCTCGCCTTTTGTCTTCTTGGCCAGGTAATCAACAGTAAAGCGCCACTGGCTGGCCAGGTCGATGCCCACGTGACCGGCAACCAAATGACGCTCGTCCGTGGCGTAGTCGCCGGACAATACCGCCTGCAGGGCAACGGCCTTGAACTCTTCGTTCACCTGGCTCTCGTCCATGCCGGCGATCAGAGCGAACAAGGCTTTATGATCCAGGCTGTACGGCCCGTCCTCCCACAGCTTTTCGCCCACGCCATGGCGCTTTGCGTACCAGTCGTGGATGCCGGCGTTGCCCCGGATCAGGGAGTACAATGCCACCTGGCGCACCGTGAGGCTGGAGGCCTCCACCGGCTCGAAGGTTACGGGCAGCCGTTCCTGGAAGAAGACTTCCCGGAAGTGCTCGCCGTGCCAGGCCACCCGGGGCCCGTCCTTGGGTTTGGAGGTGCCGCCTCCGGAGGATTTGGGAGACCGTACGGCATTGAAGCAGCTCTTGTCTCCGAAGCAGGCGCGATCGTGGTACGACTCGCCGTCGATATGCAGGATGGCCAGGTGGTGCTCGCAGGACAGGCATTTTTTTGCAGGTTTGTTATCGCCGTAAAAGGCATTGTAATCCTGCCAGTTCGCATCCTCATTGAACCGGAAGCCCTTGATGCCGTACTTGCGGTAATATTTGGTGCGGTTCCAGAATTTGACCAGGTGGGCTTCCTGCTTCTTTTTAAAGCAGTCGGGACGGTTGCAACGGGCTTTTTCGTCGCCCAGGTCGAACAGCTTCATCTGCACGCTGGTGTTCTGGGTGCAGGTCAGACAGCCCTCGGCCTCGATATCGAAACGGGCCTTGCTCAATGCCGGCGAGATCCGGGCGATCCTGCGCTTGAGATCGCGTACCGTAACCTGGTGGTTTTTAAGATCCCGGATAACTTCATCGAAGATGGAACGGCGCTGTTTCTTGTCGTCCATGCGGGCCAGCTGCTCGAGATGACCGAACTTGAGATCGCCCTTGCCCCAGGCGTCCAGCATGGTTTTGGGAAGGCGCAGGATCATCAGGCGCCGGCGGATGTAGGCCTCTTTGATCCCGGTGCGCTCGGCAAGCTCCGGTATGGCGTCGGTTCCCTTGCGGTCCACCCAGATCCGGAAGGCCTCGGCCTCCTCCAGTCCTGACAGATCCCTTCTTTGAAGGTTCTCGATGGTCTGGATCTCCAGGGCCAGGTCGTCGTCCATCTCCTGGATCATGGCCGGGATCACGGCCATGTCCGGACCGCCGTTGCCTTCGGCCGCGGCATGGCAGGCCCGCCAGCGCCGCTCGCCGGCCACCAGCTCGAAGGGGGTGTCGCCGTCCACCGGCCGCACGAGGATGGGTTCCAGAACGCCCACCCGGGCGATGGAAGCGGTAAGTTCGATAAAATCCTCGCCGGTAAAATCCTTGCGTGGATTGAACGGCGAGGGGGTGATGGCTGTCAGGTTCAGTTCCCTGAAGGTGCGTTGCATGGTCTCCTCCCGGAATGGTTATCGATGGGTTGTTTGTATTCTGGCAGGTTGCTGGGCAGGGTCGGATGGATACCGTCATGGGTGAGACGGCCGGCTGCCATTTTGGCCATGAGGTTCACGCAGATGGCCGCGGTCTGCAAAAGCCGTTTGTTCAGTTCCACCTGCCAGTGGGGATTGTCCATGGAGATGGCTTCGATCTTGGCCACCCGTTTTCTGAACATCCTGCGGAACTCCTCCAAACCGCTTTCCAGGTTCATATCCGACCATAAAAACTCCTGGATGACCCGGGCGGCCCGGATGACCTGCAGGATGTATTGCTCCTCGTCGGTGAGGGTGTCAGTGGTGAGCTTTTTCATATCCGGTTGCTCCCTGATTTTTTTGGCCAGCCATGCCGGCAAAAGGACATGCCCGGGAGAAAACTCGGCATGGTCCCTGGGAACCCAGCGGGATCTGCCCGAGGGCAAGCGTACCAGCACGGCATCCTCGGTGGTCCGGAGGATGCCGGCGATGGGTACCGGTACGGAAGGCCGCGGTTTCATTCTCCGACGAAGCCTGAGAACTGTTCGGTGCAGGTCGGGATGGCACCTGCGGTCTCGCCGGCGATCGCTTCCACGATCTGCGTGGCCTCGGTGGGATCGATGGCATGCTCGTTTGCCAGGTAGTCGGAGAAGCGTTCAAAGTCCTGGAGCAGGTAATCGGCAACCAGTTTTGCGTCAGTCGGTTTCATGGATAAAGCCCTCCTGAAGGTTGTTTCGGGGCGACGGTGTATCGATGAAATGATCCGGCGTCGGGCGGTCGTACTCGGTCAGTATCAGTGCCAGCCGGCACTCCGGGCACAGGTAGTCGACCATCTGCTCCCGGGGCACGATAAGTCCGCAGCGGCATTTGAGCCCGGCTTCTTGCGGTTCGAACATGGGATCGACACTCCCTTTTTGAAAAGTGCCCCGTTTGCAGGCTGACTGCTCAACCGCTACTTTACCCGTCGGGGCGGCCGGGGAAGGAGGACCACCGCCGTTATAAACGCCACGGACGCGGGCGAGGATGTTTACCATCCGTGCTCGGCCAGCTGTGTCAGGAACCACCAGAAGGGCAGGGCGATCACGAAAGCCAAAACAATAAACTTGAGGATCCAACCCGGCAGGACGTGCCGGAGGATATCCGACCATCGTATGGGGCCCATCATTGGTTGTTTCCTCCAATCTTTTCCAAAGCCTTCAGGTGGTTCAGGCTGCTGTAGACATTGGCCAGCGCCAATCCTCTAAGCTGGTGCTCCGGATAGGTGGTCATCATCATCTTTGCTGCAGCCCGAAGAAGCATGACTGGCGCCTGCTCGACATCTGAGGCAGTACCCATGATTTGGTTGAAATCGGTATCCACTCTGTTGCAGACCTGTTCGAATTCACCCATGTTTTCATTCCCTCCTTGAGCAAAAATACTGGTGGTCACCCTTGGCCGGCAGGGATGAGCGGATGCAGCCTTGGTGTAGCCGAATAGATGGTCCTGGACAGAAAGCCGGGCACGTATGAGCGCCCGGCATCAAAAGCGGATGTAGATATGTCGATCCAAGTGGTTTTCGGATAAAGCGAGTGCGGTCTGGTTCCGGTGTTTTGAAGAGAGAAAAACTGCAGGGTGAAAAGCGCGAAAAAAGGCTTTTGCAATAGCTTATGAGGCTATTGTATTGTTGTACGAATTGGTGTAGGTCTGTAGTGCTTTTGGAGTGCTGGAAACGAGGGGGGAGGAGTGTTAACCCATTGAAATAAAAGAAAAAAATGGCGGAAGTGCATGGGAATCGAACCCACCCGGGACGGTATTAGCGCCCCACACCGGATTTGAAGTCCGGGAGCCTCACCAGTAAGCTGCGCACTTCCGCGTAATTGGCCCTTTTATGAAGGGGTTTGTCCTTTTTG
>ENA-ORCU01000850-ORCU01000850.1-marine-metagenome-genome-assembly--contig:-NODE-850-length-10340-cov-3.191172_pt1 | contig 10340 bp, 7 predicted proteins | sample MGYA00248631_ERZ508512 | MGnify/ENA primary metagenome ERZ508512 (study PRJEB26183, sample SAMN06268844) | marine metagenome | isolation source: Tt an P1 anaerobic enrichment on pine from sediment taken... | reverse complement strand
TTAATAATCAACTCGTCTCCATTATTATAAATACCTCCGCCGTCAGTCCACGCTTCATTTTCGCTTATCAAACAATGATTAAGAAACATTTTTGCTCCGGGAGCACCATAGTTTCCAGACCATATTCCCCCACCGTGATCTGACCAGTTACCGGTAATGGATGAGTTAAAAACTTTGATTTGCCCTCTATTCCTTATGCCTCCACCTCCAAGAACCAAATGATTGCCAGCAATTGTCGAGTCTTTTACCACCATCTCTCCGTAGTTTGCTATACCGCCGGCACCGTCGTAGGATATGTTATTTTGGATCAATGATTTTTTTATGATCGCTACTCCCCAGTTCCTAATACCTCCGCCGTTATTTATTATTTCGCAGCCAATCATAGTCAGGATGCCACCATTACCAATAGCCCGACCGATATCACCACCCAAGTTATCAAAAAATTTGGAACGTTTGATAGTTACCGTCCCATTTTCAATTCGAAGAGCAGAGTCCAGTTCACCTCCATTTGAGTTCTCAAAGAATGCGCAATCTGAGATCGTAACAGATCCGCCTACAATGTAGCCGCCTCCACCACCCGAGCCCCAAACGTCATTCCCTGATATAGCACAATTCTTTACAGTCAAATCTCCTTCATTGAAAAATCCACCTCCCCGGCCTGCAACATTGTCCTTCAGCCAGCAGTTTTTCAGAATCAAATTTCCCCTGTTCTTCACGCCACCACCATAATAATTTGAATCACCAATGTTGTCCCAATCTCCATATCCACTCGTGATTTCCAAATTTTGGATAGCAGAATTACTTGAATCAGAGATAACAAAAATTCCGGTTTCCAGATTTCCATCTATAATTGTTGTCGAAGGATCTTCGCCTATTATGGAAATGTCGCTGGTTATCTTGACTGGGCCTTCTCCATCGTCGAGCATATAACGCCCTGCATGAACATTAATGGTATCCTCCTCTTCATCGGAATTTGCCTGCTGGACCGCCAACCTGAGGGTGGTGGTATCATACACATTAAACTCTGCAGCATCGGCTTCCATTATTCCCGTGAAGCTGAAAGCCACTCCGAAAACAACGCTACAAAAAATAATCATCGATGAATAGTTTAAGCTTTTCATTTCTGTTCTCTCCTTTATGTTTTCGTGTTGCTGTTTTTATAATTTTTGAAACAAATTGAAACAAAGTGCCCGAGGGAAACGGAAAACACCGGAGCAACACAACGGATACTTCCATCTGCCAATATGCAGTCAATCCATAATCGGATTAAAATTAGGATATAAGGTTGTTTTTGGTGTGGTATTGAATCGAAATCACAACGTTTCAGATAGGGGGCAAGAGGGATTGATCTAATTGTGATTCCCTGCTCAAGGAGGAAGAAGCTATATCAGAATTAACTTCAATAATATATTTCCAAAGAATGTTAAAAAATGGGCTTGCTGTTTTTTCCTATGTAGGTTCAGTGTCTGAATTGGAACGGATCAGACAAAGGCTCTCACCCTCTAAATGGATGACTATCCTTAAACTGATAGCAGGGGCATTCACGGGTTTGATTTCAGTGTGTATGGGGGTATGAAAAATCGATTTTACATAGCGCTTATATCAGTAATGGAAAACTTAGGAGGAGGGCAATCGGTAAAATTTCGTATTTCTCATTTTGTTAATTTGCCCCCTTATAATCGAGAAATTTTGCGGTAACATGTAAAATTTTTCGCCAGAAAAGCGTGAAAGATCGTCACTATAAAACTATAGATAGGGCTCCTCCATTGGTGGTAGATTTCCGGAAGAGCGAATAGATATAAGGTCGTAGGTCTTAATTTAACAGTTCGTTTTTTACTTCTACCGAACAGATAGAAGCCATCGGCGGCCGTACCCCATTAAATGGATAGCTGATTGTAACCCGATTTGGCTTTCTGTTCACCGGCGATGGACAGGCGTCTGGCAACTGGTGATAGCTAAGGCGAAAACAGGTGTCAGGCAACATTGCTTGATTTCCTTTTTTTAGTTGAGGAAATACGTGATTGATCCTCCACCTTGTCCTTTTGAAAATCCTTCGATTTATTCCACCTAAACCACAGGCATTGCGAATAAATCCTATTTAATGGCTTGACGCAATTTAAAATAATCGATAGTGTCGCACACCAAACTCGTTAGGGGGGCCGCATGGTGCGGCTGAGAATCCACGTTAGTGGTGACCCTTAACCACCTGATCAGGATAATGCCTGCGAAGGGAAACGAGGAAAAGTATGGCACGCGACAGACACTGTTTATGAGCCGTTTCCTCTTTCCGGGGAAACGGCTTTTTTTGTTTAAGCCAGAGTTGGATGACCACAGCACTCTCCGTTTTCCTTGGAATCCTCTCCGCATAATCCAGAGAAAATCCAGGAGGGATTTATGACTCAGCTTGAAGATGCACGACAAGGCCGAATTACCGAGGTGATGGCTCAGGTTGCCGAATATGAAGGGATTGCACCTGAGGAAATTCGGGAAAAAATTGCCAGGGGGCAGATTGTGATCCCCAAAAACATCAACCATGAATTTGTCGCCCGAGGGCTTGGAAAGGGGTTGACAACCAAGGTTAACGCCAACATCGGGACCTCTCCAAGCCATCACGATCCGGCCGAGGAACTGGAGAAGCTGGATGTTGCTGTAAAGGCAGGTGCCGATGCCATAATGGACCTGTCTACCGGCGGTGACATCGATCTGATCCTGAAAAACATTTTGGCCCATTCCCCGGTGATGGTGGGAACGGTTCCGCTGTATAAATCTGTCAGTAAGGTGTTTTCCGAGGGGAAGTCCGGCCCGGAACTGACTGCCGATGACATGTTCAGCGAAATCGAAAACCAGGCGAGGGTCGGCGTCGATTTTATCACGGTTCACTGCGGCATTACCCACGCTACGCTCAGCGCTCTTGAAGCCACCGATCGGTTGATGGGAATCGTTTCACGAGGCGGCAGTCTGATGGCCGAGTGGATTAAAACGAACGGAAACGAAAACCCGCTTTACGAGCAGTATGATCGATTGCTTGAAATTGCCCGGGAGTTTGATGTGACCCTCTCGTTAGGCGATGGTTTGCGGCCGGGCTCGATTTTCGATGCTCAGGACCGCGGGCAGATTGCCGAACTGGTTACCCTGGGTGGCCTGGCGCGTCGTGCCAGACAGGCAGGGGTCCAGGTGATGATTGAAGGACCCGGGCATGTGCCCCTCAGCCGCATAGCAGGTGATATGTCACTGCAGAAACAGGTCTGTGAGGAGGCGCCATATTATGTCCTCGGTCCACTTCCAACGGACATCGCTCCGGGATACGATCACATAGTCGGCGCCATTGGCGGTGCTCTTGCCGCATCCAGCGGGGCCGATTTTCTGTGTTACGTTACACCGGCGGAGCACCTTCGGCTGCCGGACATTTCCGATGTGCGGGAGGGGGTGATTGCAACCAAAATTGCCGCCCATATCGGGGATCTGGAAAAAGGACGTCTCGATGCCTGGAATAGAAACCGCAGCATGTCGGAAGCGCGTGCCCGGTTTGACTGGGATGCCATGTTCAAAGCGGCGATCGATCCGGTCAAGGCTCGCCATTATCGAATCCACAGTGAAGACGGCGAGCGGGAGGTTTGCACCATGTGCGGGGATCTGTGTGCCGTGAAGACCTTTCAGAAGCTGATGAAGTAAAGAATTTACGAACGGTTGCTTAATTCAGTATTTTTTCAAGTATTGTTTTTGTGATCAGGTAGGTCGGCCGGACGCCTTCCTCTCCCAGACTACCGGAGGCGAGTGTCTGGCCGCTTCTCAGCGGGTTGTCCGACGCGTAGTAGGCATATCGGGTCTTGACCTTCGCAGAAATGTGCCCACGGATGATGGCGGCGCTGATCGCTCGCTGGTAATGACCGCCTTCCATTTCAAGGCCGACCGCTCTCCAGCTTGTGGTCTGAAATTTTTCAAGTACATCCCGGTTCTGGAGAGAGGTGCCCAGCACGGTCACCAATGGCCCGACATGGATGTCGATGGATCCGTCAAAGTCTTCCGGCTGCAGATCGTTGTCCACAATATAATTGTGAGGAATTCCTTCCAGAACATGCGCCGTGGGAAGCATAATGTCGCCTTTTTTGCCTGGCAGCGTGCCGGCTTTGCCCATGACGGATATTGACTCGACATTCAGCGGCCGATTAGCGCCGCTCTCCGTTTCGCTTCTCAGCAGTTCATCCATCAGTTCAAATGCTTGAAATCCAAAGGCGTAGTCCATTACAAGAATAACCGGCGCATTATCGCCTGTTAGATCGGTGCCGATTTTAAGTTGGGGGAGGACCATCGCCGGAGACAGCTTTGACGTATCGACAATCTGGCAATCGATTTGTGCGCCGCTGGTGTCCGGCAATTCATAAAATCCGTGCTTTTTTGCAATTTTGGTAATCTTGGCGGTTTTGCCGCGAATTTCACGGACAAAGTTACAAATATTCAGCGATTTACCTTGATTATCCTTCTTTTCAATCAGACCATATCCGTAAAGCAGGGTTAGCACGCTGTGGAGATTCGCGCTGATGATATGCAGGGGGCGACCCTCCAGGCCAAGTTTGAAGATTTCGTCCTTGATACGCTCCGCCCATCGCCGTCCGTGCATCTGGTGCAGGATCATTTGTGTCAAAAAAGGGGTGAAGTATACTTCCAGTTCACATTGCCCTGCAATGTCCTGTTCGGCAAGCTTTCCAAGGCAGTAAACGACCCGAAAGAGACCGCTGTTTGCATTGGCTTTTTTTCGGCTGTTCTCAAGATATTCATATGTCGCCCGGGTTTCCTGGTATGTCTGACCGATCAGCAGGCTTAAATGCCAGATGGCTTCATCCAGACGGGTGCCGGACAATGCGCTTTCCTGATTGACATTTTTTTCCAGCTCTTCCCATTCGCTCTTCAGGACGCCTTCCCCCGTATACATCTGGTGATAGATTTTTTTTGCCTCGATGTAGAGGAAGGTTATATGGGTCAGGATATCGTAAATCTCACTGGCCCCGCGGGTGATCAGGAAACAGATCTCCTGCTCGTTGACCCGGTAAGATAATCGTCGTCGCTTCAACGGCTGGATGAGTTCAAATGACGTGGCCTGTAAGTCCTCCTGGGCTGTCAATACGACCCTGTTACATGCTTCGATACCCCGGGGCAGACGATCAAGAACATATTCGAGTCCCTTGAGCTCAATCGAACGTGGATCGTTCATTGTTCCATATATCTCAGGACTGAGCGTCTTCAGGGCGCTTTCAAGTTTCTGGCCCGATTTGCCGCCGAGCTTGTAGTGTCCTCTGAGCAAAAGCGCATCTGTGGTGATTTGAAACGTTCGAATGGCCAGCCTGGATTGAAGTGCGCGGGCAGGGTCTTCCATATATTCCTCAGTCATTTGGCTTACTAAGGAACGAGGAATTATTTAATTGCAAGAATATTGCGCCGGATGTTGGTTCATCTTCAAGGCGCGTCAGCGGTTTCATACTGTACGTATGAGGCCGTTGACGCAACGCCGAAGATGGGCCAACAGACAAGCAAGAAATTGTAATTAATTAAATTCGCGTTCCTTAGTCTTCCCAGTAACATATATCTTTATGCTCAGGCTGCTGAGCAGGTTCGTTATGATTTCAACGGAGTACTACCGATTCGGGTTTCCACCGCCAAGAATTTTGTCCTCGATTTCGTCGATTTCTTTCTGGTAATCGATAAATCCGGACTCCAAGCCCATTGCTCCGGCAACTCGCTGGTCCTGCTCTTCAGTTACGGCCATGGCGTCGCCTGCTAACCAGCGTTGCTCGGCAGCCCAATAGTTCGGCTGGCTGCTTTCGGCAAGCACCAGATTGGCAGCAAGTGTAAATAGAATGGCCTGATGTTTTTGTTTTTTGGGGTATTCTCTTGGAATGACTGCCCAGTCAATAACCCGGTCAAGGGGTTGTCCGTGGATATCGATTTGAAACGGCTGGTAAAAGTTTCTGTTTGAGACTGAGTAGGTGCGGATCGTCTGACCGTCGAGTTTATCTGTGACTTCAATTCGGTCCATTGGCCGGTAAACTACCGCAACCAGGTAAAGACCGCTTTTCCAGGAGGTTGTGATATTGGTTAAAATGTAGCGATCCCATTCAGGTACTCCGTATGCTTTCAGCACCCGCTGAAAATAAAAGGTCGGGTATTGCATATCGAGAAAACTCTGTTTGCTGGGCGCATCCGGTCGAATATCTTCCCATTTGAGCTGATACGCATATCGGTACGTATCCTCCAGAGTGATCGGCGCTCCGGATTCAATCAGTGCCTGGTTGAAATCCTCGATGCTGGTATCGGCATATTCGTGATAGGGCAGGGCCGAAAGCCCTTCGCCCATACTTTTGGTAACCTGGGGTGTGGTCAACGCCAATCGAATACCGGCTGTCGGCATGCAGGCGGACAGCACAAGGCCGATGATCAGAATACAAGCCAATCGAATCCCATACAGGCTCATTGATTCACCTCGTTTTTCGATGAAACTGGTTGTTGTGATGTGGTAATGTCGATGCGAAAGGGTAAATTTATACTAGTGTAGGCTATTGCCAATCAGATGTCAATTTGCTCGTGTATATCCGATTCTATTGTTTTTTTCCGGATCACGCAGTGCACCGGGACTTGAATTCATAAGCTGGTGTTTTTTACTCCTTTTCATCATTGTCATCAACCCAGTGTAGTACATTCCGGATGACGGACCACCGGGGTTCCTTTTCATCTGCACCAAAGCCAAGAATCCAGTGATTGTATATTTTTTGGAACTGGCGTTCCTGTTGTTTAATCCTGATCCACTGGTCGATAAATTCAGCCATTTCCGGATCATTTTTTCGGATCGGGTAACCCAGTGACAGGGATACAACATTTGGTTTCGGAACCACGATCTGGTACTTCGGATAAAGAAGCGTCCAGGCCGCTCCCTGCTCGGCGGTCATCAAACAGGCATCCAGATCATGTTCGCGTTCAAAAAATACACGGGGTGATTCGAGCAGAACCGCCTCGATGTCAGCGTGGTATCGTTCTATCTTTTTCTTCAGGTATTCCAGTCGTGGTACACCGATTTTGAGTTTTTCCATTTCGTCAATCGTTGACGGGTTTAAAAAATTATCGCGAAGATGGTCGGGTACAATGAATGCCAGGGTCGATCGCATATATGGAATTGAAAATTTCATCTGATCCAGCCGGTTGACAGTCAACTCAATACCCGACATGGCGATGTCAAAGTGATTGTTTTCCAGTTGATCGGCCAGGGTTTCGAATTTAAAGGGTATATACTCAATGTTTACGCCAAGATCCTCGGCCAGCAGGCTCGCCATGTCGATATCGAAACCGACCAGATCATCGGCTGAATTGAAATACGAGAACGGCAAATTATCCGGGTGATAGCCCACCCGCAAAATGCCCCTTTTTTTTACACGTTCGAGCACCGTCAATCTGGAGGGTCCGGTCGCCGGCTTTTCAGGTATTTCAGTATAGATGGTACCGGAGGCCGGAATGACCGCTGACTGCATACTGGTTATGACTTTATCTTTTTCATAGACATTTTTAACAGCCATGGTGAAATAAACCCGGCTTCCGCCAAGGGTCGCGACAATCAGCAGCAGGGAAGTCACTGCAGCCACGGTGAATTTATGAATGGTAAATGACATTGTGCCGGTGAGTGAAGACGTGGCCAGCACCGTAAAGACAAGCAGATTCATTGCTCCGAGCAACGTAGCGGTCCGGCCGTTGATAACCCCTGTAACCAGATACAACTGATACAGGTCGGACGGGATCTCCATCAGATCCAGCATGAAGGGCATCGCGACGTCCACACCACCGAAAAAACTCAGCAGACCGGAAAAGGCAAACATCGGATATTGGGATAACGAAAAGGCGTTTCCCGAAAACCAGGCTGCAAACAGGATAAACAGCAGCATGAGGAGTTTTCCGGTGTTCGGAAAATTAAACGATACCGGGATGGTTACATCGATATATACGTTTGTTTTTTCCTGTTTCAGCTGATACTTTTCAAACAGTTTTTTGCAGTTTTCAGTCAAAACCGGGAGAACGACGAACAGGTTTCCGGTAGTAAAAGCGGTTACCAGCGCATCTTTGCTCATTCCTACCACATCTTTGTACTTGAATGGAGTCAGCGATATAACCATTAGTGGAAGAATGCCGAATGTCAGTAGCAGAGCGGCGGCGTTGAAACTGACCAGATAAACCTGGAGCTTGCCAAACTGCTCGATGGTCATCGTGCCTGCTGCAGAGGCGGATATGGCAAACACGCCGATTGGTGTCAGTTGAACCACAAGGTTGGTAACTTTGACCAGACCATCGGAAACCGTGCCGAGAACGCGCAACAGTTCCTGTTTTTCGGTGATGCCGATCAGCGCCACTCCTAAAAGGATGCTGAACAAAACGACGGCCGGCACCACATTGTTGGCCAGGGAATTAAATGGGTTTGAAGGTATGTAAAGGTCCAGAAAATCCACTTCCTTTGGTGTCTCAACAAGAGAGGTGCTGAAAAATGCCGCGGACTCCCATTCCGGAAAAGACAGGGGCAGCAGCAGCACGATTGCAATCGAAATGGCCCAGAACAACACCAGCAACCCCCCGGCTTTGATGGCGAGGAGCTTTGCCTGCTCAAACGTCAGTCTTCCAATTCCGGAGATCAGAGATACGGTGATGTATGGCAAAATGGTCATCTGGAGCAATTTGATGAATCCATTTCCGATAATCTGAAGCGGTTCACAGTATTCACCAAAGAAAATGCCGCACAATATCCCCACGACCATACCGGTCAGTATCATCGTTGAAAGGCTGAAACGGGATTTTTTTTTGTGTTCGATCATGAAAACACCTCGTTTAACCGTATTTAAAGCACTGAGAGCCTGGTTTTCAAACAGGCACTAAGTTGTATCGCAAACCCGTGAAACGGTATGCGATTGAATTTTTTGCGGTTCCTGAAAGCGGGGCAGTGGGGCGGCGGACGTTATTTTGACAAGATGCCGGATCAGTTGACTGCAGTGTATGAACGAAGGAATTGCCCGATTTTGGTAATCAGTGGTATGAATAAGGTTAATCGATGTGTTTCACATATGCAACTTCCAGCTTTGGATCTGCCGATTATTCTTCGTGAAATTTTCGGGCGGCAATCTTTGAGCCCTATACAAGGTTTATATCTCTATTGATTGAAAAATCACCGCCTGTTTCCGCATGGTGATGATAAAACGACAGGTTTGCTCGCGCCATAAAATGGCTGTTGGCATTCTGACAAAGGAGAACAAAATGGTATCGCGATTTTTTCTATTTATCCTCCCGTTGGTTTTGATCCCAACCAATGCCCTTTGTGACCAGTGTGTATCCGGCGACTGTGTGAATGGTTCTGGAACAATGAAATACAGCACCGGGCACACGTATACCGGAGAATTCAAAAACGGTCTGAGACACGGGAAGGCCGTTATGCACATGCCTGGAGGGCGAATACTGGAAGGCACCTGGCAGAATAACGAAATTATTGAAGGGACGCTGACATTTCATGATGGAACACGATACGAGGGACAGTGGAAATTTCGTGAAAGAGAAGGGCGGGGCGTGCTAACTTTTTCCGACGGTCGAACGTATATCGGCGATTTCCGCAGCGGTCAGCGTCACGGCCAGGGGACCATGGTTTTCCCTGACGGCCGAAAATATGTCGGGGATTTTAATCGGGGAGAGCGCACGGGTCGCGGGACCCTGACATTTCCGGACGGAAGCGTATACGAGGGGGAGTTCCAGGCGGGTAATCGAACCGGAGCCGGGATGATGCGTTTCCCTGATGGCCGGACTCAAACCGGCCTGTTTGAAAACGGCGTCTTTCTTGGAAAGTGACATTAGAATAACCGTATTTTCGATGACTTGGAGGCCCTTTCTCTCAACATTATTTACCGTTGCTTTTTCAGAATGCTCTGCATGTCGTAGCTTACTGCTTGTGCCAAACATCAATACATGGTAGCCTGAGTCAATAATTCTGAATTCCTCCTGAACTTATACTTCCTTTTTTTCGAAATATTCATTTCCAGAGCCTGTCTCAAACTGTGTCGGCTGCCGGTTTGGCATCCAGAATCGCGTTCCTCAGGCCAATCCCTCTTCCGTTGAACGCAGGATCATTCATTCAGCGATGGATACCGCCTGTTCAAAACAGGATCTTAAAACCACATTCAAATTAGACGGCGACCATTACCGCGCCAATATTATGAATTCAGGATGTCCAGTGGTCGCCCACAGCAACATGTTTAGGAACGCGAATTTAATTAATTACAATTTCTTGCTTGTCTGTTGGCCCATCTTCGGCGTTGCGTCAACGGCCTCAT
>ENA-ORCU01000847-ORCU01000847.1-marine-metagenome-genome-assembly--contig:-NODE-847-length-10383-cov-3.035222_pt1 | contig 10383 bp, 9 predicted proteins | sample MGYA00248631_ERZ508512 | MGnify/ENA primary metagenome ERZ508512 (study PRJEB26183, sample SAMN06268844) | marine metagenome | isolation source: Tt an P1 anaerobic enrichment on pine from sediment taken... | reverse complement strand
TGATGTATCGGGGATCAACCGGCTGGTTGCCGGTTGACCGATTGGTGACCGTTTTTTTCACCCATGATGCAGGTCACGCAAGATGCTTTATGGACGCTATTTTTCTTTAAAGCAATCCGGTTTCAGGTGTCTGTGTCCAGTATCAAATCCTGACACCTGATAACCGGGATCGAATCGTTCTGCACAAGCTATCCGCCTGCTTTCGTATGGATAATCGCCATTACGTGAGCAAGGCGGATAACCCAAACTGTATAAACGCAATCGGAGTATCCTAACGTGAACAAGACAACCCTGGTAATCGGCGGCTGCCGAAGCGGAAAAAGCCGGCATGCTCTTGAACTTGCAGATCAACTGGCCGGAAACGGCAAACGGGTTTTTGTGGCCACCTGTGTGCCCCACGATGCGGAAATGCAGGAGCGCGTCAGGCGACACAAAGCCGAACGAGGTCCCGAATGGAGCGCCCTTGAAATTCCCACGGCTCTGCCGTCGGCTATCCGTGACCATGGGCCCGGCACTGATGTCATGCTGATCGATTGTCTGACCTTATGGGTAAGCAACCTGTTGTTTGAATCCGATGACCCGGCATTCCTGGAACAATCCACGGCCGATTTAACCCGAGCCTTGAACGAGGCACCCTGCCCGGTCATATGTGTTTCCAATGAAGTGGGGGCCGGCATTGTGCCGGAAAACGGTCTGGCCCGGCTGTTCAGAGACACCGCCGGTATGGTCAACCAGCGGGTTGCCGCGGCGGTCGACAAGGTGGTGTGGATGGTGGCGGGTATTCCGGTAATCGTGAAAGGAAAGGATTGACGCATTGTCCCTGTTTAAACCGATTCGCCATATTAACCAATCTCTCGACCGATTGCTTTGCGCTGTTCAATTCAACACGATTTTGCCCATCGGGCCGCCGGCTGCGTTCGATGCCACTGGTATGATCCAGTATTTTCCCATCGTCGGGCTGATCCTCGGCGCCATGCTTTCGGCCTTTGATCAGCTGGCAATCCGAATCTGGTCCCTGCCCATTGCCGGTGCTCTGGACGTGGTGTTTCTGCTGGCAGTCACCGGCGCCTTTCACATTGACGGTCTGGGTGACGCCGCCGATGGACTCTTCGGGCACCGGCCGCCGGAAAAAGCCCTGGAAATCATGAAAGACAGCCGAATCGGCGCCATGGGGCTGGTAGCCATCCTCTGCGGTCTTACCGTTAAATGGTGCGGGCTGTCTGCCATTGAAAACCACCGAAGTCTGGTTCTGGTGCTGGTCCCGGCACTGGCCAGGGGAGGCACCCTTTTTGCCATCCGGTATCTGCCGTATGGCCGACCCACTGGAACGGGCGTATCGTTGTTTGACCGGCCGCTGACCCGCTCCGATTTCTGGGCCGTCTGCATGGTTGCCGGCCTAACCCTGTTTCTGGGTTGGCAGGGGCTTTTTCTCCTGGTCGGATTTGTATTTTTCACCTCCCTGATCCTGGGCTACTACTCGCGTCGACTGGGTTGTGTGACCGGTGATATGCTGGGAGCCATGACGGAAGTCCTAGAAGCAATGCTTTTTCTACTGGTATCGATGTGGAGGTTGTCATGATCTGCGGACACGGGGGTAACATATACGAACTGGCCGAACGCCTTGGCTGCACACCCGGGGATATCACCGATATGAGCAGCAACGTGAATCCCATGGGACCGATGCCGGCGCTGATCGACCACCTGCATAATCAGCTGGCGAGCGGCATATCCGCCCTGCCCGAAGTGGATGCCAGAGGTGCTGTCGATGCCTTTGCAGCCAATCATGGCCTGAAGCCGGAACAGATCGCAGCCGGAAACGGTACCACCCAGCTCATCTATTCGATTCCACGGGCTCTCGGCTCCCGAAAAGCGCTCATCATGGGTCCGACCTATGCGGATTACCGCGATGCCTGCACCATGAACGGAATCGAGCCAGCATTTTTCCTCAACGGGCCGGACACGAATTTCGATCCGGATCTTGATTTGCTCCAGGCGGCTATTGATGGTTACGATACCGCGTTCATCTGTAATCCCAACAATCCGACCGGCCGTTTGATACCCGGTGAAGACCTGATCCGCCTCTGCAAAAACCGGCCGAATACCCGTTTCATCATCGACGAGTCCTATCTGCCATTTGTCAGAGAACGGGAAACGCAAAGCCTGCTGAGAGCCGGCCTGAAAAACGTTATCGTTCTCAATTCCATGTCGAAAATTTTCCGCATTCCCGGTCTTCGGATTGGTTTTGCCGTGTCCGAACCGGAAACCATTGAGCGACTCAATGACCTCATGCTCCCCTGGAGCCTGAACAGTTTGGCTCAGGCGGCGGTCCGGTTCCTCATGTCGCAACAGGATAAGGTCGACGCGTTTGTCCGGGAATCAGTTGACTTTCTGGACACTGAAAAAGACATCATGATGGACACGTTTCAACCCGCCTCGGCCATTACCCTGTTCCCCAGCCGGACATCGTTCATACTTGCGCGTCTCAATGGAGATAAGGATGCCCACATGATCTGGGAGCAACTGGCACGCAAACGATTTTTGATTCGCAACTGTGAAAACTTTCACGGGCTTTCCGATCGCTATGTTCGCGTATCGCTGAAAACCGCCGATGCCAACCGGCAACTGGCCCGGGATTTGAAGGAAATTATCAGCATGTAAGCGTCCAATTGCCTGTTTCAAAAGCAGGCAATTTTTATGGCTAAAAAGCACAATATTCAAATTAAAACAGCAAATTTAAATCCTTAACGGCAGCCTGACTCAACCGATCCGAAATACACACCATGGACTATTACGCATTCGTTTTCGTTCTACCCTCGGCATTTCTACTTGATCTTATATTGGGAGATCCCCGCATCCTGCCCCACCCGATCCGGTGGATGGGCACAGCTATTGCAGCAGCCGAACCCACCTTTCGCCGGCTGCCCGGCGGGCTCCGCGCTGCCGGGACACTCTTTGCAATATTCCTGATTACATCCGTCTTTATACTGTCCTGGATGGTTGTCTCGGCTGCTTTTCGAATTCATCCTGCCGCCGGATTTTTAATTCAGACGCTGATGATCTACTACAGCATCTCCACGCGATCCCTTGAGCAGGCGGCCATGAAGGTTTATCAGGAATTGAAACGGCATGACCTGTCGGCCGCCAAGGGCAAGCTGGCGATGATCGTGGGACGGGATGTGACAAAACTGGAGGAAACCGGCGTCATCCGGGGGGCTGTAGAGACCGTTGCGGAAAACCTGGTCGACGGCGTGATATCCCCCCTGTTTTATGCGGCAATCGGCGGCGCACCGTTGGCCATGGCCTATAAAATGATCAATACACTGGATTCGATGGTGGGCTACAAAAACGATCGGTACATAAAATTTGGAACCGCTTCGGCCAGACTGGACGATCTGGCCAATTTTCTGCCGGCGAGACTGTCTGTTCCGGTTATCGCCCTGGCGGCCGGCATGTTGGCCGGTCGCGGCACCGAAACCAGAAAAACGGCCAGAGAAGAAGGCGCCAATCATTCCAGCCCCAATGCCGGCTATCCGGAAGCCGCCTTTGCCGGCGCTCTCGGAATAAAAATTAACGGTCCCAACGTCTACCACGGGACAGTGGTCAACAAGCCGTTTATCGGCATACGATTCGGCGATGCAAAGCTTTTTCATATTCCCCGGGCCTGCGACCTGATGCTGCTGTCGGCTCTGCTGTGGATGCTCACCGTCTGGATGCTGTCAGTCGCAGTTACAGCAATATTTTAAAAAAAGGCGCAATGCGGATCTGGGATTTAGAAACCGTTGATCGGAAGCAAACACCGGTTTCCGCAATCCCAAATCCGCAATAAATATCATTTTATGTATCAGTCACTACCCAAATCATACAAGAGTATCTATCCGTTTACACTCGGCACCACCTCATTTATCTATCCGGATACCTGGAGCCGGAATGCCGAACGGTTGGGGCCCTTTATCGACACGCTTGAGCTCCTGTTGTTTGAGAGCCGAACCCCGGGATCTCTTCCGTCAGCCGATGAAATCCGAACACTCAGGCACCTGGCACAAACCTTAAAGTTTTCCTTTAACATCCATCTGCCAACAGACGTATTTCCAGGGGATCCGGACAGGGGCACCCGGCACAAGGCAGTGGAGAACCTTGCCCGCGTCATCCGACTTACGGCCCCGCTTCAACCGACGACACTCACACTCCACCTCGAGTTCGGCCGGAATCCGACCGACAAGCAAGGGGTCGATCGGTGGCAACAGCGATTGAGAGGCAGCCTGGAGGCGCTTCTGGCAACCGGCGTGCCGCCGCGGCTGCTGTCCATCGAAACGCTGATGTATCCGTATGACTGGGTAATGCCGCTTGTGGAGGAATACGACCTGCGTATCTGCATGGATATCGGTCACCTCGTGCTGCAGGGAATCGATCCGGAGGCGTTTTTCAGCCGGCACGAGTCCCGAATCTCAATTCTGCATCTGCACGGCGTTCGGGATCAAAGGGATCATCAGGAACTGGGATGGTCGGACAGGCGGATCCAGGAATCGGTGTTGAAAATTCTTCATTCCTTTTCAGGAACGGTTTCCCTTGAAGTGTTTTCATTTGACAAGCTGCATAAGTCGCTCAATTTCCTTGAGCAGCAGTGGCCGGTAGAACGGAGAAATGGGAATTAATTAAAAAAAGCGTCCCGACTAGTGGTCGGGACGCTTTTTTTTCAGGCAGCCGCAAGAACCTCCCGGGCAGGATTTTCCAGACAAATGCCGAGTTCGTCAAGGATCCCGGAAACCTCGTTGAAGGCAATGTACATCTGCTTTTTCTGATCCGATACATCCGACTGCAGCGGTTCGGCCTCAAACCAGATTTCCATTTCATCCTGTCCCCGGGTCAACCGGATGCATGCGAGCAGATCCGAACGGGAAAGACGGTATACTGCGTCTCTCCCCGACGGGGCAACCCAGGTCGAATTGGCCTCAGTCAACGCTTGAACGGCAGATTTCCATTCCAGCGGCCGGGAAATCAACATGCGCATGTGCAACCGAACCCTCGCCCCACGGGAAATCGCATGAACGCCCTCTATAAACTCCAGGTAGTCGGGGTGGGTCTCGTCCACCGTGTTGGCATCCAATTGCGCGAGTTTCTCTGCCTCATCCTTGAAAAACGGGGCCAGTTTAACAGTAGACGGAGCCGGAGTGAGCAGGGACACCCCTATAAAAGCCAGGCCGCTCAGCGCCATGCCAACAATAACGCCATGGCCCATGAAAACTGGATGGAGGGTCTCAAGAAAGGGCGGAGCCATCGGAGAGGTATTTATCAAATCCACGAGCACCAGCGCAATCTGGGATACCGCACCGACTATCAACGCGGCAATGGCTCCCTGGCGGGTGGCGCGTTTCCAGAACAATCCGCCCATCAGCGGAAAAAAGTAAGAGGCGCTGGCAATGAAGGTGGCAATATGAATCGCATCGATAATGCTGTTTATGAGAAAGGACCCGGCCGTGGCGGCCAGCACAATGATCAGCACGCTGACCCGGTTTACCGCCATCATCTCCCCCATGGTGGCATCGGGTTTCAGGTACCGTTGAAACAGGTCCCTTGAGATGCACGATGCCCCGGATGCTGCAAAGGTATCCGCACAACTCATGGCAGCTGCCGCCAGCCCAATAGCACACAGGGCAATGCCCAGATGGGAAAAGCCGCCTTCCACAATAAAATTCAGCAAGGCCGGCTCGGCCTCGGCCATTCCCATGGGAAAGCCTTTTTCAGCAATTGCCGGATACAGCGCGTTCAGGGAAATGGCGATAACCGCACAGGCGCCAAACACAACCACCACCAGAAACGATCCCAGTATCATTCCCCGCCGTGCCGAGGGTTCATCCCGCGCGGCCCACACCCGCTGCCACGGATCCTGTTCACTGATCCACCCTGGGATGATGGCCAGGACAAAAACAAGCACCATTGGAATACCGATTGAAAGCGGGTTCCACCACCAGGCCGGTACGTGGGAAAGAAGGTCTGTGAAACTCATTCCTGCTGCAATTCCTTCGCCGCCGGTGATGGCCGCGGTAGCGGTAATGCCTGCAAGGGTCAGGGTGAAAGTGGCCAGAAAAAGGAACTGGACCATATCTGTCCAGACCACCGCTGAGAAACCGCCAAGTGTGACATAAACGGATACGGCGACGGCAACAATGACCGCGGCATACACCGGGCTGAGCCCGTAAAACACCTGAAGCAGAAACGCAAAGCCCTTGATATCGGCAACGGCAAACAAAATCATGACAATGGTGATGATTCCGGCCACCGGCGCGCGCATGGCAGACGAATACCGCTGTTCCAGCAACTCCGGCTGGGTGATCGCCGGCAGATTTTTAATTTTTTTTACCAACACTGAAATAATCAGAAGCGCCAAAACATTTGGCGCGACAAACCCCCAGATCGACCCCATGCCGCTGAGCATATAAAACCCGATCACCGCCAGGATGCCGCCGGCTGTAAGCCAGGAGGCCGCGGCGGAAAAACCGGTGGCCGCGGGCCCGATGGAGCGCCCTGCCAGCCAGAAGTCGGTGACCGAAAGCTGCTTTTGGTTGAAATACCAGCCGATACTGACCAGGCCGGCAAGATAAATCCCAAGCAGAAATAAAAAAAGCCCTATTCCATTCATCATTATTCCTTTTAAACCTCATCTAATCCGCTTATCACTGGTGTGCAATACCCACACTTCGTTCATCGACATCCACAGTGGAAGGGATTCGAGGCTGACACGACGAAGCCCGATATCTCTGACGGGTGGGCACCGCCCACAAACTTCGCACCATCTTAAAGTCTAATCTCAATTTCAAATACCTGCATTTTTAAAACGCCCTGTGACTCACAGCCGGGCAATGATCAGAGACGAATCCGAAGGCAGGTCCCGAACGATCGTCTGTGTTGCGCCGAGCTTCCGGAGCCAATCTTCAACGGCATCGGCCGTGTGACACGAACCGTTGAAGGTGTTGAGCATCATGCTTAGATCGTAAAGGCCGCCCTTGTGGGGTGAGCGCGGTTCCCGGTCCGGGAAATAATCATGTACCAGGATGCACCCACCCGGACTCAGCAACCCGGCCGCCTTGTCGACCAGTTCCTCAGCTTCAGCCGCGCTGTAGGTGTGAAGAAAATTACTGAAAACAATCAGGCCGTAACGATCGGTTATCGAAAACTCGTGAGACCTGAAATCACCGGCCCTGGCTTGGACCCGTTTCCAGTGCTCCGAAGCCGGATACACACGTCGAGCCGCATCCAGTACCTCAGACAGATCAAACAAAACGCATTGTCCCTTGGGGCGAAGCGAAATCAGTGCCCGGCCCACCGCACCGGCACCGCCTCCGACGTCAAGAATCGGAGCGTTCCACGCTTCAGTGGCCAGAATGTCGGCGATTTCGGATGCCTTGCGACGGGCCAGCTGATCAAGAGCCCGAACATAGTAATAGGTGCGGGTGTGATAGTCGCTGTCTGGCGTGATGCCCTGGCAAACGGACCGCTGCCCCCCGGAGACCGTAGCAACCAAAGACTCCCATCCGGTTTTCATATAGCGGCGGTACAGCAGAAAGTCCCCCATATATGACGGGCTGTCCGGGAGCAGATATTGCCGGGTAGCCGGGCGGTTCTGCCATTGGCGGCCGGTTCGCTGAACCAGCCCTAACCGGTCAAGGACTTCCAGAAACCGTTTCAGCTGCCCGGGCACACATGATACGGCCCGGGCAAGATCCTCAATACCGGTGTGGCCTGATTCAATCATCCGGAACACGCCGAGATCCAGGGCAGCAAACAGGACTTCGGAATACCAGTAAGCAGTTGCCAGATCTTCCAGATGCTGGAAGTCAACAGGTTTGCTATCGACGTAATCCTTTATCAAGAGGAGGTCTCCTCCTCATCCGGCTCCGAGACCGCAGCCTCTTCGAACGTCAGCATTTCCCGTGCGACAGCGGAGGAAGCCGATAAAATTGACAGCCCAAACACCGCCCCGGTTCCCTCTCCCAGACGCAAACCGAGATCAACCATCGGCGAGAGGCCGAGATCATCCAGCATCAGCCGATGCCCCTCAACGGCGGACTGGTGGCCGGCAAACATATAATCCTTGACGTTGGGATTGAACCGTGATGCCAGCAAGGCGGCTGCCGTTGAAATAAACCCATCGATCACCACCGGTGTTCGAGCTGCACAGGCCGCAAGAATCACGCCGGCAATTCCGCCGATTTCGTAACCGCCGATCTTGGATAGAACATCGAGCGGATCATCCGGATCCGGCTGGTTGACAGCCAGCGCCCGCGCAACCACATCGATCTTGTTTTTCAGCGCCTCGTCGTCAATTCCGGTTCCCCGATTGACCACCTCCCCGGGCTGGCGATTCAACAGGCATGCCGCGATGACCGATGATGGGGTGGTGTTTCCAATTCCCATATCGCCGGTTCCGACCGCATCCATGCCCTTGGCTTTCTCTTCACGAAAAATCCGAATACCGACCTCCAACGCCTGCCGGGCCTGGTCACGCGTCATGGCCGGCCCCACAGAAAAGTCGTCCGTACCGTCAGCCACGCGGCACCGCGCAAAGCGGACCGCAGGTTGATCGGCTGCCGTATTATCGATCGAAATGGCCATATCAGGCATAGGCCCTGCCACGCCGACGTCCACAACAGTCAGGCGAATCCCGTATTGCCGCGACAGCACATTGATAGCTGCACCACCTCGGCAAAAATTGGCAATCATCTCCCGGGTGACTTCCTGGGGAAATTTGCTGACCCCCTGGGCGACGACCCCGTGATCCCCGGCCATGGTGATCACCCCCATGGCAGCGACAGTCGGCCGCGGATTTCCGGTAATTCCTGCCATGCGGATGCCGAATTCATGAAGCCGTCCCAGGCTTCTCAAGGGAATGGCAAGAGAATTCTGATGTTTTTCAGCAGCCTGCATTGCTGCTTTATCCAGAGGACCAATTTGGTTTACGGTGTCGTTCAGCATAGCTTCTCCTTGTAACAAAAAAAAATCCCAGACTGATCGAATCAGCCTGGGAATTTACCATCTTCACCAAGTTCGCGTCACAGACACATTCGGCAGGTCTTCTGGCTTGTGGATCAACCGATCTCCCGCGCCTTCCCATACCGCTTCGTTAACAACATACGGTACAGTGGCATTGTGCGGGTACCGTCCCCACTCACAGCGGCGGGACCGCGCCGGAATTGAACCGGCTTCCCTTTTCAGCCCAACGGGCCACCGAATGTCTGATCTAAATTTTTCTGGTGTGTACCGTACGGCACAAGCGATTGTCAAGATTGATTTTTCGTCTCAACCGTGCGTTAATACAACGCGCTGCGGGTAACAAAATCAAATGGACCCAAATTGGTATGCCGAGCTGAATACCAAGCGTGCCTGACCGGAATCGGTCAGCCTCCGCATCCTTGCAATTGCACCTGAAAAGGAATCCGCCAATGAGTCCCCTCCAACTGATGGACCGATTTCTGAATTATCTGCTTGTCGAAAAAGGGCTCTCCGAGCGAACCATCGAATCATACAGCCGGGATCTGGTCCGGTTTGTCAATTTTCTGGACGCGCAGGCGATTCGATCTATCGAGGAGGCCGACACGGCCATTATCCTCAAGCATATTATCACCCTTCGAAACGAGGGACTGGGCGCGCGCTCGCGTGCCCGACATCTGGTAACTATCCGCGGATTTTATCAATTTCTGGTCCAGGAAAAGCTACTGGCTACAGACTATTCGAAACAGATCGATCTGCCCAAATGCGGTCTGAAACTGCCCAATGTCCTGACGATCGAGGAGGTCCGGCGACTGCTGAATGCCACCGACACCCGCAAACCGACAGGCGTGCGGAATGCGGCAATGATCGAGTTGCTCTATGCAGCCGGGCTCCGCGTATCGGAGCTGATACATGTCAAACTTCAGGACACCAACCTGGAGGCGGGATTTGTCCGGGTTTTCGGCAAAGGCGCCAAAGAACGGATTGTTCCAATCGGGTTGTATGCGCAATCCCGTATCGAGTACTACCTGAAATCGGCGAGACCGGGATTGCTGAAAACCATGGCCAGCCATTACCTGTTTGTTGCCCGGGCCGGAAAGCCCATGACCCGACAGGCCTTCTGGAAAATACTCCGGCACACGGCTGTAAAAGCCGGCATCGAAAAAGACGTTACACCACACAGCCTCAGGCACTCCTTTGCCAGCCATCTTCTTGAGGGAGGCGCCGATTTGCGGGCTGTCCAGGTAATGCTGGGCCACGTGGATATTTCCACAACCCAGATTTACACGCATGTCGCTCAAGACCAGTTGCGGAAAGCTCACGAGAAATACCATCCCCGGGGATAGGATACGTTACTTTCATCTATACATGGTATAAAAATGTACCGCTATCTCAATC
>ENA-ORCU01000846-ORCU01000846.1-marine-metagenome-genome-assembly--contig:-NODE-846-length-10384-cov-2.497332_pt1 | contig 10384 bp, 7 predicted proteins | sample MGYA00248631_ERZ508512 | MGnify/ENA primary metagenome ERZ508512 (study PRJEB26183, sample SAMN06268844) | marine metagenome | isolation source: Tt an P1 anaerobic enrichment on pine from sediment taken... | reverse complement strand
CCGGGTATAAAAATCGGGAAACCGAAGAATCCCGATGGCGCCTCCAGTAAAAAACAGCAGGCCGCCAATCAGAAGCAGCTGTACTAAAAGGTCCATTGAAACCGCCCCCTTTCCGACGATCATTTGATGGATTCTTCATACAACCCTTTCTTTTTCTGGAAATATCGTGAGGCCGCCAACACAGCGATAAAATTCAACAGCGCGTAGGCCAGGGCGATATCGACAAACATGTCCACCCGCCCGTAAATCAATCCGATCAGAATCAGAAGCACCGTTGTTTTGCTGCCGATGGCATTGACCCCCACCAGGCGATCCAGAACGGTGGGACCAAAAATAGCCCGATAAAGGGGCAACAACATCATCAGGCTCAGGTAAAAACTGCAGTAGAAAAAAATTGTATCCATTATTCCCTGAAAACATCCGCAATTTTTTCTTCCATCCTTCCCGGAAGCGATTGGCCGCTCGGTTCATCGATACAATGAACCGAGAACCGGCCGAGCGCCGTGACATCCACGGTAATCGTACCCGGGGTGAGCGTAATGGAGTTGGCGAAAAGCATTCGGGCGTATTCGCCGGATAACCGGCTGTCGAACTCGATGATTTGGGGATGGATAAGATCCATCATTTTGGGATGGAACACCAGGTACATTACGTGCAGGTTGGCCCGAAATATCTGGACAATCAGCCATGGAATGTATCCGGCCAATCGCAGCCACACCCCGAAGACGCCCCGCGGTTTGCGGGTGGTGAACATCAAATCGCCTGAAATGGCGGCCACCAGGGCACTGGATATAAACCCCATCGCAAGGTGAAAGCCATCGAATCGACCGGAAAACACGATCCACAACGCAAACAAAATCAGAAATGAAAGCACAGTGGCGCAATTCAGGCGTTCAGCCCCAAACCCCGCCCAAGAGGGCTTTTGGGATGAATCGTTTCCGTGGGATGGATGAAAACCCTTTTTCAATTCTCCTTCCCCCATAAAAGCATATGGACGATAACAGATGGATACGACGAATTGGATTCATTGAAACCGGAAGGGAAAAAGATTCAGTTGTCAACGGGAGGAGTTGAAAACAAATCACAGGAAAGGCAGCTTTGGCCCCCCTATTGCGTTCTTGTGGATGTCAGGATTGTCGTATTTTCAATAATACGAAAGGGGATGGAATGTTGTCAATTTCTTATTGAGATTCTCCTATGCCGTTCGCATGTGCGGTATAATCAGCAACGAGTGAAGTTGGTGGGCGGTTTCACCCTGCATAAAGACCATACTTCGTTCACCGGCCTCGAATTCTTCCATGACTGAAGTCGATGAGCGCAGGGTGGGTATTGCCCACCAATTCTCCAACTCACTTCAAGCTTTCAACAGCAACATTTATGGTAAATCCGAATCAGGCGAAAATGCCCTTATAGCCTTCCCGCATATCGCGCTTGAGAATCTTGCCGGTTGGCGTCTTTGGAAGCGCATCAACGAAAAGGACCTTCTTGGGTATCTTGAAGGGGGCCAGCTCAGCCTTGCGGCAGCTTTCGACGATTTCTTCCTCGGTAATCGTTTCCCCTGCCCGGGTCACGACGACAGCTGTGACCGCCTCAACCCATTTGGGGTGATTGACACCGATGACCGCCACCTCTTCCACGCGATTGTCCAGGTAGATAGCCTCTTCCACTTCCCGTGAGGGAACGTTTTCGCCACCGGTTTTGATCATATCCTTTTTACGGTCGACGACCGTGATGTAGCGATCTTCATCGAGCACCCCAAGATCGCCGGAGTGAAACCAGCCGCCCTTCATACACTCTTCCGTCTTCTCCGGATCCTTGAAGTAGAGCGTCATTACGTGAGGCCCCTTGCCACAGATTTCACCGGGAACACCGATCTCGTTTACCGCCTGCCCGGAATCACTCTCCAACTGCGTTTCCATATTCAACCCGGCCATACCGGCGGAACCGAGCTTGGTCAGCGCATCTTCCGCCTTGAGAATGGTATGATACGGCGCCAGTTCGGTCTGGCCATAGTAATTGTATATTTTGGCCCCGGGTATACGATCGATGATCTCTTTGAGCACCTCAACCGGCATGATCGACGCACCGTAATAGCATTTTTTCAGAGACGACAGGTCGTAGGCGTCAAAATCCGGATGGCGGAGCATCCCGATCCAGACCGTTGGCGGCGCAAAAAACATGGTCGCCTTGTTATCGCTGATGGTCTTCAAAATGGCGCCGATGTCCGGCCCCATGAGGATATTGGTACCACCGATCCAGAAAATCGGGTTTAAAAACACGTCGCGCTGGGCACAGTGATAGATCGGAAGCGCATTCACGTTGACATCGCTGCTTTCATATCCCCCGTCGATAATGCACCCCATATACTGGGCAATCAAGGCCTGGTTGCTGATGATGACCCCTTTGGGCAGTGACTCGGTCCCGCTGGTATAGGTCATCTGCACCGGATCTTCGATCCGCAGCACGGCATCGGGCTCGGTTTTCGGGTAGGCCGAATACCATGAATCAAAATCGGTAAATCCATCGGCCGCCGCCTGGCCGGCCCCCTGGCTGGACCAGATAAAGGTTTTGACCGTCGACATATCCGGCAGAACATCCTTGACCAGATCAAAAAGAGAGTCTTCCACAATCAGCACACGACTCTCCGAATGGTTCACACAGTAAGCGATATCTTTCCCGCTGAGGAGGTAGTTCAGGGCCAGATACACACCGCCCATTTTGGCTGCCCCGAGCCAGGTGAGCACGTGATGGTGGGTATTGTGGGCCAGAATCGCCACCCGGTCGTATTTCCGAACGCCTGCATCCAGAAGCGCATTGGCCACCTGGTTGCACTCGTCTTCCAGTTCGGCATAGGTTCGCTTCGTATCCCCGAAAATCAGGGCCGTCTTGTCCGGAAAATGATACCGGGTCCTGCGGATCATATCCGCGATGACCCAGCGGTTGGTCCGGTTGTATCGAGTCATGAGAAAATCGATATTCTCCTGGTTCAACATGCCGTACCGTGACTTGTCCTCTGCCGATAGGGGTGCGTTTTTCAAAGACATAAAACGAGGCCTCCTCTTATTTAGCGTCCATCCGCAAATCGTAGATTTCCGGGTGGAGCTATTGGTAGTTAGCTTTTAGATAGTAGCATACACATTGTTTCATTTGTTTTTTACCAATAGCTGAAAGCTGAAAGCTAACGACGTCCATCCATAATATTAAATTATGGATGGACACTATTTCTACTTCCCGTATTGCTTTCGAAGCTCAACCTTCAGGATCTTTCCGGAACCGGTCTTGGGAAGCTCGGAGACAAACTGTATCTCCTTGGGCACCTTGAAGCGCGCTATCCGCTCACGGCAGAAATCGATCAGGTCCTGCTCGGCAGCCTCGGCATTTTGTCTCAACGCCACAAGCGCTGCCGGCACCTCCCCCCATTTCTCACTGGGTACGGCAATCACGGCGCATTCCAGCACGTCAGGATGCCGGTATAAGACATTTTCGACCTCTACCGATGAAATATTCTCTCCGCCGCTGATTATTATGTCCTTGGCCCGATCCACAATCAGAACGTAGCCCTCCGAATCCACGGTTGCCAGATCACCGGTGTAAAAATAGCCGCCGCGAATCGCCCGGGCCGTCTCTTCCGGCAGTTTCCAGTACCCGGTCATCACGTTGTCACCCCGGACAATAATTTCGCCAACCGTTTTGCCATCCCAGGGCACATCCGCGTCGCTGTTGTCGACCACCCGGAGGTCAACTCCCGTCACCTCAAGTCCTGTTCGGGTAATGTAGTTCATCTTCTCGTCCTCACCGGCCTTCCGGAGTGTGTCCTTCAGGTTTCCCACGGTGAGCAGCGGGGTGGTCTCGGTGAGTCCATATCCGGAAATATACTGGCAGCCCAGTTTTTCCATCATTCGTCTGGCATTTGCCGGCGACATGGGTGCACCGCCAACCATTATCCACTGGAGGGATTCCAGATCATACTGCTCGATATCCGGCACATCCAGCAGAAAATTGATCATAGTCGGCACCATCATGGCCGCCGTGATCTGTTCATTCTGGATGGTCTGAAGCACCGCCCTCGGCTCGAACTGCCGCTGCATGACGTGGCGCCCGCCCTGATAGGTGACGGACCAGATAAAAAACGCATCGGCCAGATGAAACAGAGGCGCGATGTGATACCAGGTGGTCGAATCATCGAGTTTAAACGAGATGATGGTGGTCATGGCGTTCGCATAGATATTCCGGTGCGACAACATGACTCCCTTTGGATTCCCCGTGGTTCCGCTGGTGTAATAAAGGTTCAACATCGCGTTTTCATCGTCAGGCTCAACGGCCACCGGATCGGCAGACGCCCCGTCAATCAACTCCTCGTAGGTCCCGGTGATCCACTCCTCATCAGCCGGCCCCTCGGCGATGAAGAAATACTTGAGCGTTTCGGATGACTGCCGCAGCTTATCGACCACCGGTTTGAAATCCGAGTGAAAAATGATGGCCTCGGCCTCCGCATTGTTCAGTATGTAGGTGTATTCTTCAGCAGAAAGGCGGATGTTCAGAGGCAGCAGCACACGGCCGGAGTCGGCCATTCCAAAATACATTTCCATGTAGCGGTAGGTATTGTAGTCCAGAATGGCCAGAATCCTGCCGGCGGCAATTCCCAGGCCCTGAACGGCGTTGACCACCTGGTTGGCCCGCTGTTGGACCTGGGTGTACGTCAACCGCATCTCGCCGTCCACAACTGCGATTTTTTCCGGATACAATTTTACGGCCCGTTTCAAAATCCTCCTCGGTGTCATGGGGACTTGCATGGATCCTCCTTTCATCGGTTGGTGATCTGTTGATCACGGATGACGGGAATGCCTTTACGATTGGATAAGAAATCACAGGATCCCCGCCGCAACATGCGGAATAAGACATCTGAAAGCTGAATTCAGTGCAGAGTAGATCAAAAACTGTGCCAGAAATAAGCCTTAAGCGATATCTAATTGAAATTTAGAATTATATTCAGAAAATAATGACAGATCAAAGGTTGGATAAACGGGTAAATTCTTACCCATTCATTGACGGGGAAACATGCATGCAAGCATCAATAATTTCAGGGAAATAATCGAATACGGGTCAAAAAATACCCGGATGGGTCATGTATTACCCGCGTCTTTCGATTCCCAGGCTTCTCATCTTCAAATACAGCGTTTTTCGTCCGATACCCAGAACACCGGCGGATTGTTTTCGATTCCACCGATTGCGCCCCAGCACCCGGGTAATATATTCTTTTTCAAAGCGATTCACAGCGGACCGCAGCGACCCGTCGGTTTCGCTGAAATCACTGGTTGAAGGTCGCACATCCGGGGCGGCACGGTTCATCGGAGAGCTTAAAAAATCCAGATCATCGAGGTTCAAATATCGCTGGAGTGTATTTTCCAGTTCCCGGACATTACCCGGCCAGTCGTAAGCCATCAGAGATTCAATCATACTGCCGCGCAACGGAATCCGCTCGTTTTCCACCTTCCATTTTTCCAGGAAATGCTCCACCAGCAGAGGGATGTCTTCCCGCCTCTCCCGAAGGGGAGGCAGATAAATGGGAATAATGTGAATCCGGTAGAAAAAGTCCTCACGCATATCCCCGCGCTTGACCAGCTCATTTAAATTCCGATTCGTCGCAGCGATAATCCGCACATCCGGCGTTTTCACCTCCTGGCCGCCAACCGGTGTATATCCGCCGCCTTCCAGCACGCGCAGCAGTTTGACCTGTATGTTCAGCTCGATCTCTCCCAGTTCATCGAGAAAGAGCGATCCGTTTTCAGCATGATCCAGGTAACCGGGTTTATCCTGAATAGCGCCGGTAAAGGCACCTTTTTTGTAGCCGAAAAACTCGCTTTCAAGCAGGTGCTGAGGGATCGCGCCGCAATTCACCGGCACAAATGACTGCCGGCTGCGACGGCTCATGTCGTGGATGGCCCGGGCCACCAGTTCCTTCCCAGTTCCGGACTCACCGTAGATAATCACATTGATATCGGTGGCAGCAGCCCTGAGTATCAGCTCGTAGACTTTTTGCATGCCCGGGCTGTTGCCAACGATATTGTCAATTTTTTTACCCTCCCGGATCGTTGCCTTGAGCCGGATATTTTCATTTTGAAGATGTTCTTCCCGGGCTTTTATCTCCAATTCGGCCTGCTTCCGGTCATGGATATCGATGATCACCGTCTGCTTTTTCTTCACCGAATCATCCGCACAGAAAATCGGCGAGCTGACCGCATAATACCAGCGGCCATCCCTTGGGGACTGAAATTCCTGCTTAACCGTCTCGCCCGCAAAAACACGCTTGCCGGCACACCACGGGCACGGCTGACTCAACCCGAAGATGCGCTCGTGACATGGTTTATCCACCCCGCTTTCACCGACGATATCCATCAGAAGCCCGTTCATGAAATCGATTCGGTAATCACTCGAGCAGGTGTATATGAACCCCTCGAAAGCCTCAAGCATGCCCCTGAGACGGGATTCACTTTCCCGAATGGATCGCTGTGCCTGGACCAGCGGGGTGATATCGATAAACGATCCCAGGCTCTTTTTTGTTCCCGGAATGACATCGACCCGGGCAAAAATGTGTTTTTTATCATTCTGCTTATCGATCAGGGTAAATTCATAATTTTTCGGCACCAGTTCCGGTTTTTCCCGCCGTTTTCGATGATAGGCGATCATCTTTTCAAGATCATCCGAATAGGCGACGATCTCGGTCCATTTCATACGGCCCTCGACCTCGGCCTTTGAATAGCCGGAGAGGCGCTCGAATTCTGCATTGACCATGGTGATGGTCATATCGTCTTCAACGATAAGTACGCCGGTGCCGGTGTTCTCAAAAATACTGCGGTAATGCTCTTCACTGGCCTTGAGGGCTTTCGCGATCATTTTCTGCTCGGTGATATCTTCGATAAACCCTTCAAGATATGCCGGAGAGCCGTCCGCCTCATGGGCGACCCGAAGGTGGAGATTGCCGGTGATAACCGAACCGTCCTGCCGGCGGAATTCGTTCTCGAAATGCAGCAGGGATCCCCTTTCAAGCGCCATATCCAGCAATTTCTGACGATGTTCCGGCAGGACATAGATATCTCTGGCAATATCCCGGACCGATGCCCTGCATGCTTCCGTCGAGGGATAAGCCAGGATCCGGGCCAGCGCCGGATTCAAGTTGATAAACTCACCGCTCTCCAGCGTGGACTGGAATATGCCGACCGGCGCATGTTCAAACAAATCCCGCTGCCGTTTCAGTTCCTGCTCAAGCTCCCGGACCCGCTGTTCCAGATCTTCATAGGACGGTGTATTGAACATCGGCAAATCCTTGTTTTTTAATCTAAGGTTTTCGATACCGACCAATCGATATCCGCCATTTCAAAGAGGCTCTAAGACAATGGCAATCGCTGATGAATTCTCAAAATCCGCAAAAAAAGCAGACCAATAACTACCTACAGGATTTCAAATAAAATCGAAAATAAAAATTTATATTGAACATATGCTCATTAACTGTTAATTCGGTAACATCAAGGCGGCTAAAACGGACAAAAAAGGTCCCGATATGACGATATGTATAAAGAAATATCGAGGGAACAGATAACCGCCGCCATTCAGATAACGACCCATAACTGAACGTTCGGATAACACACATCCTCATAGTTGTTTAGCACCAAACCGAAAACGGCTCACGGCTGACTGAAACGCTTTTAATAATGAGTCATATAGCTCCTGTATAATTGAAAAGCGGGGGGTTATGTTCACACGAAAGCAGTTTTTTAAAATGGCCGCACGCTACTGCCTCGATTTTGCAGAGACAGCCCTTTCCCCCGCCCCTCCAGCCTCCCGGGGCGACTTTACAGAAGAGACGGCCGACCGGAACGATTCTCTGTTTTATAAAGCTATGCAAAACGGCATCGATCCCGGAGCCATTGACAGCACGCAGCTGGAAAAGATGTTTCGCGACGCCGCAGATGAATAAGGGCTCATCATAGCGACTGGAAAGGGGGTGACAATACAACATACGCTGATCAGGTCAATCCATTACGGTTGTGAAAAACCCAACAGTGAGACAAAGGAGGTGGAGTATGGATAGTGCCAGTCCGAACTATCTGGAGAGTCGAAAGCTCGTAAAGCGATGGAATGGACCAATCCCCGCTATTGTCAGTCTGGTGATTACCCTGGCGGCTTTTTATATTACCTGGTGGATATTCCAGGACCCGCGAGGGTGGATGCGCATGTATACGCCCTATGTTGGCTACATGTATACCCGGTGGTGGCTGATTGTGCTCATCTGGATGGTGTACCTTTTCGATTACTGGCCATTTAAAAAATCATGGCTGAACACCACCCATCCGCTTGTCAAAGGAGCTGTCCTGACAGCCGTATCCTTTGTGGTCCTGTATGCATTGATAAAAGGGTTCTTTGAAGGCATCCTCGGCAACTACGGGCTGGCTTATTTCAACCCCGACCGCCTGACACAGCTACCCGGAATAACACATTTTTTCGCAATTGAATACGCGGCCCTCGCCTGCCTGATGTTCGCGGCGATCGCCTCCTGGCTGAGCCCGGCCTGGATCGTTGCCTGCGAAGAAGTTCCCTGGCGAGACATGAAACAGCCCGGAAAAGGGATCAGCATTCTGGTAATGACCTTTTTCCTGAGCACCATTGTTTACTTTATCACCATGCACTCCCACATGGGTATCCTTTATGATCCCTGGCAGTATTTTACGTCAATCGCACCCCCCTACTGGGAAGAATTTGCCAATACGGTTTCGGGTAATTTTCACGTCTCCTGGATTATGTGCTGTACGGTCACTGTCTGGCTGGTTGAAACCATATGGGAACGGTATCCTTTCAGTCTGATCCGACACAACGGCCTGCGCCGTTTTGTTTCGTTCTTCGGGATCATTGCCATTGCCCTGGCGATGCACTTCTTTTTCTACTTTGCCCAGGAGCTGACCTGGGGTGAAGCGATCCGGGGCACCCGTCGCGCGTTTGCACCTGACTGGCGCTGGCTGCATGTAGGAGAGACAGCGGTCTTTTTTCTCGTGCCGGCCCTGTTTCTGACATTTTACTGCGACAACTGGCCGCGCAACTTCAGCCTGCCGGTCAATGTTCTGATCCGAACCGGAATCATGGCCATCGGTGGGATACTCCTGTATATTGTCTACTACAAAACGTCACATAACTTTCTGGGCACCCAGAAAGGTTTTTCCCATCCACAGCAATTCCCCATGATCCCCACCATCTGGCTGATAAACATCTGGCTTGTCCATCACTGGTTCATGGACAACTGGCCGGCCTGGAAGATGGTTCCAAAGACAGCCGAAGAAATTGAACAGGACCATGAAAGGCAACAGGCTCTGGTCGACGATATCCGCTGGAATCCGAGTCTGGGCCTGGGCCTGGGCACAGGTGCAGTACTTGGGATAGCCTTCTATTTTGTAACGGTCTGGGCACTACCGCTTTTCTACAACGCCATAACTGTAATTGAATAGAGCATGCGGCATCCGCTCTCAGCCCAAAAAGGAGGATGATATGTCCGACAAAAAAGAACAGATTAGCCGCCGCAATTTTCTCAAAGGCGTTGCCATGGGAGTGGCCGGCGGTACGGCAGTTACGATGGGGCTGTATTCCTATTCGCCATTGCGCAAACGCCATTTTCCAAAAGTGGAACGGAAAATGGTTGATATCGGCACCTGCAAAAGCATCAAAGTCACCAACATATCCGAGACCAGCTGGTTTGAAAACGCCCACCTGATGGGCGATATCAAAGGTGCAGGCGGTCTTCTTGTCAATCAATACGACTACAACTGGCCGCCGTTCGGGGATGGAACGGGCCTTGGCAAGGGATCCTATGAAAAAGGAATCGCCAAAATAAAACACTTACTGCCCGACAAGCTGGAGGAAGCCTGGGATATTGCGGCTGCAAACTCTGTGCACCCTGAAAATGCCGGTGGCTATGCCTGCCTGATAGAGATGGAGGATCTTGAGGGCAAAATGCACAAATACCTGCTCGACTCCGGTTGGTCCTATAAGTGGACAGATGAATGCTTCAGGCGACACGGCATCGATACCATGCTGAAAAACCGCGAAATCGAAGGGCTGTATATTTCGCACGAGCATTTTGACCACTTCTGGGGACTGCCGGTCACGCTCAAGTACGATCCGACAATTCCACTGTTCATCCCGGAAGGTTTTTATCCCGAGGGGTTACAATACATCAAAGATTCCGGTCATAAGGGGCCGCTGACCATTGTAAAGCCGGGTCTGAACAAAGTTACCTCCGGTTTTGCCACGTACGTTTTTGCAATCCCCATCATCTGCCGGGTCTACGGTGAACAGTCCATGTATTTCAATGTCAAGGACAAGGGACTGGTCAGTGTGA
>ENA-ORCU01000845-ORCU01000845.1-marine-metagenome-genome-assembly--contig:-NODE-845-length-10395-cov-3.126866_pt1 | contig 10395 bp, 15 predicted proteins | sample MGYA00248631_ERZ508512 | MGnify/ENA primary metagenome ERZ508512 (study PRJEB26183, sample SAMN06268844) | marine metagenome | isolation source: Tt an P1 anaerobic enrichment on pine from sediment taken... | reverse complement strand
GCGGCTGCGCCAGCGCTTTGCCGGGGATCTGGGGGACACGCCGATCTTCGTCACGCCCTCGGCGCCCGGCGCTGCGCCGGACCGGAAGACCGGCACCGGATCGCCCGTCTTCAACCGGCTGTGGACCCTGCTCGGGGCGCCCTGTGTCAACGTACCGGGTCTGCGCGCCGCGGATGGACGCCCGCTGGGCGTTCAGGTGGTCGGCCCCATTGGCAGCGATGAAGCGGTCCTGCGCACGGCTGCGTGGCTGGCCGAGGTTCTGGGCTGAGCTTGGCCCGAAGGGCGCTGGCGCGGCAGCAGGGCCCGCTGGCGGTCAGTTCCTCGGGGGGGACGGCGGGTCCTGCCTGAGGAACTTCAAATGCCCCGACGCTGCCGCATCCTCCGGGTCGAGCGCGTCTTCGTCGTCGGGATCCTCTTGCGCAAGGTATTGGCCGTCCACAACGTAAACGACCTCGGGATTGTCGAACTCGAGCCAGAAGCGCCTGTGATCGTGCGAGTGCACGCGCTTCAGCACGGTGCCCCCCGACTTGGTGATGACCCGGTCGCCGCGATGGAGTTGTTCCACGGGCAGCGCGCCGCGCAACGTGAGAACGACCGTGCCGGACGCCAAGGCGACGGAGGTGAATTTCGGATTGTGGGAAACGTGCTGAACGGTTTCCCGGCCGGTATGCGGATCTCTCATGACTGGGCCCCTGCGGCGGCGCTTTCGTCCGACGGCTTGCTCAACTGTGACGGGAAAATGTGGCAAAATTTTGCACAGGACGTCGCCGGCCGCGATTTGGGGATGGGGTCGCCGCGGGGTTAACGGAGAATGCGAAACCCCGGCCTGCCGGGTGGCTCAGAGGGTTCCGTGACGACATCCGAAACCCGCGCGGCTGGCGGGCCGTCGTGAAGTGCGGCCACCATGCCTGCCACCTCTGCCTCCGGCCCCGAGATCAGGGCGGTGACAGAGCCGTCCGCCTCGTTCCGTACCCAGCCGGACAAGGCGCGCTGGTCCGCCTCCGCCTTGGTCCAGGCGCGGAACCACACGCCTTGCACGCGGCCGGTGACATGGGCAATCACGGCGGTTTCGGGCATCGGCTGTCCCTTTCGCTGTCGCGCAATCACGCTTGGCGCAGTGTACCGCCCGCCGCCTGCTGCATACAGGCGGATCCGGCGCGATCCGGTGCCGGACCTGCCGGACCGGTCAGAAATCGGCGCGCACGCCGGGCAAGTTGAGTTCGGTCATCAGGTCGCGCAGTTCCTGCCGGGCGGCGATGTTGGACAGGTTCAGCCCCGAGACGCCGATATCCTTGAGATCGAGCAGCGTCAGCCCGTTGGGGAACAGTTCGCGGAAGATGACCCGCTCCTTGAAGCCGGGCGCCACGCGGAACCCGATGCGGCGGCTAAGATTGCCCAGGGCCGAGCCCATCTTCTTCTTGTTGTGCATCTGCTGCGCGCCCAGACGGTTGCGCAACACCACCCAGTCGATCGGCGGCAGCCCGGCCTGGGCGCGCATCTGGCGGGCGTTCCAGACCATCTCGGAATAGATCGAGGGGCCGAGGATCTTGCCGCTGGACGAGTCGATCCGGGCCAGCAGGTCGAAATCGACGAAACTGTCGTTGAGCGGCGTGACCAGCGTGTCGGCCAGGGTATGCGCCACCTGGCTGAGGCGGGTATGCGAGCCGGGGCAGTCGATCAGGATGAAATCCACCTCCGGTTCCAGCGCCGAAACGGCGACGGAGAGGCGGCGGTCATAGATGTTCTCGCCGGGGTCGAGCTGGTCGCGGTCGACCTCGGGCAGGTCGCGGTAGTCGGGGGTGGGCAGGTCCAGCCCCTCGCGCGCGCAATAGGCGCGGCGGTTCTCCATGTAGCGGCCAAAGCTGCGCTGGCGCAGGTCGAGGTCCAGCGCGCCCACCTTGTGGCCCATGCGGGCCAGCGCCGTGGCGATATGCATCGACATCGTCGATTTGCCCGCGCCGCCCTTTTCATTTCCGACAACGATTATGTGCGCCACGCCGTACCCCTTATGGTCTTGTAAGCCGCCATTTCACGGTTGGTCGGCACTATATGTTGGGGGGCACCCGGCGAAAAGACGCTGATTGGCGGGCGGGCGCGGAATCTTGTGGACGCTGCCAAAAAACCACGCGCGCAACGAAAAACGCCGCCCCGAGGGCGGCGTTTGACGTTTCGCAAGGCGGCAGGCTCAGAAGCCCAGGCCTTCGTATTTCTTCTTGAACTTCGACACGCGGCCGCCGGTGTCCATCAGGCGCGACGAGCCGCCGGTCCAGGCGGGGTGCGCCGAGGGGTCGATGTCCAGCGCCAGGGTGTCGCCTTCGCTGCCCCAGGTCGAGCGCATCTTGACCACGGTGCCATCGGTCATCTTGACGTCGATGAAGTGGTAATCGGGGTGGATTTCTTTTTTCATGGGCCCTCTCCTTACGCTTCGGTGCCGGCTTTGGGCTTGTAGTTGGTGACTTCCGCGATACGGGCCGATTTGCCGCGGCGCGAGCGCAGGTAGTACAGCTTGGCGCGGCGGACTTTACCGCGGCGCACCACCTCGATGCTGTCGATATTGGTCGAGTAGAGCGGGAACACGCGCTCCACGCCTTCACCGAACGAGATCTTGCGCACGGTGAACGAGCCGGCGATGCCGTTGCCGTTCTTGCGGCTGATGCAGACGCCTTCGTAGTTCTGCACCCGGCTGCGGGTGCCTTCGGTCACCTTGTAACCGACGCGGATGGTGTCACCGGCCTTGAAATCCGGGATCTTCTTTTCGAGCTGAGCGATCTGCTCGGCTTCCAGCTGTGCGATCAGGTCCATCGCATCTCTCCTATATGCTCACGGTTTGCCCGCGAAGTTGGCGCGTCCTCAGAGCTCTTGGTCTTCTTCCGGGTCCCTACCATGCGCTTCACAGTAAGCCCGCCAGAGGTCAGGTCGTCGTTCCTTGGTCAGCCTTTCGGCCATGGCCTTTCGCCAGGCGGTGATCTTCGCGTGATGGCCGGACAGAAGAATTTCCGGTATCTCGCGACCTTCCCAGACGGCGGGCCGAGTATATTGCGGGTGCTCAAGCAAAAAATCCGAGAAGGACTCCTCCTCGGTTGATGCCTGATTCCCAAGTACGCGCGGTATAAGGCGGACCGTCGCGTCAATCAAGGCCTGAGCGGCGATCTCGCCGCCGGTCAGGACGAAATCGCCCAAGCTGACCTCCTCGATGCGGTGATGGTCCAGCACGCGCTGGTCCACGCCCTCGAACCGGCCGCAGAGCATGGTGATCCCCTGCGCCTGGGAAAAGCGCTGGGCCATGGCCTGGTTGAAGGGCCTGCCGCGGGGCGAGAGATAGATCACCGGCCAGTCTTCGCGCGAGGGCGGCGTGCCGATGGCGGCCTGCCTGAGCGCGGCATCCACCACGTCCGCGCGCAGCACCATCCCCGCGCCGCCGCCGGCCGGCGTGTCGTCGACATTCTTGTGCTTGCCGATCCCGAAGGGGCGCAGGTCGACCGTCTCCAGCGCCCAGAGGCCCTGCTCCAGCGCCTTGCCGGTCAGCGACTGGCCCAGCACGCCGGGAAAGGCCTGCGGGAACAGCGTGATGACCTTGGCCGTCCAGGCGCCCTTGAGGCGCGGGCGGTCGGCCATCAGGTCGCGCGGCTGGAGGGTGGCCGAGATCGACAGGCGGCCGTGGGATTTGCTGGTTGGCGTGCTCATGGCGGGCTGTCTAAGGCATAGAGGTTGGTTTGCAAACTGCCTTCGGCTAAGCTCTCGCTGCAGAAAAAGGCGGAGTGGCAGGTGGACGGGCAGATCACCGCGCGGCAGCTCGAGGCATACGCATGCGACCTGTGGCCGGAGATCGCCGGACGCATGGGCGTGGCGCCGGAGGGCTACAGGCCGCAGGCCCTCAAGACGCGGATCGTGAGCGGAACGTCCAGAACGCTGATCCTGCTTCGGGCGCGGCGGGGCGGGGACCTTGTGATGAAGGTCGAATACCCTCCCAGCAAGCCCCGCCGGTTCGAAGACGAAATCAGTGCCCACAGGAACGCAGCAGCCTTGCTGACGGGCATCGATGGCGCTTCCGTTCCCGCAATCCACCTCGCCGCTCCGGACCTGCAGGTGGTCGTGATGGAGCGTGTTCTGGGGCGGACTGCCCACGAGGCTCTGGAACTGGCAGATTTGGGGCTTGCGGACCGACCCCAGGTGCTTCGGGCCTGCGGAAACTGGCTGGGCCGGTTTCACGAAGCGGGCCGTGTCGGGTGCAACCCGGTCAGGCCGGATGCCATGTTGCGCTACGCCGCCGGGCTGGAGGCGAAGGTGCGCGCGCGCCAGGTCACGGTGCCGCGGCGCGACATGTTCCTGGATCTGGCGTCGATCGTGCCAAGGCTGGGCGAGCAGGCGCGGGGCCGCGAAACCCGCGTTGCGGCCTCTCATGGCGACATGCATCTGCGCAACCTGCTGATCGCGGAGCAGGCGGTCTATGCCATCGATTTCGCCGCGCAGAAGGCGCTGCCGCCCGGGCACGATCTGGCGCGGTTCCTCGTGCGCTTCGGCAATTTCTTCGTGCCGGGCGCCGGCGCGCGGGGAATGGCGGGGATCGCCGAGGCCGATCTGAACGCGTTCTGGGGCGGGTACGGAGCCGAGCATCGGGACGATCCCGCGCTGCGATACCTTTTGCCGGTCCAGATGATGTCCGACTGGGTGGCGATCCCCAGGGACAGGGACGGGCGCAGCAGCACGCAGACGCGGCGGCTGAAGGGCCTGCTGCGCATGGCAACGGCGCTGATCGCCCAAGGGCGACGCGCCTAGAACAGCCCCTCGGGCGGGTCGGCGATGATGCGGCCCGCGGCCAGGTCGACGGTGGGCACGAATTCGTTGGTGAAGGGCAGGAGCACGGTGGTCTTCAGCCCCGGCCCTTGGATCTCCAGCAGATCGCCCGCGCCGTAATTCTGGACCGAGCGCACCTTGCCCAGCACCTTGCCGCCGGTGTTCAGAACCTCAAGGCCGATCAGGTCGCTGTGGTAGAATTCGTCGTCGGGCAGCTCGGGGAGCTTGTCGCGGTCGGCAAACAGGCTTGTGCCGCGCAGGGCGTCGGCCTCTTCCTTGGTGCTCACCCCCGACAGGCGCGCGGCAAAGCCGTTCTTGACTGCGCGGGTGATTTCCACCGTGAAGCTGCGCGTGCCGTCCTCGGTGTAGAGCGGCGCGTAATCGGCGATCGCCTCGGGCTCGGCGCAGAAGCTTTTCAGCCGCACCTCGCCGCGCACCCCGAAGGCGCCCGCGATGGCCCCGACACAGACCCGATCCGTGCTCATGCTGCGCTCCTGTCGAAAGGGAACGGGGCGGCGCAGGGCCGCCCCGGAGCCGGGATTATTCCTCGGCGGCTTCCTCGGCCGGGGCTTCGGCCGGAGCGGCTTCGGCCTCGGCGGCCTCGGCGGCCTTGGCGGCCTTCTCCTCGGCGCGCTCCTTGGCCTTGGCGCCGGGCTCACCCTTCTTGGGGTTGCTGCGCTCTTTCTTCTCCAGAACGCCGGCGGCTTCCAGCATGCGCGAGATGCGGTCGGTGGGCTGGGCGCCCTGGCCGAGCCAGTACTGCACGCGCTCCATGTCCATCTTCACGCGCTCTTCGCTGTCTTTCGGCAGCAGCGGGTTATAGGTCCCCAGCTTTTCGATGTAGCGGCCGTCGCGCGGCATGCGCGAGTCAGCGGCGACGATGCGGTAGAAGGGGCGCTTTTTCGAGCCGCCACGGGCGAGACGAATTTTGATAGCCATTGTGTTTCTCCTTGGATGGCTGGTGTTCGGCGGGGTCTGCCCGCCTTACGATTGGTGTTGCTCGTGATGCTTGATGACTTCCTGGATGATGAAGTTCAGGAATTTCTTGGCGAATTCGGGGTCGAGATCGGCACGCCTGGCCAGGTCCTCCAGCCGGGCGATCTGCTTGGCCTCGCGCGCGGGGTCCGAGGGCGGCAGGTCGTGCTCGGCCTTCAGCCGGCCCACGGCCTGGGTGTGCTTGAACCGCTCGCCCAGGGTGTAGACGAGGATGGCATCGAGCCGGTCGATGCTTTCGCGGTGCTCTTTCAGCAGCGCTGCCGCGCGGGAGACGACATCTTCAGTCAATGGCCCAGCCTTTCGGTTTGAAGAGCGGATCGCAGTAATGGCTGATCTCCAGCGCGATGCCGTCGGCGATCTGGCTGGAGCGCAGTTTCTCGGGCGAGGGGTGGCGGTAGACCGCGTCGCTGCCGTCGATGGTGGCGGCGTCCTTGTCCCTGACCGCGCCCAGGCGTTCGGCCAGGCGGATGGAGTCGAGGTTCTTGGGGTCGATATAGCTGACCGCCGTCGCCCAGCCCTGCTGTTCGTAGAAATGGCGCCGCGCGGCGTCGGTGGCCTCCAGCGCGTAGCCCTTGCCTGCCTTGTCGGGCCAGATGATCCAGGCGATCTCGCGCTCGGGCCAGCCGGCGGGCATCCAGCCGCCGGCCATGCCGTAGGTCTCGCCGGTTGCCTTGTCGTGGATCATCCACATGCCGTAGCCGCGGATCTGCCAATGGCCGATCTCGGCGGCATAGAGCATCCAGGCCTCGTATTTGTTCAGCGGCCCGCCCATGAAGCGCGAGCGGTAGGAGGCGAAGGTGGCCTTGAAGTCCGGATAATCCTCGGGCTCCGGCCCACGCAGGACCAAGCGCCGGGTTTCCAGCTCGGGAATGTCGCGGCAGGCCATCAGAGCGTCTCCACCTTGGGATGGCGGTAGACGCGGCAGGGCTCACCCAGCAGCGTGCCCTCGCGTTCGAACGTGGCGCCCAGCCGCTCGGCCAGGGCGATCGAGCGGGCGTTGTCGGGGTGGATATGGCTGATCAGCGGGCCAAGGCCCATCTCGCGCCCGGCATGATCGCGGGTGGCCAGGGCGGCCTCGTAGGCATAGCCGCGGCCCTCGAATCCGTCGAAGACATGCCAGCCCAGTTCCGGCTCGGGCCACATTTCGTGGTTGATGACGCCGACGCGACCGGCGGGGGCACCGGTTCCCTTCTCTTCCAGCGTCCAGAAGCCATAGCCGCGCAGGGCCCAGTGGCCGATGACGGCAAGGAAATTGCGCCAGTTTTCCCAGCGGTCGGCGCTGCCGCCGACAAAATTCGCCCGCGGCGAGGCGCCGAAGGCTGCGACCGCCTCGAAATCGCTCTCGCGGGGGCCGCGCAGGATCAGGCGCTCGGTTTCGATCACCGGGATATCGAGGCGCAGGCTCATGCGTAGGCCTCCATCCCGCCATCCGACAGGGCCTCGGGGGAGGGGTGGCGCCAGACCTGCATTTCGCCGTGGCGCTGGTGGGTGAACATGCCGTCGAGGCGCGCGCCCAGGCGCTCGGCCACGCGGGCCGAGGCCGTGTTGGCGGGCTTGACCAGGCTGATCGCGGTGCTCCAGCCCAGCACGTCATAGGCAAAGGCGCGCGCGGCCGCGCCCGCCTCGGTGGCATAGCCCTTGCCCTCGTGGCCCTCGAACAGGTCCCAGCCGATTTCCGGCTCGGGCCAGCCCTCGGGGCAGAACAGCCCGACAAGGCCCGCGGTCGCGCCGCCGGCCCTGGTCTCGACGATCCAGCGGCCGAAGCCCGCAAGCTGCCAGTGGCCGATCTCCATCGCCAGCATCCGCCACGACCCCTCGCGGTCCAGCGGGCCGCCCACGAAGGAGGCGCGCTCGGAGGCGTAGAAATCCGCGAACGCGTCGAAATCCTGCAGCGTCGGGGCGCGCAGGATCAGGCGTTCGGTTTCCAGCCGGGGGATGGTGATGGTGGTGGCGGTCATGGGTTACTTCTTCTTGCCGAAACCGCTGAGGCCGGGGGGCAGGGCGCTGCCGCCCAGGCCCGGCAGGCCGCCGGGCATCCCGCCGCCCGCGCCCATCTGCTTGGCCGCGGCCTCCAGCGCCTTGGGGTCCATTTGCGACGGGTCCATACCCGCCGGCATGCCGCCCTTGCCGAACATGCCCTTCATGGCCTGTTTCAGCATGCCGCCTTTGCCCATCTTGCCCATCTTCTTCATCATGTCCGCCATCTGGCGCTGCATCTTCAGCAGCTTGTTCAGCTCGCTGACCTCAAGGCCCGCGCCAGCGGCAATCCGCTTCTTGCGGCTGGCCTGCAGCAGCTTGGGATTGGCGCGCTCTTTCTTGGTCATCGACTGGATCAGCGCGATCTGGTGCTTGATGACCTTGTCGTCCATGCCCGCCTGCTGCACCTGCTTGGCCATTTTGCCCATGCCGGGCATCATGCCCATGATGCCTTCCATGCCGCCCATCTTGAGCATCTGCTCGAGCTGCATCTTCAGGTCGTTCATGTTGAACTGACCCTTCTGGAAGCGCTTCATCATGCGCTCGGCCTGTTCGGCCTCGATCGTCTCCTGCGCCTTTTCGACCAGCGCAACGATGTCGCCCATGCCGAGGATACGGCCGGCGATACGCTCGGGCTCGAAGGTTTCAAGCGCGTCCATCTTTTCGCCGAGGCCCACGAACTTGATCGGCTTGCCGGTGACGGCGCGCATCGACAGCGCGGCACCGCCGCGCCCGTCGCCGTCCATCCGGGTCAGCACGACGCCCGAGATGCCGACCTTGGCATCGAATTCCTCGGCCACCTCGACCGCGACCTGGCCGGTCAGCCCGTCGACCACCAGCAGGGTTTCGCGCGGATTGACCTCGTTGCGGACCTGTTCGACCTCGTCCATCAGCACGTCGTCGATATGCAGCCGGCCCGCGGTGTCGAGCATGTAGACGTCATAGCCGCCCATCGTCGCCTGCTGCTTGGCGCGCTTGGCGATGTCGATGGGTTTCTGCCCCGGCACGATCGGCAGGGTGTCGACGCCGATCTGCTGGCCCAGAACGGCCAGCTGCTCCATCGCCGCCGGGCGGTAGACGTCGAGCGAGGCCATCAGTACCCGCTTGCCGGCCTTTTCCTTCAGCCGTTTGGCCAGCTTGCCGGTGGTGGTGGTCTTGCCCGAGCCCTGCAGGCCGACCATCAGGATCGGCGCGGGCGGGTTGTCGACCTTCAGCTCGCCGGGTTCGCCCTCGCCGGCCAGGACATGGACCAACTCGTCATGGACGATCTTGACCACCTGCTGGCCGGGGGTGACCGATTTCGTCACCGCCTGGCCGGTGGCCTTGGCCTGCACCGCCTTGACGAAGTCGCGCGCCACGGGCAGCGAGACGTCGGCCTCCAGCAGCGCCACGCGCACCTCGCGCAGGGCGGTTTTCACATCGTCCTCGGACAGTGCGCCCTGCTTGGTCAGCCGGTCGAAGACGCCGGACAGGCGTTCGGATAGATTTTCAAACATGCCCAGGCCCTCCTTCGACCGTTAAACACTTGCCCGATAGATATGATCGGACGCTCCAAACGCCAACGTCCCCCGTGGGCGAAACCTCGCTGACGGGGGGCGATCCTGCGACGATACAGGACCGGAAAGGACAAGCCGTTCCGGATTTGGAGGCGAGCGTTAGCGCGCGGGCGGGGCAGAGTCAAGCGCCGCCCGCGCGCGCGGCGTCATGCGGCCAGGGTGTCGATCCGTTCCTCGGCGGCCTTCACCGTGGCCTCCGGGTCGAAGACCATGGCATCGGCTGCGACGAACTGCACGTCGGTGATGCCGAAGAAGCCCAGCATGTGGCGCACGTAACCGGAGGCGAAATCGATTTCGGAGCCGAATTTCGTGCCGTCCGAGGACAGCACCACGATGGCGCGCTTGCCCTTGAGCAGGCCCTCGGGGCCGGCCTCGGTGTAGTTGAAGGTCTCGCCCTTCCGCGCCAGGTGGTCGAACCAGCTTTTCAGCTGCGCGGGCACGCCGAAATTGTAGACCGGCAGGCCGATCAGCAGGATGTCGGCGGCGCGGACTTCCTCCAGAAGGGCATCGGAATAGGCCGCGATCTCGGCCTGTTCGGCGCTGCGCTCTGCCGCGGGGGTGAAGACGGCGCCGATCCAGTTGCCGTCGATCTGCGGCACGCCCCGCGACAGGTCGCGGGAGGCGATTTCGGCGCCGGGATGGGCGGCGGTCAGCCGCTCTTGCGCGCGGTCCAGCAGCTTGCGCGAGACCGAGGCCGGGCCCTTGATGGAGCTGTCGAGGCGAAGGATGGTGGTCATGTTGGATTCTCCGGATCTGTCAGTGGTCCCTGTTGATTTACCTCTTGCGAAAATGAACACAATTGAACAAAATGCGCAAAAATTGTGACTTGGTGCACACATGAAGCTGGACAATTGGGACGAGATCCGCACCGCCTATCACGTGGCCAGGCTGGGCACGGTCAGTGGCGCGGCCGATGTTCTGGGGGTGCACCACGCCACGGTCATCCGCCATATCGACGCGCTGGAGGAGCGGCTGGGCGTGAAGCTGTTCCAGCGCCACGCGCGCGGCTACACCCCCACCGAGGCGGGGCTGGACCTGCTGCAGGTGGGGCAGGTGACGGCGGACCAGTTCG
>ENA-ORCU01000844-ORCU01000844.1-marine-metagenome-genome-assembly--contig:-NODE-844-length-10398-cov-3.043988_pt1 | contig 10398 bp, 10 predicted proteins | sample MGYA00248631_ERZ508512 | MGnify/ENA primary metagenome ERZ508512 (study PRJEB26183, sample SAMN06268844) | marine metagenome | isolation source: Tt an P1 anaerobic enrichment on pine from sediment taken... | reverse complement strand
CTGGTGCCGGGGACCGAGCATTTCCGCAACATCAACCGCCACAAGGTGGAGACCCGCCCCGAGATCCTGACCATCCGGGTGGACGAGAGCCTCTATTTCGCCAATGCCCGCTACCTGGAGGATTACCTCTATGACCGCGTGGTCCGCGACAGGGAGCTCAAGCACGTGATCCTGCTGTGCTCGGCGGTCAACGACATCGACACCTCGGCGCTGGAATCGCTGGAGGCCATCGACCACCGGTTCCGGGACATGGGTCTGAAACTGCACCTCTCCGAGGTTAAGGGCCCGGTGATGGACAAGCTCAGCCGCACCCATTTCCTGCATGAGCTTTCGGGCAAGGTCTTCCTGTCGCAATATGCCGCCGTGAAGGAACTGTCCGGCGAATGCGACGGGGCCGGCAAGGCCGCCTGAGAAAAATGGAGCGGCATAATGCCGCGCATCGGCCTCTCTCCCCGGGGTCCGAGGGTGAATCCTTTTGACCTTGGGGCACACCGCCTTATGGTCCGGCGCAGCCAAATCAAACCTAGGGAGAGACCAATGAAATTTCATCTTGCTCTGGCCGCTGGCCTGCTGGCCGCCGCGCCGGTTTTCGCCGACAGCCACGGCGGTGACGCGATGGAACTGTCCGGGGACGCCGAAAAAGGCGAAAAGGCGTTCAAGCGCTGCGTGTCCTGCCACGTCGTGGTGAACGACGAAGGCGAGACCCTGGCCGGCAAGAAGGCCAAGACCGGCCCCAACCTCTATGGCGTGGCCGGCCGCGCCGCCGGTTCGATCGAGGGCTTCCGCTATTCGAAATCCATGCAGGCCGCGGGCGAGGCGGGCCTGGTCTGGACCGAGGAGAAATTCGCGGCCTTCGTCCAGGACCCCACCGCCTTCCTGCGCGAAGAGCTGGATGACGGCAGCGCCCGCAGCGCGATGTCCTTCAAGGTGCGCAAGGAAGAAGAGGCGCTCGACCTCTACGCCTATCTGGCCAGCCTGGCCGAGTAAGCCGACCTTCCCTGAATTCGGGGCCGCCGGAGCGCATTCCGGCGGCCCTTTTTGTTGCCCGTCTTGCCGCGGGCCGCGCGGGCGGCTATCCCAAGGCGCAAAGGAGCCTGCCCATGAGCCTCAACACTTTCGGTCACCTGTTCCGCGTCACCACCTGGGGCGAAAGCCACGGCCCCGCGCTGGGGGCGACGGTGGACGGCTGCCCGCCGGGCGTGCCGATCGACGAGGCGCGGCTCCAGCACTGGCTGGACAAGCGCAAGCCGGGGCAGAGCAAATACACCACCCAGCGGCGCGAGCCCGACCAGGTGAAGATCCTGTCCGGCGTGTTCGAGGGGCAGTCGACCGGCACGCCGATCCAGCTGATGATCGAAAACACCGACCAGCGCTCCAAGGATTACGGCGACATCGCCGAGAAATTCCGCCCCGGCCATGCCGACATCACCTACTGGATGAAATACGGCATCCGCGACTATCGCGGCGGCGGGCGGTCCTCGGCGCGGGAAACGGCGGCGCGGGTAGCGGCGGGCGGCGTGGCGCGCGCGGCGCTGGAGAGCCTGGTGCCGGGGATCGAGATCAAGGGCTACATGGTCCGCATGGGCGCGCACGAGATCGACCGGAGCCGCTTCGACCGGGACGAGATCGACCGCAACCCGTTCTGGGTGCCCGACGCGCAGGCGGCCGAGACCTGGGCCGGATATCTCGACGGGCTGCGCAAGGCGGGCAGCTCGGTCGGTGCGGTGGTCGAGGTGGTGGCGCGCGGGGTGCCCGCCGGGCTGGGCGCGCCGATCTATGGTAAGCTCGATACCGATCTGGCGGCGGCGATGATGAGCATCAACGCCGTGAAGGGGGTGGAGATCGGCGAGGGCATGGCCGCGGCAACCCTGACCGGCGAGGCCAATGCCGACGAGATCTTCATGGGGCCGAACGGGCCGGAATTCAGTTCCAACCACGCCGGCGGCATCCTGGGCGGCATTTCCACGGGGCAGGAGGTGGTGGTGCGCTTCGCGGTGAAGCCGACCTCCTCGATCCTCACCCCGCGGCGCACGATCACCAAGTCGGGCGAGCCGACCGAGATCGTCACCAAGGGCCGCCACGACCCCTGCGTGGGAATCCGCGCCGTGCCGGTGGGCGAGGCGATGATGGCCTGCGTGCTGCTCGATCACGTGCTGCTGCACCGCGGGCAGGTGGGCGAGAACCGCGGCAGGATCGGCTGAGCGGGGTGTGCAGATTTCCCGCCTGCGGCGGGAGTATTTTTGCCAAGAAGAAGGGGGCGGCGCCTCAGCCCGGCTGCTTGGCGAGCTGCACCGCCAGGATGCCCGCCATGATCACGGCCACCCCGGCCATGTCCACCACGCCCAGCTTCTCGCCCAGCAGCGCGGCGGCGATGGCCACGCCGAAAAACGGGTTGAGGAAGTGGAAGGTCGCGGCGCGCACCGCGCCGATGCGGTTGACCAGCAGGAACCACACCAGCGTGGCCGCCAGCCCCGGCACCAGCGTGGTATAGGCGAAGGCGGCGACGAGTTTCCAGCTCCAGGCCACTTCGAACGGCTCCAGCGCCAGGGCGGGGCCGGCCAGCGCGAGACTGCCCACCAGCATCTGCAGCCCCACGATCATCAGCAGGTTGCCGCCCGAGGAGGCCTCGCGCACCGCGAGCGTGGCGAAGGTCAGCGCCATGACCCCCACCACGCAGAGCGCGACCCCCGTCAGATCCGCCCCGCCGCCCAGGCGGCTGCCCATGATCAGCGTCACGCCCACGAGGCCGGCCAGGAGGCCGGCGACGCCCAGCGGGCGGATGCGGTCGCGGAAGATCAGCCAGCCCGCCAGCGCCACCAGGAGCGGCATGGTGGAGGCGATGATCGCGGCGAGCGAGGCCTCGACCGTCTGCATGGCGATGAAATAGAGGCCAAGGTAAAGCGCGTTCTGGCAGATGCCGAAGAGCAGGGTGGCCCGCCATTGGCCGCGCGTCAGCCGCCAGCTCTGCCCCAGCGCGCGGGCCAGCGCCACGCCGATCAGGCCCGAGATCAGGAAGCGGATGGACAGCGCCGTCATCGGCGGGGCGGCGGCCACGATGATCCGCGCCGAGGTGAAGGCCGAGGACCACATGAAGGCAAAGGCCAGCCCCATCCCGATCGCGCGAAAATCCATGTCACCATCCAAAGAAAAAGGGCCGCCTGCGGGCGACCCTATCTCATAGGTCATCCGGCGCAAGGGCCTTGGGATTAGCTGTTCACGCTGTCCTTCAGAGCCTTGGCGATGGTCATCTTGACCACCTTGTCGGCCTCTTTCTTGATCTGCTCGCCGGTGGCGGGGTTGCGCACCATGCGCTCGGGGCGCTCGCGGCAGTAGATCTTGCCGACGCCCGGCAGGGTCACGGCGCCGCCGGCGGACACTTCGCGGGTGATCACGCTGGTCACGGCGTCCAGGGCTGCCGATGCGGCTTTCTTGTCTGCACCCATTTCTTCGGCCAGAGCGGCAACCAGTTGGGTCTTGGTCATGGGTTTCGCCATGTATGTTCTCCTCGTTCATGCCCTCTCAGTGGGGGCTCATCCCTGTAATCTAGCGTTATATGGGTATGTCGCACAACTGCTAGTGTTCGAAAACCCAGCGTTTCAACGCATTTTGTGGCCTTTTTCCACGGCTCAGAGGAAGGCCGTTTCCTCGAAACTGCGCAGTTTCCGGCTGTGGATGCGTTCCAGCGGCATCTCGCGCAGGCTTTCCATGGCCCGGATGCCGATCAGCAGGTGGCGCGAGACCTGCATCTTGTAGAAATCCGAGGCCATGCCGGGCAGCTTCAGCTCGCCATGAAGCGGCTTGTCGGAGACGCAGAGCAGCGTGCCGTAAGGCACCCGGAAGCGGAACCCGTTGGCCGCGATGGTGGCGCTTTCCATGTCCAGCGCGATGGCGCGGGACTGGCTCAGCCGCTGGACCGGGCCGGACTGGTCGCGCAGCTCCCAGTTGCGGTTGTCGATGGTGGCCACGGTGCCGGTGCGCATCACCCGCTTCAGGTCATAGCCTTCCAGCTCGGACACCTGCGCCACCGCCTGTTCCAGCGCGATCTGGATCTCGGCCAGCGCCGGGATCGGCATCCAGACCGGTAGGTCGTCGTCCAGCACGTGATCCTCGCGCACATAGCCATGCGCCAGCACGAAATCGCCCAGCGACTGCGAGTTCCTGAGCCCGGCGCAATGGCCCACCATCAGCCAGGCATGCGGGCGCAGCACGGCGATGTGGTCGGTGGCGGTTTTCGCGTTCGACGGGCCCACCCCGATATTGACCAGCGTGATCCCCGCCCCGCCGTCGCGCTTCAGATGATAGGTGGGCATCTGCGGCAGCTTTGCCGGCGCGGGCAGCGGCGCATCCGGATCGGTGATCTCGACATTGCCGGGACCGACGAGCGCGACATAGCCGCTGTCCGGATCGCTCAGCGCGGCGCGGGCGAAGGCCTCGAACTCCTCGACATAGAACTGGTAGTTGGTGAACAGGACGTGGTTCTGGAAATGCTCGGCCGCGGTGGCGGTGTAATGCTGCAGCCGCGCCAGCGAGTAATCCACCCGCTGCGCGGTGAAGGGCGCCAGCGGGCCCGCGCCATCCTCGTAGCGGAAGCCGTAGCCGTTGACGATGTCGTCATTGGTGGTCGACAGGTCCGGCACGTCGAAGATGTCGCGCAGCGGGAATTGCAGCACGCCCTCCTGCGGCACGGTGATCCTGTCGTCCCCCGCCACCGCGAAATGCACGGGCATCGGCGTCAGCGAGGGGCCGATGGAAACCGGGACCTTGTGGTTCTCGATGATCAGGCCGATCTGCTGGGTGAGGTAGCTGCGGAACAGGTCGGGCCGCGTGACGGTGGTGGCGTAGGTGCCCGGCTGGGCCACATGGCCGAAGCTCAGCCGGCTGTCCACCTGGGCGAAGCTGGTCGTGGTCACCCGGATCTCGGGGTAATAGGCGCGGAAGCGCGCCTGCGGGCGGCCGCCGGCCAGGGTCTGCCCGAACCGCGCGCGCAGGAAGCCGGTGGCCTCCTCATAGAGCGCGATCAGCCGCTCCACCGCCGCCGCCGGGTCCGTGAAGTCCCGCGCCGGGGCGGGAGGCGGGGTCTCGATCGGCAATTTGAGCATGGCGGAAATCCTGTCGCGGCCAATTGCCGGCCAGTGTCACCATCGCGCCGCCCGGATCAAGCCCCCGCGGGCCAGGGTTGCGCAAGGGCAGCTTTCCGGCGGATAGTCCGGCCATGAGCCGCACCCTGCTTTCCCTCGGCCATGGCTATGCCGCCCAGGCCCTCGCCCGCGCCCTGCCCGGGGATTGGCACATCATCGCCACCACCCGCGACCCGGACAAGGCCGAGGCGCTGCGCAGGCAGGGGCTGGAGGCGCTGATCTGGCCCGGCACCGATCTCGCCCCCTATCTGGCGCGCGCCACGCATCTGCTCAGCTCCATCGCGCCGGGGCCCTGGGGTGACCCGGTGCTCAACGCCGAGGCGCTGACGCTGCGCGCGGCGACGCGGCTGGAATGGGTGGGCTACCTCTCCACCACCGGCGTCTATGGCGATCACGGCGGCGGCTGGGTGGACGAGAGCACGCCCCTGACGCCCGCGACCGAGCGCGGCCGGCTGCGCGCCGAGGCCGAGGCGCGCTGGCAGTCGCTGGGCCTGCCGCTGCATATCTTCCGCCTGGCGGGGATCTACGGGCCGGGCCGCGGGCCGTTTGCCAAGGTCCGCGCGGGCACCGCACGGCGGATCATCAAGCCCGGCCAGGTGTTCTCGCGCATCCATGTCGAGGACATCGCGCAGGTGCTGGCCGCCTCCATCGCGCATCCCCGCCCGGGCGCCATCTACAATGTCTGCGACGACGACCCCGCCCCGCCGCAGGACGTGATCGCCCATGCCGCCCGGCTGCTGGGCCTGCCGGTGCCGCCCGAACTGCCCTTCGAGGAGGCCGATCTGTCGCCGATGGCGCTGAGCTTCTACGCCGAATCCAAGAAGGTCCGGAACGACCGCATCAAGGACGAGCTGGGCGTGGTCCTGAAATACCCCACCTATCGCGAGGGGCTGGCCGCGCTGCTGGAGGCGGAGGGGGAACGGCCCGCGGGGTGAGACCTGACGCGGTGCGCTCCGCTCAGGCCTTGGTCTGGGCGGCGCGGACCTGGCTGACGCTCGCCACCCCCAGCACCTCCAGCACCTTGGCCTCGATATCCGCCGCGCTCAGCCTGGCCACGTCATACATCTCGTCCTGCGTGGCCTGGTCGATGAAGATGTCGGGCAGCACCATGGAGCGGAAGCGCAGACCATGGTCGAACACGCCATGCTCGGCCAGAAGCTGCGCCACATGGCTGCCGAAGCCGCCCACGGCGCCTTCCTCGATGGTGATCAGCGCCTCGTGCTCCGCGGCCAGCCGAAGGATCAGCTCCTCGTCCAGGGGCTTGGCGAAACGGGCGTCGGCCACGGTGGGGGTGATGCCGCGCGCGATCAGCGCCTCGCTGGCCTTCATCACCTCTTTCAGCCGCGTGCCGAAGGACAGGATCGCCACCCGCGCGCCTTCCTGGATCATCCGTCCGCGGCCGATCTCCAGCACCTCGCCGCGTTCGGGCAGCTCCACGCCCACGCCCTCGCCCCGCGGATAGCGGAAGGCGATGGGCCCCTCGTCATGGGCCGCGGCGGTGGCCACCATGTGCTTCAGTTCCGCCTCGTCGGCCGCGGCCATCACCACGAAACCGGGCAGGTTGGCCAGGTAGGCCACATCATAGGCGCCCGCATGGGTCGCCCCGTCGGCCCCCACCAGCCCGGCGCGGTCGATGGCGAAGCGCACCGGAAGGCGCTGGATCGCCACGTCATGCACCACCTGGTCATAGCCGCGCTGCAGGAAGGTGGAATACATCGCGCAGAAGGGCTTCATCCCGCCCGCGGCGAGCCCCGCGCAGAAGGTCACGCCGTGCTGCTCGGCGATGCCCACGTCGAAACAGCGCGAGGGGAAGCGCTCGGCGAACAGGTCCAGCCCGGTGCCGTCGGGCATGGCGGCGGTGACGGCGACGATCTTGTCGTCTGCCCCGGCGGCCTGGATCAGGCTTTCGGCGAAGACCTTGGTATAGGTGGGCGCGTTGGAGGGCGCCTTTTTCTGCTCTCCGGTCACCACGTCGAACCGGGCGGTGGCATGGCCCCGGTCGGCGCGCCGCTCGGCGGGGTGATAGCCCTTGCCCTTCTTGGTGATGGCATGGATCAGCACCGGCCCCGTGGCCCGCGCCTTGACCGTGCGCAGAACCGAGAGAAGCTGCTCCATGTCATGCCCGTCGATGGGGCCGACATAGGAAAACCCCAGCTCCTCGAACAGCGTGCCGCCCACGGTCATGTGCTTCAGCATGTCCTTGGCGCGCTTGGCGCCTTCCTGGAAGGGCTGCGGCAGCAGGCTGACCGCACCCTTGGCGGCGGCCTTCAGCTCCTGAAACGGCGCCCCGGCATAGAGGCGCGACAGGTAGGACGACATCGCCCCCACCGGCGGCGCGATGGACATCTCGTTGTCGTTCAGGATCACGATCAGGCGCTTTTTCAGATGGCCCGCGTTGTTCAGCGCCTCGAACGCCATGCCGCCGCTCATCGCGCCGTCGCCGATCACCGCGATGGCATCGCCGATGCCGTATTCCGGCGCCCCGCCCAGGTCGCGCGCCACGGCAAAGCCCAGCGCCGCCGAGATGGAGGTGGAGCTATGCGCCGCGCCGAACGGGTCATAGGGGCTTTCCGAGCGCTTGGTGAAACCGCTGAGCCCCCCCTTCTGGCGCAGCGTGTGCATCCGGTCGCGCCGACCGGTCAGGATCTTGTGCGGGTAGCTCTGGTGGCTGACATCCCAGATCAGCCGGTCGCGCGGGGTGTCGAACACCGCGTGGATGGCCACCGTCAGCTCCACCACGCCCAGCCCCGCGCCCAGATGCCCGCCGGTCGCCGACACCGCCGAGATGGTCTCCTCGCGCAGCTCCTGCGCCAGCCGTTCCAGCTCGCGGTCGGAAAACTGTTTCATGTCGGCCGGGCTCTTGACCCGGTCCAGCAGCGGGGTGCTGGAGTGCTCGCTCATCGCGCTGGCCCTCCGGGGCGGCGGTTACATCTCGCGGGAGATAACGAAACGGGCGGTGTCCCGCAAGCCATCCGCCGCCGCGCCATAGGGCGCCAGCGCCGCCTCGGCCTCGCGCACCAGGGCCTCGGCCCGGTCCTTGGCGCCCTGCAGGCCGAGCAGCGAGACGAAGGTCGCCTTGCCCGCCTCGGCATCCTTCTGCAGCCGCTTGCCGGCCTTTTCGGCATCTCCCTCCACATCCAAGATGTCGTCGGCGATCTGGAAGGCAAGGCCCAGCGCCTGCGCGTAGTCGCCAAGGGGCCCCGGATCGGCCCCCGCCAGCCGCGCGCCGGCCTCGGCCGACCAGCGGATCAGCGCGCCGGTCTTGTTGGCCTGAAGCGCGGTGATCTCTTCCAGCGTCAGCGGCCGTTCGGCGGTCTCGGCGGCGATGTCCTGCGCCTGGCCCAGCACCATGCCGTCGATGCCGGAGGCCCGCGCGAGGCTCGCGACCAGCTCCACCCGCACCGCCGGGTCGGGATGGGTGGCCGGGTCGGAGAGCATCTCGAAGGCCAGCGTCTGCAGCGCGTCGCCCGCCAGCACGGCGGTGGCCCGGTCCCATTTCACATGCACCGTGGGCTGGCCGCGGCGCAGGTCGTCGTCATCCATGCAGGGCAGGTCGTCATGCACCAGCGAATAGGCATGCAGCGCCTCGACCGCCGCCGCCGCCTGCAGGGCGCGGGCCGCGGGCACCCCGTGCATGGCCGCGCCCTCCATCACCAGAAAGGCGCGCAGCCGCTTGCCGCCCGCCACCGCGTAGCGCATGGCGTGGGTGACAGGCTGATCGGCACGGCCGGCCAGAACGGCCTCCAGCCGCGCCGAGACCGCCTGCGCCGCCTGTTCCAGCTTCTGCGAAAACATTACAGGCCTTCGACCGGCTTGGTCCCCGTGGGGGTCCCCTCGGCATCCAGCGTGATGGCGGCCACCTTTTCCTCGGCGCGCTTCAGCTCGTCCTCGCAGCGCTTCTTCAGCGCCGCGCCGCGTTCGTAGAGCGCGATGGAATCCTGCAGCGCCACGTCGCCGCGCTCCAGCTTGGTGACCACCTGCTCCAGCTCGGCCATCGCCTGTTCGAAACTCATCTTCCCGACCGGCGTCTCGTCGCTCATCCGCCCCGCTCCATCAGAACCGTCACATGCGCCGCCACGGAGGCGGCCAGCGCCTCAAGATCATATCCGCCCTCGAGTGTCGAGACCAGCTTGCCCCCGGCATGGGCATCGGCCAGATCGCAGAGCCGCCCGGTGATCCAGGTGAAATCCTCTTCGCGCCATGTCAGCTGCGCCAGCGGATCGGCCGCATGCGCGTCGAACCCGGCCGAGACCAGCACCAGTTCGGGCGCGAAATCGTCGAGCCAGGGGAACACCACGCGCTCATACACCTCGCGCGCCTCGGCCCCGCCGCTCATCGGCGCCAGCGGCACGTTCAGGATGTTGTCATGCGCGCCGCGCTTATCCGGTGCGCCGGTGCCGGGCCACAGCGGCATCTGGTGAGACGAGACAAATCGCACCCGCGGCTCGTCCCACAACAAGGCCTGCGTACCGTTGCCGTGATGCACGTCGAAATCCACCACCGCGACGCGGTTCAGCCCGTGATGGTCCAGCGCGTATTTCGCCGTGATCGCCACATTGCCGAACAGGCAGAACCCCATCGGCTTTTTCTGCTCGGCATGGTGGCCCGGCGGGCGGGTGGCGACGAAGGCGTTGCCCACCTCGCCGCCCAGCACCATGTCCACCGCCCGGATTGAGCCGCCCACCCCGCGCAGCGCGGCGGCGAAGGAGCCCGGCGACATATGGGTGTCGGCATCCAGCGCCACCGTGCCCTGCCCGGGCTCGGCCTCACGGATCTGGTCGATATAGGCCTGCGGATGGCAGCGCAGGATATCCGCCTCGCGCCCCAGCGGCGCCTCGCTGCGGATCAGTGCGTCGAACTCGGGGGCCTTCAGCCGCTCGAGGATCCCCTCGAGCCGCGCCACCTGCTCGGGGTGGCCGATAGGCGTGACATGGCCGAGGCAGTCGGGATGGGTCAGGATCGCGGTGCTCATGGCCCAACCCTAGCGCAACATTTTTCGGGCGGGAAGTTGTGTCGCTTGACACAATTCAAAGTCGAACTCTGCAACCTTGGCGATAGGTGGTCCCAGGTAATTAGGAGGATACCTCAAATGAATTTCACACGGAAAACAACCGCACTTTTCGGTGCATCCGCCTTGGCGATGATCTTCGCGGTTGAGGGCATCCCGGACCACGCCGGTCACCCTTGGCTGGGCGGGGCAGCCTTCGCGCTGTCCGGTGACGAGCAAGCGGGCAAAGGCAATCAGCGCGGCGGCGGTTCC
>ENA-ORCU01000840-ORCU01000840.1-marine-metagenome-genome-assembly--contig:-NODE-840-length-10424-cov-2.660771_pt1 | contig 10424 bp, 7 predicted proteins | sample MGYA00248631_ERZ508512 | MGnify/ENA primary metagenome ERZ508512 (study PRJEB26183, sample SAMN06268844) | marine metagenome | isolation source: Tt an P1 anaerobic enrichment on pine from sediment taken... | reverse complement strand
TCCTTAAAAATCTCAAGTCCATTTTTATTAGCATAGGTAAATAAAACGGAAGAATTGCCAACAGGTCTATTAGTCCGTTTAACGAAAAAATAAATTTTATCAGTGATTTTCTCCTGTTTTTTGCGGGATGGGTCAGGTCTGAAACGTAAAGTCTCATTAAATATTCAATTGAAAATATGATGATAGAAAAAACATCAAACCAATAGAGCATCTTTTTTATGGAGACATTAATTCCTTTTACAGATTCTAAGACAATCGAAATCACGCTTAGCAGGATTCGGCTCATTATTCCATAGTCAAAAATCAGATTGATTTTTTTCCCGTGTGCCCCTTTTTGAACTAACTTGTATATTTTTTCTTTTGCTACCATTTTACAAGTGTCTTGATTGTTCTTGGTCTAAACCACTCCGGGAAGGCTTATCCCTTTTATTTTACGGTAAAGGTCAAGCGCAAAAACGTCGGTCATTCCGGCAACAAAATCAACTATCGACTGAATTTTGTAATAGGTTGAATCCTCGGTTGGGGTATATTGCCCGGGAAGTAGCGAAAGTAATTTTTGGCGGTATTTATCTTTTGTATCGTCGTTCATAATAGCTGCGACAAATTCTTCAAGTAAAGTTCCAATAATTTTGTATCCGGCAATTTCAACCTCAACAACAGAACGGTGTCCGTATATTTCGGCAAACGATATTCCCTGTATTTTCTTCATGGCAGAGGCTTGTATGTCGGGTAAACAATCAATAAGGCTTTTATTGAAGTTTCCTTCCAGTATATTGGTTTCGTTTTTTTCGAAAATGCCAATGCACTCATACACCAGTTTACCAATGACTCCGGCGCGTAAATAGCTGATTTGTTCGTTTTTATCGCTTACTTTTTGCAGTGTACGCTCAATTCTTTCGAGCGCCTGTTGCTCTTTTTCATAGTCGTAAAAATTCAGGAAAAGAGTTTTAATTCTTTCGTAGTTGAGAATACCCAGTTTAAAGGCATCTTCCAAATCCATAATCTGGTAACAAATATCGTCGGCAGCCTCTACAAGATACACCAACGGATGCCGGCAAAAATCCTCGTTGCTTTTTTGTTTTATACAGAGTGCCTCAGCTACCTTCCTGTAATTTTTTTTGTCGGATTGAAAAAAGCCAAATTTTGATTTCGATGTTTTGGTTGACTCAAAAGGATATTTTACAATGCTTGCCAGAGTTGAATAAGTAAGGGCAAAACCTCCCTTCCTTTTTCCGCAGAACTGATGTGTGAGCGTACGAAACGCATTTGCATTCCCGTCGAATTCAATAAAATCTTTCCATTGGGCTTCTGTAAGCTTTTTTTTATACTCCTGTCCCTGTCCTTTTTTGAAGAAATTAGAGATAGCCGCTTCTCCCGAATGGCCAAACGGAGGATTGCCAAGATCGTGAGCCAGGCAGGCCGAAGAAACAATTGTCCCAATTTCGGGGATAAGCGGATTTTCGGGGTAGCATTTAACAAGTTTTTCCGACAACAGGTTTCCAAGCGAACGTCCCACACTGGCTACTTCCAGACTGTGGGTTAAGCGATTGTGAACAAACACATGTTCGGGCAAAGGAAATACTTGCGTTTTGTTTTGCATTCGCCGAAAAGGTGACGAGAAAATAATACGGTCGTAATCACGCTGAAACTGCGTTCTGTCTTCGTGTGGCGTACCGGAAGTGCGGTTTTCCATTCCCAGTCGCCTTGTTGAGAGTAGTTTATTCCAATCCATTTTTTGCATATCAGCTACGAAAATAATGAAAAAAGCGTGAGAAGAAGAAAAGTCGCAGTTTCAGTTGGCAGTCGTAAATATTCCCCTGCCTTTAGGTTACTCTTTATATTTACTGTCTGGAATTTGTAATGGGCAGGAATTCTGTGTCTTAATGTTTTTGCCAGATATTAGAATAGAAAAAAAGCCGAGAAGATAATGAAGGATATGCTTAACTTTTGCAAAAAAAATCTTTATAGCTTAATTACTTTCTTTGTTGTATTGCCAATTTTTACAAAATAAATTCCGCTCCTTAAAAAACTCAAATCAATTTTTTGTATTTTATTGTATGGAACCCGATACATCAAGTTACCTTTGATGTCAAATATCTGTATTTCTGTTTCACATTTATTTTCTTCGTTAACTTTTATAGTGAGATAATCCTGAACTGGATTTGGACAAAGATCAATATCTCCAGAAGTAATGGGCGTATATTGTGCTATTATAGTTAAATCACTTTTTACACTGCTGAAATCAATATCCCAGCCGGTGAATGTGTAACCAGTACGTGTAGGAGCGATTGGCGCTGTTGCATTTTTTCCGTATTCAACTGTTTCTGTTTTTAGTGCTGTTCCATCCCAGTCATTAAAGGAGACAGAATATGTTTTTATAGTCATTATAACCGATTCAGAAACATGCGCATTATTAGCAGTGATTGTTCCAATTGCATCCTTGTAGCCGATAGCCGTAACCGTGTAACTATAACTTCCGTTTGCCACATTGCTGATTATTGCCTGTCCGTTTGCATCGGAAGTATAAGTATTGCCATTAAAGGAGATACCGGCGTTGGCTATAACATTTGTTCCATCAGTTATGGTAAAAGTAATTTCGTATGTATTAATGCTGTATTGGGCAGTCACAGTCAAATCACTTGTTATATTACTGAAATCCTTGTCCCATCCTGTAAATGTATAGCCTGTACGGGTAGGGTCGGCTGGAGCAGTGGCTGCTTCTTCGTATTCAACTGTATCTGTTTTGAGTGTAGTTCCATCCCAATCGTTGAAGGTTACCGTATAGTAATCAATTGTTTTTGCCAGGCGGAATCCTGCGGTCTCAATGTATTTATAAACACCGAGGTAATTGCGTATTTTTACCCGAAAATAAACGGAGTCATATAAATTAAAAGGTCCATCGCGAAGAACATGCCCCAAAATGTTAGCTGTTTGATTTTCAGGATTATGAGTAGGACTATTAGTATAATATGAAGGATCGTAATAGTCGGAGCAGATTTCTTCTACATTTCCACTCATGTCATAAATTCCCAGTTCATTTGCTAACAGCGAACCTACTGGCTTTGTCATTTCCTGGACTGTACTGGTACAAGGATCATCGGCATGTACAGCAACTTCATTGTAGTTATTACTGCCACTATATTTATATCCCTGATTTTGATTGCCTCCCATTGCGGCATTTTCCCATTCAGCCTCGGTTGGTAAACGGTAATCTTTTCCTATCCAGGACGCAAATTTATCAGCTCCGTCATAATACATAAATCTTACAGGATGATTATTATAATTGGTATTACTGGTATCAACATGGAAATCTGTACCATTCCATATAATGGGAGAATCATATACTTCTTCATAAGCAATGCTGTCTCTGTCGGTTAAACTTCGTGTCATATCAAATACCTGACATAGAGGAGTGCCGTCAATTGCTACATCTCTATATGGGAATGATTTAATTCTATGCTTATTACTTGATTCTACAATGTCAAGATTTGAGCCTGCAAGCAATGTGTTTAAGAATTGACAATATTGCTTATTGGTTATTTCATATTTACCTATTTGGTAATCATCCAATGTTACATTATGCTGAGGATATTCATTGGTAATTTCCATTGTAGTCGCTCTGCCATCGCAAAAATAACTTGTCCAATAATAAATGGAATCGGCAGTACCCATGTCAAAGTTATTATTTTTTACATCTACCATTTCGGGCGAAAAATCAGGCGCTTGTTCCCAACAGGAGAAAGAATATACCGCCGATGTATCAGATAGTCCGGAGGTGTCTTTTACGACTACCCGCCAATAGTAACTGCCATACTGGTCGAATGTATAAGTAAGACTGTCTGCTGTAATGTTTTCGGCAATAAGGGTTGTCGGGGTGGTGTTTTGGTCGGCGTAAATATCGTATTTTAAGGGTTCATTGTCAATTTCTGTTGCTGTCCATTTAAACACAATAGGGTAGAAGCCGAGATTTTTTGCGCCATTAGAAGGAGCATTTAATGCATTTATAACCGGAGCATCGTTTATATAGTTTTCAATGGTAAAGCTCGATGAAGAGGAACAGTTTGTTTCATTTGTAGTTCCATCTATAGCATATACCCGCCAATAATAGGTGGTAAAATCATTTAATGGAGAAGTGATTGTGTAGCTTGTATCTGTTCCTGTTGATGCAAGATATTGAAAACTCTCTCCTTCTTTTTTTAGATAAATGCAGTATGTTGTAGTATCGCCATCAATATCGTTGCTTTTATTCCATGTTAGTGTTGGCGTGGAAGATACATTGATTTCGCCATCTGTAGGAGATAATAATGTCGGTTTTTCCGGAGGTGTGTTGTATGTGGTAAATGTGAATGTTTCGCTTTCGGTTGTTTCTCCGCTTGTGTTTTTTGCTATTATTTTCCAGTAATAGGTGGTATTGTATTTTAGGGTGTCTGCGTAATTTAGATAATAACCTCCCGCATAAGATGTACCATTTATATCTAAGGTGTTTTCTATTATTATCTCATTAGCAGTGCCATTGTAGTACCCATTAACAGAAGGATCTAAATCGGTTCGAAATAATACCGGATTAGGATCGGGGCTAAGATACAGGTCGTAGGTTACGTTTTCGCCGGTGGTGTCAGTTGCCTGAATCCATTGTATGGTAAAGTTTACGGTGTCTTGTTGCATGACCTGGTCTTCGGGACTATATAGGATTGGTTTGGATAGTCCAGTGGCAAAAACATTTAATGTTATTGCAAACAAGACGACTAATGTTAAACTTAATTTTTTCATAATTATACATTTGTTAGGACGTGACTTTGGCAGCATGAAACACAACGGTTGCGTGTATGCAAAGTAGGCGGTTGTCACAATCTTTAAAAGTAACAGTATAGCTGGCATTTCTAAAATGATCAATAATTTTTTGTGTATTTTCTCTACCTGAACCCATTTTTTGTGCTGTCCCTAAACTAGTATATATTCCTCCGTCTCCATAATATGTCCTATCCATAGGCTCCCAGCTACAAGGGTAGTCGTGAATGTCATTTATGCCACACACCAAGCCGTTCTCTTCTCCTGCAACATAACCGTCTTCTCCGGATTGGTAAATGTGAAAAACAATACCACCTTCCACATAATCACCTACTTGTGTGCTTGCATCTGCACTCTCTATTGTTTGAGCTATAGCGTTAACCTGTAATCCCAAAATTATAAGGGTTAGAAAAAATATTTGTTTCTTCATCATAAATAAATTTCTATTTTTTTTCGGAATATAAAGTTCCGGAAGCGGAAGGTTTTATCTTTAGACTTACGGTATATACTTCCGGACATTTGAAAGTACATACAAAGTTTTGTGTATCGGTATATTTTACTGTTTGGTCAAATGCATTCCGGATAAAATAATCGAAAGTATTGACAGAGGTATTGGAAAATACTACGGTTACATCCCCGTATCCGCCGGGAATATCAGCAGAAAAATTATCATTTTTATTTTGAGGGAAGGCTTGCTGTTGTATAAGACACACCACAATGACTAACAAATTTTTTTTATCATTTTAGTAGTAATTTAGTACTAAATACTAAATTTGGTTGGCATAAAGCACAACGGTCATGTGGTTAATAAGCACGTCCCTCCTGATACGATCGCATTATTATGCATAAATAATACGTTTTTTCGAAACTACAAAAAAATGGCATATAAAGCTTTCATTTTTTTTTCTCTGGCTTCGTTTATATTATAAACCATAAGAAACGTCATCTTTTGTTTTGTTGTTCCCGATAGGGGAAACATCCGTAGAGATGGAAGCCTTTAGAAGAACTGAAATCGAATAAAATTCATTTGCGATATTCATATCTAAACGTATCTACTTGCTCATAATTATTGTAAGAAAAAGGCTAAAGTTGATTCTCTAATATTATAGAAAAGGTTCATTGCTTTCTGTGTCTGTTATTTAATTTTATGAACACCCTTTGTACATATTCGACCAGAGGAGTCAGGTTTTAATTGCAATGAAAAAAGAGGGTGTCTTAAAAGTAAATAGTAGTTGAAAAATACTTTTAAAACACCCTCTTTTTTTTCTAACGTTTTATATTACGAAGCTTTCCTATATAATAAAGCCTCAATATCGCCGGCAATATTTTTTTCGGACCAGATGATGTTCCTGCTATCGGCATCGAAACAAGTAACACATCCCGACAATTCGGTACTGTTATCCTGGTATGCCACATAAAACTTATCGCCATCGGGACTAAACAGGAATTTAGAAACCGTCCCGTCAACTGTTACAAACGGACTCTCTTCGGTAGGCAGGCTGCTACTTAAATAATTGTAGCGGTATATTTTATTCCCTTTGTTGTAATACAATATTGGTTTTTGCGGGTGCACCATGTAAATGCTGCCTTCGGTAAGCGTAGTACTGGTAACATCAAGCTCTGAAAGGATAATATCTTCTTGTGCAGAATAACGAATCAGTTTCAATTTACTGTCGGCATCTTTCATTAACAACATAACATTAGCCGATTTGTCGCATGGTAGCATATCCAGCAAATCATAATTAGGGAATGCTGCATTGCTTAAATCTTCATATCTAAAATAAGGAGAAAACCAACGTATTTGCTTATAGGCATCGTCATAAAAAATCTGCCCGTTTGTATCGCCATCGGTTCCCCAGAGATAAAAAGTTCTGTTATTAAAAGAAGCATCGGTTACAGGAAGATATTCACTTAAAAATGTCCAAAAACGACTGTCTTTGGGAGAATATCCAAAGACCTTACCTTTCCCGATCATCGTTGCATAAATATTCTGCCCGGCATTAGTTATCGTTTGTATATCCTCCATTGTTTCATCCGGATTGTCAACTACATTGTTGATTTCCAGTGTTTTGGTGTCAATTGTAACAATTTTCGACGGGCTGCCTGTTGAAATCATAATATAATCTTCGTCGACAGAAGCCATTGTCAAAGCCTTGCTCCCAAGTGTATATCCGGGATTATTAAGTTTAAAAACCTCTTTTACAAAAGAGGCATTATCTTTATCGTTTCTCCTAAACGACAACATACTCTTACTCGCTGTAGAACTCAATACAAAAAGTCCTTGTTCATATGGAGATATAACTTTCAATTTAAAATCATGATAAAAAACATCATCATCGTTCGAAACTTTTAAGTAACAATCAAGATCCCCCAGTGTATCGCAGGTGTATTCCAGATCCTTTTCGTTACTTACCAATGAGTAATTTACAAACCATTCGTATTTCAGTTGCCGTCCTTCAATTGACTGCTCTATTTCCGGAGTAATTGAAAGAGTCTCTTGTTTTTCTTTTAAATAATTATCTTCAATCCCTTTCTTTAGGGATATTTCTGATAATTTATTGTTACCAAATTCTGTATCATCGTCGAAGCACGACACCGCTAAGAACAATACACAAATTATATAAATATATTTTTTCATTCGTTTTTATATTAATTACTGAGATTAAACCGGCCATGGGGTATCGGGAAATACAACTCCATATTCCGGGTGATTTTCAAAAAATTCTTTTACAGGCTTCCATTTTTTTAATATATCATACTTCATCCATTGTACTTGCCAGTACTGAATATATTCTTCGTTTATTTCGATATATTTTTGATATTTTTCTTGTTGGTAAGGCCCCAGTTCCTCACTTAGCAAATCCCACCACGAAGGTTTTGCCAAATAATTGTTATAAGTTATTGTAAAAGTATTCGCTTCAATAACGCCCGGTTTTAATTCGGAACTTTCATCAAATTTCAAAACCAGCATATAAGTATTATCGCCTTGTATTTTAAGCCGATTAAATGTAATTACCACAGAATCTTCAGCAGAATTAGCTTTTATTGTATAACTATCAGCCAAAGCCTTAAATGTTGTATCGGGAGCATTACTCGCCGTGTCAATACATAGTTTAAAAGTTCTGTCTTTATCAGCAAGATCGCCCATTAGATATACCGGAATGCTATAACTTATTTCCTGATCACAAAAAGGTCTTTCTCCAAAAGATAAGTCTAAGGAATATGCATCCTGATATTTTACACTTCCAAAATTTACCCTTGCTTCTTCTTGATAAAGAATATCATCTTCTTGCTCGCATGAGCAAAAAAGAAATAATCCTACAGTTAGTATTACTAATAATTTATTCATAATTTCTTTTTTTAGCGATTACCATATTCTATTTCATCAGCGGGAAGAGGCAGGACAAAAATTTTATCGCCAGCCACAAATTCTTCCCCGTCATCGTTATAAAGGTTTTTGTTTAATCTTTTATATTCATAAAAAATTTGCCCTTCGCCCCAAAGTTCTTTTTGCCTTTCATTAAAAAGCATTTCTTTAAAGCTTCCTTCGTTAACATCTTCTGGAGCAATTGCAGCCAGACCTCTTGATTCTAATACAGTATTGAGATACCCTAATGCTTCTACCGAATTTTTACTATAAGCAGCTTCTGCCATTATGTAGTACATTTCTGGAATTCGAATCAGGTTCATGCCTTCAATACGCGAATCATCAATTGTTTCAGTGTAGTTCCCGAATTTTATTAAATGGATTCCGGTTGTCCTTTTTTCGAAGTAAGCAGTGTATCGGTAATCGGTATTTGATGCCGTAAAACTATTAACATCGAATATTGTTTTGTAATCCTGCCTTACGAAGCTTGTTTGTGCTCCAACTCCTCGCTGGTAAAATATTGTACTAGCCCTTTCTTTCATTTGATTGGAATACAATCCGAAAATACACTCTGGAGCAGCAATGTAACCATTGTTTAATTCTGCAATATTTTCGGCACTGGCTAGTACATAGCTATTGTTTTCCATATTAACCACTCTCGACGCATAATAAAACGCACTGTCGCTTTCCGAAATAGAATGAAAAACCCGTGCTTTAATGGCCCAGACAGCTTGTTGATTAATATGCAAAAACTGCTTTTTAAAGTAATTACTTTTTGTCTCAAACGCCTTCTGATTCGCATATATTCTTTGAGCAGCAGTTAAGTCCGACAAAATATTGTTGTAGACTTGCTCAACAGAATACATCGTTTTGTTTTCTTTTGAGAAATCATAAGAATAAGGAATTCCATCTGAATTTTTAGTAGATTCTCCATAAGCCGGAGCAAACAACCTTAGTAAATCGAAATGCAACATAGCTCTTATTCCCAGAGCTTCCGCTTCTATTACATCACGTTCTGGAAAATCGCTGCTCTTTTCAACATCATTTATTTTTTCCAATACTTTATTTGCTGCAGCAATAACATTATATGCATTTAACCAAATAGCATCAATCTCGTCTTTTACATCTTCTGCTTCGTAGTTATATTTTACAACCTGATTTAACACGGTCTCAGTAGCTTCGCTTCTTTTATTTATAAACAGTTGAGCCAACTGATCAACAAAACCAAAAGATAAATAGTTTCCGTACAATTTTTCTCCAGCCATACTGGCATATATTCCCCACATGGCGTCTCTATAGCCCTGAGGATCGCTAAACATCTCGTCTTCTTCTACTTTGTTCTTTGTTTCAACATCCAGCCAATCGCAAGAACCAAGAAGAAAAGACATTACTAATAATAGCAGAAGTATATTTTTGTTCATGATATTATTCTTTTAAAATTTCGTACTTAATGAGAATAAGAAAGTGTGGGCAAAAGGATACGAAAGGCCTCTCTCTTCATCAATTGTCGAGATCCTGCCAATGTTGTTTGCTGCTAATGATAAGCGCAGCATTTTTAACCCGATTTTTTGCATTGCTCTTTCCGAAAAGTTATAGTACAGGTTAACGGTATTAAACTTTATCATGTACTCTGTTTTCACAAAACGGTCAGTAGCATGAACAGTCTGAGCATATCTTGTATAACCGATATACTTGGCAATATCACCCGGTGTTTGCCATCTTTCGGTAAATGCCCTTCGGTCGGCATTTTGCTCCGGTTTTACACCTTCAATTTTAGTGGCCAGCGTAGTATTATAATCTTTGGCTCCCAAGCGGTAGGTAAACCTTGTTGCTATTCCCCATTGTTTGTAGGTAAAATTTAAACCTCCGGAACCTTGTAACTTAGGCGTTTCGTCTCCTACCACCACTTTGTCGCGATAATCGTATTCATAGGTAAGGTTGCCATCTTTGGTATAAAAAACTTCTTTCCCTGTTGCGGGATCAATTCCGGCAGAACGTACCACTTTTAAAGCTTTCATCGATTCTCCCTCTTCATATAAAGGCAGTGGCACCCTGCTATCGGTGCTATTCTTATTGATTTCTTCGTTCTGTTTTTTCAGAAAATCACTAATCTCTTTAATTTTATTTTTATTGTGGCTCATATTTAAGGAAACAAGCAGGTTGTAATTTTTCGTCCTTACAACATTGGCATTCAGGCATAATTCGAATCCCGAGTTTTTTACTTTTCCTACGTTTTCTTTAATACTGGTATAACCAATAGAAGGAGCTG
>ENA-ORCU01000839-ORCU01000839.1-marine-metagenome-genome-assembly--contig:-NODE-839-length-10427-cov-3.045990_pt1 | contig 10427 bp, 5 predicted proteins | sample MGYA00248631_ERZ508512 | MGnify/ENA primary metagenome ERZ508512 (study PRJEB26183, sample SAMN06268844) | marine metagenome | isolation source: Tt an P1 anaerobic enrichment on pine from sediment taken... | reverse complement strand
CCGGGGTGAGGGGGGATCGATGAAATCGGATTCCAGCCATTTTCATTGGGTTGAAATGAACCATTTATGCCGAAAACAAAACCACTGACCCCGGAAGAGCGACATTTTTTCACCCTGGTTCACCGGGCGGTGCTGACCAACCCGTTCAGTGAAGAGCGGGCCGACATCGACCTGAAGATTGCCGGGCTGTATCCGGACACCCCGGCCGGGAAACGGATTCAGAGGGTCATCGGGGAGGTCCGGGAACGGGTCTGCCGGCTGGAAACCGACGGGCGGGCCGATGTCCGCCGCTTTGAAGGGCAGGACCGGGAAATTATCCGGAACGCCTTCCTGTTTGATTTTTTTCACCAGTACCTCGAGCGATTCGATCGGTTGATCGAGGACCAGGTTCGCGCCGGGGATCAGCCGATCGCTGTGCCCTTTGCCCGGGAAGCCCTGGCGTGGTTCAGTCAGCGCGGCTTTGACCCGGAGACGAGCAGGCGGTTTTTTGCCCTGTCGTACCAGCTTCGACGAGCCTATTATTTTATCGACCGTGGTCTGGTGGGGCGAAGCGCCGGCATGCGGGCCCTCAAATGCAGCCTGTGGAACAATGTATTTACCGCCAGCATCGATCTGTACAACGATTATTTGTGGAATCGAATGGAGGATTTTTCCACCCTGGTGCTGGGGGAAACCGGAACCGGCAAGGGAACGGCGGCCATGGCAATCGGCCGGTCGGGGTACATTCCGTTTGACGGGAATCGGCGCCGGTTTTCTGAAAGTTTCATGCGCTCGTTTGTTTCTCTGAACCTCTCCCAGTACCCGGAGGCGCTCATCGAGTCCGAACTGTTCGGCCATCGAAAAGGCGCGTTTACCGGGGCGGTGGAGGACCACGAGGGCATATTTGCCCGGTGCAGTCCCTGCGGTGCAATTTTTCTCGATGAAATCGGAGAGGTGGCCGCGCCGGTTCAGATCAAACTCCTGAAAGTGCTGGAAGAGCGCGAGTTCAGTCCGGTGGGCAGCCATCAGACCCAGCGGTTTGAGGGGCGGGTCATTGCGGCCACCAATCGGCCGATTGACGAGATCCGGGGAAAGCAGCGGCTGAGGGACGACTTTTTTTTCAGGCTCTGCTCGGATTTGATCGTGGTCCCCCCGCTCCGGCAGCGCCTGGCCGAGTCGCCCGGTGAGCTGGACGATCTGCTGGCCCATGTGATCGGGCGGATTCTCGGCCGGCCGTCGCCTGACCTGGTGACGCAGGTTGGAAATGTGATCCGCACCGAGTTGGGGCGGGATTACACGTGGCCCGGCAACGTCCGGGAACTGGGGCAGTGCGTTCGCCGCATTCTGCTCAATCAGCGGTACCGGACCGATGCAGGGGCGGCTGCCGCAGGGCCGGCAGCCCCCTCACCGCTGGCCGCCCGCATGGACCGGGGCGATATCGATGCCCAGGGCCTGGTCAAGGGGTACTGCCATCTGCTGCACCAGCGCTTCGGCAATTACGGCGAGGTGGCCCGGCGCACCCGGCTGGATCGGCGTACGGTGAAAAAATACGTGCAGGAGTGGGAAGATCGGGACCGGGAATGAGTGCCTTAGTCAAAAATTTCTGTGGAAAAGTTGCGGGTTGTCCGAGTTGGTTGAAGTTTGGAACCTGTGATTTGGGATTTCCGTTTATCCAGATCAGGGGAGGGTGAATAGTTGCTCCTCCCCCTTGATGGGGGAGGTCGGGTGGGGGTGACCATTCAGCGATAGTTTATCAGGCGACCGATCCCCGCAGTGCGCAAACAACGTCTCGAAGGTATCCGGCCGAGACCGCCTGCGGCCGGAGCGGGGCGCCGACCACGTATTCGATCCTTCGGAACAGCCGCCGGGGCACCCGGGCACGGTGCTTTCGGCTGAACATGCTGCCCCACAGGCCCCGGAGGGCAGAGGGGTGCACCGGGACCGGGCTGCGCCGGACGATTTTTTCCACGCCTGCCTTGAATTCATCGATCTCACCGGTTCGGGTGAGCTTTCCTTCCGGGAAAATCCCCACGATTTCACCAGCGTCCAGTGCGGCGGCGATGGTCTCGAAGGCCTGATTGTACATCGATTCGTTTTCCCGCCTGGAGGCGATGGGAATGGCACCGGCGGCGCGGAAGATGCCCCGGAGAACCGGAATGTTAAAAATCCGGTAGTACATGACAAAGCGGATCGGCCGGCGACAGAGCCCCATGAGGATCAGGGCATCGACGTAACTGACGTGGTTACACACGATAATCGCCGGACCGGTTGCCGGAAGCCGGTCCAGGTACTGGGGGCGGATGCGGTAGGCCGCGCGTGTCAGTACCCAGGCCAGACAGCGGGCGGCATGGGTCGGAACCCGCCGGATGCCGAACACGGCAATGACGGCGCTCCCTGCGGCCAGGACGCGAAACACCTCGGGGATGCTCAGGCCCGCCACATCCAGAAGGAGGTACCCGGCGACCGACGCGCCCACCATGAAAAGAGCGCTCATGACATTTCCGGATGCAATAACCTGAGAGCGGATTTCCGGGGCACTTCGCTGCTGGATAAAGGCGGTCAGCGGTACGATGAAAAGACCTCCGGAAATCCCGACCAAAATCAGATCGGCCAGTAGCCGGATGCTGCCCGGTGTCCCAAGAAATGCTGCCAATCCCATGGGCAGGTCGCCGGGCGATGCGGTCCAGGCCCAGGTGAGATCCATGCCGAACATGCCGATGCCGGCCGCTCCGACCGGCACCAGCCCCAACTCGATGGATTGGCCCGACAGACGGTGACACAGGATCGATCCCGCGCCAATACCGACAGTGAACATCGCCAGGAGAAGGGTGGCTACCGCCGGGTTCCCGTGGCTGACATCCCGGGTGAAGGCCGGCATCTGGGTGAGGTATGATGCGCCTAAAAACCAGAACCCGGCGGCTCCCACCATGGCAAGGAAAAGCGGGCGGTCCTGCCGGATGCGGCCAAGGGTTCGCCAGATCTGGGTGATCGGGTTGACGGTTAAGCGTTGCTGCCTGGCCGGTGGCCGGGCGGATGGTATTTTTCGGCTGGCCAGCCAGCCGAGGACCGCCACCATAAGGACGCCGAACGACAGCGCACCGCAGCCCTGGCCGCCACGGGCCAGAAGACCGCCGGCGATCGTTCCCAGGAGGATGGCTGAAAACGTTCCCGCTTCAATCAGGGCGTTTCCCTTGACCAGTTCCCCGGATTTGAGATGCTGGGGAAGCAGGCTGTATTTCAGCGGTCCGAAAAAGCTGGATTGGGCGCCCATGAGAAACAGCAGGGCCAGAAGAGCCGGGATGCAGCCGGTGTAAAGCGCGGCGCCGGCTGCCCCCATGATAAGGACCTCAGCCATTTTGATTCGGCGGATGAGACCGGATTTTTCGGCCCTGTCGGCCATTTGGCCGGCCGTAGGCGAAAAGAGGAAAAACGGCAGGATAAACAGGCCGGCCGCCAGGTTCATGAGACCGTGGGAGCCGCCGCCAATTCCATCGGCGCGAAAGGCGATCAGCATCATTAGAGCGCTTTTAAACAGATTGTCGTTGAAAGCGCCGAGGAACTGGGTCCAGAACAGCGGGGCGAACCGCCGGGATTTCAGCAGGGAGGATGGGCGCTGCCTGCCGGGGTCGGATTGTCGGGTCATCTTGCACCTCCTGGTTGAGCGGCGGGTCGGGGTTGTCGTATCAGGCCGTGCCGCTGATGCGTTTTGGAAATCGGTCTGGTAAAACAGGTGTCGCAAGCGTCGCCACTCCACTGCGGCAAAGGCCGCAATGCCGCCCAGTACGCCCCCAAGGTGGCAGGCCGGCACCGGGGTGCCGATATGCCCGGGGTGTGCGGTCTCAAACAGGACCTGGCCGCTCAGGGTCTCGATGATGCTTTTTCCAATAAGAATCGCCAGAATCGTTCCGCCGAGTGCCGGATGCCGGCTGCTTTTATTTTCAGCCGTTGCCAGGTCCAGGGCCAGGATGGCGGTGAGCCCGTGGGCCGTGCCGGAAAGACCGCCGAGTCCGGAAGCGTCGACAACTGGCGAGCTCATCGCAAGAAGGGCACTGCCCATGGCCGAGGCCACCGTGAAAAGGCCCCGTTTCCAGCAGGCAACCCCCTTTAGAGCGCAGTAGAGAAACAGGAAGGCGGCCCCGTCGACAGCCAGGTGGTACCCGCTCACGTGGATAAAGGGGTGGGCCGGCAGTCGCCACCATTCACCGGCCGCGACTTTCGATGGTATAAAAATCAGTTGTCCGGCCGGTGCCAGCTGGCTGAGACCGACCAGCAGGAGGCCGAGCAGGCCAAGTTCGAGGTAAATGGCGGGTATGCGCCGGATGGCGGAGGCGAAAAACGGCATGGTTCGATTCCTTTTTCAGCTGGCGGCCGGGGTCGGGCATCCGGCCGCCGTTTGATGTTATCGGCCGGAGCGTCGTCGGTTGATCAGGCAGGCAAGCCCGATGAGGATCGGTCCCACCGGACCGGTCCCGAAATTCAGATCCCGGCTTTGATTCTGATTGTCGGTTATCCGGGACGGTGTTTGAGGGCGGGCCTGGGCAGGATCCGGGGCGCCGGATGCCGGTTTTTGATCGACCGGCTGTGGCCGCGCGGCCGCCTCGGGGCCAAGGCCGGAGAGGGCTTTGTCACGGATGGCATCGAGCCGGGTTCGCAGGGCGCTTTGGGCCTTCCGGTCCCGGTCGGTCCGGAGGGCGTTTCGGCGATCGATTTTCCAGCGCTGGTATTCGGCATCGTTTTCCAGCACCAGGAAGGAGGTGTACTCGGTGACGATCGAGTACATTTCACCAAGGCGAACCACCTCATCGATCACGGGGCTTCGATCGCCTGACCGGTCCGCTTTTTTGAGCAGCCGGTCCACCCGGTGCCAGGCCCACATGCGCTCGATCTCCGGGTTGGCAGGGTCCTCGGCCGGAAAATCGAGGGTGATGTCCCGGCTAAAGGGCTTTCCCGCCACATCTCCCTGAAGGGTGACGGTGGCCGGACCGGCGCCCTTGTAGCGACCGTAGAGGCGGATCGGGCTGCCGTGAAACAGGTTTGGCAGGACCGCGGGAACCATGTCGTAGGCCTCGACGCCGTCGATGGTGAGGGTCAGGTTGGCCGCCACGGGCCGCATGAGCTTGCGCCGGAAGGCCCGGGCCTGCCGCTTGAAATTATCCCCCCGGGAGATGAAGGCCGCCAGCCCCCCGGCATCCTCGGCAATCCGCTCCAGAAGCGGCCGATTGACCTCATTGCCTACCCCGATGCAAAATACCCGGACACTGGCCGGCCGGCTGCGAATCAGATCGGCCAGCTCCCGGCGCTCGGCCTGCTCGGTGAGTCCGTCACTCAATACCACAACGTTCAGGGGGCGATCCGGGTCGGTATATTTGTAGGCGGTCTGAATCGCAGGGGTGAGAGCGGTTCCCCCTTTGGCCTGCCGGGTATCGAGATGGCGGCGGGCCTTCTCCAGTGCTGCGTCAGTTGCCGGCTTGAGGGTATTGAACAACGTGTGGGGGCGCACGTTGAAGGTGAGCAGCTCAAACCGGTCCTCGGGCCCCAGTTCGTTGAGAAAAGCCGATACGCTGGCACGGGAGGTGGGGAGCTTGGCGTCAAATCCCATGCTGCCCGAAATATCCAGAATAAACAGATAATCCATGCCTGTGGCCATATTTTTGATGTCCTCTCCGGCGGTGAGCATCAGGGTGAAATACCCGTCTTCATGGTTCCGTCGGGAAGTGATCAGGTCAATCCCGGTGTGCGGGCGGTTGATGCGGTAGGCGACCACCACGTCCCGGGCCAGGGAGCCTCCACGGGTCTCCAGGCTGGCTTCAAAATACCCGTCGGTGTGGCGAACGATTTCAACATCAGGACCATGGCTCGGGCTCTCGGCGGCCGTTACCGGGATGGCTGAACGGGCCCGGAGATGGAAGGCGAATGTCCCCTGCACCTGCTGGTCGATCCCCGGGCGGGTCACCGTGGCCAGGGGATAGACGTAGGTGCCCCAGTCGTGGTCGATGCCCAGTTCCTGGTAGTAGGTAATCTGAACTTTCTGCGCGGCACCGGGACCGATGGGAAAGATACGCATTTCAAAGGATTTATGGTCCGCCTGCTCGAGGAGGCCCGGATCCCGGCGGGTCTTCTTGTAGCTGTTGTAAATTTTTCTTGCCCGCTGTTTTTCAAGGACCTCGCCGATCACCTCCTTGCCGCCGATCCACATGCTGAAGTTGGCCACCGAGGCGCCCCGGGGAACGGGAAATGTGTACATGGCCTCCACCTGGCGGTTTTCGGTATTTCGGAAGACCTGGGTGACCCGGGTTACGGCGATGCCGTTGTTGATGGTGACATCCACCTCGTGGGATTCGATGGCCAAAACGCCACCAAAGCCTCCATCGGCAATCAGCAGGCCGGCTGCCGTTACCGGCCGGGCGAGCAGGCCGGATAACAGGAGGGCAACGAGTCCGAAGCCGATAATCAGCCGCAAGCATTCCGCCAGACGTTTCACACGGTGTAACATGGTTCGTTCCTCCTTTTTCTGTTGGGATGCGATTAATGGATTGGGGATGAACTGTTTCCGGGTATATTCGATAGCATGGGGCGTGCCATGGGTATTGTTTTTAATTTATTCTCATTTTTATCAGGGTGTTACAGGTTTTTTCGGGGGCTGGTAAGGCGTCAGGTTGGCGGAGATTTTGCAGGAAATGTATACATGAAATGCTCTTGATGTTCATCGGTGGAGGTGCAGGGAATTGTCGAGTCGGGTTATGCGGGCTATCGGGGTTGGGGTTCCGGTGGATTTTTTGCTTTGTAGATATCCGGTTTGTTGTGCCCAAGCCCATGTCTTTTCGATCCCGGTAGCGATTGGGAGTGGCCAAACCGGTTTGTGATGTCGACGCATCGTTTTGAACGTAGGAACGCGGATTTAATTAATTGCAAGAATATTTCTCCGAATGGTGATTCATCTTCAAGGCGCGTCAGCGGTTTCATACTGTACGTATGAGGCCGCTGACGCAACGCCGAAGATGGGCCACCAGGCAAGCAAAAAATTGTAATTAATAAAATTCGCGTTCCTTAGAATATGGCATACCGGCGAATCGCTGGCTCCACCATTTTACAGGGCTGCCCGTTTGTAGTATTTTGATGCAGGGTGAAATGAACGAGGAGAACAGGTATGAACCAGACCATTGAGCTTGACGGCTCTCAGCTGACCATCGAGGACATCGTATCCATTGCCAGGGGAAACCGGCCGGTAACGCTGGGAAACGCGGGAGAACAGCGAATTGAAAAATCCCGCAAACTTATTGCCCGGTGGATTCACGAGGGAAAAGTGATCTACGGAATCACCACCGGGTTTGGCGCGCTTTGCGGCGAGACCATTTCCGAAACCGACACCCGGCTGCTCCAGAAAAACATTCTCATGAGCCATGCCGCCGGCATCGGTGCGCCGTTGCCGGAAGATGTTGTCCGCGCGGTCATGGCTATCCGGGTCCATGATCTGGCCATGGGGCATTCCGGTTGCCGGGTGGAAACCGTCCGGCACCTGATTGCACTGCTCAACAACGGGATCATCCCCTTCATCCCGGAAAAAGGGTCGGTCGGAGCCAGCGGCGATCTGGCCCCCACGGCCCACATGGGCCTGGTACTGATCGGCATGGGCGAGGCTTTTTGCGATGGCAAACGGATTCCCGGCGCCGAGGCGCTCAGTCGAATCGGTCTGCCGCCGCTGATACTCGAAGCCGGCGAAGGGCTGGCCCTGATCAACGGAACCCAGATCATGACCGGTATTGCCGCCCTGGTGGTCCACGATGCCGTACGTCTGGCCAAATTGGCTGACATTGCCTGTGCCATGAGCCTGGAGGTGCTCATGGGCAGCAGCTCCGAATTTGACCTCCGGATTCACCAGCTTCGCCCTCACCCGGGTCAGATCGCCTCGGCCGAAAACATGTTGCGCCTGACGACAGCCAGTGAAATCATCCGCTCCCATGAAGGATGCGCCCGGGTTCAGGATGCTTACACCCTCCGGTGTTCCCCCCAGATTCACGGCGCCAGCAAGGATTCGGTGGCTCATGCCCGGCGCGTGGTGGAAATTGAAATCAATTCGACGACCACCAATCCTCTGATTTTTCCCGACATTGAAGAGGTCCGACTCGGCGGCAATTTCCATGGGCAGCCCATTGCACTGGCCGCCGATTATCTTTCCATGGGCCTGGCCGAGCTGGGCAATGTCTCCGAGCGGCGGATTGAACGGATGGTAAACCCGCAGCTCAGCGAACTGCCTGCTTTTCTGGTAAAGGACAGCGGTCTGAACTCCGGCTTCATGATCGCCCAGTACTGCGCAGCGGCGCTGGTATCTGAAAACAAGGTCCTGGCCCACCCGGCCTGCGTTGATTCCATCCCCACCTCGGCCAACAAGGAAGACCACGTCAGCATGGGAACCATAGCGATCCGCCAGTGCCGCGAAATTCTCAATAACGTGGAGCACGTTATCGCAGTGGAACTGCTCTGTGCAGCCCAGGCGTTCGATTTGCTCAATGAGCGCCACAAACTCAAACTCGGCAACGGCACACGGGAAGCCTACAACACCATTCGGGAACACTCTCCATATCTGGACCAGGACCGCGTTATCGCTTCTGATATTGACATCGTGGTCAACCTGATTCGCACGGGGGAGATTGTCCGCCGTGTGGAGGCGGCTGTCGGCCCGCTGAATCTGAGTCAAAAGCCGTCAGCCGACGATAAATAGCGCCCATCATATGTGTTTGTGGATGGGCACCGGGCAACATCGACGGGATGTATCGTGAATCTGTTTGTTTTCATGGCAAGCCTGCTCTGGGGAGCGGTGGCAACATACTGTTTTTTCAGGGCCTGGCTGGGCTTTCTTGGCGTGGTGGCATGCCTCATCGGCCTGATGTGCAACCCGGCATGCCACCGGCGGATTCTTGAGTTTTTTTATCGTCAGGCCACAGGGATGCTGTTCCACGGCCTGACGCTGGCCCTTGTCTTCGTTGTGTTCTGGCGTGAGCTTCATCTCGGCCGGACCCCGGCGGAGACCCTCGCCTTTCTTGCCACGGCCAGTGCGGTCATGCTGGTGATTCTTCCACGGCTTCCCTCCCATATCGATCATATCTGGAAGTCCACCGTAGAGCGGGACTGACCCTTCTGCTTTCCCGCTGCCATAGACGAGGGGAAAGCACCGGACGACATCGCAACGGCTCTTTTCGATGAACTGGTAGCCGTCTGCAACGGCAAGCAAACCAAGGCCGAAAAACTTGGGCACACCGAATTTGCCATTTTCAGGGTGGGGTACTCATTTTAAAAACCGGGGTCGATTTTGCGACGGTTATCCCCGGGTTTCTGCGTCTGGTTAGGCGGTTTTCAAACAGGCTCTAAAGGATCGGCCCCCATGATCGAAGCGGATAGTTCATCGAACCGATTATACGTGAGAATGAATCCGCCCACCAGAGCCGTGAAAGGGGCAACCATCACAAGGCCGAAGCTGCCGACCAGCGTTTTCAGCACCTCACCGGCCACATAAACCAGGTTGAACAGATTGGTCAAGGGAACACCCTGGGCCATAAAGGCCATGAGCAGCGTAATATAACCGCCCGAATAGGCCAGCAGCAGCGTTGTGGTCATGGTGCCCACCACGGCGCGGCCGACCCTCAGACCGGAGCCGACCACATCCCAGACGCCGATGTCCGGCCGCTTGGAAACGACCTCTTCCATACTGGCTGCCACATCCATGGCCAGATCCATAACGGCTCCGGAAGCGGCCAGAAAAACGGCGGCCACGAAAATTTCGGTCAGATTCAAATGCCCGAATCCGGAATACAGCAAGGTCTCTGCAAACGGCAGCACCGCCCCATGCAGGTGAAAGGCAGTAGTATAATAGATAGCCAGCATCGCACTGGTCATCACGCCCAGCATCGCGCCCAGAAACGCCACCACCCCTTTACGATTCAGGCCGGCGACAAGAAAGATAACCACGGCGGTCAGAACGGCCACCGTTCCAAAAGCCGTTATAACCGGTGGATAACCCTTCAACAAACCCGGCACCAGAACTTTCCACAGCATCAATGCGGAAAAGACAAACGACAAAAGGGCTTTCAGCCCCGTCCAGCCGCCAAAGCACAGCAGCGCCAATCCGAAAAGCCCGAGCAGAACCAATTCGAGATCCAATCGATAGTGATCCTGTGGATTGACAAACCGGATGTTGCCGTGGGCGTCAAGGGACAGGACGACAAGTGCCGTATCGCCCGGCTTGAAAATTTTATCGCGGTCCATCTGCCCCATCAAGGGATTGTTCCCCTCCAGTTCCCGACCGGCGAACGGCCCATCCAGCAAACGAAGTCGCACCGGCTGATCGCCGGCTTTAACCATGCCGAGCTGTTTGATTTCGGAGTTGTCGACGTCAAGCACCCGTGCCTTGCAGCGCACGGATTGCCCGGCGACCCGATTCTCGAATCCCGTGG
>ENA-ORCU01000838-ORCU01000838.1-marine-metagenome-genome-assembly--contig:-NODE-838-length-10432-cov-2.867504_pt1 | contig 10432 bp, 8 predicted proteins | sample MGYA00248631_ERZ508512 | MGnify/ENA primary metagenome ERZ508512 (study PRJEB26183, sample SAMN06268844) | marine metagenome | isolation source: Tt an P1 anaerobic enrichment on pine from sediment taken... | reverse complement strand
CTCATGGGGCAGCACGGCGTGGATCAACCCCATTGCTTCCAATTCCCCGGCGGTGATCTTCCGGCCGAAGTAAATCAATTCCTTTGCTTTCTGAAATCCGGCCAGCCGCGGCAATATGTAACTGGATGCAAATTCCGGTACTATTCCCAGCGGCACAAACGGCAGCTGCGCCCAGGCATGTTCCGATGCGAATATCAAATCCGCGCAGGCCAGCGGCATGGTGAATCCGGCACCGATGGCAAAGCCGTTAATGGCGGCAATCACGGGTTTATCCAATTTCCACATCGTTAATGTGAGCCGTTTTTGTGCGATATCCGTTCGATCGATCCGATATGGGTCATCGGCGTTCAGCTCTGCATCGCCACCGCCCAGTGCCTCCTCCCTGGGATTGAAGTACCCCCCGCTGCTGAAGGCCTCCCGGGTGGGGTTGTTTCCATCAGGGTCCTTGGCGCCCGTGATGATCATGGCTGTGGCGCCAGGGTCCTTTTGTACTTCATCGGCTGCCAGACAGAGTTCCATAAACGAATGAAACGTCAGGGAATTCTTCCTTTTGGGCTGGTTCAGGGTAACCCGGACGATCCCTGTTGTCTCATCTTTCCGATAAAGAATGTCTTGGAATTCTTCAGGATTCATTGACATCAACCTTTACGATTTCGTGTAGACAACAACCAATCGCGCCCGCATGGAGCGCGATTGGCTGGGGTGCTTCAGTTAACAACCGGCCATCAATCCCTGCCGATAATAGACAACGCACAAACATTGCTGTGGGGAAAACCGCCCAGGTTGTGGGTGAGCCCCATCCGGGCGTTTTTCACCTGACGCTCTTCACCGACCCGCTCCAGAAGCTGCTCGTACATGGCATAAATCATGCGCAGTCCGGATGCGCCGATGGGATGACCAAAACACTTCAAACCGCCGTCCACCTGGCAGGGAACCGGGCCGTCCAGATCGTAAAAGCCACCCATCACATCTTCGTAGGCACCGCCCTTGGGGGAGATGTGAAGGTCCTCCATGGTGACGAACTCGGTGATCGAGAAACAGTCATGGACTTCACACATACTGATCGCTTCTCTCGGGTTTTGAATACCGGCTTCTTCGTACGCTTTTTCCGCTGCGATCCGGGTGGTGGCAAAATGCGACCCGTCCCACTCGGTACCAAGGGCTTCCTGGCCGGAACTGACAGCGCCCTGCAGTGCCTTGACTTTGATCATATCCTGATTTGGTTTCAGGCTTTTTGCAATTTCCGGAGTGGTGACGATTGCCGCCGCCGAGCCGTCGCTGACGCCGCAACAGTCAAAAAGCCCGAGGGGGTAGGCAATCAACGGCGCCGCCTTGATGATCTCTTCCGACACCGGTTTTCGAAGGTGAGCCTTGGGATTCATACTGCCGTTTGCGTGGCTTTTGGCGGAAATATGGGCAATGGCGTCTTTAATTTTCTCCATGGACACGCCCCACTTGGCGCTGTATGCCGTCGCCAGCTGGGCGAACATGCCCGGAGCGGTAAGATTTGCCCCCATCATATAGTCATTGATGCCCAATGCCGCGCCTCCCGGCAAACCGCCGTAGCCGGTGTCCTTCAGCTTCTCCACACCAAGGGCCAGAACGATGTCGTAGACACCGGCTGCAACCGAGTAGCAGGCCGCCCTGAACGCTTCGGTGGCCGTAGCACAGAAATTTTCAGTCCGGGTTACCGGGATGTACGGCAGCTTCAATGCGCCGGCAAGTGGAACGGCGGCTTTACCAAGGTTGATTTCATCGTAATGGGTCCCGACGTATGCCGCCTGAATTTCCTTTTTTTCAATTCCGGCATCTTCCAGGCACTCGACAAATGCCTCAACCGCCAGGTCCTCAGCACTTGCGTCCCATCGCTCACCGAACCGGGTACATCCCATGCCCAATATTGCGACCTTATCTTTGATTCCGTCAGCCATTTATTCCACCTCCTTTACGGGGACAGCCTTCCAGAAATATCCGGTAATATCTCTTCCCGCATCATAGTATTTTCTGCGGAAGCTCATGGTCACGGCCATGCCGGTTTTGACTTCCTTCATGTCACAGTCGGTAAAGTCGAAAAGCATCTTGCCGCCGCCCTCGAATACAACCTGGCCGTAGACCGCCGGCGGATTCAAGCTCGCGGCGAGCATGTCCCCGGTAAAACTGGCAATATGGCCGATTTTGTCAGAGAAAAGATAATCGTCCATCTGATCGACGGCACCGCACTCGGGATTAACGCACATCTTCTGCGGCGGGAGTTGAACCGTTCCGCACTTGCGGCATTTTCCACCCCAGAGTCCGAGGACGGTTTTTCGGTTTCGCCAGAGGGCGGACCACCGGGTCCAGAGATCTTCTTCCGCCCGGAGCCCCGTATCTCCCGGCAGGATGTCACGCCAGACCAGATACTTGGTGTAGTTATCCAAATCCGCCCGGCTGGCCAGCGCTCCGGAAACACCTTTTGCGCCGTTTGCGTGGGATATATTTTCCGTCACTTCAAACCAGAGGGCATCACACCCGCTCCCGAAGCTGACGACCAGAATCTGATCACCGGGTTTTGCTGCTTCCAGGGCCGCTACCAGCATAACAAGGGAGTGGGCCGCGCCACAGTGCCCCACCTCCTGCTGCAGGTTGGACTGATCCGCCTCCGGAGCTATCCCCAGCACCTTGTTCAGCTTCTTGCGAGCCGCGGCATACTGGCAGTCATATACGACCTTTGAAAAGTCATCGATTTTAAGCGAGTATTTCGCCAAAAGACCGTTAACAGCCTCAGGAACAATCCGATCAAATCCAACATCCCGGATCCAGCGGTCTTCCCACTGACGATCGAACTTGGCATTTGCCCCCCGATAATGATCCCCGAAGTCACAGGTAACCGAGAACGAACCCTTGAATTCGGCGATTACATTCTCATCTCCGACGACCAGGGCAGCGGCCGCGTCCCCGAAGATCAGCTCCTGGGGCGATGCGGGTTGCCCCAGCCGGCAGTCGGCAGCAGTGACCATGAGGTTGGATACACCCTTGGAGCCAACGGCTTCCAGAGCCGAAAGCAGCGCGGATGTCCCCGCCTTCAAGCCGCCGGAAAAATCCGCCGCCCGGATTTGGTCCCCCAGCCCCAAGGCAGCGGAAACGATGCCGGCATTGAGCCGCTCCTTGTACGGCATACTTGTCGAGGCGAAGTAAACCCCTCCCAGCTTGTTCCTGTCCATTCCGTTGAGCGAATCCAGCCCGGCGGCCACGGCCATGGTGATACTGTCTTCGTCAAAATTGGCCACAGCCTTTTCGCCCTTGGCGTTGGCGATATTGGCCGGGTTCATCCAGCCCATGGCCTGATAGATTAGTTTCCGGTTCAATCTGTACCGCGGCACATAACCGCCATACGTACATATTCCTGCCATGCGTCCTCCTTTATTTGAATAAGGTTTTCGTTTTCATTCTCGCTGTTGAAGGAGCAATGCTATCGGAGCATAGCCGTTGGTGTTGATCTTTTAAGTAAATATTACTTACACCACAGGCAAAAAAAATTACCGCTGCCCCAGCCTAAACAACCCAATTAAAGACACACCAGTTACATCCTTTGGCGTATCGTCGATCCACACCATTTATCGGAAAGCTGAACGATAGCAGCCAACCGATGGCCTTACAGTCCAGCGTTATTGACCAAATCAATCAGGTGTTGGAAAACAATTGTTATCCCGGCTTCGTTTTGCCGTCGCCGCGGCATCATTTTCGGCCTTCTGACCAACGGACAACGTGTCCTCGGAGCACATCCGTCAGAGTAAAACAAGCCAGTCAATTGAATGTAAAAATTACATACAAATTTTTAATGACTATTTCAAGCCTTTTTGTAATCCTCTGGAACAATCAGGCCATCTTACCGAGCCACCTCAGTCTGATCGTTGCTGGCAGGCAATCGCTTCCCCCCCCCCTGACCACCAGGGAATACGGCGACATTACCCAGCGTATGGCTTGTCAGACCGAGCAAGGAAGCTCCTGTCTCATTTCAACAGAAAATAACTGCCAAACCACTTTATTTCACGGTACCTGTTCGTTTTCCATATTACATACGGTAAAAGCATACATACTTACCTATTCAAATCGACTGTTAATTCATCGGTTTTCCAATGGGCTCTCAGGTTGACTCTTACAATTCCGTTCATAGCATCAGGAATAATGTCAACCTGAAGCACTGAAAGGAGAGCGACATGAAAAACATATTTCTGATTACAATTGCATTTTCGTTCATTGTTTTCACCTCCGCATCTGCGTTTGGCGAGCAGATCGAGGGAACGGTTCAGGGGTTCAACTGCGTGACGTCGGGGAAAATATGTCCGCTGGATAAAGACGATCCAGCGGCATCAGCAGAGCGAGCCTTTGTCATTCTTGAAGAGAACGGAACGGATTTTTACTTTGTGCCGGTCCTCGGTCGTGAGGACATGGTCAGGCACCTTCTTGAAAAGGTTCGCATAACCGGCGAAACGGATGAAAAATACAACGCTATTGCCGCCACATCACTGGAGGTCTGGAACGGTGATGAATGGGAGGTTGTGTGGCCGATAGGGCTCAGCAACGACTGGGGAGAGAAGCTATTTATTTACACAATAGGAATGTAACTAACCGGATAGAGAACTCAAAAAGGAACTGAAAACAAGCAACGCGCTCCGGGGCAACGCAGGTATCCTGAATGTGGAAAACTATTCTCTATGGCATCGAGCACTGATAGCTGCAACCGATTCGATTGGCCTCACTGATGGCCGTACCTTCGCTCCGGGCAAGTAAATATGCAGGAACAGGAAGTGCCGGCAACCATCAACCGCAGGCATCAAGCAGCTCCGCCACCGGCGGATGGTCACCGGCCACCTGGCTCTGGAAATAATACCGGACAACACCGTCCGGTCCGATGACGACGGCGCCGCCCAGTTGGAGGGCATCACCCTGGATCCCTTTTTGAAGGTGCCCGCCCTTTAACGCCTGAAACCCGGTGCCCAGGGTCCGGGTGCCGAACATTGAAGCCAGACTCCGTTTATAATCCATGGTTTTATACACATCGAGCGACGGGTCGGAATACAGCAGGCCGCGGTACCCCGTGGCTTTTCGAAACGCTCCCATGTGATTGGGCGCACCGTTTCCGATGACAACCAGCCGGGCCTCCCGCGCGGCAAACAGTTCCTCTGATTCGGCAAGCTCAGCAACCTGCTGGCGGCAGAGCATTCAGCCGAAATGACGGACAAACACCAGCGCGGCCGGCCGATCCTCCCAGAGAGTACCGAGGCGAACGGTGCCGCCACTCTCGTCCAGTACGGTCTTTTTTGCCAATGCCTCACTATCGACGACATGTCGGGTCATAATCGACCTCCTTTTAAAGGAATGAAGTTATCATGATAAAGGCAGATTGAATCAATTTGCGATTCCGGTCATTTTTCCATTAAAACTAACGACAACCCGGTTGTGCAACCGCCTTTTCGTTGGCCGGCCTGTAATTTATAACACCCGTTTTTTCAGAAATTGTTTCACAATATCAGCTGCGTGAAGGGTACCGACCCGGCGGATGTGGGGATAGAGCTTGGCACAGTCGCCCATGGACAGACGCCGAACCTGTCGAATGCATGCCCACTCGTTATTGATGTGCGGGAAATTTCCATCCTTATCCGGCAATTCTTCCTTAGCGATGATTTTGCTGTATATCAGGCTTCGTGCCGCCAGGATCTCGAGTTTTGCTGACTCGGCTTCCGGTCTGAACAGATAGTGCAGGGTAAGGATGTCTCCCGGCCCGAGCAGCTGCCGCTTTCCGGTCAACGGCCGGACAACGGGTTCCATCAGATATTCAATCTTCACCCGGCTGCCTGCGGGCAACCGCTGCCTGAGTTCAGAAGGCAGCGTCTGGTGCATGTCACCGGCTTCGATAAAGATACGGCCCGCCCGTGGCAGCCCGCCTGCAATGGCCACCGCCCGCATCGTATCCCGGAGCCTGAAGCGGGCCGCATCGGCCCGGGCAAAGGACTTGACCGCCTTTAGAACATCGGCGAACGAACCGTCCATGGCGATATCGTAAAAATTGATCAAACGGCCCGTTGCCAGTTTTTCAGCCGCATAAACCGCTCGAAACGGTGACCGCTCGGCAATTTCCTCTGGACGACCACCGTTTGCAAAGTGTTCGTGGATTTCAAGCAGAATCTCCAGAAACGGCTCCACCTGAGCCACCGTCTTGCCTTCCCTGAACTGCTTCTGAAGCAGCCGGCAGAGACGCATTCCATATTCCGGATATTCCGTCCCGCTTTCCATGACGTACGTATCAACAGCCAGACGTTCTTTCAGCATGTCGCTGAATCCGGGTGCCGGCGGTTCCTCGAGAAAAATCGTATCGTGCCGATCCATCATCGACGCGGTATATGCCAGCGTCTCGGGCCGGTGGCTGGAGAAGGCAATGGTAATCCGGTTCATTGAACAGTCCTCTTAAAGCCTGTTTGAAAGCCGGGATTTCGTTGACATTTCACCCACGGGCAATGTGAAATAGTTTCCAGAGCCTCACAACACACTGGAGGTCACATCCAATGAGAGAAAAAAGTCTCCGTCTGATTATGGGCGATCAGCTCAACAGTAAGCATTCCTGGTTCCGGCGGCCAGATGACCGAGTCACCTATCTGATGGCGGAAGTCCGGCAGGAGACCGATTACGTCAAGCACCACATCCAGAAAATCGCCGCTTTTTTTGCGGCCATGCGCGCCTTTGCCAAAAAACTGAAAGCCGGCGGCCACCGGGTCATCTACCTGACGCTGGATGATCCGGACAACCGGCAATTCATTGATGAGAACATTAGGCACCTGATCCGGAAACATGGATTTACCGCCGTGGGCTATATGCTACCGGATGAGTACCGCCTGGACCTCCAGTTCCGGCAGTTTACCGAAAACCTCGCCATACCCGTCCATCCCGTTGACAGCGAGCACTTTCTCACGGACCGGGGCGATGTCGCCGATTTTTTTTCAGGAAAAAAGACCTTCCGGATGGAATCCTTTTATCGGCATATGCGGAAACGGTACAATGTGCTTCTGGAATCCGGAAAACCGGTCGGGGGCAAGTGGAATTTCGATCCGGAAAATCGCGGTAAATATGATGGTCGCATTCCCCTGCCCCGCCCCCGGACCTTTCGAAATGATGTCCGAGGGATCGTATCGATGGTTGATCGGATGCAGGTCGCCTCATTCGGTGATATTGATCCGGGGCGGCTGATCTGGCCGGTCGACCGATCCCAGGCGCTGGCGGTGCTCGACGCGTTTATTCGAGAAGGCCTTCCGCATTTCGGAACCTACCAGGATGCGATGACCGAATCCGGATGGGCCCTGTTTCACTCCCGGCTCTCCTTTGCCCTGAATACAAAAATGCTCTCGCCCATGGAAGTGATCCGGCGAGCGGTCGCGGCCTACCAGAATCGGCCGGATGCGGTCACCATTGCTCAGGTGGAAGGTTTTGTACGCCAGATACTGGGGTGGCGGGAGTACATGCGCGGCATGTACTGGCATCTGATGCCCGAATTTGCCGCCATGAATATCTTTAACCACAGCGAGCCGCTGCCCGGCTGGTACTGGACCGGTAAAACCCGGATGAACTGCCTTTGCCATGCCATCAGCCAATCACTTCACTATGCCTATGCCCACCACATCCAGCGGCTGATGGTCACCGGAAATTTCGCACTGCTGGCCGGAATCGCCCCCGAGGATGTGGATGCCTGGTATCTTGGCATTTACATCGATGCCGTGGAGTGGGTCGAAAAGCCCAACACCCGGGGCATGAGCCAGTTTGCCGACGGCGGCATCATCGCCACCAAGCCCTATGTCTCCTCGGCCCGGTACATCCACGCCATGAGTGATTACTGCCGGTCCTGCTCTTACCGTCATGCGCTCAAATACGGCGAGGGGGCCTGTCCGTTCAACAGCCTCTACTGGGCGTTTCTCACCCGACACCGGGATCTGCTGGCTAAAAACCCCCGAATTTCCGTCATGTACCGAACCTGGGACCGCATGGCACCAGCAGAGCAAACCCGCATTATCGAACAGGCGGGCGCCTACCTCGGGAACCTGAACAGCCTCTGACAGTTTGATCGAAGCCTGTGATTTGAGGCGAATATAAGTGAGCGCACGGGCAAATCGATTCCAAAATTGATATATGCCGCCGACATGGCCGGCATATTCAGACGGAAAAACAACCATTACCGTGCCACGTGAAGCTCGACCTCGAATGCGGTAAGAACCTCAACCAGCGCGGCCGGTGGGGTGCGATCCGTGACAAGAGCGGTGATTTCCTGAACATTTCCCAGTCTCACCATTGCATTTCGCCCGAATTTTGTATGGTCAGCGGCCAACAGCACCTGCCGTGAGTTATCCATAATCGCCCGCGCGACCCGAACCTCCCGATAATCGAAATCGAGCAAGGTTCCGTCCATGTCGACCCCGCTGATACCGATAATTCCGTAATCCACCTTGAACTGCCGAATGAAATCAATGGTCGCCTCGCCGATAATCCCCTGGTCGCGCGACCGCACCAGACCGCCGGTGACAATCACTTCAAAATCCTTATTCCGGGAGAGGATCGAGGCCACATTCAGATTATTCGTAATGATCCGGAGCCGCCTGTGATTGACCAATGCCCGGGCCACCTCCTCGTTGGTGGTGCCGATATTGATAAACAGCGACGCCTGGTCGGGAATCAGGCCGGCCAGGGCCCGGGCGATTTTCTGCTTTTCTTTCAGACAGATCACCTTACGTTCCGAGTACGCCACATTTTCCGTGCTTGACGAGATGCCGGCACCGCCGTGGTACCGATGCAACTGACCGCTCCGGCTGAGCGAATTGATATCCCGCCGGATCGTCTGAGGGGTCACGTCAAACTGGCGGGACAGGGCCTCGATGGTGACAAATCCCTGCTCCCGGACCAGTTCCAGAATCTCCGCCTGCCGGCTTTTCATGCCGGATGGGCGATCATCGTTGGCAATAAGCCGATCATTTGTTTTCAAAAGCCCTCCGTGGAACGATTACAGCAATTTATTTCGAAATCGAAAACAATGTTCGATTTCGAAAAAATTAATGACAATCTTTTTCGGTTATGCTAATCTAACCCTACCATGCGAACCGAAACCGAAAATCGGATTTACCAAAAACTTCATCGGCAGAAAAATTGCCAGCTCTGTCGATAAAGATCCCAAATCTCAACGCGGGACAGTTTCGGAACGTATGCCAGGGCGTCATAAATATCAAAAAGGTACCACCTCCACATTTTTTTCTCAACCGAAAACACTTTTCACAAATTTGTTGGAATTCGAAAAAGTGAAAAAGCAACAAATCGCCCGGATCAGCTTCCCGACAGCCATTCGGGTACAGGGGGAAATCCGGTGAAAACCCAGGTATTGATCATCGGCGGCGGCGTTACGGGAACCGGCCTGGCCCGGGATCTCGCTATGCGGGGCGTTCACTGTATTGTCGTTGAAAAACGGGACATCAATGCCGGAGCCTCCGGCGGCAACCACGGCCTGCTGCACTCCGGGGCGCGGTACGTCGGCTCGGATCCCGAGGCTGCTGTCGAATGCCGGGAAGAAGGCCGGCTCCTGAAGCAGCTGGCACCGCACTGTATAGAAAACACCGGGGGCCTGTTCATCGCCGTTAAAGGCGATGATCCGCGCTATATTGCCGATTTTCCCGGTATGTGTGAACGATGCGGCATTCCCTGCAGGCGCCTGGATCCGGTCGAGGCCCGCGAACTGGAGCCCGAACTTTCTGAAAACGTCATTGCGGCCTATCAGGTCGAGGATGCAACCGTCGACCCGTTCAAGCTGTCGCTGGACAACATGGCCCATGCGCAGAGGCTGGGTGCGGTGTTGCTCCGAGATACCCGGGTCACCGCCTTCGAGCGACAGGGAAGCCGAATCCGGACAGTCCGCCTGATTGACACCCGAACCGGTCGGGCAATCTCAATCGAGGCCGACCAGATTGTCAACGCCTCCGGAGCCTGGGCGGGAAATGTCGCCGCCCTTGCCGGTGCAACCATCAAGATGGTGTATTCCAAAGGCAGCATGCTGGTCACCCAGAACCGGGTCACCGGCCGGGTAATCAACCGGCTTCGACAGGCCAGCGATGCGGATATCATCGTCCCCGGCGGCACGGTATCCATACTGGGAACCACATCGGTTCGAGTCGAATCACCGGATGTGATCTACCCGGAAATCGATGAGGTCGACCGGATCATTGACGACAGCGCGGCCGTGGTGCCAAGCCTGGCTACCACCCGGTACATCCGGGCATACTGCGGCGTCCGCCCCCTGGTCAGACCGGAGTGTGAGGCGGATGACCGATGCGCCAGCAGGGGATTCACCCTGAGGAAGCATGAAAACGCCGGACTGGAAAATTTTGTATCCATCACCGGCGGGAAATTGACCACCTACCGGCTGATG
>ENA-ORCU01000832-ORCU01000832.1-marine-metagenome-genome-assembly--contig:-NODE-832-length-10508-cov-2.727735_pt1 | contig 10508 bp, 7 predicted proteins | sample MGYA00248631_ERZ508512 | MGnify/ENA primary metagenome ERZ508512 (study PRJEB26183, sample SAMN06268844) | marine metagenome | isolation source: Tt an P1 anaerobic enrichment on pine from sediment taken... | reverse complement strand
ATTATACCACTTTAACACGCATTGATGCAGAAGACCAACCCCATGGCTATGTTTCAGACGTAGGAGGAGCTACTCCCGAAAGACCTTTCTGCTTTTCATATGCAACAGGTAAAACATACTTGCAGAAAGATACCTGGTACATGATTGCATTTACTTACGATCACCAATCAATAAAAGTATACACAAACGGGGAGCTGGATTCCAATGGCAACTATAATCCTTTTATCTGGGATAAACCGATATTTGACGGGGGCAAAAACGGCGCTGATTTTACTGTGGCACAAAGGGTTTTACCCAAATGGCCAGGTTATCCGGAGGTAGAAGAACCAACTCACCAGGAAGGTTTTGGTGGTATATTGGGAGGACTAGCTATATTTAAAAGGGCACTTGGTGCCAACGAAATAAAGCAACTCTATGAATCAACGAAATAACTAACCGCTAACGGACAATCCCATGAAATAGCCATAAGAGCTAAACTCATACAAATAGAAAAATGTATAAATGGCTATTTCATTCATTGAAAGCGTAATTGAAAAGCTTAAGTTGATACGAAAATTGTATTGGCCTAAATTGAAAATTTATACACATGAAAATACTTACCAATAATCTAATCCTGGCTGGCTTAACGTTAGTTTTCTCGTTTGCCTGTACGGTTAAAAATAAAAACACACAGGAAAAACTGTCTGCATCAAAACCCAATATCCTTTTTATAGCAGTAGATGATCTTCGCCCCGAAATAGGAATATATGGAGCCCAACATATCCATTCGCCCTCAATTGATAAACTGGCGGAACAGAGTTTGGTATTTGAAAGGGCCTATTGCAATATTCCAGTCTGTGGTGCTTCCCGGGCAAGTATTCTTTCAGGCGTTCGGCCTGGCAGATATCGGTTTCTGGGATATAATACCTATTTGGATGACGATTATCCGGAAATAACTTCGCTACCCATGCATTTTAAAAATAATGGATACACGACCATCTCCAACGGTAAAGTGTATCATCATGCGGATGACGACTCGCTTGCCTGGGACGAAGTGTGGCGACCTTCAAACAAATGGAACATCAGTTGAGATTACGTCACTTCGGAAAATCTTCGAATTGAAATGGATTCAACAGTCAGAGGGTATCCTTATGAAAAAGCAGATGTTCAGGATACAGCCTATTTTGATGGAAAAACCGCACAAAAAGCAATCAACGATCTGAAGAAACTTAAAGAGCAAGGAAGCCCGTTCTTTCTGGCTATTGGTTTTCTGAAGCCCCATTTGCCATTTAATGCGCCTTCCCGGTATTGGGAAATGTATGATGCCAAAAACGTTTCGCTTCCTGCGAACTACTTCAGGCCAGAGACCACTCCTGCTGAGGCTTTTCACAACTTTGGGGAGCTACGTCAATATGCTGGTGTACCTAAGGAAGGGCCTGTTTCAGACGAGATGGCCCATAAATTGATCCATGGGTACTATGCTTGTGTAAGCTATACAGACGCACAGATTGGCAAGCTGCTGAAGGCTTTGGAAGAGCTGGGACTTGACGAAAACACAATTGTCGTTTTATGGGGCGACCATGGATGGAACCTGGGAGATCATCAAATGTGGTGTAAGCACTGTAATTTTGAATCATCGTTGCACGTGCCTTTGATGATTAAGGTTCCGGGAAAAACAAATGGTATGCATACCAGCGCTATTGCCGAATACATTGACGTTTATCCCACCCTGAGCGAATTGGCTGGTCTTCATACTCCCGAACATACAGATGGAGAGAGCTTTGTTCCTTTAATGAATGGGAAGCCCAGAATAAAAGATTATGCCATTGCCAAATATTTCGATGGCGTTACAATTGTAAAAGATAATTTCTTTTACACCGAATGGCTGGATGAGCAGGATCAGGTGAAAGCCAGAATGTTGTTTGACCATTCAACGGATCCATTGGAGTTGGACAACCTGGCAGAGAAAACTGAATACCGTGAAACTGTGCAGGAATTGAGTCAATTGCTTCATGACCAATGGGGAGATGACTTTTTTATCGATCGTAGAATTCCATGACCCTGTTTTGGGGGTTCAAATATCGCTCTATAAAGATTCCTTAATAGGAAGCGTGTAAAAATCCCATAGAACAGGCCCTGCTCTTTTGGGATTTTTGTATTCTATTGCAGCTAAGATGCAAAAAATGCCTAAAATTGTAGTACAAATACAACCTTGAACATTGCAGGGAAACGATAAAATTTCGGACACAGCGCTCATTGAAGGGTTAAAAAGGGGCGACCATGTTGCATTCGACCGATTGTTTCATAAATATGGTTCCATGCTTTATGCATTTGCTGTCAGTATCCTAAAAGACGAACCGGAATCGGAAGGAGTGGTGCAAGATATATTTTTGAAAGTTTGGGAGAAACGGAAAGAATTAAAAACAGAGTATTCGTTTAAATCGTATTTGTTCACCATCGCGTACAACGCCACAAAAAAGGTTTACCGGCAAAAGCTTCAGAACAACAAATACAAGCAGGAAACTGCGATACTCATGGGGCAAAACAGTTCGTCAGAACTGACCGTAGTCGAATACCGTAACTTGCTCGATTACGTGGACACCATCATTGACCGTTTGCCAACAGCCCGCCGCGAAATTTTCATCATGAGCAAGAAAGACGGTTTAACGAATGAGGAGATTGCCGGCATTCTGGGTATTTCAGAGCAGACCGTAAAAAACCAATTGGTGGCCGCCCGAAAGTTCTTAATCGCCGAAGCTAAAAAAGATGATAGTGGGGAGGGGGTTTTGTTTTTCTCCATTTTTTTAAAAATTTGATCCTGGCAACCACTTCCCCGCGAAATGTAGACCTGACCTGGCTTTGTCCTGGATTGAACCCTTAATTGTCGGATGTCATTTCATCCATCATTCCAAAATAAAATCATTTTTTGTCATTTAGCGTAGTACGTTTTCCTTACTTGTGGATATAACAGGAAAGCAAGACAAAAAATGAATTCTAAGGTGAAAATTATTAAGAAGTATTTGCGCGGGCGTTTTTCCTTAGACGACAAGGCAGCCGTTGATGAATATTTTTCCAATCAGAAACACGATCAGGAGCTATCCAAAATATTAAACGACCACTTCAATGAATTGGAAACGCAAAGTGCAACAAAGGATTTATCCCCTTTGTTGAAAGTGATTAACCACAAAAAACAGTTTCATTCAGCCAAAAGGAGATCTCCTTTAGCACGATTAGGTCAAGTATACGCAAAGGCAGCAGCCGTATTGCTTGTTCCGCTTCTGATTGCCACCATTTATTTTTATCAGAACCAGGACCGAGGTGCAGCGCCGTGGGTTGAAATCCATTCCCCATATGGTGCGCGTACGCAGTTCTCACTTCCCGACGGCTCAACCGGCTGGCTAAACAGCGGGTCAATCATCAGGTATCCGGCCCAATTTCATTCCAACAGAGAGGTCAATTTAAACGGGGAAGCTTATTTCGATGTGGTGAAAAACACCCGCTCTCCATTCCAGGTACACACCAAGTCGGTTGACATTAAAGTGTTGGGAACTTCATTCAATATCGTTTCGTACGATATCGATTCCTTAGCAGAAGTAGTTGTGACATCGGGCAAAGTAGAAGTTGTGGCAAACGGTAAAAACATGAAACAGCAGTTGCTTCCAAACGAGCGGTTGGTGTTTAACAACAATAAGGGCAGCGCTGAAAAATCCTTGGTCGATGTACAAAATTACACCTCATGGAAAACCGGCAAATTGATTTTCCAGAATGATAACCTGAATGAGGTGACCAGGAAACTTTCGAGGTTTTACAATGTCAGCTTTGCGATTGGCGAAAACGTTGACCGTTCCCAATCTTTCCGGGCCATCATGGAGAAAGAAAACCTGGAAGAGGTGTTGCGTTATATGAAACTCACCATGAGTCTCGATTACAATATTCTGGAGCGAAAAACCAATAACGAAGGGCTGGTCACAAGGAGAGAAGTATTAATAACAGCTCCGGCTGGAAAATAAAAAGCGATGTAAAAAAAAGAAAAACTAAAAAAGGGAAGTGCTGCGAACACTTCCCCATAATTAGCGAGTTCTCAAGCATTTTAATTACTCAACTAAAGTTCAAATTTATGAAAAAAAAACGAATGAGGTGGGAAGGTATAAACCGTCCCGTTAAAAAAATTCTTCAGGTTATGAGATTAGCAATTTTTTTGTTATTGGTGAGTTTTGTGCAATTGATGGCGAACAACTCGCAGGCACAAAAAACAAAACTATCAGTCGATCTTACAGATTCCAGCATTGAGTCAGTTCTGCTCACAATCGAAAATCAATCGAACTTCAAGTTTATTTACAACAAAGAGAAGGTGAATGTCGAATCGAAGGTGAGTATCCAGCAAAAGGACAAATCAATCAACGAAATTCTGGATGTATTGCTCCAAGACAACGATATTAACTACGCCTTTTACGGAACCCAGATCATACTGACCAAAGGCGAAGAGACTAACCCGCTGCAGCAGCAAAAAAAGATTACCGGCCGCGTTACTGATGTGACAGGTGTGCCGCTTCCCGGTGTAACCGTGGTGATAAAGGGAACCACACAAGGAACGGTTACCGATGGCGATGGAAATTATTCGTTTCCAAATGTGCCCGGAGACGGGACTTTGGTGTTTTCATTTGTGGGAATGCGGACTCAGGAGATTGTGGTGGGCAATCAGTCAATGATCAATGTGGTGATGGCTGAGGATGCCATTGGGATTGAAGAAGTAGTAGCTGTTGGCTATGGAACCATGAAAAAGAGTGATATCGTAGGTTCAATTTCTTCGGTGTCTTCGGAAAAGTTGGAAGAAGGCTCTTCGCCCAATATTTTTCAGGCTTTGCAGGGCGCTGCGCCGGGTATCAATATTTCCAGGGGCAGCGGCGAACCGGGATCTTCAGGAAACATTCAAATCAGGGGGATCACTTCAATTTCGGCCAGCAACTATCCACTGATAATTTTTGACGGGATACCTTTTGCTGGTGACATGCGGGACATTAATCCCGACGACATTGCTTCGGTGGAAGTATTGAAAGATGCCTCTGCAGCAGCTATTTACGGTTCAAGGGCTGCCAACGGCGTTATTCTTATCACATCAAAAAGCGGAATAGATTCGGGGACAATCATTGAACTGAATTCTTCCTGGTCGTTTCAGAACGAAGCTGTAAAATATGAGTTAATGGGGCCGGATGAATTCTATGCATTCAGAAAAGAAGGCTTCCGTGCTGATGGTATGCTGGATGGAGTAGCCGAATCCGATATTCCCGCCACGATCCTTCAGGTAAACGAACTGAAAAGTTTTGAACGTGGCGAAACAGTTGACTGGATGGACGAAATGATCAACCAAAATGCCATGGTTCAAAACTATCAGATCAGTGTAAGGACAGGAAACAAGAATTTAAAGGACTATTTTTCCATTGCCTATAATGAAGAGGAAGGACTGCAACGCACCACTGGTTTTTCAAGACTTACACTTAAAAACAACCTTGAATTGACAGGGATCTCAGACTGGATCAAAATTGGCGACAACCTGATGTATTCGTACAACGATTACGAGCGGAGAGAATTCAGTATCAACAACCAACCGGCCTACTACCGGCTCAGTCCGTTTGCGCGTATCTACGAAGACGACGGCACCTTCACCAAACATCCTCAGGCAAATGACAATCTGTTTATTAATCCTGTTGCTGAAGATGAACTAACGGCACGCGAAAACAATTTCAACAACTTATTCAACAATTTCTATTTTGTTATTACTCCTCAGGTTGTTAAAGGATTGTCCTTTAGAATGAATTTGGGTTCCACACTAAGGAATACCTACAACGCAAGTTATCTAAGGCGTGGTACATTTATCGGAGATGCCAATGGTGGACAGGCAGAAATACAAAACTCGAAAACACTGGATTTGACCTGGGAAAATATATTGAACTATTCCAGAGATTTTTCAGGGCACTCGGTTGATTTTACGGGATTGTTTAGCCGCCAATACAATAAATATAATTATAACAGGATGTCAGCTTCCGGTTTTGTGAGCGATGATTATTTGTGGCATAACTTTGGAGCAGCCGAAAACGTTGGTTCACCTGTCTCATCGCTTAACGAATGGCAACTTGTTTCCTACATGGCCCGTATGAATTATAGCTATAACGGAAAGTATTACCTCACCGTCACCGGCCGGCAAGATGGATATTCAGGGTTTGCATCCAACAACAAGTATGGGTTCTTCCCTTCTTTTGCAGTGGCCTGGAGAATTTCGGATGAAAATTTCATGAACAATGTCAGTTGGCTTGATGATCTGAAGCTTAGGACTTCTTATGGTTCAGTTGGGAATCAGGCCGTAGGCACTTACCGTTCATTGGCCCGCCTTGGTTTGGCTCAACATATTTTTGGAGAAGAAGTTACCTCCGGACTGACAGTTAACTCGCTACCCAATGCAAATTTAAGCTGGGAAACCACCAAAACATTTAACCTTGCTGTTGATTACACCGCGTTGAATGGGCGAGTTTCCGGAACACTGGAATACTATGATTCCCGGACCTTCGATATCCTGTTAAACCGTTCAATCCCGGCTATGACAGGTCAAGACGAAATTATCTACAATATTGGCGAAGTCCAAAATACGGGTTTCGAGGCAGCAATAAGTACCGTTCCGGTGAAACAAGGCGATTTCACCTGGAAATTGGATATAAACTTTTCAACCAATAAAAATAAGATCATTGATTTATACGGCGATGGTAAGGATGATATTGCCAACCGATGGTTTATTGGAGAACCATTAAGCATTTATTATGACTATGAAGCGAACGGGATATACCAATTAGGCGACGAAGAGGAGATCGCCAATTCGGCAACTCCTGACAGAGAAGTGGGAGATACGAGAATTGTCGACCAGGGAGAAAAGGATGGGATTATTGACGCGGACGATCGTAAAATAGTCGGATACCTGCAGCCTAAATGGCTCGGAGGGGTAAACAGTACTTTTACATGGAGAGACTTGAGCCTGAATGTCTTTGTGCAAACAACTCAAGGATTGGACCGGAGATTCAATCCTGAAGGCGACTGGGGCGGAAGGGTAAACCGGCCACCGGTTGACTACTGGACCCCGGAAAACCCATCGAATACCTGGTTCAGGCCGCATGCGTCAAGATCCCAACCGTTTTATGGTTCGCTCGATATTTACGATGCCAGCTATACCAGAATCAAGGATATCACCCTGTCCTATAACTTGCCTAAAATGTTATTGCAGAACGCTTCGATTAGTAAAATGCGCGTTTACGTTAATTTACACGACTATTTCACATTTACAAAATTTCCGTTTGCTGATCCTGAAATTGGAAGAGCATTTGAAATTTCAATACCCAAATACGTGCAATTCGGTTTTAATGTAACCTTTTAAATAAACGACAGATGAAAAAGAAACTTAAATATATTACACTACTGTTTTCTCTTCTGGCAGTGATAGCCTGCAATGACGATTATCTAAATGAAGAGCCAAGGAGCTTTTTGAGCCCCGAAGTTACCTATGCTACTGATGGTGGATTGGCATCGGGAGCTGTTGGTTTATATGATGAAATAGGCTACCTTTTTTACGGGGGTACAAACTGGGAAGACATTTGGGCAATCACCAATGGGGCTACTGACTTTAACCAAATGGGGTTGCAAAAAACTGTTATCCCTATAAATTCACTGAATACAGAGTATGGGCCCGCAACTTCTGAAAGTTCGTTAATAAAATTATGGGCACACTATTACCGGTTGGCCAACAATGCCACAACGATTATCGAATTCAGCGCCAACCATGACTGGCAAGATGATGATTTACGCAAACAAACCGAAGGTGAGGCATACTATTTCAGGGGCCATGCACATTTTTTTCTGACCATGTTGTGGGGAGATGTACCGGTAGTCAGGGAGATTACAAGCGGGGTGAAACTCGATTTTGCAAATAGCCCTAAAGCTCAAAACCTGGCTTATGTAATCGAAGACTTTCAAAAAGCCGCTGAATTACTCCCCTCGGTAGCAAGCCAGGCGGGGAGATTGTCAAAAGCCACCGGCTATCATATGCTTGCATACGCCTATCTTTCAGCCAAAGATTATGCAAATGCAGAAACAGCAGCTTTGGCGGCAATCAATGACCCGAACCACAGTTTGGTTACCCAACGTTTTGGAAGCAAATCAAACATACCTGAAGGAAATGTTTTCTGGGATTTATTTCAATTGGACAACCACAACAACAATGCTGAAGGCTTATGGGTCTTTCAAAATGGAAATGCTGAATTGTTCAGGCAGTATTTGCCGGCATCAGGAGGCGACCATTTTCGCGGACCACGAATGCTTATCCCACGCTACGAATCGGCAAATGGGTTGGTTGCGTCAACACAATACGGAGGTAGGGGATTTGGAAGAAATTCACCAACAATGGGCTGGTACGGTCTTTTTGAATCCGGCGATTTGCGCGGTGAATATCCATGTATGCAAACCTTTTGGGTTGCCAATGAAAACAGGGGAAATATCAGCATAGGTGATACCCTTTACGTTTTTGGGCACCCGGAAAAAAGCATTTATCCACAGGATGATATCAGATTAAGGCCATTCCCGACAAAATGGAACAAAGAATATGATACCAGCGACCCAACCAAGGCAACACCGCATCCTGAAGAAGAGGCTTATACCGGAAGTACGATTCGTGACCATTACCTGATTCGCCTGGCAGAAACCTATTTAATTCTCGCAGAGGCACAACACATGCAAAGCAGAAATGATGAAGCTGCTGAAAGTATCAATGTTGTCCGAAGAAGGTCAAACGCCAGGGAGATTTCAGAAGATGAGGTTTCAGTTGATTTTATTCTTGATGAAAAAGCCCGGGAACTTTGGGGAGAAGGATTCAGCCGCAAGGTGGAACTATTTAGAACAGGTAAATACGTCGAACGGGTAAAACAGTATAATCCTGAAGCCGGACCAAATGTCACTGAAAAGCATACGTTAATCCCAATCCCGCAATCGGAAATAAACTTGAATTCCGAAGCGGAATTGGTACAAAATCCAGGGTGGAACTAAAGTACGCCCGAAATTTAAAGGCTGTCCGATTTCGGGCAGCCTTTAACAAGGGAGGGAAAATATTTTTTGCGTTTTGTAATTAAGCATAGTTTTCCATCGGGCAATAACGAAATTATTTGAACCTTAAAACAGATCCAGATGAAAGTGACTCAACTTTTTATGATTATCAGCCTGATTTTTGCCTTTGGCTGTTCCGATAAACAAGATAACCCAAAACCTGAAAACATGGTGAATTTTCCAGCAATATCAGAACCCGTGCAGTTGATTGATAACGGTCAGGAACATTTGTATGCCAGTTATTACGGCATTAATTCGTTCAGTAAAAATGAGCGGTACGCCACGGTTTTGGAAACAGATATTAAGCACCGCCTGCCTACGGAAGATGATCCTGCAACCCTGGGACTCGTGGACTTGGAAAGCCTGGAATTTATACCCTTAACAACTACGCGTGCCTGGAACTTTCAGCAAGGGTGCATGGCTCACTGGCTGGGCACATCGCCCGATTCGTTAATTATTTATAATGACCTGCGCGATGGAAAATTTGTGTCGGTCGTCATGAATGTCCATACAAAAGAGGAAATAAAAACCATTCCGTATCCCGTCAGCGCCGTGTCACCTGACGGTAAAAAAGCCGTCAGCATCAATTTTGCACGGCTGCGTGAAACCCGCACCGATTACGGTTATGGCGGAGATGGACAGGATGCTCAATCCGGTATACAGTTTCCGGAAAACGATGGGATCTTTTTAGTTGATCTGGAAACGGGCGATGCGCAACTGATTGTTTCCATCGCCGACGTAAAAGAGCTGGTTCCGGAAGTTCCGGCCGAGGGCAAGGAATATTTTAACCATACCCTGTTCAGTCGCGACGGAAGCAAAATCTTTTGGCTGGCCCGTGCCCGACCACAGCGAAATACGACTTCACTGACCGTAAATACTGATGGAAGTAATTTACAACGCTGCTTTCCTGACGGCTGGGGCGGTTCGCATTTCGACTGGCTAAATGGGGATGAATTGATGATTACCAGCGAATACGAAGCAAAACAATATTCACATGTATTGTTTACGGTAGGTCAAAAAAATTACCAGCGGTTGGGTCGTGGACTGCTGGACTACGACGGGCATGGAACCTTCTCCCCTGATGGCAACTGGATGGTGACCGATACCTATCCTCATGGCAATGCCTTGCGCGAACAAAAAATCTATCTGATGGATATGAAAACACAGGCTGTTTTACCTATTGGGAACTTTGTTGAACCGGAAGAATTTACCAGCTGGTGGCGTTGTGATATTCATTGCAGGTGGAGTCCAAGTGGAAAAATCATCGGATTTAATTCAACTCACACCGGTAGCAGACAGGCGTATCTGATCAGGTTGAAATTTTGAATGTAAGGTATGTGAAACGAACATGAATTTTCATCCTTTAAATTCACAAACAAGAAGAATGAAAATTC
>ENA-ORCU01000831-ORCU01000831.1-marine-metagenome-genome-assembly--contig:-NODE-831-length-10535-cov-2.866036_pt1 | contig 10535 bp, 9 predicted proteins | sample MGYA00248631_ERZ508512 | MGnify/ENA primary metagenome ERZ508512 (study PRJEB26183, sample SAMN06268844) | marine metagenome | isolation source: Tt an P1 anaerobic enrichment on pine from sediment taken... | reverse complement strand
TCTATAACGGCTCAATGCCAAAATTGAAAAGGGGTCAGCGACATTCCGCTGACCCGTTTTATTTTCTGGTACGCCCGGCAGGATTCGAACCTGCGATCTTCAGCTCCGGAGGCTGACGCCCTATCCCCTGGGCTACGGGCGCAAAGTTTGGACATTAATTAAAGGAATTTTCAGGGGAAGTCAACCCTGATTCTCTCCTGTTCGGCAGTAAATGGCCATTGCTCGTTCTAAGAACATCAGCGGGGCAGCCTGCCGTCTTGTTCCAGCATGTCTCTGGCTTCTCCAACGACATACAGCGACCCGGCCACACAAACGGCTGCATCATCAGCGGTAGTCTTGATGGCCCTTCGGACAGCCTCGGCCACATCCGGAATAATTTCAACAGTTGCAGCCATTTTTTTCACAACCGGCAGCAGTGTTTCGGCGGGCAGAGCCCGATCGATTTCAGGTTGTGTCAGGATAACCCGCTTACATGGTGGAACCAGGCTTTGAAGCATGGCTTCCCACGGTTTGTCGTCCAGAATTCCGATCACCAGCGTCACTTCGCGCCCTGCGAGGATATCCGAGTTCCGCAGGAATTGGCCAAGATTTCTGGCGGCCATCAGGTTATGTGCTCCATCCAGAATTACCAGGGGCTGACGGGATACAATCTCGAGTCTGCCCGGCCAGCGGGTTGCGAGAAGCCCGTCCCGAATAACAGGTTCGGTGAGTCGGACCGCCTGACTTGCCATGAGCGTCTCGCAGGCGGCCAGAGCGATGGCTGCATTTTTTACCTGGTGATCGCCAATCAGCCGGGTTTTCATATTTCGCCAGATATGGCGGGTTCCAAAATAGGTGAACCTGTTTTCCCTGTCACTGGTTCTGCGGGTTCGGAAGGCCTCGCCCATCCGATATAGTGGCGCTTCCTTCTGATTGGCCACGGTCTCCAGGACGGCTCTTGCCGATTTTTGCTCTACCCCGGTAACGACCGGAACGCCTGATTTGATGATTCCGGCCTTTTCAGCAGCGATTTTTGCAAGTGTATTGCCCAGATACTCTTTGTGTTCGATGGAGATGTTGGTAATGATACTTACTGCGGGCTGAACCACGTTGGTGGCATCCAGCCGGCCACCCATCCCGGTTTCGACAATTGCCCAGTCGACCTGCTGCCTGGCAAATTCGTATAGAGCCATGGCCGCAGAAATTTCAAAAAACGTTGCTTCGCGCTCTGCGTTTCCGGCTGTTTTGACCGCTTCATAGGCGTTCACAACCTGTTCGTCGGAAATTTGCCGGCTGTTGATGCAGATTCTTTCGTTGAATTTGACCAGATGCGGCGAGGTAAACAATCCAACCCGATAACCGGCTGCATGAAGTATTGCAGACAGGGAGGCGGCCACGGATCCTTTGCCGTTTGTCCCGGCGATGTGTATGCAGGGGTACTGGTTGTGAGGATTGCCGAGATCCCCTAAAATGTTCTGCATTTTATCCAGCCCCAGTTTGATGCCAAATCTTCTGAGACCGTACATTGACGCCAGACAGTTTTGATATGTAGTTGCGTGTGTCATGCTCATAGAAAAACCCGGCAGAATTCAAGCTTCTGCCGGGTCCTCGTTAAGATAGAATTCGGTTTATCTGTACCTGGCACTTCTGGCCGCGGCAATCCGCTGCCGCCTCAAGGCTTCGCGCTGTTTGCGACGTTTGAACTCGCTCGGCTTCTCGTAGCTTTTTTTCAATTTCAGCCGTTTGAACAGCCCGTCATTTTGAATTTTTTTCTTCAAAATGCGCATCGCCTTTTCAAGGTCATTGTCGTACACTTTGACCTGAATTTCTTTCAATGATATCGCCCCCTTACTTTCCCATCCTTTGAATATATGATGCGGCTACATTCGATGGTTATTTTAATAAGATAACTTTTTACAAATATCAAAAAATAATAGATCTGGCAACGGATAAATTTGCAATCAACCGGTTTGTCAAAAAAATGTGCCGGGGTCGAATCGACGCCGGCACATTTTTTTTGACGGTTTGATCTTATCTGTGTGCAGACTGACTCTACAGTTTGGAAACCAGTTCGTCAGTTACCTCTTTAACGCTGGGACCGCCATCAAGTGTGATGTATTTGATTTTGCCTTCGCTCCCGGCGAGATCTTTGAAATAGTAGGCAGAGGCCAGGGTGCCGGTATTATCGTCATAGTAAATGTCGTGGCGTTTGTTTATGGCTGCCTCATCCTGATCATCATCGCGAGTTTTTAAATCGCCGCCGCATACCCGGCATTTATCGCCGTTGGGTTTAATCGCATCGATGAAAATATTATTGGGATGGTTGTTGTCGTTGACGCACAGCCGCCGGCCCATGATTCGGTTTTTAGCGATTTCACGGTCCAGAATGATCTCAACAACAATGTCCAGGGCTATATCGGCTGCTTTCAGAGCTTCGTCAAGCTTTTCTGCCTGGTTTTTGTTGCGGGGAAAGCCATCCAGCAGCCAGCCGTTTTTGCAGTCATCTGCCTTGAGGCGATCAAGGATCATCGGAATGGTGATGTCGTCCGGAACAAGATCTCCCTTGTCGATATAAGCTTTGGCCTGTTTTCCCAGTTCTGTACCATTGCCGATGTTTTCTCGGAAAATTGCACCTGATTCAATGTGAGGGGTGTTGTATTTGTCCTTTAAAATCGCCCCCTGCGTCCCTTTACCACTGCCATTCGGCCCGAAAAAAAGAATATTCATGTGGTGCTCCTTTCGTTGATTAAAGAAAAATCACTATCCATCCGGGAATCCAAGCGTAAATAAGTATTAAAACCAGTTTATATTGTCAAGTCAGGGATTTGAAAAAATTAGTCGGTATTCAGGTAATTTTTTATAAACTCAATGGCTTGGAGCCTGGTTGCAAGGTTGCCGGCAAGCCTTTCGTTTTCTACCGCGTCGAGCAATTCCTTGAATCGCGGTGACGGCGTCAGTTGAAATTGTTCGATGAGATCTCTTCCGGTAATCAGCGGGGGGCAGAGAGCCCGGGTTTTGTAATCCTCGATGAATTGATGTGCCAGTGTTCGGGCAAACTGAATAAACGCGGTGTTTCGTGCATCGTCGTTATGTTTCCCAAGAATATCGGCCACTGTATGCATCAGCAGATAAGGGGTGTGTTCGCCAAGCGCCCTGAAGAACCGAATCCGTCCTCGGACCGTCAGCTCTCCCCGGCGGTGTGAGTTGAATAAGTGTAGCGGTTTTAAATGGTTGTAGATTATTTTCTCCACAAAGGCTGCCCGGTTTTTTGAAAATTTCATTCGCCCGGTTATATCGGCGGCAAGCTCAGCGCTGCGAGTTTCGTGACCGATAAAGGCAATATGCCCGCCATTCTCCTCGGTTCGAACGTCCGGTTTTCCAATGTCATGCAGGAGGATTGAAAATTTAAGGAGCTGTTTCAATTCAGTGTCATCGTAAGGCAGACTGCCGCCACGGTCGGTGAGTGGAAACTGGCGGTGGGGGGCGTTAAGCAGCATTTCAAGCTGCTGATACGCCCGTAGTGTATGCTCAAAGGCATCGAATTGATGGTGCCTTCCCTGACGACACCCTTTTAACGCCAACATCTCAGGGAAAATGTGTAACAGCAGTTCCAAATCGGCCATCAGCGAAATGTAGGGATAGGAGTTGGATTGGGCCAGTATGTGAAATAATTCTGTCTGGATGCGCTCTCCTGCGGATGTGGAAATCAGCGATCCGTCCCGGTGGATGGCTTCTGCTGTGCCCTTTTCGATTGAGAAGCGAAGATCGGCCCCCATCCGGAAGGCTCGGATGAGCCGAACCGGATCGCGGCGGAACGATTCGGAGGATGCCATTCGAACCTGTCTTTTTTTCATATCCCGCATACCGTCGAGAGGGTCAATGAGCTCACCTTCTGATAGAGAATAGGCCATTGCATTTACGGTAAAATCCCTTCTGGCCAGATCCTCTGCGATCGATGAACCGTTGAGCGGGGTGATGTCGTAGGTGCGGTGCCCGGTGACAATCCGGTGGGTATTCAGGCCTGGCTTTCCCAGTGTAAACAAGTGGCCGCTGATGGAGGTGTTGAGGTCTTGGGCAAAATCTCTTGCGTTCCGGGCTACCACGATATCAATGTCGTTGGGTGAGCGGCCAAGAAGCGTGTCTCTGACTGCTCCACCGACGATATAAGTTTCGGTTCCAGAAGGTAAAATATTGCACAGATTTTCAAACATGGTCGCTTCCCGGCGCCCCTCTAAACATTTATGCCCGATGATTGATGCGGGCATGGCTGGTCGGATAGCGGCAGGGAACGAAAAACCCCTTATCCCGCATTGCCAAATTGAAATTTGAAATTGATTTTAATTGGTAAAGTGATTATAAACAAGATGTATTGCATTAGACGGTGATGAATCTGGTGTGCTGCTCGTTCAACTTTCCTCACCTAATCTGTCTCTTGCGGATATGTCCGAAGCTGCCGGACACGTCTGAGTCATGTAAACATCGATCAAAAAATCTTGACAAACTCTAAATCATAGTATAAAAGCCCAATTTTCAATATATTGACATGGAGCCCTCCGTTTGGAGAACATCCTTTAATTTCTTCAACAATCACAAATTATCCTCCAACATCTCCAACAAGGATCCAGTTCAAAACGCGCCTGCATCGGGCTTGGCAATTCTAAAGGTTTCGCTTTTATCTTGAATTTCCCGGAACGCTAACCAATTTCAGCAGCCTTTATATATTGCCTGTGCACCAGATAGGCCTTTATTCCTGACTATCAGGGATGCTTTACATTTATGGGGTATCAAACATGGTTTTGAAATTTTCCCCGGTGACCGTTCAGTCGGTTTTAATAACTCGTTAGTGGGGTGTTTTTTGATGAACATAGCCGAACTTAAAGACAAGAAAGTCAGCGAATTGACCCAGATGGCCAAACGGCTCAATATCGAGGGCGCCGCTGGGATGAGAAAACAGGAGCTGATTTTTTCCCTGCTCCAGGCACAGATTGAGAAAAACGGGTTGATTTACGGGGAGGGAACCCTTGAAATTCTGCCGGACGGTTTCGGTTTTCTTCGCGCACCGGATTGCAATTATCTGCCGGGTCCTGATGATATCTACGTCTCTCCGTCTCAAATTCGGAGATTCAACCTTAGAACCGGCGATACCGTGTCCGGTCAGATTCGTCAACCCAAGGAAACGGAACGTTACTTTGCCCTGCTGAAAGTTGAAGCGGTTAACTACGAAGATCCCGAAGTTGCCCGGGAGAAAATTCTTTTCGATAATCTCATACCGCTTTATCCCGATGAAAAAATTTTCCTTGAAACCAATCCGGAAAACTATTCGGCCCGGATTATGGATCTCTTGACGCCCATCGGCTTTGGTCAGCGCGGTTTAATCGTTTCCCCACCCCGCTCGGGTAAAACCATGTTGCTTCAGTCTATCGCCAACAGCATCAGCGCCAACCACAAGGACATCATTCTGTTCGTTCTGCTGATCGATGAGCGGCCGGAAGAGGTAACCGATATGGCCCGTTCGGTGCGAGGGGAGGTTATCAGTTCCACCTTTGACGAGCCGGCTGAACGTCATGTTCAGGTCGCCGAAATGGTGATCGAAAAAGCCAAACGCCTCGTCGAGCACAAAAAGGACGTGGTTATTCTTCTGGACAGTATCACCCGTTTGGCCCGGGCATACAATTCAGTGATGCCTCCCAGTGGAAAAATTCTCTCGGGTGGTGTGGATTCGAACGCCCTGCAGCGACCAAAACGATTTTTCGGCGCCGCAAGGAACATCGAAGAAGGTGGAAGCCTTACCATTATTGCCACGGCGTTGATTGACACCGGCAGCCGGATGGACGAGGTTATTTTTGAAGAGTTCAAGGGCACCGGCAATATGGAGCTGCAACTGGATCGTCGCCTGGCGGATCGGCGGATTTTTCCTGCCATCGACATCAAGAAATCCGGCACGCGGAAAGAGGAACTTCTCCTGACAGACGATGTCCTGACACGGGTCTGGATTATACGGAAACTGCTTTCTTCATTAAATCCTGTTGACAGTTTGGAATTTCTGCTCGATAAGATGGACGGCACGCACAACAACAGGGAATTTCTTGAGTCCATGAATTCATAATTATATCGTAGGGGGTTAAAGTACTATGAAAGCGGATATTCATCCCGATTACACAACAACTGAAATTACCTGCGCCTGCGGAAACGTGATTGAAGCGGGTTCTACCAAGAAAGGCATTAAAGTTGAGATCTGTTCCAGCTGCCATCCCTTTTTCACCGGCAAGCAGAAGCTGATCGATACGGCCGGCCGAATTGAGCGATTCCGTAAAAAATACGAAAAGTTTCAGAATCAGAAAGAAAAAGCCTGAGTGGAATCGTTCCGGCCTTCCCGCCATAGGGTGGGAAGGCGGTCTGCGAAAACCGTGGTGCTCAAATCACCAGGGGTAAACGATACCATCGGTGTTGCCTGTAATTCAAAATCAGAGTTGTTTTTCGAGGCCTCTTTCCGCTTTTACGCTGAAGAGGCCTACTGTTTGGTTTCCAAGTGGGGCGTTAAGGAATGCTTGACAAGCTAAAAGGGGTTGAAAAACGGTTCCTGGAAATTGAAAAGCTGCTGAGTGACCCTAAAACGCTGCAGGACCGTGAAGCACTTCAACAATACAGCCGGGAACACGCCGAACTCAGTAAGGTCGTCACCGTATACCGGCGCTATCTTCAGTTGCTCGATGATATCGAGAACAGCCGGGAATTGCTCACGGACGGTGACCCGGAAATCAAGGAGCTTGCCCGGACTGAGATCGATGAATTGAATCAGGAGCGGGAGGCACTGGAAAAGGAACTCAAGCAGTTGCTGATCCCCAAAGATCCGCTGGACGTGAAAAACGTGATTCTTGAAATCCGGGCGGGTACCGGTGGCGAAGAGGCCGGTCTTTTTGCCGGGGATCTGTTCCGGATGTACGGCCGGTATGCAGAGAACAGGGGCTGGAATGTTGAAGTGATGGCCGCCAATCCGACGGGTGTCGGCGGATTCAAGGAAATAATCGCAATGATTCACGGGTCCGGCGCATACAGTTATTTCAAGTATGAAAGCGGTACCCATCGGGTGCAGCGTGTTCCGACTACCGAGACCCAGGGACGGATACACACCTCGGCCGTTACGGTGGCAGTATTGCCTGAGGCTGAGGATGTGGAACTGCATATCGATCCAAGTGATTTGAAGGTGGATGTATTTCGGGCCACCGGTCCCGGGGGCCAGAGCGTTAACACCACCGACTCGGCGGTCCGGATTACCCACTTGCCCACCGGTATAATTGCCACCTGCCAGGATCAGAAATCGCAACACAAGAACAAGGCCAAGGCCATGAAAGTGCTGCGGGCGCGTATCCTCGATGGCATGATCCAGGAACAGAATCGTCAACGCTCACAGGAGCGCAAGGATCAGGTCGGGACCGGCGATCGAAGTGGGCGAATTCGGACCTACAATTTCCCCCAGGGGCGCGTGACCGATCACCGGATCGGGTTAACGCTTTACAAACTGGAGGAGATACTGCAAGGGAACATCAACGAACTGGTCGACGAACTGGCAACCTATTACCAGAGCCAGGCATTGCAGAATGCAGACTCCCATACAACCCATTGACAGCACATGGACCATCCTCAGGTTGCTTCAGTGGACCTCTGATTATTTTCAATCCCGTGATATTGACAGCCCGCGGATGACAGCAGAGATTCTTCTGGCCCATGCGCTTCAACTGCGGCGACTGGATTTGTATCTCCGGTACGATCTGCCGCTGGGTGTCGATGAACTGGCACTTTTCAAAAAACTGGTCAAGCGCAGAGTCCGCCGGGAGCCCACGGCCTATATCACCGGTTCCAAAGGCTTCTGGACCCTTGATCTTGCGGTCAATTCACACGTTCTTATTCCCCGGCCTGAAACCGAGCGTTTGGTTGAAACCGCCGTGTCCGTGCTGCCCGAAGCGACGGAAACGGTACCTTCGCCGCGCCGGGTTCTGGAACTGGGGACGGGATCCGGAGCAATTATTCTGGCCCTTGCTGCGGAACGTCCTGCTAACATATACGTTGCGCTGGACAAATCCTGCCATGCCCTTGAGGTCGCCAGGCGCAATGCCGCTCGAAATGAGCTGGGAGAGGCTGTGCAGTTTCTTTGCAGCGACTGGTATGATGCTCTGAAACCGGGTGGGACTGAATTTGATCTGGTGGTTTCAAATCCGCCATATATTCGCTCCAGTGACCTTGCCGGACTTCAACCGGAAATCAAGGAATATGAGCCGGTTTCGGCGCTTGACGGTGGTGAGGATGGGCTGGACTGCATTCGGCACATCGTTGCTGCCGCTCCGAATTTTCTGACCGCAGGCGGGTGGTTGCTGCTTGAAATCGGTTTTGACCAGGGCGCTGCCGTCGAGCGGATTGCCAGCCAGGCAAGCCGCTATGATAAATGGCGCCTGGTTCAGGATCTCAGTGGCAATGATCGTGTGGCCTGTTTGCGGAAGTCGGCGATTCCCGAACGAAAATCCGAAAATTAGTTTTGAGTCTGATCAAGAATCCGGTTGCAGGCTCATTTTTTATTTGGTATTTAGTACGATTTACGGAACTCACACGCCCATGGACCTGACGCCTGGTGCTTTCGTGGGAAAGTTGGCGGCAGGGTTGATACGGGCGGTGGAAAAAAACCAACCTTAAAGGAGAATGACATGGCGTACATTACGATGAAGGAACTTCTTGAGGCCGGGGTTCATTTCGGCCACCAGACCAAACGCTGGAACCCCAAAATGAAACCCTATATTTTCGGGGCCCGTAACGGTATATATATTATCGACCTGCAGAAAACCGTCCGGATGTTCAGAACGGCCTATGATTTTATCAGCAATACCGTCGCTGGCGGAAAAAGCGTTTTGTTTGTCGGCACCAAGAAACAGGCTCGTGAATCGATATATGAAGAAGCCAATCGGGCTGAGATGTATTATGTCCACAACCGGTGGTTGGGCGGTATGCTGACGAACTTCCAGACCATTAAAAAGAGCATTGACCGGCTGAATTACCTCAACAACATTGAGAACGACGGGACCATCAACCTTTTCCCCAAAAAAGAGCGCCTGAAACTTGGCAAGGAACGCGTTAAACTCGACAGTACACTTGGCGGAATCCGTGAAATGAACGGTCTGCCCGGGGCTATGTTTGTGGTGGATCCCAAAAACGAAACGATTGCTGTTCGGGAAGGCCGCCGGCTGGGTATTCCGATTGTCGCCGTTGTCGACACCAATTGCAACCCGGATGACATCGATTATGTCATTCCCGGAAACGATGACGCCATTCGGGCGATCCGACTGATTTCCTCGCGCATCGCCAATGCCTGCATCGATGGCCGCAAGCAGTATGAGGAAAAGATGCAGGCCGAGAAAGACAAGGCTGCCGAAGAGGAAGATACGGTCGCCGCTGCCAGTGCCGAAATGAAACCTGGCGAACGCAAGGTTATCTCTGATGGTACGGACGGGCCTGTGGTTGAAATTATCAAGCGGACGACATCTGGCTCCCCCGAGGAGACTGCCGATAGCACTGAAGGGTAAAAATCACTGCCAGGGAATGCGATTGTAATCAATTGCGTGATCCTGCCGGTCTGACGGGTTAGTTCCGGCACTGCGTCAACACGCTCCATAACTGGGGGGAAGATGGCTGCCGGCGCTTTAACATAAATCGTTATCCGGCAATACATCGAATCGACGCTGATCGCATTCCCCCATCAGATACGTATTGTGGAACGGATTTTACAGGAGACCGTACAATGGGAAATATTACCGCAGCACAGGTAAAAGAGCTCCGGGAGAAAACCGGGGCTGGAATGATGGATTGCAAGCAGGCGTTGGGCGAGTGCGACGGCGATGTCAGCAAGGCTGTCGATTTTCTGAGGAAAAAGGGGCTGGCAACAGCCGCCAAGCGAGCCGGTCGTGCGATGTCCGAGGGGATCGTTCAGTCCTACATTCACATGGGCGGCAAGCTCGGAGTGATCGTTGAAGTGAACTGCGAAACCGATTTCGTGGCCAAAAACGAAGATTTCCAGGAATTTGCCAAGAATATCGCCATGCACATCGCCGCAACCAGTCCTCTGGGTATTCAAGCCGAGGATATCCCGGAAGAGGTGATAGCCAAAGAGCGGGAAATTTATAAGGCTCAGGCTCTGGAGTCTGGAAAACCGGAAAACATCGTCGATAAAATTGTTGACGGCAAACTCAGTAAGTTCGTCAAGGACAGCTGCCTGCTGAATCAGCCCTATGTCCGGGATCCCAATGTCACCATTCAGGATTTGCTCAATGAGCTGATTGCCAAAATCGGCGAGAATATTTCCATCCGGCGATTTGCTCGCTACCAGCTTGGGGAGAGCTGATTTGACACAATCTCGTTTCAGCAGGATTCTGCTAAAACTGAGCGGCGAAGCCCTGATGGGTGATCAGGGCTTCGGAATCAGTCCCGATGTCATTCAATTCGTGGCTGACGAAATTCGCTCTGTTGTGGATATGGGCACTCAGGTGGCCATTGTAGTGGGCGGCGGCAATATT
>ENA-ORCU01000829-ORCU01000829.1-marine-metagenome-genome-assembly--contig:-NODE-829-length-10557-cov-2.823092_pt1 | contig 10557 bp, 6 predicted proteins | sample MGYA00248631_ERZ508512 | MGnify/ENA primary metagenome ERZ508512 (study PRJEB26183, sample SAMN06268844) | marine metagenome | isolation source: Tt an P1 anaerobic enrichment on pine from sediment taken... | reverse complement strand
CCAATAGTCTTTGATCAATAACAGCACCCCCGCCAAACCCGGTTCCAAGCGTAACTCCCAACAAATTTTTAAATTGTTTTGTGCTACCACTTTTTAGCAGTTTTTGATTGATCTCAGGTAAACGGCCGGCCAGTGCTTCTCCGTATGCAAAAAGACTCCCGTCGTTATTGATGAAAACCGGCACATTAAACTCTTCTTCAAGCATAGCCTTAAGAGCAACACCCCCTCGAAATGAAGGGAAATTAGGTAGATCACCAATAATCCCGTTTTGATAGTCTGCCGGACCGGGAAATGCAAAACTTATCGCAACCGGTGCTTCTTCAAGCTTTGCAAATACACTATGAAAACCGTCTTTTATTGCACCCAGGCATCTTTCGAGCTTGTCAGGATTGGTAGCATACCTGATTGGCGTAACCATTTCTGTATTTGCCTGAATGGCGGAAAAGACGAAATTAGTCCCTCCGGCATCCAAGGTTACCACAATTCTTTTGTCATTAGAATACTTCATCACAATCTAAACCATCAGGCATTTGTTCTCACGAAAGCTTTAATCGTTCCAATAGTTTTTCCCTCACTTTTTCCGAACGGGCGAATGGTATATTCCCCAACAGCTGCAGGCACAATAAAGGTTTCAGCATAATGTACAATAAAAGGTTCAAACTCATTTTTTGGACTTTCAACAATTGCTTCCTTTCCTTCTATAAGATTGAGTACATTAACCCCGCCATTTGTATTGTGTCGTACCGGTTTCGAGAACCAATGTCTTCGGGTTTCAATAAATTCACGTTTATGCAGTCCTGTGCGTTCCTCAATCCAACCATCACCTTCACTAATTCGCTCAACTTGATTTACCAGTTCGTTCCGGGCAAAGTCAGTGTCCCGGCTCCAGTCAATAACATTCGCAGCATGTCCAATATTAATGGGGCGAGGCTTACCGTCCAATCCCAATCGTCCCCAATCCCATATCTTGAACGTGAAAATGTATGGCGTTGCACTTATTTCCAGCACCATGGAATTCTTTCCGGAGCAATGGACTGTTCCCGCGGGAATAAGGAAATGATCATGTTTTTTTGTGGGAAACGTATTTACAAATTTTTCAGTATCAAAAACTACACTACCATTCTGAGCTTCATTAAGCTCACGAATCATCTGATCGGGATTAATCCCTTTCTTCAATCCGAGAAAAACACAAGCATCATCTTCTGCATCCAGGATATAGTAACTCTCATCCTGAGTGTAGTTCATGCCAAAATTTTGCTGAATGTAAGTCGTATCCGGATGAACCTGTAAACTGAGATTTCCCCCTCCCATGGTATCCAGGAAGTCAAAACGAATCGGAAACTCCTGGCCAAAACGGGCTTCAACTTCGTCACCCAACAATCTGCGACTCTGAAAAAAGACGAGATCTATTGACGGAATTTCAACGATTTCACCGCCAACCTCAAGCAACAAGCTGTTTTCCTCAGGTACACAGTCAAAACACCAGGCATGATTTGGTTTGCCATCCGTTTCCAGGTCACATACTTTTTCCATCCAGTGACCACCCCAAGGACCGGGATCGAAAAACGGGACAACCCGGAAAGGTTCAGCCGAAGCTTTCAATAAACCTCTTTTGACAACGTCCATTTCGACCAATTTGGGTTGATCGGCTTTGTTGGTATCCAACAAAAAATCACACTGGGGCATCCATTGTTTTTTGAATTTGTCGCATACGCGCCAGTCAACAAAAAAGCCTCTTTTGTATTGAAGGTTGAAAGGCTCGTGACTGTTTTTGACCCCTAATCCATTCACTTCATGTTTCCGCATGCGTAACTGGATTTCCCAGCGTGCCATATCTGCATAAACTTTCACTTCCGCATTGGGAGCACAGATAAATGCTCCCGGACCACAGACAACAGTCAGCCCGTTTGTGTTGTTACTGATTTTCTCTTGTGCGGAATTTACTTTGTCGAGATCCATAAAGTTGACTAGTTGTAACCGGGAGATATATCCAAATATAGAATCATCAGTCACCTCGGGGTAAGTAAGCTCTTTTATTTCCTGCTCGCCCTTGAACAAAGAATTCGCGTCGACGAATAAATCGACATCGGAAAACGCATTTTCGATCTCCCCGAAATTAACTCCCGGATAACATTCAATCGCAATGACTTTTTTTCCTTCTTTGGATATAAGCTTTGATACAATATTTTCCCACCCAACAATTGCATCTCCATCAATTTTGACGGAAGGATATTTGTTATAATTTGATTTAGTATCCATTTTATTAAGAGATAATGCCACTTCCGGAAAATCACATTCCGGAAAATAATTATACGTTATTTACTATTTCTCCAACTTCAGATTAGGCGTCAAATTTAACTCTATGACCAGCTCTCCCCCATTGACCACATCTGTAAATGGTAACAGAATTGAACCCTGTTTTTTCCCATTTAGAGCTATCGATTCTATGTATTTGTTTTCGGGGCTATTATTTTTCGTCTCAATAATAAATTTTTGTCCTGAATAATAGTCTTGGTTTAGTTGAATGGTTATCCGGTCAAACAATGGACTTCCCACCTGAAATTTCGGATCAATTTCAGTCAATCCTTTCACATCAAACAAGCCCATGGACGACATCACATACCACGCGCCAAGTTGCCCCTGGTCTTCATCCTGTCCGTAGCCATATCCATGAAGTCCATCAGTGCCGTAAAAGTCATTTAGAATCTCGCGTACCCATTTTTGTGACAAATGTGGTTTACCAGAAAAGTTAAAAAGCCAGGAGATGTGCAGGTTGGGTTGGTTCCCGTGATTATATGGGGTACCAACTCCGGCAAAAGCATGTACCGTTTTTCCACCGCCAAAGCCATTGGGCTTCGAAATGATAAAGATACTGTCGAGCCTTGTGTTGAATGTTTCCTTACCAATACTTTCCACCAGTTCTTCGACATCGTGTGGTACGTAAAATGTATACTGAACCGCATTTCCTTCCTGAAAACCGATCCATGGAGCCAAAGGATCAAAATTCTTTATGAACTCTCCGTCGCTGGTTTTTGGACGAATCAGCTTCGTTTCGCTGTCGTATAATCGCTCCCATCCTTTTGACAAGGTCGATAGCTGTTGGTAATCATTTTCCTTGCCTAAAAGTTTGGCAAATTCTCCAACGGCAAAACTGCTGAACGAGTATTCCAGCGTATGGGAAGCAGCGAAACCGGATCCACTTGCAATTGTATTATAACCAATGCTATCGATATAAGGCACATAGCCCTTTTCCACAAATTGTCCAACATCTACTTTTCCAGCGCCTTCAATGCGGTTACGCCATTCCAATTCATTTTTCAGAGCTGCTTCATAGCCTAATTCCACGTCAAAATCACGAATACCACAATTGTATGCGGCGGCAATTGCCAGACCTGTAAAGTTTGTACCAACTCCCGACACATATTTACTATTGGCTATTCCATCTCCGAGCCATCCTGTTTCTTTGTACACCAGTAACTGGCTTTTCACCCATTCTGAATAATATTCGGGATAGGCCAGTGACCATAATTGCGTTAAATTCCAGAATGCACCCCAAATGGCATCGGTGTTGTAATAGTTAAAAGTTGGGTTTCCTTTTTCATCCAGTTCAATTTGACCAATTTCACCATTATTCATCGGATAAGCACCATTGACATCACTTGCTAACCCCCGTCCTAATAAGGCGTGGTAAAGTCCGGTATAGAATTTCGTTTTTTCTGCTTCTGTCCCGCCTTCTACGCGAATCCGGTCCAGATATTCATTCCAAACAGTAAAGGCTTGTTTTTTTGCCTGGTCAAAAGTCAAGCTTTTGGCTTCTGTTTCCAGGTTCAGTTTCGCATTCTTTATTGAAGTATAGGACTGTCCTATCTTTACTGTAACTGGTTCATTTGCTTTGGTCTGATAATTTAGAGCAAGACATGCGCCAACGCCCTTGATTTTGCTTTCATTGCTTACTTCACCATTCCGGAAGAATGTATCACATGATTCAGCAGCTTTATCGATTTTTGCATAGAAAAACATTTTAACCTCAGCCTCAGGCTGATATTTTTTTACATACTCCGGTTTTGTTACCACATAACCCTGAACCGTGTTTTTATCGACCATCTCAACGTAGGCATCAATTACTTTCCCGCTTTCGCCAAGCTGGTTACCCACGTCAAACAAAATTCGGGCATCGTCGCTTTTTGGGAAAGTGTATCGTTGAAAACCCACCCGATCAGTGGCAGTCAATTCAACCTTCACCTGATAGTCTTTCAAAAAGACAGCGTAATAACCAGCTGTTGCATGTTCGTCTTCCTTGTCGAAAACAGAGCGGTAACCATCGTCCGGATTTTCCAGAGTTCCCGGTTTAGTTTTCAATTCTCCGGTTATTGGCTGTAGCATGATCCCGCCAACCTGAAATTCATGAAAGCAGGCAAAACCTTCGATCGACTTGTGTTGGTCCTCATACCCGACCGCTTCCCAGCCGTGGAGGTTGCCATAGCTTCCGTTTGTTGAAGGTCCCATCTTGGCCATTCCAAATGGTACAGCTCCGGGAGTATAAAAAAACCAACGGCTGTGCGTTGTTCCAATATTCGGATCTACATAATCAAGCCAACTCAAAGACGCTAAAAGTTGGAGAGACACAAACAACAACGACACTGATAATATAGAATGCTTTTTCATTTTATTTACTGGCTAAAGATTTTTTTTTAATTTTTTAATAGTAAAATGCGTGCGAATAACTCGGCCATACAGGCTTCGTCGAGCAGCCATTTCGGCTTGCGGGACTCATCGCTTCGCCCGGTCCAGTCCTTGAAGATAAGACCTTCGTCATCGCGGGCATTTTCCCAGGCATGATTCGCACTAGCTATTATTGCATCGAGATATTTCGGGTTGCGATCCACCTCATATAATTCGTGATAACCCCGGAACAATACGACCACAAACCAAGGAAGATCATCAATATAGGGAATATTTTGATCGGTGAATTTCACGTAATACTGAAAACTCCCTTCTGCCAGTTGGCGGGCTTCTTTCAGGTACTGCTCATCTTTTGTTATTTGGTAAAGACGGACCGCTGACTGAATCATCGTCCCGGTATTATAGGTGTAGGCATGTTTCTGCACCCAACAAGAATCATCCTCAATAAGCAAAGAATTCCAAATGATGTTTAACGAATCATCTTTCAGGGTATTCATCATCCAGTCATAATACTGAATTCCATACTCAAGGTATTCCGGAGATTCTGTTGCCTGATAAAGTTTAAGTGCCAAAACCGTAGCCTTGCCATTTGAACAGGCGGGTTTTTGATCGTGTACCCCTTCCAGCCAGGAAACGCCGCCTCCAAAATCGTCACGCCAGCCGCTCTGAATAAAAGTCATCACTTCCTTTGCCTTGTGCAGGTAATGGGGATTTCCTGTTACCCGATAAGCATCCACATAATCGATTCCGACCAATCCGTTATCATCATAATAACGATCCGAATACTCCATTGCTTTGGGATATGCCTGATAACCGGGTGGTTGTCTGTCCTTGTCATAGTATTTTTCCACCGCAACAACCATCGAATCGAGATAAGGTCTGTATTTTGCTGAATCAAGCTCCATCATGATATTGACAGCTGAAAACACACCACTCATCGGCCAAAGAAATGACACCTCCCTGGTCTGTTGAACGGAGTCCTGGAAGTAGGACAAGCCAGGCTTGAAAGTATTGGGATAATATTCTGAAAACAGTAGATGTTTTTGAACCCTGTATTTATTCCAAACATTTTCAAAGTGAATCTCAGCCCTACCTAGGCTGACCGTGTCGGGCTTCGATACGCAACTTGCAAGGGAAAGGAACGTGAATATTATGGAACATGCGAGAATAGTGTGGTTTTTCATCCTGGCACTAGTTCTTTTTCTCTTCCAGGTAAATAGACAATGCACCATAAGACTCAACTACGGCAGCCTGCATCAATAATGACTGATAACGTTTTGCCGCTGCACCAGTCCAATCTTCGTAGAAAAAACCTTCATTTGTCCTGGCTTTATCATACCCATTATTGACGAAGTTTAAATATGTTTTTATATACGCATCGGCTTGGGTATAGTAAGGTTGCAGCGTTATATATGCGCGCAATAATTTTGTATTAAACCAAGGATCGTGATCCGGATAAGTTAGCGCCATCCCATTGCGTGGCTTTACAAAAAAATCGTAAGCCCCTTGCGCTGACGCAATAGCCTGATTTAGATAAGTTTGATTTCCCGTCAGCCAAAATAGATGCACGCCATTTTCTATCATCACCCCGGTGTTATAGGTCCATTTGGTATAATTAATAGTTCCTGAATTGTCTATATCGTTCCAATAACAGTTGTCCGACGGATCCTTTAAATTCTGTGTCAGCCAGTTATAGAGTCTGGTAGCAAAGGCAAGCACATCCGCCTTCTCCGATTCATCACAAATGGTATAGTATTTCAACAGGAACAAAGTAGCAAATCCGTTTGAGCATGTCGGTTTATTTGAATTTTCGTTGCCGGTTATATTTTTTTCATTTTCATTCCACCATAAAGCGCCACCCAAAATGTCATCCTCGCCACTGAGTAGAAACGGGATAATCCTTTTCGCACGTTGTTTAAACCTGTCTTCCCCGGTAACTTCATAGGCTTCAACCAAATTAATACCTACAATCGAGTTATCATCATAAAAGCGGGTACCTCCACCTACAGTTCCGTTTGTAGATGAACCATAACCTCCTATGTTATTTCCATTAGCTCCTTCACGAAAATACTTTTCGTAATTATCGACCATTGACGCGTAATTCACGTCGTAGCCAATTTGCTTTAATAGTGAAGCTCCGCTCACCACCCCGTCATAGGGCCACAAATAGGAATAGTAGGGGTCACCACTTTGTGATGGATAACTTTCCCGGTAAAGGCCTGAATCGGTGTATCGATAATATTGATTGATCAGATCGAATACTTCCTTTGCACTTTCATGCGCTACAATTTCGGCACTTGGCGGAGGAGTATTGTCAACGGGAGGAATAAAAGGCTCTTCGCCACTACCACATGAGACAAACAAAAATGCGAGTATACCGAAAGTCAAACCAATTCGGGCAGACACAATTTTTTGCATCCGCAAATATCCGACTTTCGAATTATTTTTTTTATTTAGAATTTTCATGATTTCAATCTCTGTTTTCTGAACTGGAAATTGGCTGCAACCTGCTCCAAAAAGCAGATTGCAGCCATCATTTTATTATATAGGAGCTACATTCGAAAACTGGTGCACCATTAGTCCATTGATATTTGTATCAATGGTGATTGTTGCTGTTTTCAGATCAAGTGAACCGCTCATTTTCCAAAGGTGATCCCATTGACTCCAGGCGAATTCGCCGATAGAATAAAAGTTAAGGGTTTCGTTTCCAGTCGGTCTTTCCGGACTCACCCCGTCTTTTCGACCCCAACATTTGTCTACTCCGTCAATTTTTGCAATAAAATAATAGCGTTCTTCGGTCCAGCTTAACCAACCTGGAGGATTCGTCGTTGGGCGGTCTTGCTGGACAAACACAATCGGTGCATTATCTACTTTGAACTGTCCATTCATCACATACGCCAGGTTTCCGATCACATTAAAGTTACATCCCCAAATCGCGCGAACATCAGAAATCACTTCCTTCTTCACGCTCAGCGTATTGTAATCAACCGTAATGCGATAAGGATTGGCATTGGCATCAACCGGATAGGTTCCGTCACCTTCCTTCAACTTACCGGTTTCCAATCCATAGTAGGAAAATGCCTCTCCCGAAGTACTGCTTTTAAAATAAACTTCTCCGGTAACAGGAATTTTTGTATAAATAACAAAAACACCATCTTCTGCCTTTCGAAAAGCCAGCCCGCCTTGGCCATTATTCTCGGTTACATCGCCATACAAAAACAATTGTTCAGGAAAATTATCGATACCTTCTCCACGCGTGACAGTTATACTACCTGTTAGATTCGATGGAAGTACGACACCTCCCTTGGAGGCCAGTACGGTCCAAATCAAGTCTCCTGTAGTTTCAGGTGTAATACCTGACATACGGGCAATCGCATTTAACTGGGAATGAGTCATTGTCAACGTTTTCTCTACTCCAAGATCACTGTAGATCGTGTCGAGCGGATTGCTGAAATCACCGCCAGCTTCATCGAAGAGCACTGCATAGATCACCTGTGATCCATCTTCGGCTCCACCACCTGACCACGAAAGCTCAATGGTTTCGGATGAAGTAACGTCAATCGTCACGGGTGCAACCTGTTGCAATTCAGTCGGAACAGAAAAATTTGTATTTAAATCATAGTCTTCTGTGCAGCCAAACACGGCAATCAACAAGACCAATGAATATATTATTCTCTTCATCATTTTAACTTTTATTTGGTTACCAATTCGGATTTTGTTCAAGATTCGGATTCAAATCCCGCTCATTCTGGGGGATAGGCATTAAGTAGTGCTTATTGGCATCAAAAGTTCGTTGCTCCACTCGTATATAACCGTCGTCAGTGCCAATTGCGTCATCAGTTTTAATGCCATGAATCCATCCATTCATCACATCTTCAGCAATTTCCCAGCGGATAATGTCGGTGCGGCGCAAACCTTCCATCGCTAATTCAGAACGACGTTCCCGTCGAACAATTTCCCGGAGCTCACTCTGAGATCCTGACGGAAACTCAAGAGCAGAAGCAGCAAATCCGGCTCGGGCACGCAACGGACGAATGGTCTTATCCCACCCCGCAGCATTCATTTCTCCCAACTCGACCAAAGCTTCGGCATGCATCAGTAAGACGTCAGCATAGCGAATCAGGATGATATTTAAGCCAGACATTAAATTGGCTCGATAGCTTTTGTCCCAATACTTTTTCAAGTAATATCCAGTTGCAGAGGCATCAGAACTAGCTCCGTAGCCATCAGGGCCGCTTCCCCTGGCTGTATAGACCACATGGTTACTTCCGTCAGCCAACGGATAGCTGTTACCATCATAAATAACAGTGGCTGTCAGTCTTGGGTCGCGATTTTGATACGGTTCATCCGAGTCGTAGCTGCTTTCAGGAGCATTGTCAATAGAAAAACCGTCAATGGTTGCGTAACTGTCAACCAATTCCTGTGTAGGCGACAACTGAGAGTAACCACCCAACGATGGAGGCAAAAAGTGATATTGAACGTTGTGTTCACGACTATTGGCGATGTATTGTACATCAAGAATTACTTCCGAATTATTTTCGTTGGCAACGGTAAATAATTGTTCGTAGTTACCAAACAACTGAAAACCGCCATTATTGATAATATCTTCCGTTACTGATTTCACTTCGGAATAACGGGCTTCAAACAAAAGAATTCGGGCTTTCAAGGCTGCTGCGGCCCAATGAGTCACTCGTCCCTTGTCTTCTCCATCATACGATCTCGGTAGGTGATTGTTAGATATTACTTCAGTCAAATCATTCAGAATATTGTCGACAACGACTGATTTTGCTGTACGCTCAATCGACTGAGACTCTTCTATTGATAAGATATTTGTAAAATAGGGAATATCTCCGAATTTCGAGTAAAGTTCAAAATAATGGAAGGCTCTGATAACCGTTGCTTCCGCCACATAGCGGTTACGTAAATTCTCCGATAAATCAGGGACCTGATCAATATTGTTTAATAAAAGATTACATCTGCGAATTCCCTCGTAACGGCTACTCCAAATTGATTGCACATAGGGGTCTGCCGTTGAATATGAGCCATTGCCAATTGATTGATTAAATGCATTGGAAACTTTGGTATAGGCATTGTCCGTCATACAATCAAAATACAACACTTCATAAGCATTTGACAGTGAAGGATAGCAAGCATTTAAGGTATAAACCGCAGACTCGGGTTTTTTCCAAAATGAAAGATCTGATTCCCGGTCGTACGGTGTGAGGTCCAATTCGACACACGAGGTTGCCAGCAGAATGACAGCAAAAACGAATGCAATTAATTTATTATTTGTTTTCATACTAAGGATGTTAAAATTTAAGATTCAAGCCTAACGAGAATGTTCTTGCAACCGGGTAAATACGGCCACTTCCATCAGCAGTTTCAGGGTCCCATCCACCAATCATGTTCGTGAAAGTCAAGGCGTTTTGCACACTTGCATAAATCCGAAACGTATTAATACCCGCTTTCCGAATGGCCATAGATGGAATGGTATAGCCAATTTGCGCATTCTTCAGGCGCAGGTAAGCTGCATCATATATCCAGAAGTCGGATTTTGCCGCATTATTTGCCGACTCTGACCCAACCGTTAAGCGAGGATAGGAGGCATTCGGGTTGGTTGTTGTCCAGCGATCAAGATGGAAGTCAAAAACCGGACCTTCATTGTTATTGTGGAACGCCTCAACCGATTCTCCCCTCATCCAAACGCTGCGACGGCCAACGCCTTGCCACAACATCGACAAATCAAAGTTTTTCCACTCCAACGCATAGTTGAATCCGTACGTAAAACGGGGGAAGGCGTTACCCAATACAAACCGGTCATCATCGGCTTTAACCAATCCATCGCCGTTTTTATCGATATAGCGGAGGTCTCCC
>ENA-ORCU01000828-ORCU01000828.1-marine-metagenome-genome-assembly--contig:-NODE-828-length-10562-cov-2.896614_pt1 | contig 10562 bp, 7 predicted proteins | sample MGYA00248631_ERZ508512 | MGnify/ENA primary metagenome ERZ508512 (study PRJEB26183, sample SAMN06268844) | marine metagenome | isolation source: Tt an P1 anaerobic enrichment on pine from sediment taken... | reverse complement strand
CTTTGTTCAATTTTTTCAGCAGGCCTTTGGACCACAGACCGCTTTTTTCCAGAGACTTATGCACAGTGGCAGCCTTTGTGGTCCACTGGGTACGGTCGCCGTCAGCAAAGGTTACACCGGCAGCCTCCATCTGTGCCTGTGCTTCCTCTTCCAGCCCCTGGCCATAGCTGACGAACCACTCGGCACATTCCCGACTTGCCTCGGTCAGAGCTTTCTGGGCGTCTGGGGTGAGCATCTGCCACTTCATATCGGAGATCCAGGTCACATCATACAGCTGCATGAAATCCAGCTTGGTGCAATAATCCAACTGTTCGAAGAACTTTTCATCCCGGACCTGCACAATGTTATGCACCATGCCGTCCACGACCTTCTGGGATAGAGACAGATAAACGTCTCCCCAAGCCAGGGGGACCGCCGTCGCTCCAAGCCCGTTCCATGTATCGACCAGAGCTTTGGACTGCCATACGCGCAGTTTGATGCCGTTGAGTGAATCGGGCGATATGATCTGGCGTTTCTGACTCCACAAGTGAAATGCCGGTCTGAAAGCGAACCCGGGAAGGGTTCGTATCCCGGTTTTTTTTCGGACCCGCTCGCGAACATCGTTGATGTAAGTATTTTCTTTCAATTCCTGCCGGGAAAACATGAACGGTGTTCCGAAGATTGCGTAATCTTTGTCAAAGGTGTCCATGAAGGACTCGGCCTCTTGAGCCAGATCGATGGTACCTAAACTGAGACCCTGGAGAATTTCCTTGATATTGCCCAACTGCTGCGCCGGATAGATCTCGATTTTAACCTTTCCGCCACTTTTTTCCGCCACAAGCTCAGCAAATTTTTGCGCCTTCATATCCAGCATGCCACCCGGAGCGGTGATGTGGGCAAGTTTTAATACCGTCGGATCTACGGCGAAGGCGGTTGAAACGAGACACAACAAAAACCAGGCGATAAAGAGGTGAGAAAACTTTTTCATGGCAACCTTCCTTTGTTAAAGTGTTTATTAGAATTAAAAAGTGTTTATTAATAATTAACATTATCTGTCAATAAAAAATTTTAAAATTCTAACAACCAAAAGATAAATATAATTTAAATATTTGAAATTAATTAACTAATTAGAAAAACTGAACAAAAATAGATTACACAGAAGGCAGCAAGTAATGTTCATCCTGAATAAACATAAGTTCATTTACAATATCCATTTCGGAAAAATCCTTTATTGGCCATCAATTCCATCCGAACCCGTTTTCAGTCTGAATATTTTGCCCGGAGTACGTCAGCCACCCGCATCGACAACTGAATTCCAAAAGGACCAACCCCAACCTAAGCAGCCCGCCTTTGCGAATGTAAGCAGCCAACAACATGTTGCTGCCCATTTATAGGGGTTGGATTCCTTCTGGAGAGCTTGCCGAATCTGCCTGAAAGCCTCGACAGTGGCGTATTAAACGCCTGCGACAAAGGCTTTGATCCATTTAATCCGTATCCTTTTCCGAATCTCATCTTCTGTTTTTTTCCCTTGACGATGACTACAACCCGACTTAGCGTAAGCATATGTTCATAACACCACAAATAAGTAGTGCTGTGCATTTCAGATGTAACCAATCCGCACCGATGGGGTTCTACTATATTCAAACCGTCAGTTTCCAGGAGCAGTCAAGGCACTGAAATGATGCCTTGCCGTTGAGCAACTTCCACGTAAAGGAGGCGCAACATGTATTTCAAACAGATCACGGTGGAGGGGATGGGCTGCCTCTCATACCTGATCGGTTGTCCGGCTGCCGGTGTGGCCTGTGTGGTGGATCCCAAACGGGATGTTCAGGACTACATTGACCTTGCCCGGAAAAACGACATGAGTATCACCCATATTTTTGAAACCCATGTGCATGCCGATCACGTGAGCGGAAACATGGAACTTCAATCACGGACAGGAGCCATCATTCATTTTATGGAGGGCTCTCCCGTCACCTTTGACCACCAAGTTATTAAAGAGGGCGATGTATTCGAGTTCGGCAATGCCAGGCTCGAGATCCTCAAAACCCCCGGTCATACGCCCCATGCCATGTCGATACTGGTCACCGATCGATCCCGCGGCGAGGAACCCTGGCTGGTGCTGACCGGCGACTGCATGTTTGTCGGTGACGTCGGGCGCCCGGATCTGGCCGGCGAAGAGCTCATCGACGAACAGGTGGACAATCTCTACCAATCCCTCTACCGCAAATTGGGCCAACTGCCCGACAGCCTCGAGGTGTTTCCGGCCCATGGAGAGGGATCGCTCTGCGGCAAAGGGATGAGCGCCAAATCGAGCACCACCATCGGATTTGAAAAACGCAACAATCCAGTGCTCAACATGGCGGAAAGCGATTTCAAGAGGGTCTTTACTACCGGCTTCCCCGAGAGGCCCAAGAGCTTTACCCACATCATCAACACCAATAAATCGGGTCCGCCGCTGCTCGAGCGCTGTCCCATCAGCCGAGATCTCTCACCGGCCCAGGTAAAAACACGTCTTGACGCCGGCGCCACCGTGCTCGATGCCCGGGACACGGCAGCATTTGGCGGCGTGCACATACCCGGCAGCATCAACATCGGTCTGGCCAAACAGACCGCCAACTGGATCGGCATGGTGATCGATCCGGCATCCGAACTGATTCTGGTAGTCTCCGATGAAACTGCCTACGATGCGATGTGCAGCCACCTTCATCGCATCGGCTACGATAATATCGCCGGTTACCTATACGGAGGTATTGCGGCCTGGCAGGAAGCCGGCTATCCCATCCGGCACCTGTGGCAGATTTCCGCCGAGACCCTCAAAGAAAAAATTGCTGCAGATCACAATCGCCTTATTGACGTCCGTACCCGTGCGGAATGGGAAATGGGCCACGTCAAAGGAGCGGTTCATCTCCCACTGACAGAGCTATTAAAGGGGAACCTGAATTTCCCGAAAGACGAGGAAATCATTGCCATGTGCGGAATCGGCTACCGGGGCAATATTGCCGCCAGTTTCCTTCAAGGCCTGGGATTCACGCATGTTCACAGTCTGGCCGGGGGTATGAAGGCCTGGCTGAGCGCCGGCAATGAAATCGTTAATGAATAACCATTCACTCTTATGAAAGGAAAAAAATCATGGAAGAGAAGCAATCCGGCATGCCCTTACTGGGCGAAGATTTTCCCGAACTGACCGTTCAAACCACCCACGGTCCCATGAATATCCCGGGTGACTTCAAGGGATCATGGTTCGTCCTGTTCAGTCACCCGGCAGACTACACCCCGGTCTGCACGACGGAATTTGTGGCGTTTCAGAAACGGATGAAAGAATTCGACGACCTGAACTGCAAGCTGGTGGGTCTGTCCGTCGATCAGGTCTTCTCCCACATCAAGTGGGTGGAGTGGATCAAGGAAAAACTCGATGTCGAGATCACCTACCCCATCATTGCCGGCAACGACAGAGTGGCCGCTCAGTTGGGCATGCTGCATCCGGCCAAGGGAAGCAATACCGTGCGGGCCGTATTTGTCGGGGATCCGGAAGGAAAAATCCGCCTAATTCTCTACTACCCCCAGGAGGTCGGCCGCAACATGGACGAAATCCTCCGCGCGGTGAATGCACTCCAGGTGGCCGATGCCAACAAGGTGGCCATGCCCGCCGGCTGGCCGAACAACGAACTGATCAACGACCGGGTAATCGTTCCACCGGCAACCGACGAAAAAACAGCCAAAGAACGGCTGGGCCAGTTCGAGAACTTCGACTGGTGGTTCTGCCACAGAAAGCTGGACTGATCGCGTCGGCATTGCCGAAGCGCATAAATACACAAGCCCGGGGCCGCGATGGCACCGGGCTATTTTTTTCTCCCTCCACCGATATATCTGAAAGAGCCTTTGTCGCGCCCCATAGTCACGGCGTGTTTCAACATTATCCATGCCAAGTTTCGCGTCGCGGACGGAGGATCAGGTACGAGCAGCTATCGCAGCTGTTTTTTATCGATCTTTCCGACAGATGTCAGCGGCAGCTCACAGAACTCGATCACTTTAGGCACCTTGTAAGGAGCCAGTTTCTCACGGGCAAATGCGGTGATTTCCGCGCGCAGCTCCGCCTCCGGCCTGTGGGCGTAATCCGCGGAGACCTGTGCCACCATTTTCACAATTTCGGTTTCCGGTCGATCCGGATTCTGGATTCCGACAATGGCACACATGGTCACCGCCGGATGCTCGCAGAGCTTATTTTCGACCTCGGTGGAAAACACCTTGTAGCCGCCGACGATAATCATGTCCTTGGCCCGGTCGACAAGAAAAAGGTATCCATCCTCGTCCATGCGGCCCACATCTCCGGTCCTCAGCCATCGATAACCGTTTTGCTTTACAAACACCTCGGCATTTCCCTCCGGCTTGTTGTGATAGCCCTGCATCACCTGAGGGCCACACACCCAAACTTCCCCTTCTTCACCAAAGGGCACATCATTTTCAGCCGTCACTGCATCCACCAACCGAATGCGGGTCGACGGCATCGGCAACCCGACCGACCCAACCTTTTTGGCAACCCCCATATGATCCATGGCGATCAACGGACTTGTTTCGGTCATGCCATACAACTCTCTCACCTTTCCGGTGCCCACCATGGCTTCCAGATCACGGATTCCCTCATCGGTAAAAGGCGCCGCCCCGGAATAACAAACCTTGACCGATGACCAGTCCACCTTTTTGGTGACAAGATCCTGAAGGAACATGAGATACAAGGTCGGCACGTTGACCAGAACTGTCGGTTTATATTTCCGGATCTGATTCAAAATCATTGTCGTATTGCGCGGATCGGGAATAATCACCTGGGCGATGCCGAAGTATGGCCCAAGCAGCGAGACAACCAACCCGGCCACGTGAAACATGGGCAGACCGGCACAAAAGCTGTCCACGCCGGTTTCAAGCGGTACGACGGCACCGTACTGGGTCATGCAGCTGATCAGGTTGCCATGGGACAACAGAGCCCCTTTGGGATCACCCGTGGTGCCGCCGGTATACTGGATAAAGCAGATATCGTCCATGGACGGGTTAATTCCCGGATCGGCGGCCGGATATTGCTCCAGAATATCCTTGAAGGCAACAATCTCCTTGCCGGTAATGGGGGTAATTTTACCGGTGGGAATCTTTTTCAAAGCGCGAGCCAGAAACTGTTTCACAGCCGGCAGCATGTCGGCCAGTCCCGTGGTAATAACTATCTTGAGTTGTGGTACGTTATGAGCCGCTTCCGCAAAGGGCTTTTCAAACAGCATGTCGGCAATCACCAGAGCGCAAGCCCCGCAATCGTTCAATTGATATTCCATCTCACCGGCAGTTAACAGCGGAGAGACGTTTGAAACGGTGCCACCCGCTTTCAATGTACCCAGCACACTGATCATGTATTGCGGCGTATTGGGCATGCAGATCCCGACCACATCGCCTTTTTTCAATCCCCGGGCAATCAGAGCTTGAGCAAAGCGATTCGCACATTCAGCCAGCTGGGCGTAGGTCATCGTTTTTCCTAAAAAATGGATGGCCGGGGCTCGCGAGGCCTGTCGGACGACAGAATTGAAGCGATTCACGAAGGTTTCCTGAGGCGGATCGATTTCCTTGCAGACATCGGGGCCATAGGATTTGAGCCAGGGTTTTTCATCGTACGTCATGGCGAAGCCTCCTTTTCAGGTAAGAACTCGGTTCGGGCAGCAGGCCAACAGACTCTCCGCCTGTATTGTTTTCAAAGCCCGTGCCACATCAATGGAGACTTGGAATTTAATCGATTCTCCACCCGTTCAACCGGCTTTCGGCCGTTTATTTCCACTCGACAGCCGCGATACCGATACACGTGGCCCACCCGGATATCGCAACCGGCCAGCGCATAAAGGATGGGATTGCCCACCAAATTTGGCGAATACTCATAATATATGGCGACACCGGCTGCGGACCGTTTGACAGGACGAGCCTCCAGTGGCGGTTCTGGCCGTTGGCATCAAACTTGCGAAATCCACAGGTATTCATTTCCCATTACCTCATCACAACAGATGGCCTGAACCGCAGGAAAAGGAGAAAAAAATGAAGATCAACGATACGGACATCGTTATCGTCGCGCCCAGACGAACCGCCGTTGGCGCCTTTGGCGGCGTCTTTCGCCATACCCGGGCGGTCGATTTGTCTATACCGGTCATGCGGGCCGTTGCCGAAACTGCAGGACTCGATTTTGACCAGGTCGATGATGTCATCTGGGGTGTAGCCGCCCAGCGGACCCGGGATGAAACCAACCATGCCAGGGTGGCGGCTCTGAGAGCCGGTTTCCCGGACACCGTCACCGGTGTCACCGTTCAACGGGTATGCGTCTCCAGTCTATGGGCCATCGCTGCAGGTGCTCAGGCCATACGGGCCGGGGATGCCCGATGCATCCTGGCCGGTGGCACGGAAAGCTACAGTACCATGCCCTATATTATTGACGGTGCCCGATGGGGGGCACGTATGGGCGGCATCGAGGCCAGCGATCCTCTGTTCGACGGCCTGAATCGCATCGGTGTCGGACCGCCCATGGGCATGACCGCCGAAAACCTCGCCGAAAAATACGGCATCTCGCGTCAGGAACAGGACGAGGTGGCCTGCCAGAGCCATGCCCGGGCCTGCCGGGCTATCGATGATGGTCTTTTCACGGCGGAAATCGTTCCAATCCCGGTGCCACAACGACAGGGTGACCCGATAAATATCGTGACCGATGAGGGCCCCCGTCCGGACACATCCATGGAAAAACTGGCCAAGCTCCCGCCGGTGTTCAAAAAAAACGGTACGGTCACGGCCGGTAACGCATCGAGCATGAACGATGCCTCGGCTGGCGTACTGGTGACTTCCGGGGCGAGGGCAAGGCAGCTGGGTCTCAGCCCGGTTGCCAGGATCCGGTCGTATGCCCTAGCCGGGGTGGATCCGGACATCATGGGTATCAGTCCGGTTCCGGCCACGCGAAAGGCCCTGGAGCGAGCCGAACTCAAGATCGAAGACATGGACCTGATCGAGGTGAACGAGGCATTTGCCGCCCAGTACCTGGCCGTTGAACGTGAACTCGGTCTGAACAGGGAAATTACCAACGTCAATGGCAGTGGTATTTCCCTTGGCCATCCCATCGGCGCCACCGGCTGCCGGCTGGTGGTCACCCTGATGCATGAGATGCAACGACGCGACGTCCGGTTCGGTCTGGCGGCGCTCTGTGGCGGCGGCGGCATCGGCCTGGCCATGGTTTTCGAACGTCTTACAGGAGGAAATTAAATGATCCGACGAATCAGAAAAGCGGCCGTTATCGGTTCCGGTGTCATGGGAGGCGGCATCGCCGGCCTGTTGGCGAGTGCCGGCATTGACACCCTGATACTCGATATCGTTCCGCCGGATTTAACCGATGATCAGGCAACCGACCCCACTTTTCGAAATCGAATTGTCAAACAGGGTTTCGACACCATGGTCAAATCCAGACCGGCCGCCCTCATGACACCGGATGATGCCCGGCGAATTACCATCGGCAATCTGGAAGACGATTTCCATCGTCTGGCCGACTGCGACTGGATCGTTGAGGTGGTCGTTGAAAACCTTCAGGTCAAAAACGATCTGCTGTCGCGAATCGAATCGGTGCGAAAGGCAGACACCATCGTGTCCACCAACACCTCCGGTATTCCCCTCAAGGCGATGAGTCAGGGGCTGAGCCTGGAATTTCGCCAGCACTTCATGGGGACACACTTTTTCAATCCGGTGCGCTATATGCGGCTCCTGGAACTGATACCCGGTCAGGACACCCTGCCCGAGGTGCTGACATTCATGGCGGACTTTGGCGAGCGACGGCTGGGCAAAGGCATTGTCTGGGCCAAGGATACACCCAATTTTGTGGGCAATCGAATCGGTATTCAGGGATCCATGAAAAGCATGCACCTGATGGTGACCGAAGGACTCTCGATCGCCGAGGCGGATGCCATGCTGGGTCCTGTCCTGGGCCGGCCAAAGACTGCGTCCTTCAAAACCGGCGATCTGGTGGGCCTTGACATCCTGGGCCATGTGGCCACCAACACCCATGCCATGGTCGACGGCGACGAAGCCCGGGAGGATTTTACCCTGCCGGCCTTTGTCAAAAACATGATCGAGCAGAACCTGCTGGGCAAAAAAACCGGCAGAGGTTTTTACAAAACGGATCGTGGTGCGGACGGCAAAAAAGTCCGCCAGGTCATCGATCCAAAAACCCTGAGGTACCAGACATGGCAACCGCCGGATTTTCCCTGTCTGGCCACCGCCCGAAACTATCCGGCTCTCGAAGACCGGATGGCACACATTATCTACGCCGAAGACCGCGGTGCCAGGTTTGCCTGGCAGGCACTGGCCCACAACCTGGTCTACGCCGCCAACCGGATCCCGGAAATCGCCGATACCATCGTAGAGATCGACCGGGCGCTCAAATGGGGATTCAACTTCGAACTCGGCCCCTTTGAAAGCTGGGATGCCATAGGTGTTGAACGCTCGGTGGCCCGGATGGATGCCGAAGGTATAGCGGTTCCCGACAAGATCCGGCAGATGCTCGATGCCGGGCATACCTGCTTTTACCGGATGGAAAAAGGTTGCACACACTATTTCGATTTTGCCACGCAGTCCTATCAACCGGTGCCAGCCAGCAATCATTCGCTCTCGCTGGCGGCCTGCAAAGCTGCCGGCAACGCGGTACGGACCTGTGATTCGGCTTCCCTGGTCGATATCGGCGATGGGATATTCTGTTGTGAATTTCACACGAAGATGAACGCACTAAATGGTGAAATTACGGAATTTCTGGCAAACGCACTGGATTATGTGGATACAAACGGCATCGGCATGGTCATCGGAAACCAGGCCGGCGGAATGCCCGGAGCCTTCTCCGCCGGGGCGGATATCAACTATCTGCGTGAATGCGTGGCCGCCGGCGAATTTGACACGATCAACGCCGTGGTCGGCCGCAGTCAGGAAGTTTTTCAGCACATTAAATACAGCGGATTCCCGGTGGTGGCGGCCCCTTACGGAATGACCCTGGGCGGCGGTTGTGAAATCTGCCTGGCCGCAGACCGAATAGTGGCCCATACGGAACTCTACATGGGTCTGGTGGAAGTCGGAGTTGGTCTTCTGCCCGCCGGCGGCGGATGTCTGAACCTGTGGAAACGCTTTATCAACAGCCTGCTGCCGGCCATGGACGGCATCAACCGCGCCAAATGTTTTCTGCCGACGTTCATGACTATCGCCATGGCCAAAGTGTCGACATCAGCGGCCGATGCCCGCCGCCTGGGATTTCTGGGCGCCGGCGACCGCCTTGTCGCCAATCGCGACCATCTCATAGCCGAGGCCAAAAAAGAGGTTCTTATGCCCCGCCGCTTCGCCAGCCGCTGAAAGTTTTTGGCGAAGCGGGCCAGGGCATGGTGGACAGCGAACTCTACAACATGGAGCGCGCCGGCTATATCTCCGGTTACGATGCGTTTCTGGCTGGTCGTATCGCCTATGTGATCAGCGGCGGCGAGGTTCGAACTGACGGTCAAGTGGACGAATCGGTAATTTTGGACCTTGAGCGGGAGGCGTTTATCGATTTCCTGAAAGAAGAAAAAACCGTTTCCCGCATCGACCACATGCTCCGTACCGGAAAGCCGCTGCGCAACTGATTGTCGTCCACCGACAACCGGATCCGACCGCGCGCTGCAAAGGGTAGCGTATCGGCCGCGGCCCGACCCTGAAATTTCGGATAACTACTGAATTGGGTGAATATCGAGAAATTAACCGGGCGCTTGAGAATGCGGATTTATGTAATTGTAATTAAATAACTTCGCGGTCCTTTATCGCGCCTCCGCGATTGCGATTACCTGTGAGGATACAGAAGATGAATGATGCATATGTTGTGACCGCCGTACGGACCCCGGGATGCCGACGGAACAAAGGCGCCTTCAAAGACACCCTGCCGGATGATCTGATGGCATTTATCCTGGATGCAGCCGTTACGAGGACCCGCAACCTGGAAAAAAAAGATGTGGATGACATCATGGTCGGCTGCTCGTTCCCGGAGGGTGAGCAGGGGTTTGACGTTGGCCGGGTCGCCGGGCAAATCGCCGGATTTCCCGTAGGCGTATCCGGCGCCACAGTCAGCCGGTTTTGCGCATCCGGCCTGGAGGCCATCGCCCTTGCCACCATGCGAGTGATGACCGGATGGTCCGATGTGGCGATCGGCGGCGGTGTCGAGTCCATGACCTATGTCACCATGGGCGGCAATCGGCCCCGGCCGAACCCCGCCTACGCCCGCCGGCATCCGGAATTTTTTGCGTCCATGGGCATAACGGCTGAAAACATAGCCCGACGCTACGACATCTCCCGCCAGTGGCAGGACGAATTTGCCTGCGATTCCCAGCTGAAAGCGGCAAAAGCACGGGAGAACGGATGGTTCACGGAAATCGTTCCAACGCCGGCCATTCGCTATGTCCGGCAGCCTGACGGGCGTTATCTCAAGGAAACCGTTATCCAGGAGGTCGACGACGGCATCCGACCCGAAACCACCCTGGAGGGTCTGGGCAGACTGCGGCCGGTGTTTGCCCTGAACG
>ENA-ORCU01000826-ORCU01000826.1-marine-metagenome-genome-assembly--contig:-NODE-826-length-10593-cov-2.571700_pt1 | contig 10593 bp, 4 predicted proteins | sample MGYA00248631_ERZ508512 | MGnify/ENA primary metagenome ERZ508512 (study PRJEB26183, sample SAMN06268844) | marine metagenome | isolation source: Tt an P1 anaerobic enrichment on pine from sediment taken... | reverse complement strand
TTCAACGGTTGATTTCAGGCAAACCAGCGAAACGGCTTACCGCGAAAAAGATGTGGAGTTTTTCCAGTTGGGCACTTTTGGGCAGCGGGAGGTACATGGCCATTTGTTGTCGAAGGCAGATTGGCTGTCAGCAAACGAAATTACACTGATGGCTGACTTTTCGCAGCGAGGCGAGTTGTTGATTGGCTTAAATAATATCGCGAAGGGGCAGATCCTAAACTTACTGATTCAGGTGGCCGAAGGGAGTGCCAATCCGCAAAAGGAAAAGGAACCGTTGAGCTGGTCCATTCTGGCGCATGATTACTGGATGGAGCTCCGTTCAGAAGAATTGTTGGCCGATGCCACCAACGGATTGTTGAAAAGTGGAATTGTGAAAATTAACATGCCGGCTGAGACCGGAATTTCACACAACTGGATGCCTGAAGGAAAGGTCTGGTTGCGGGCGTCGGTTAAGGCCAATCCTGATGCAGTGTGCCAGCTCGTTGGGATTCATGCGCAGGCTGCTCTGGCGGAATTGGTTGAGCCGAATAAACATCCTGAACACCTGATGACACATTTGAAGGCTGAAACCATTGGGAAGTTAATGAAGCCGAATGCAGCTGTTAAGAAGGTGAAGCAGCCGTATGCCAGTTTCGGCGGTCGGGCGGAAGAGGAAGACAGGGCTTACTATACGCGTGTAAGCGAACGTTTGCGGCATAAAAATCGTGCCATCACCCTATGGGATTACGAGCGCTTGGTATTGCAGGAATTTCCGGATGTCAGCAAGGTCAAATGCCTGAATCATACCTGCCAAAGCCTGAACCGGGCACCGGGCCATGTGAACCTGATTGTGGTCCCGGATCTGCAAAATACGAATGCGGTCAATATCCTTCAACCGCGCGTTAGCAAGGCGGTGCTTGAAGATATCCGGTTGTTTATTGAGGCGTTGGCTCCTTCGCTGGTCACAATCCATGTCAATAATCCCCTTTACGAGGAAGTTCAACTGGAATTTCAGGTAAGGTTCAGAACGAACTATGAATTTGGATATTATCAAAAAGAACTGAACCGTGAGCTGATTGAATTTATGTCGCCTTGGACAACAGGGAGTCAGGCTGAGATTCACTTTGGCGGGCGAATTGAAAAGTCGGTTTTACTCAAGTTTGTTGAAACCCGGAGCTACGTCGATTTTGTCTCTCATTTTAAGATGTTCCAGCTGACTTCGGGTAATCAGCCACTTGATGTTGAATCGATCGTTGCAAAAAATCCACGAGCCATTTTGGTCTCGCACAGCAAACATGTCATTCATAATTATAACAGCTAAAGTCGATGAAACGAGCAGGTTTATTCAAAACACAAAAGGCAATGATTAAAGTGCGAGTACCATATGATGCCATAAAAAATAAACAATTTTGATCATATGAAAGAAAGTCCGGTCATACCAAAATTAAACAAGCAGGATGAGCATCCCGGAAACTACTATTGGTTGCGTTCCGAGGGGCTGAAACATATCCAGGAACTGTCGGGTCGCGTTTGGACGGATTACAACACGCACGATCCGGGCGTGACCATTCTCGAAATATTGTGCTTTGCGCTCACCGATTTGGATTACCGCACCAATTTTCCGATCGCTGATTTGCTGGCCGATGAAAAGGATAATGAACAAGCCATGCGCCGGCAGTTTTTGTCGGCCATCAAAGCCTTGCCCTCGCGGCCGGTAACTATTGCCGACTACCGCAAGCTATTGATCGATATTCCCGGGGTGAAAAATGCCTGGCTGCAAAAAGGTGAAAATGAGGTTCCACTTTATTTTGACAAGGTAAAAGAGAAACTGACAACTTTAACCGGAGGCTCAACAACGTTGGAGTCCGTCGAAATAGATGGTCTTTATCAAGTGATTGTTGAATATGATGAGGATCTGGAAAATGAAAAGCAGGTCTTCGCAGAAATTTACCGGCGCTTACATGCCAACCGAAACCTATGTGAAAGCTTTGCCGGAATTGGTACGATCAATCCTCAAGACTTCATTATTTGCGGTGAAATTGGTTTGTCAGCCGATGCGGATATTGAAAAAGTAGAGGCCCGGATTCTTTTCGAAGTTCAAAATTATCTTTCACCGTCTGTTCGTTCCTACACCTTGCAGCAGATGCTCGACAAGGGTAAAAAAGCAGAGGAGATTTTTGAAGGACCTTTGTATCAGGATGCCGATCAATTATTTACAGGTGGATTTATCGATGATGATGAGTTGGAAGCATCACGACTGAAAACAACGATTTATTTGTCGGATTTGATTCACCTGATCATGGATATTGATGGGGTGGAGTCGGTGCGTGATTTGATCATAAAACCCAATGTAGCTAAATTGCCCGAAAACTGGGACAAGTGGGTGGTTTCGATTGAGAAAAGCAGGCAGGCCCGGCTTGAAACGGATTTGTCGCGCTTTGTATTTTACAAAGATCTGCTGGCTTTTCGTTCAAACCAGGATCGGGTTGACGATGAACTGGCCCAACTGAATGCCGCAGAAAAAGCCGCACAGGAGGCTGTGAAAGTGAGTGACTTGCCCATGATTAGCGGACAATATGTTGATCCTGCGTCCTATTCTTCCGTAGCGAATGAATTTCCGGTGAATTATGGCATTGGAGAAATTGGCTTGCCGGGAAACGCCTCAAATGAGCGCCGGGCCCAGGCTCGCCAGCTTAAGGCCTATCTCTTGTTTTTTGATCAGTTGATGGCTAATTATTTTGCCCAGTTGTCCAAGGTGAAGAAGTTGTTTTCAACTGATAGTAGAGTTGAACAAACCTACTTCAGTCAGCTGGTGGACGGAATGAAGGATCGTGAAAATCTTTATGCCGATTGGGACCAGGCAGTGGAACAGTTGAACCAGTTAAGCGAAGATGAAACCTTGTTTTATACCCGTCGTCACCAGTTTCTCGATCATTTATTGGCCCGGTTCAACGAACAATTCAACGAGTATGTTTTGCTGATGTATTCGCTTGCGGGAGAGTTGGCCGAACGTGATGATATGCTGGAAGACAAGGCCCGTTTTTTGGAAAATTATGAATGGATCTCACGACATCGGGGAGGCGGTTTCAACTTCACCCTGAAAGAAGAATTGTGGGATACCCTCAACGTGTCAGGCCTGCAACACCGGGTGGCCAACCTGCTCGGCATTCGAAACTACAAGCGACGTGATTTGGCGCGCATTCACTACGATATTTACGATGAGAAAGATGATGATGACCTGACCGAATACCGCTTTCGGGTGGTGGACAGCGAAACGGATAAGATTTTAATCAGCAGCAGCACCCGTTACCTGGAGAAGGAAGATTGTATTGCAGAGATGAAAGCCTGCGTAAGCTACGGGGTTGATCTGGAGAACTATGAATTGAAGGAAACAACCGATGGTCGCTACTATTTTAATCTTACAGATTCGACAAAAGAAGTGATTGGACGGCGCATTGAATATTTTGAAACACCGGAGGAACGAACCGAAGCCATCAGGTATCTGCGGCGCTTTTTACGCGCAAACTACAACAGCGAAGGGCTCTTCGTGGTTGAGCACGTGTTGCTCCGTCCCCGGGTAAAAGGACATCCGGTATTCAAAATTTGCGCGAGCAATGATTACGGTTGCGTTTATAAGGACCCGTATTCGTACCAGATTTCGGTGATTTTACCTGCGTGGGAGCAACGATTCCAAAATATGGATTTTCGGAGGTTTGTGGAGAAAACAATCCGGAAAGAAACACCGGCGCACATCTATCCGAAAATTTGCTGGGTGAATGAAATTCAACTGTCCGAGTTTGAAGAATGTTACCAGGAGTGGTTATTTGCTCAGGCTATTTTCCCAAAAAAGGCGACACAATACAAAAATGCACTGACTAATCTGCTGGATATTTTGGTCCGTTTGAATTCGGTTTATCCGCAGGGAACATTGCACGACTGTGTAGATGGTGGTGATGAAAACCCCATGATTTTGAATTTGACAAGCCTGGGTTCAATGAAAAATAAGGATCAGGAAAAGTGACTCTTGTGAGAATGAAACAGGATGATTGATAAGCAAAAGCAGCAACTTTTTAAGAAACAGCATCATGGAAAGTATTTTATTAAAATTGAAAAACAGACTTGATCATTTCCCGGTGTTTGAGGAAAATCAAGTTTTAACGGAAGAACAGCTCAATAAGGTGGTGACCTATTTGGATCAGCAAACCCGCTTGAGCCGTCGGAATTTACATGGTTACGGAACTGTTTGTGGTTTGCATCTCAGTATGGTCAACCGACAGATCCGGCTCTCCAAAGGTTGTGGTCTGACCAGTGATGGTGACTTGCTCGAGTGGCCCTCGGACACGACTTTTCCAAACTTCAGGCTGTTTAAGGATGAGCAGGCCAAATATCCCATGCTGCAAGACACTGTTGTTTATGAGTTGCTGCCTGCCGGAGTTAAAAAGGAAGAGCAGATTGCCTTTTCGCAGTTTAGCCAGCAAACTGAGAAAAAGCTGAGTGATTTTGCAGTCTTGCTCTACCTGGAAAGCTATTTGTTCGATCCGGATGTCTGTACCGGCGGCGACTGCGACAACAAAGGACAAACTCAACTCAATCAATTGCGGGTGCTGTTGGTGCCAAAGTCGTTGGCCTCCAAACAGGCCAGTTTGCTTTCAGCCGGCAAGTCCTTCTTCCAGCTCAGCAAACTTTCGATTCAGCGTTTGGTGCTTACGCCCGGATCGATTGACAGCTACACCAAGCTGTCCAATGCTTATCAATCCATCATTTCATCAACAAGTCAATCGCTGCAATCTGCCTTGAAATCGGCCTATTCGCAACTGAGCTTCCTGCTTTCGGATTCATTTAACAACCAGGACCCAACGCCGGTATGGAACCAAAAATTGGGACAGTTGGCCGGGGCTACAAGCACGGAGGGAAAACAATATCGTTACGCGTTTTTGAAAGACCTGGTACAGGCTTATAACGAATTTTTGGACTCTTGTTACCAGTTGAATGTGGCTTGTCTGCCGGATATCAATTTATCGCCCAAACACGTGTTTATTGGTGATGCTGCCGCTCAAATCGAGGATAAAAAAGATCCTTACCGCCAGCACTTCGTGGAAACACCATTTCATTCCGATGGAAAAGAGAAGCTGCAACGGTGTTTGTTCCTTTTCAAACGGATTGGCACATTAATTCAGTCGGCCGATTTTACAAATCAACAAGCACTGAAAATTACGCCTTCGAAGTTGTATGCCACTTTGGGAGATAAGGCGATCCCCGTGTACTACCAGGTTAGCAACGAAGCCCGGCTTTTTGAAAACTGGGATTTTGAAAGGACACAAAAAGACGAGGAAACCGGCATTTATTCCTATCATGCGCCTGAGTATTCACAATTGCCTGAAGTTCGGAGTCCGCTCAGTTATGATTTGATGGCTTACGATCATTTTCGGATTGAAGGACATCTGGGACAGCCATTCAAGACCGCTTTTGAAACGCTTCAAAGTATGATCAAGGTGCACAACCTGCCTATCAAGGTTTTGCCGATCATGATTGAAACCGATTTCAACCGGGCGTGGGTTTGGCCAGGTTTGAAGTACTACGGTATGGAAATTCTACACAAGCTTTACCGTGATGAACTGGTTAACAACCTGAATGAACTGAAGGTATTCAACTTAGAGCTGAACAATAAGGTACAGTCGGCCAACGACGAGGAGCTGCCACCATTGGATATCGAGTCGAATTCTTTGTCACTTAAAGCATTCACGGCGCAGCAAACCAATCTTGTCAACCAAAAGATAACCGAAACAAAAAGCTTTTTGGCGAAATCTATTGTCGATTTTGACCACACCTCATTCGAGAATAACTACAAGGAAGTGGTATCGCAGGGTGCTGTGCTCAACAAAGGCATTAAAGGAGTCACTTTTGCTTCGGCCTATACGCCGCTTGAAAAAACGGTGAACAACATCAACTTTAGCAAGCTGAAAGGATTGGCTGATTTGATTAAAAAGCGGGAAGAAAAGGACAAGGAAAAATCAATGCTTCAAACCTTTATTGAAGGGCATCCGGGTTTGGAACACACCGGTGGTGTGCCTCGTGGTGGAACCTTTGTGTTGCTATACAGTTCGTCAACCAGCAAGGTTGTTGCCGACATGAGCCTGCCGTATTGGTATGTGGATGAGCCCGTCTCCGAAGTGCCCGAGGAGTCTGATGTTTCGGACAATAATCTGGTGCTGGACTGGAAATTCAACAATGACATTTTTGTGTATACCAACCAAAACAACAAGCTGAAAGAAAGTATTTCGAAACTCAACTTACAGTTAGACCAGTTTAAGTTTGAACTGGACACGCAAAAGACCAATCTCAATTCGTACCAGGGCAGTATAAATACGCTTATTCAAACCATACCAAACTACCAGATCGACTACGGCAGTATTGGTGGTTTAACGACCGGTGTGAAAGATAGCTATTTGGCCAATAATCTGGGATTGCTTAACCAGATGAATGATTACAAAATGCATCTGGAGAACCAGATCAATGCCGGTTCAGCCTCAGAAGCGGAAAAGGCAGTATACAATGATATGGAGCTCGTGATGGCTGGTATTGTGGAAGATACAATTGTTAAAACCTCAAAAACTTCGGCTGATATAGCCCGTGAAAGCGACGAAGCCAAATCGCTGGAAATGATGGTGAACCTGACAAAAAATCTTAAAACTGAGGATGCTGTTAAAAAAGTCAGAAATACGGTGGAAAGTGTCAAAGCAGGCTCAGCAACGAAAGAGAACTACATAGCCAAATTAAACATGTTTAATTTATAAATAGCGCCCACAACGATGAAGAAAGATAATACACATATCATTCAGGACTTTCGGATGGAACTAAACCTGGATAAACAGCCAAGCGGCAAACAGGTGTTGGACTCGGCGAATGAGTTGATAAAAGCTAAGATTATTCCGATTACAGAGCGGGTCTTAAATGAGTGGGCCGACGAAAACCGGCACGTTCAGCTGGATCGCCTGGAAATTGATTTGGGAACCATTCCGCTGGATGATTTTATGGATGCTTTGCCCGACGCCTATGAAAGTCAAATCAAGGAAACTCTAAAAAAGCTGTTCATCCATGACAAGACCGGAGCGAAAAAGAAGATTCGGCAAAGCCGCGAAGCAAATGCTTTGCTTGATCAGCTTCTTTTTTACCTGATCGAGGGATTTTTTCCGTGGCAGTACGACTCAGATCGCTACAAAACACCCGATGATTTGGTGGTGCAAGTGCTTCGTTCAAACAAGCAAAACTTAGTCGGCCAACTTAAGCCTTTGCTTAAACACGAAGACATGGTGCACCGCTTGATTGGTTCCCTGAAGCCCGACACACTGGATTTACTGCTTGCTGACTTGTCATTTTCTGATGCTGCAACTCAGGCTGTATTGTTCATCGGAGAATTGACACGGTACAGTCGTCTTCACCATTTGCGGTGGAGCCGAAGACAGATTGGTTTGGCAGTATACAGGCAGGCGTTCCGGCGGATTGGGCAAAGCGAAGTCATTTTCACAGAAAGGACAATCGCCTTGGTTGTATATGACTTGTTTCATTTACAGAAACAGGAACAAGCTCATTGGACGGATTTCAGCAGTCAGTTTGCCAGCTTTGCTCAAAACGAGCGGTTCCTTTCACAATTTGAAGATCTGCCGGAGTCCTTGAGAAAACTAAAAAAATCGGGTATGTCTATTTGGGGCTCACGAAGCGCTCAAAATACGGATATGCAGCAGGCTGAGGAAAAGAAAACCAGTGAGCGGCGAGCAAATGAACCGGCGGTTTGCAACATCAACAATGCTGGCCTGGTGCTGCTTTATCCCTACTTAAAGGCAGTTTTCAGCCGCCTGGATTGGCTTCATAAGGAACAGTTTGTCAGTAAGGAATCACAGGGCAAAGCTCTGTTGCTCACCGATTACCTGGTCTTTGGAGGGCAAGGTACTGCCTCGGAAAACCAGATGATGCTCAATAAAATTCTTTGTGGTGTTGATCCCAAAGCATCTTCTAATCCAATGCTTGTTCTTACGGAAGAAGAGAAAAGGGAAGCAGATGATCTGTTGTCTTCGGCCATTAAGCATTGGGTGGTGCTAAAAAATACATCGCATGAAGGTTATCGCCATTCCTTTTTGATGCGTGCGGGAGTACTCAAGCTAAAGGACGAAAGCTGGCACCTGCAGGTAGAGCGAAAAAGTTATGATATGCTCCTGGAATCGCTGCCTTACCCCATAAATGTGATTAATCTCCCGTGGATGAATCAGAAATTATTCGTGGAATGGTAACAGAAAAACACATACAAAACGCTTCTTCGTTGAATCTTGAATTGCATTGGTTTGCTGCCGTTTTGGATACCCGTTTAAAGCTTTACTTGAAGCAGGAATGCGCAGTTGATTCTATCTTTGATTTGGAACCACCGGCGTTTGACGGAGAGGAGTCAGTTTATTCCGAGTTCATTCAATATTACAATCTCTCGTTTTCGGAGCGGATCTTACTTGTGCTGGCCTTAGTTCCGCATATCAAGCCCGAATTGCTTGATCCGCTTTTTTTACCGAACGGGCACACCAACCGTGGCTGGACCGAGTTTGGCGGCATTCAGGGGAAAAACCATGGAGGCTTTATACCAACCGGCGAGACTTTCATTTTTATCATGACAGGTGGTTCGCTTCAAGACCGTTTTGCGTTGACGGAGGTTTTCAGTGCTGAACATGTCTTTGCCAAACACCAAATTTTGCATTTGGAGCATGCTCCCGATGGCGAACCTTTCTTGTCAGGCGCTATTCAGATCTACCGCGATGTTCTGGATTACCTCACCCTTGGCGAAGTACATCGTCCGGTAATGAGTTCACGTTTTCCGGCCAAGCGGATTACAACAGCGCGTGAGTGGAGCGATTTGGTGGTGGATGAGAAAACGTTTCAGCAAATTGACGAGATTAAAATCTGGCTTGACCATGGCCATGCTTTGCTTTACGACTGGGGAATGAGTAAAAAGCTGCGAAAAGGTTATCGCTGTCTGTTTTACGGTCCGCCGGGAACCGGCAAAACCATGACAGCCTGTTTACTGGGAAAGGATACCAACCGCGATGTGTACCGGATTGATTTGTCGCTGGTGGTTTCGAAATACATTGGCGAAACCGAAAAGAACCTTTCGAATATCTTTGACCAGGCTGAGAATAAAAACTGGATCTTGTTTTTTGACGAAGCGGATGCGCTTTTTGGCAAACGAACCAGTGTTTCGGATGCGCATGATCGGTACGCCAATCAAGAAGTTTCGTACCTGCTGCAACGCATTGAAGATTACAATGGGCTGGTGCTGCTGGCTTCGAACCAAAAAGACAACATGGACGAAGCGTTTACCCGCCGGTTTGACAATATCATCAATTTTAGCCTGCCGCGCCCTGATCAACGACTAAAGATATGGGAGCAGGCGTTTGCCGAAAAATCGACCTTAGCTGGCGATATTTCACTCAAAGAAATTGCAAAAGGTTACGAACTGTCGGGTGGGGCGATTATGAATGCCGTTGGCTATGCCTCGCTGATGACTTTGAAAAAGAAATCGCTGGAGATTAGTAAGTCAGATCTGATTGCCGGAGTAAGAAAAGAATATATAAAGGAAGGACGAACGGTTTAAGTGAGTGACCTGAGAGATAAATTATGAAATCCAAAAAAAGAGACGATATGAAACGAAATGCGTGGAATTCAAGCGAAACAAAAAGCAGGGCTGTTGCCACTACCGTCAGCCCGGTTCAGACCAAGCGAAACAGTGATTTGCCGGAAGAATTGCAGGCTAAGATGGAAACCTCTTTTGACTCTGACTTTTCGAACGTCAAAATTCATAAAAACTCGAAACAGGCTGCCAAGCTGAATGCCTTGGCTTTTACACAAGGTGAACAGATTCATTTTGCGCCAGGGAAATTTGACCCGAACTCAAAATCGGGGCAGGAATTAATAGGACACGAAATGGCCCATGTCACCCAGCAGCGGCAAGGGAGAGTCAACTCAACCGGAACGGTAAGCGGTATGCCCATGAACCGGGACAGAGGCTTGGAGAGCGAAGCTGACGCGATGGGCAAGCAAGCCGCCCAAGCTAAATTTCCGGCTGGCAAAGTCCCGTTCACCCAACAGGTAAAACCGGCTCCGGCATCGAACGAAGTTACCCAATTTGCTCTTCCTGCAGTGATTGCGGCGATGGAAGCAGCGGAATGGATTGCTGCCGGTGCCTTAGGTTACTTGATTGCCCAAGATACGATGGCAACAACTTCGGGTGATGTGAGTTATTCTTTTGATGAAGTGGATGGTGTGCTACTTCCGAGCGGTGGTAGCGATGTAGCAGCTCATAAGGCTGCCCATCCCAACGCGCAAATCTATGAAGCCACCCACTATTTTGCCATTTGGAAAGGATGGGAAGATACCCGCAAGATGGGAATCAAATTTGGGATAACCTTCTTGTATGATGATGCGGGGGCTATTGGGAATATTTCATTGAGTATCGTTGAAGTGTATGATTGGCCTGGCTGGGGTGGCAGTGTAAATGTAAATATTACATCGAGAAGCCTTGCTGGCGGTTCCGCTTCGTTTCGATTTACGATTAATGTGGGGGTCAGTAATTTTATG
>ENA-ORCU01000825-ORCU01000825.1-marine-metagenome-genome-assembly--contig:-NODE-825-length-10600-cov-2.909817_pt1 | contig 10600 bp, 7 predicted proteins | sample MGYA00248631_ERZ508512 | MGnify/ENA primary metagenome ERZ508512 (study PRJEB26183, sample SAMN06268844) | marine metagenome | isolation source: Tt an P1 anaerobic enrichment on pine from sediment taken... | reverse complement strand
TGGGCAGGTAACGCTCCCGGCGCTCGTGGCGCATCGCCTCGAGAACCTGCGGGTCGCGGACACCACGGGCGCGAATCTGCTCGGCGACCATGCGTTCGCGTTTGACAAAATCATCGGCCATCGCTTCACCTCCCAGCCCGTGCAGGGTAACACAGGATGCGGCCAATGGATTGATCCGGATCAATCCGCGGGACCGTCGCGCGCAGACGGCCCGGATTGACATCGGTCAACGACGACGGCGGCGCGGCGCAGCACCCTGCCTCTCGGGACAATCAGAACAGGCGCTCCGATCATGGCGAACAAGGACGACCAAGACCCACAAGACCCCACCAACCGGCCGGAATGGCTGGTCTGGGGGCTGCTGGCGGCGTTCCTGCTCTTGACCGCCGTCGCCGGGCTTTGGCTGGAGCCCGCCCAGCTGGGGCAGGAAGTGCCCTACAGCGAGATGAAGCAGATGATCCGCGACGGCGAGATCGCCTCGGTCACGATGCAGCAGCAGGAGATCGTCGCCACGCGGCGGGGGGCCGACGAGGGCGCGCCCGAATACCTGCATGCCGTGACGCCGTCGCAGGACGACCCCGAACTGCTGCCGCTGCTGGAACAGCAGGGGATCGAGATCACGGCCGAGAAGCCCCCGCAGGGCTCCATCTTCAGCTATATGCTGCCCTGGATCATTCTGCTCGGCTTCTATCTGTGGATACAGCGGCGCATGATGGGCAACATCGTGGGCGGCATGGGGCCGACGCGCGGCGGGCTGCTGTCGGGGCGGTTCGCGAGGCCGCAGAAGCCGAAGCGGCGCATCACCTTCGACGACGTGGCCGGGCAGGATCAGGCCAAGCGCGAGGTGTCGGAACTGATCGATTTCCTGCGCGACCCCGAACGGTTCCAGCGCCTCGGCGCCGAGGTGCCCCACGGGGTGCTGCTGATGGGCCCGCCCGGCACCGGCAAGACGCTCATGGCCAAGGCGCTGGCCGGCGAGGCGGACGTGCCCTTCTTCTCGACCTCGGGTTCGGAATTCATCGAGATCTTCGTGGGCGTCGGCGCGGGGCGGGTGCGCGCGATGTTCGAGGCCGCGCGCAAGGCCGCGCCTTCGGTCATCTTCATCGACGAGCTGGACAGCATCGGGCGCACCCGCGGCACCGGGCTGGGCGGCGGCCATGACGAGCGCGAGCAGACGCTCAACCAGATCCTGGCCGAGCTCGACGGCTTCACCGAGCGCGAGGCGGTGGTGGTGCTGGCCGCCACCAACCGCCCCGACGTGCTCGACCCCGCGCTTCTGCGCCCCGGCCGCTTTGACCGGCACGTGACGCTGAACCTGCCCGACAAGGCGGCGCGGCGCGCCATCCTCGACATCCATGCCCGCAAGCTGCCGCTGGCCGACACGGCCGATCTGGACCTCATGGCGGCGGGCACGCCGGGCTTTTCCGGGGCCGACCTGAAGAACCTGCTGAACGAGGCCGCGATCGCCGCGGCGCGCCGGGGCGGCACCCTGATCACCCTCGCCGACCTGAACGAGGCGCGCGACAAGGTGATGATGGGCACGGTGCGCACGCTGGCCATCCGTCCGGAGGAACATCACCGGCTGGCGGTGCACGAGGCCGGGCACACGGCGGCGGCCTTCTTCCTGCCCGATGCCGACCCCCTCTACAAGGTCACCATCATCCCGCGCGGCCATGCGCTCGGCGGCACCCACATGCTCAGCGAAAGCGAGCGCCATACCGAGGAGGAGACCTATCTTCGCGCGCAGCTCGTGATCCTGCTGGCCGGGCGCGCGGCCGAGCGGCTGCTGATCGGAACGGTCAGCTCGGGCGCCGATGACGACATCCGCCGAGCCACCCGGATGGCGCGCGCCATGGTCGCGCGCTGGGGCATGAGCCCCGAGTTGGGCCCCATCGACCTGCGCCGCAGCGAGGACCACCCCTTCCTCGGCCAGGCCATCGCCCAGCCCCGCGACCATTCGGACGCCACCGCCGCGCTGGTGGACAAGGCCGTGATGGCCCTGCTGAAACGGGCCGAGGAAACGGCGACGGAATTGCTGACCGAGCATCGCAACGAGATCGAGAACCTGATCGCGGAGCTGGAAAAGCAGGAAACGCTGGAGTTCAGCGACATCCGCAACCTGCTCGATCCCACCGGCACCCTTCAGCCGCAGCGCAAACTGGCGCAGGATACCTCTCGCGTGCCGCATGTGGGGGGCGAGCCGGTCTGAGGCCGCACCGCACGCGCCTCACGCCGCGGCGGGCTTCTGGCAATGCGGGCAGAAATAGGCGCTGCGCCCGCTGATCGTCTGGCGGCTCAACGGGGCGCCGCAGCGGGGACAGGCCGCGCCCTCCTGCCGGTGCCGCGCCAGCCAGTCCCCGGGCAGGTCCCGGCCGCCGGACAGGCACAGGATGGCCTCCTTCAGCACCGACCGCATGGCGCGGTGCAGGCCGGTCAGCTGGTCGGCGCTCAGATCCCGGCCCTTGCTACGCGGCGACAGCCCGGCGCGGAACAGGACCTCGTCGGAATAGACATTGCCGATCCCCGCCACCTTCGACTGATCCATCAGCGCGGATTTCAGGCTGCCCCGCGCGGCCCCGATCTTCTCTGCAAAGGCGCGCGCGGAAATCTGCTGTGCATCCGGCCCGACGCGGTGGGCGCGCAGATAGGCCTGCATGTCCTCGGTGAGCTCAAACCACCCCAGTTTGCGGGTCGTGAGGACCGCCAGGCGGCGCCCGTCGACAAAACCCACGAGCAGGCAGATCCCGGCGGGGAGCGGCACGCCGGGGGGAAGGAACCGCAATTCCCCGGTCATTCCGAAATGCGTCACCAGCACCGCGCCGCGCGACGTCTCGGCGAACAGGATCTTCCCGTGGCGCGTCACACTGGCAAAGCGATCCTGTTCCAGCGCGGCGCGCAGCTCTGCCGGGGAAGCGCCATGCAGGAAATCCGGGTCCTGCAGACGCACATGCGCAATCGCCACCCCAAGGCCTCGCGCGGCTAAATCACGGCGGAAAACATCGACCTCTGGCAGTTCCGGCATCTCTGTCTCCGTGGGTGGAAATCTGTCCCGGCAGCCTCGCACGTAGGGCCGGGGCGCGTCTTGACACGCATCAAAGCGCGGGCGCGCAGGATGCGCGATCCTGCAGACAATAGGGTGCCGGGCTATATCGCTTTTTCATTGAGGTGCGCCATGTCTGACACAGAGATTTCAGAACGGATCGTTTCGGTCGGGAACAAGCGGCTCGAGGGCATCCTGCGCCTGCCGCCGGACCCGATCGGCCTGGTCATCTTCGCCCACGGCGCGGGCAGCAGCCATCTGAGCCCCCGCAACAACAAGGTGGCCGAGGCCCTGGGACGGCACCGCATCGCGACGCTTCTGTTCGACCTGCTGACCCTGGAAGAGGCGGCTGACCGCTCCAATGTCTTCGACATTCCCTTGCTCGGCGTCCGCATGATCGAGGCGCTGGACTGGGCGCAGGACCAGCCCGATCTGGCGAAGCTGCCGATCGGCCTGTTCGGCGCCAGCACCGGCGCCGCCGCGGCCCTCGTCGCCGCGGCGCGGGTGCCCGAGCGGGTCAACTCGGTCGTGTCGCGCGGGGGGCGGGCCGACATGGCGGGCGATTCCCTGCCGCAGGTGCGCGCGCCCGCGCTGCTGGTGGTGGGCAGCCTCGACTACACGGTGCTGGAGCTCAACGAGGACGCCGCGGCGAAAATGACCTGCGAGAACCGGCTGGAGGTCATTCACGGCGCCACCCACCTGTTCGAGGAACCGGGCAGGCTGGAAAAGGTGACCGAGCTTGCCGCCGACTGGTTCGCCACCCATTTCGAGGCCGCCGCGCGGGGCTGAGGCCGTCAGCCGCCGAGGTCGAGCGAAACAGAGCCCCCGGGCCGACGCAGGATCCGGCCCTCCCCCAGCAGGCTGTCGCGGCCAAGCATGTGGGCCAGCCAGTCCACCTCGTCCGCGCCGGCCCGCGCCAGACGGAAGGCGCAGCGGCGATAGGGCAGCATCTCCAGCCCGGCCAGCTTGCCGGTGCCAGGGTCTAGATCGGTGACATAGGCCAGCCCCAGATCGGGGCGATAACTGTCCTGCCCGCCGATCCCCTCGTAATCGTTGATCAGGTCGCCGGCGCCATAGACGATCAGCTTGCCGCGATAGACCTCGATCCCCTTGGGGTGGTGCGAGGAATGGCCAAAGACCATGTCCACCCCGGCCCGGTCGATCAGCGCGCGCGCCAACGCCCGTTGCTGGAACGGCACGTCGAACCCCCAGTTCGGCCCCCAATGCACCGAGAAAACCAGCAGATCGCCCTCCCGGCGGAGGGGCGCGATGCGCTCGCGCACGGCCGCCACCGTCGCCTCGGGATCGTCGGGCAGCATCGCGACGCCCGCCCGGTCCGGGCCGGCCTGCCACGCCTCCGGCACGCCGCTGGTCCCGCTGCCCATGGCGACGACCAGCAGCCGCCCCTTGCCCGGCGCCTCCAGCGCCAGCGGGGCCTCGGCCTCCTGCGCTGTTCGCCCGGCGCCCGCCTGCCCGATCCCCGCGCCCTCCAGCACCTCCAGCGTCTCGATCAGCCCGGCATCCCCCCAGTCCAGAACGTGGTTGTTGGCCAGCGTGCAGGCATCCAGCCGCGCGGCGGTCAGCGCGCCCAGATTCTCGGGCGACATGCGGTAATTTATTCCCTTCGGCCAATGGGTTCCGGCCCGGGTGATCGCGGTTTCCAGATTGACGATCCGCAGGTCGCAGTTCCGCTCGGAGAGGTCCGCCAGCAAGTCGCCCCAGATGTAGGAGAACGGCACGCCGCGCGGGATCGGGCCGCACACCCGCTCGGCCAGGCTCACGTAATCCTCGGCGGAAGAAACCCAGCCTTCGAACAGGCGCGGATCGCTTGGATGGGGTAGGATCTGATCGATCCCGCGCCCCGTCATCACGTCGCCTGCCAGGAAAAGCCGCAGGCCCGCGGGCCCGCCCTGGCCGTCCTTTTCCATGACGCCCTCCTGCGATCATCGCACCGGCTTTGCCCAGTCGGCCAGAAAAATTGATTTCGATCAATGCTCTTTGAGACAACTTCGTTAGAGCGGTATGCTAGTGTAAATTACCGATCTGGGATCACGGAAAGGACCAACGACATGCGAGCGGCCATCTCCGCGTTCATCGTCCTGCTCGCCGCGCATGGCGCGCAGGCCGAGACATTGACCGTCACCGCGCAACCGATCACCGAGTGGAAATCGGTCTATGGCGAGGTTGAAACCCGAGACCGCGTGCCGGCGCGCGCCCGGATCGGCGGCACCATCGTCACGCTGACGGTGACCGAGGGCGACCGGGTCGAGGCCGGCGCGCAGGTCGCCGTGGTGGAGGATGACAAGCTGGCCTTCCAGCTCGATTCGATCGACGCGCAGATGGAGGCGCTGAAGGCGCAGCTGGAAACGGCGCAGGCCGATCTGACGCGCGGCGAGCAGCTGATCGAACGCGGCTTCATCACCAGCCAGCGGCTGGAACAGCTCCAGACCCAGGTCGACGTGATCGAGGGCAATATCCGCAGCCTGGAATCGCAACGGCTGATCGTGGAGCAGCAGGTGGCCGAAGGCGAGGTGCTGGCGCCCGAGGCGGGCGTCGTGCTGTCGGTGCCGGTTTCGCGCGGCTCGGTGGTGACCCCGGGCGAGGCGATCGCGGTGATCGGCGGCGGCGGCGTTTTCCTGCGCCTCGCGGTGCCCGAACGCCATGCGGGCGACCTGGCCGAGGGCGACACCATCCAGATCGCGGCCACGGCCGACAGCGCCGAGATGCGCAGCGGCCGGCTGGTCAAGCTCTACCCGCAGATCACGGGCGGCCGCGTCGAGGCCGATGTCGAGGTCGAGGGGCTGGACGCCCGTTTCGTGGGCCGCCGGGTGCCGGTGCGCCTGCCGGTGGGCGAGCGCCGGGCCATCCTGGTGCCCGAGGCGGCGCTCACACGCGCGGGCGGGCTCGACATCGTGGAGATCGAGACCGACGCCGGCGAGGTGCTGGGCCGCGCCGTGGTGCCCGGCACGAGAATAATGGTCGAGGGCGCGCCCTGGCGCGAGATCCTGAGCGGGCTGGAAGAAGGCGACCGGGTGGTGCTGGACCATGAGTGACGAATCGCAATCGCCGAAAGGGGCGCTGGGCATCGCCGGGCGGCTGACCCAGGCCTTCATCGCCTCGCCGCTGACCCCGCTTTTCCTGATGGCCTCGCTGGCGGTGGGGCTGATCGCGCTGGTCAGCCTGCCGCGCGAGGAAGAGCCGCAGATCTCGGTCCCGCTGGTGGATATCCATGTCCAGGCGGACGGGCTGGCGGCCGAGGACGCGCTGAAGCTGATCACCGAGCCGCTGGAGACCATCGTCAAGGGCATCGACCAGGTCGAGCATGTCTATTCCGACACCCGCGACGACCGGGTGATGGTCACCGCCCGCTTCGAGGTGGGGGTCTCGGCCGACACCGCCATCCTGCGGGTGCGCGACAAGCTCCTGGCCAATCTCGACCGCATCCCGGTGGGCATCCCCCAGCCGCTGGTGGTGGGCCGTGGCATCGATGACGTGGCGATCGTGTCGCTGACATTCTCGCCCGCGCCGGGGCAGGACGCGGTCACCGCCGCCGACCTGACCCGCATCGCCCGCGAGGTCGAGGCGCAGCTCACGCGCATCCCCGATGTGGGGCTGACCTATATCGTCGGCGGCACCGAGGACGCGCTGCGCATCGCGCCCGACCCCGAGCGGCTGGCGCTTTACGGCGTCACGCTGCAGCAGCTGGCGGGCAAGGTTCAGGGCGCCAACAGCGCCGCGCCGGCGGGCAACCTGCGAAACGGCGGCGAGCAGATCGGGCTGGTCATCGGCAAGACGCTCTCGACGCCTGAGGAGATCGGCAATCTGGAACTGACCGCCCGCGACGGGCGCACCGTCTACGTGCGCGACGTGGCGGATGTGGAATTCGTCACCGACCTCGATGAAGAGCATGTCGCCACCCTCACCCATGGCGAGGACGGCAGCATCATCCGCCGCCCCGCGGTGACGCTGGCGCTGGCCAAGCGCGCCGGCGCCAATGCCGTGACCGTGGCCGAGGAGATCCTGCACCGGGTCGAGGCGATGGAGGGCGGGCTCATCCCGCACAGCGTCGCGTTCGAGGTCACGCGCGATTACGGCGAAACGGCCAATGAAAAGGCCAACGAGCTCCTGTTCCACCTTGGCCTGGCCACGGTGTCCATCGTGGCGCTGGTGCTGCTGACCATCGGCTGGCGCGAGGCGGTGGTGGTGGCCCTCGTCATCCCCGTCACCATCCTGCTGACGCTCTTTGCCGCCCATATCATGGGCTACACGCTGAACCGGGTGTCGCTGTTCGCGCTGATCTTCTCGATCGGGATCCTGGTCGATGACGCCATCGTGGTGATCGAGAATATCGCGCGGCACTGGGGCATGGATGCGCGCAAGCCGCGGCTGACCGCGGCGATCGAGGCGGTGGCCGAGGTGGGCAACCCCACCATCGTGGCCACGCTGACCGTGGTGGTGGCTCTGCTGCCCATGCTGTTCGTGTCGGGCCTGATGGGCCCCTACATGAGCCCGATCCCGGCCAACGCCTCGGCCGCGATGATCTTCTCCTTCTTCGTCGCCGTGATCATCACGCCCTGGCTGATGGTCAAGGTGGCCGGCAAGAAGGACATGTCGGCCCATGGCGACGAGGACACCTATGGCGGGCACAAGCATTTCAGCCCCATGGGCCGGGTCTACGCCGCCATGGCGCGCCCGATCCTGCGCAGCAAGGCGGTATCCGGCCTGTTCCTGCTGGTGGTGGTGGTGCTGTCCTTCGGCTCGCTGGGGGCGCTCTACACCCGCGACGTGACGGTCAAGCTCCTGCCCTTCGACAACAAGTCCGAACTGGCGGTGGTCATCGACCTGCCCGAGGGCGCCTCGGTCGAGGCGACCGACGCCGTGGCGCAGGAGGCCGCGCGCCTGGCGATGGAACTGCCCGAGGTGATCTCGGCCCAGACCCATGCCGGCTCGGCGGCGCCGTTCAACTTCAACGGGCTGGTGCGCCACTACTACCTGCGCCAGAGCCCCGAGATGGGCGACGTGCAGCTCAACCTCACCCCCAAGACCGAGCGCGACCGCACCAGCCACGACATCGCGCTGGAACTGCGCGAGCGGCTGCATGAGCTCGACATCCCCAAGGGCACGGTGCTGAAGGTGGTCGAGCCGCCCCCGGGCCCGCCGGTGATCTCCACCCTGCTGGCTGAGATCTACGGCCCCGATGCCGAGACCCGGCAGCAGGTGGCGGCCAAGGTGCGCGCGGCGTTTGCGGATGTGGACTACGTCGTCGATGTCGATGACAGCCACGGCACCCAGCCGCGCCGCCTGCGCGCGGAGCTTTCGGCCAGCGACATGGATTTCTTCCGGGTTCAGGAAAGCGACGCGCTGCAGACCCTGCGCCTGCTCAACGCCACGACCACCGTGGGCTATTCGCATCGCGGCGAGGGCCGCCGCCCGATCCCGATCGTCGTCGCCCGCGAACGCGGCGGCCGGGTGATGGACGAGCGCGCCCTTTCCCCCCCGGTGCCGGCCAATGCCATCCCGGGCGGGAAGGGCATCGTCGAGCTGGGCGACGTCGTGCAGGTCAGCGAGGAACGCGCCTCGGCCCCGATCTTCCGCCACAACGGCTATGACGTGATCATGGTCACGGGCGAGCTGGCCGGCGAATTCGAGGCCCCGCTCTACGGCATGCTAGCCGTGGCCGACCGCCTGGACGCGATGGGCTGGGAAGAGGGCCAGAAACCGCAGGTCAAGCTGCACGGCCAGCCCGCCACCACCGAAGAGCCGGTGCTGCTGTGGGACGGAGAATGGGAGGTCACATGGGTCACCTTCCGCGACATGGGCGCGGCCTTTGCCGTGGCGCTGCTGGGCATCTACATCCTGGTGGTGGCGCAGTTCGGCAGCTTCCGCCTGCCGCTGGTGATCCTGACCCCGGTGCCGCTGACCTTCCTCGGGATCATGGCCGGGCACTGGCTGTTCAACGCGCCCTTCTCGGCCACCTCGATGATCGGCTTCATCGCGCTGGCGGGGATCATCGTGCGCAACTCGATCCTGCTGGTGGACTTCATCCGCCACGCCGACCCCGAGCAGCGCGTGACCGTGGACATCCTGATCGAGGCCGGGGCGACCCGGTTCAAGCCGATCCTGCTGACCGCCATCGCGGCGATGATCGGCGCGGTGGTGATCCTGGCCGACCCGATCTTCCAGGGGCTGGCGATCTCGCTGCTGTTCGGGCTGCTGTCCTCGACGGCGCTGACGGTGCTGGTGATCCCCGCGATCTACCGCCTGTTCAAGACCTGAGCCGGGGCGCCGAAGCCCCCCGCCCCACCGATGAGCGCGGCCCGCAACCGGGCCGCGCTCAACATTTAAGAACCACCGCGGCGCCATCCGCCAAGCCCGCCGGGACGGCGGCAGCGCGGAAATCTCAGGGCACGTGCAGGATACAGGTGCAGCGCGCTTCCTGGGCGATCTCGGCCAGGCTGCCGGTGTCGCTTCCGATTTCTGCAAGAAGCAGGCTGTAGGGGTCGAGCGCGGCGATCCGCCGGTGCAGGTCCGCCTCGTCGCCGAAGCGTTCGATGACGGCGGGGCCCAGGCCGGCGGGCGGCTCGGCGTCCTCGGGCAGCAGCAGGCGCAGGGGACGCGATGTGCGGGCCGCCTGCTGGGCGGCGAACCCGGCCAGCCCCGTGCCTCCGTCGCTTCCCAGCACCAGAACGACCTCGCGCAGCGGCCTGCGCCGGGGCGCGCCGCTGGCCACCAACAGCGTGCCGGTCTCCAGCATGCCGCCGAGGATCGCGCCGATCCGCCCCCGCTGGCGCCGGAAGGACCAGCGCAGAGCGGCCGCCTCGGCCGCGCGTGCCAGCGCCTCCTCGAACCGGCGCGCATCGCCGCGGAAGGCGGCCTCCATCCCGGCAGCGTCGATCCCGGTCAGCGCGCGGCCCTGCGGGCCGATCAGCCGCGCCGCCGGCAGGCCGGTCAGCGCCAGCACCGCCTCCTGTTCGATCAGCAGGCCCTGCAGGTCGCCGTCCATCCCGGCCGCGATCTCGGTCGCCAGCTCCAGGGCATCGCGCGCCTCGGCGAAGCTGGTGGCACTCAGGATGACCCTTGCGGCTCTCATGACTTGCCCTGCCCCGACGCGTTGTTGTTCTTCAGCCCGAAGGCCCGGCGTCGCTCGGCGAAATCCTGCAGGCGGGCCTCGACCCGCGCGTTGACGCTGCCCTGGGGGAACCGACCATCATCCCCTCGCACGCCCGCGTCGCGGCCCGTCAGCAGGGCGATCCCCTGGTCGATCGTGGAAATGGGGATGACACGGAACTTCCCGGCCTCGACCGCCTCCACCACGCGGTGGCGGAGCACAAGGTGCTTGACGTTGGATTCGGGGATCAGGACCCCCTGTTTGCCGGTCAGGCCCCGCTCCGCACAGACGTCGAAGAAGCCCTCGATCTTTTCGTTCACGCCGCCGATGGCCTGGATGTCGCCGAACTGGTTGACCGAGCCGGTCACCGCGAAGGACTGGTCGATCGGCAGCTCCGACAGGGCCGAGAGCAGCGTGAACAGCTCCGCCGCCGAGGCGCTGTCGCCCTCGAC
>ENA-ORCU01000824-ORCU01000824.1-marine-metagenome-genome-assembly--contig:-NODE-824-length-10606-cov-2.375439_pt1 | contig 10606 bp, 9 predicted proteins | sample MGYA00248631_ERZ508512 | MGnify/ENA primary metagenome ERZ508512 (study PRJEB26183, sample SAMN06268844) | marine metagenome | isolation source: Tt an P1 anaerobic enrichment on pine from sediment taken... | reverse complement strand
CCCTGTCTGGGCGGCGTCATCAGAGACACGGCCATTCAAATACCCGAGCGGCACTTGGGCCTTGTCACCCGGGAAGAGCATGAGCTGTCGGATCAGGCGGTTGAACGGCTGGCAGACCGGATTGAAAGCAGCATGGATATTGATGCACTGATCCAGTCCCTGCCGGAGATTTCACAGCCCTTGCCGGCTTCAGCCCAGGCGACGCCGCGCCGAAACCCGTCCGTTCGCATCGGCGTGGCGCGGGACCGGGCATTCTGCTTTTACTACGAGGACAATCTCGATCTGCTGGCCGCCGCCGGTGCCGAGTTGGTCGAATTTTCACCGATCACCGACCCGTCGCTGCCGGAAAATCTGGACGGGTTGTATTTCGGGGGCGGGTATCCGGAACTGTTTGCCAGACAACTGGCTGCCAACCAAAGTCTGCGTCAAGAAATCAGAATGCGTAGCGATGAGGGGTTGCCGATCTACGGAGAATGCGGCGGATTTATGTACCTTTGCCGGGAAATCACCGACACCGAAGGGGCCACCTACCCGATGACCGGATGTTTCCCCATGGCCACCCGGATGAACCGGCGCCTGCGATCTCTGGGTTATCGGGAAATCACCCTCAAAACAGACACCCTCATCGGCAGGCAAGGATCTACCGTCCGAGGCCATGAATTTCACTATTCGGAAATCGATGGGGCACCGGTCGGCATCGACACTGTTTACCGGGTGGCCCGCCGAATCGGTGCATCGTACGAGTTGGAAGGATACCGGACGAGCCGTACCCTCGGCAGCTATATTCACCTTCACTTCGGCAGCCGGCCGGAGGCTGCTGATGCCTTTGTGGCGGCGTGCCAGGACTTCAGACGTGAAAGGACGAGGAAACAATGAAACCGGAAGCGATCGAATCGCTGAGTTTTCAGATCATTGACCGGGAGGCCGGTCCCCATGGTTTTTCCGAACGGCAATGGACTGTGATTCGGCGAATGATCCACACATCCGCCGATTTCGACTACATGGATACGGTCCGGTTCCACCCCAACGCCATTGACGCGGGCATACAGGCCATTCGCCAGGGGAACAACGTTGTCACCGATACAAACATGGCCAAAGCCGGCATCCGCGGAAAGGAACTGGCCAACTACGGCGGGCAGGTACACTGCCTGATAACCGATCCCGATGTTGCCCGGGCCGCGAAGCAGGCCGGGTCAACCCGGGCCGAAGCCGCGGTGGATGCTGCGGTCAATCTGATGGATGGCGGGATATATGTGGTCGGCAATGCACCCACTGCCCTGCTCCGCCTGATTGAGCTGATCAATTCCCGGACAGCCCGGCCCGCGCTGGTGGTCGGTTTACCTGTCGGATTTGTAAACGCTGCGGAGTCCAAGGCGGAGCTGATTCAAATGGATATCCCCTACATTTCGAATGTGGGACGAAAAGGCGGTTCAAATCTGGCCGCCAGCGTTGTAAATGCCCTGATTATACAGGCAAGTGCCTAAGTGGATAACAGTTTTTTTCAGTCCGCCAGCGCGGACGGTGAGGACAGCATGACGGAGACAACAGGAACATTATATGGTATCGGCGTGGGCCCGGGCGATCCGGACATGATTACGCTCAAAGCGGTCAAAATTTTGAATCAGGTGGACGTGGTATACGCGGCGGCCTCCACCAAAAACGATTACAGTCTGGCGGTCAGCATCGCCCGGCCCCATATACCGGAAACAGCCGAGTTGACCATGCTCCGGTTCCCCATGACAACCGACAGGGAAGAAACCCGAAAAGCCTGGAAAAACAACGCCCGCATGATAATCGATACTCTGGAGCAGGGAAAGAACGCTGCTTTCCTCACCCTTGGGGATTCCATGACCTATTCCACCTACGGCTATCTTCTGCAAAACATCCAGGAACTGGCTCCGTCTTTGAATGTGGTCAGTGTACCGGGAATCACATCCTACCAGGCCTCGGCTGCCTGTTTGAACACCCCGCTGGTGGAAGGTGAAGAATCTTTGGTTATTCTTTCCGGCGCCCAGGGTGGGGATCGGCTGCGGCAATTCTCAGGGATTCCTGAAAACGTCGTCTTTCTCAAAGCGTACAAAAACGTAGGCGACATCACCGATGCCCTGGAAGAGGCGGACATGCTCGACCGCAGCGTATGCGTGACCCACTGCTGCCAGAAAGACCAGGAGATTATTCACGATATTCGCCAGTTGGGCAATCGTCCTCCGGATTACTGGACACTGATCATGGCCAAACGCAAAAAAGTGAACCATGGCTCGCGGTAATCGCAGGCCCGGCTACCGGAATCTTGCAATCTCAATGGTGCTGTCAACAGCCCTGGTAGCTTTGGGGCTGGCAACGGTTGACACATTGAATGTGCAAGGGGTCGCGAACCGCCTGCTCTTGCCGCTGAGCCGGCTGATATTTTTTATCGCCATGGGCCTGGTGGTCGGTCAGGTTGTAGAGGCATCCGGCTGGACCCGCTATCTGGCCGCTGTTGCAGCCCCGATGTTTCGATTCGGCAACCTTGGCCGGCGGTGCAGTGCGGCATTCACAACGGCTTTTTTCTCGGGTGTGGCGGCAAATGCCATGCTTCTGGAATTCTACAAAGAAAAAAAGATCAGTCGGCAGCAGCTGTTCCTGGCAAATTTCGTCAATCAACTGCCCTCGTACTTTCTTCATCTGCCGACCACCTTTTTTATTGTGGTACCGCTGACGCGGATTGCGGGAATAACCTATTTTGCCCTGACATTTGCGGCCACGTTGCTCCGAACAGTCCTGTTTCTGGTGTACGGTCATTTCCATCCCGCCATGATAAACGGCGTGGAGGAAACCGGTGAGGAAATTGCTCCTCGCTCCACCGGCCGCAAAACCCGCAGCATGTGGGATGCCATTAAAAAACGATTTCCGGCCCGCATCGTTGGAGTGGCCACCTGGGTACTGCCCATTTACACGGCTGTCTTCCTGCTGAATGTGCTGGGACTGTTCGAAGCGGCCCGCCAGTGGCTGGCAGGATTCGTTGTCACTACGTTCATGCCGGTTGAGGCGCTCTCGGTGGTCATCCTCAGCTTTGCAGCGGAGTTCTCATCCGGCTTTGCCGCAGCCGGCGCCCTGCTGGATGCCGGGGTAATCACCGTCAAACAGACGGTGATGGCCCTTCTGATCGGAAACATCATCGCCTTTCCGATCCGGGCACTCAGGCATCAGCTGCCGCGATACATGGGTATTTATTCGCCGAAAATGGGAGCCCAACTCCTGTTTATGGGCCAGGGATTCCGAATTGTCAGCCTGATAGCCGTGGGCATTATTTTTTACATTGTTGCGTAACCCGCTGTCTCCGGATCCGGAAACGGATTTACATTCGAATCCTCGGGGTCTTCGAGGTAAAAATATTAAGAAGTCAAATATTATGGCACCACCCAAAAAACGACACCTACGGGCCGGATTCACCACCGGAGCAGCTGCCGCAGCGGCGGCCAGGGGGGCGCTGATGCTGTTGACCACGAATCGACGGCCGGATCGGGTGCGTGTTTTCCTGCTGACCGGGGATCCCATTACGATTGCGATTCATGACGGCAAGCAGGAATCTCCCACGGAAGCGTGGTGCACGGTGATAAAAGACGCCGGAGATGACCCTGATATTACCCACCGGGCCACAATCGGTGCCCGGGTGACCCTGCTTGCAGATGGTTCACAGTCTGCTGACGAAAACCAGGTGCTGATTAGTGGCGGGATCGGGGTCGGACGGGTAACCAAACCCGGACTCGAGGTTCCCCCCGGCGAGCCGGCCATCAATCCCGGCCCCCGGAAAATGATCCGGCAGTCGGTTGTGGATGTTCTGGAAACCTCCGCTATTGCCGGTCGGGTTTGCGTCGAGGTGTTTGTCCCGAACGGCCGCGAACTGGCGGAAAAGACGCTGAATGCCCGGCTGGGAATCATCGGCGGGATATCGATTCTGGGCACGACCGGAATCGTCCGCCCCATGTCACACGACGCCTATGTGGCAACGATCGAATCCGCCCTGTCCGTGGCCCATGCCTGCGGCCTGGACCAGGTGGTGATGACAACCGGCCGACGAAGCGAGCGGCATGCACAGAACCTGTTGTCCCATCTGCCGGAGGAGGCATTTGTACAGATTGGCGACTTTTTCAAACTGTCCCTTGAGCGCGCAGCCGGGTGTGGTTTTCGGCAGGTTATCTTGACGGTTTTTTTCGGAAAGGCGTTGAAAATGGCACACGGCGTCCCCCACACCCATGCCGCCAAGTCCAGCCTGACCCTGAACCGGCTGGCAGACTGGGCGCTGTCTGAAACCGGATGCGAATCATTTTCCAGCGCGCTCCGGGAGGCCAACACCGCTCGTCACGCCCTGGGTATCATCAAGGATGAATACCCGGAACTGATCTCCTGTGTCGGCGAAAAAATGGTGTCATCCGCATTCGCCTTTGCCGGCGATGGGATGATTGTGCGGGGCGTTATATTTGATTTTGACGGAACCGTTATGTTTGATTCACGATCCGGCCGGGAGAAAGTCCAATGAAAAAACGCGTATCGGTCATCGGCCTGGGGATGTCACCGCGGGACCTTACGGAGGAACACCTGGAGCGGATCCGAAACGCCGAAATCCTGATCGGCGGACGCCGGCATCTGGACTATTTCCCGGACGTTACAGCCGAAAAACTGGCGATCACACGGGATATCAAAGGCCTTTCCGAATACATCCGCACCTGGGCCGGCCGCCGGACTATAGTTGTCCTGGCATCGGGCGATCCGATGTTTCACGGCATCGGGCCAACGGTTGTACGGGCGGCAGGAAGTGACCGGGTCGATATTTTTCCCAACGTTACCTCCGTTGCAGCGGCATTTGCCCGGATTCGGGAAACTTGGAACGACGCGGTGATCATCAGCCTCCACGGGCAAAACAGGTTTCCGGCCCTTCTTGACGCTCTGGAGCGCAGCCGCAAAGTGGCTGTTCTGACCGATCCCGGTCACAGCCCGGCCTGGCTGGCCGCAGAGCTGGCAAACGAGGGTATGACCGATGTAAATCTCTGCGTGCTGGAACGGCTCGGGCAGCCGGATGAAAAGGTTCGGTGGTTCACTCCGACGGAAGCAGCCGACGAACAATTTGCGGATCCCAACCTTGTGATTTTGAATGCCGGCACCAGCCGGGGAGCTGACCCGAGCCTTCATTTGGGCATGCCGGATGATTCGTTTGCCCATGAAAACGGTTTGATAACCAAATCCGAAGTCCGGGCCATCACCCTGGCCAGACTTCGCCTCGCCAGCCATCATGTGCTGTGGGACCTGGGTGCCGGCAGCGGTTCTGTCGGCATCGAGGCGGCCGTATTTATCCGGACTGGACGAATTATCGCTGTCGAGCGGCGAGCGGAGCGGATCGATCTGATTCGTGAAAACCGCTCCCGCTTCAAGGTGCGAAATCTTGAAATCGTGCAGGCGGATCTCCCTGCCGCCATCGAAGAATTACCGGCCCCGGACCGGATATTTATCGGCGGCGGCGGACGGAAACTTCCTGACATCCTGGATGAGGCGACCAGCCGCCTCAAGCCGGGCGGCATACTGGTGGTCAACACTGTTCTTCTGCCCAGCTTCCAGGCGGCCTGCAGCGAACTGAACCGCCATGGATTTACGGTCGATGTTCTGCAGGTCCAGATCAACCGGGGGCGGGCCATGCCATGGGGAGACCGGCTGGACGCACAGAATCCGGTATGGATCGTTACCGGTGAGAAGCCGCATATATAGAATGTGGTGAAAAATATGTTGCCATAAAAACGCAAATTTCAGAATTGAGAACATAAAAGATGAGCAGGATGTGCGGCTCGTTCAGTGCCGATAAGATGACCTCGCGGAAACCCAAACACCCAATTCCGACTCGAAAGGACGTTTGATGCCGGATGAAACATACCCGATAATTTTTGCCGGAGCAGGCCCCGGTGATCCCGATCTCATTACCGTCAAGGCAAAAGATGCCCTGAGCACCGCGGACCGTATCATTTATGCCGGATCCCTGGTGCCGGAAGCTGTCCTGAAATGGGCCTCTGCCGATTCCGAACGCCTGAACAGCGCGTCGATGAACCTGGATGAAATCGTCGAGTCCATGGTATCCGGATACCGGGCCGGCCTGCGGGTCGTCCGGCTGCACACCGGCGATCCCAGCCTGTACGGTGCGATCTATGAACAGATGGCCGAGCTGTCCGGTCGATCCATCCCCTATACGGTCATTCCCGGTGTGACCGCCGCGTTTGCGGCCGCGGCCGCCATGGGAATCGAATACACGCTCCCGGAAATTTCACAAACACTGATTTTGACCCGGATGGCCGGTCGCACCCCGGTACCGGATACCGAATCGCTTGAATCTCTGGCGGCCCATAGGGCCTCCATGGCCATTTACCTGAGCGTTTCCCTGATCGACAAAGTCGCCGACACCCTGGCCGGTGCATATGGCGAAAATGCGGCATGCGCCATTGCCTACCGGGTCAGTCATCCCGAGGAAACCATTCTCCACACCCGGGTCAAAGATCTGCCACGGACGGTCCGCGACCACGGGATCACCCGGCATGCCCTGATCATCGTAGGGCGCGTGCTGGAAATTGCCCCGGATCGGTTGACGCATGTATCCAAGCTCTATGACAGATCTTTTTCTCACGGATTCCGAGCCGGAAAGGCCGACTGAAAATGGTATCGGAACCTTTTGAAAACGCAGATAAAACCGGTCGATCAACCGCCATCTGGGCACTGACGCCCAATGCGGCCCGCCTGGCCGGTGAAATCGGCCGCCAATTGCCGGAGGCAAAACGGTTTCTATCCGGAAAACTGCCACCGGACCTGTGCCGGGGCGCCAGGTGCTTTGACAGGTTGCAGCCAACCGTACAGGCGGAATTTGAAAACTTCCGGCAGCACATTTTTATCATGGCCACAGGCATCGTGGTTCGTATGATCGCGCCATGCATCCGGAACAAAACAGTCGATCCGGCGGTAGTGGTGGCCGATGAAGCGGGCCGGTACGTAATCAGCCTGCTCTCGGGCCACATCGGCGGCGCCAACGAACTGGCACGGCAAATTGCCGATCTTACAGGTACCGAGCCGGTCATCACAACGGCAACCGACGTGAACCAGGTCCTGGCCATTGATGAGGTTGCCCGGAACAAAAACCTTCGTATCGAAAATCCCGGCGCCATCAAAATCGTTAATATGTCCCTGGTTACCGGCAAAACCATCTGGCTTCATGACCCTCATGGACACCTGCATGACGCTGTTCAGCAGACACCGTCACTTCGTCCGGCGGAATCGCCGATCCAGGCCGGTGTGTCGGCCTCACCGCTCCCGGAGCCAGGGGTGTTTATCGATGACACCCGGACTGACCTGCCGGAAGGCATTCTGGTGTTGCGACCGCCATCCCTCGCGGCCGGCATCGGCTGCAACCGCAACACATCCATGAATGAAATTCAGGACCTGCTCTGCAGGACCTTTGATCAGGCCGGACTGTCGCTGTTGAGCCTCAGATGTCTGGCCTCCATTGACGTCAAACACGATGAAAAGGGCCTTCTCGCTCTGGCCGATACCCTCGACCTGCCGCTTCGGTTCTTCAACCGGGAAGAACTCAACCGGGTCGAGACCATCCAAAACCCTTCTGACATTGTCGAACGACACGTAGGAGTTAAAAGCGTATGCGAAGCCGCAGCAATACTGGCAGCGGACAACGGGGAACTGATTGTCACCAAGCAAACGACACCGAACGTCACCCTGGCGGTGGCACGCCAACCCTCTATGTGGTAGGTATAGGTCCCGGCCATCCGGACCATCTGTCCAAACGGGCTCACGATGTACTCCAATCAGCCGACGTCATTGCAGGCTACACCACATATATCGACCTGATTCGCCCCCTTATCCGGGACAAGCAGATTGTCAGCACGGGAATGACCAAAGAAGTGGACCGGGTCCAGGCGGCAATCGATATTGCCCGCGAAGGAAAATCATGCGCCCTGGTATCGTCCGGAGATCCGGGAATCTACGCCATGGCCGGGCTGGTTTTTGAAATGTGCCAGGCCCGCGGAATTCCCATTTCAGCTCCCGATGCTGCAAAAACAACCCCAAATGGGGAGAGCCGCCTTTGTGTCGAAGTGGTACCCGGCATCCCGGCCCTGTGCGCCGGTGCGTCGCTGCTGGGAGCGCCGCTGACCCACGATTTTGCAGCTATCAGTCTCAGCGATCTGCTCACCCCTTGGGATATCATCGAAAAACGGCTTGAAGCTGCCGCAAGGGCCGACTTTGTCATCGTGCTCTACAACCCCAAAAGCAAGCGGCGGGCCACGCTTCTTGAAAAAGCCCAGGAGATCATTATGAAGCACCGGGACGGAAAAACACCGGTCGGCATTGTAGTCAGCGCCATGCGGGAGAAACAGGACGTTTCGATCGTGGCCCTGGAAGATCTGCACACCGCCGACGTCAATATGCAGACCGCCGTTTTTATCGGCAGCACGGCATCGACCCGCTATCTCGACTATATGATTACCCCCAGGGGGTATTCGGGGAAGTATGCCATCGGCGAGTAAACGATTGGGATCACAGTTACCAACAAGATACGATTATATCTGCCTATAAGGTATTAGCCGCAGGCCAGAACATACGGGAGCAACCATGAAAGGCTATGTACAGGTATATACCGGTGACGGCAAAGGCAAAACCACGGCATCGCTGGGCCTGGCCCTCCGTGCCGCTGGAGCCGGTTTGAAGGTGTTCATCGGTCAGTTTCTTAAAATGGGTGACTACAGCGAAATTCGTGCTCTCGAGCGATTTTCCGATCAGATCACTGTAGAGCAGTACGGGAGCGGCCGATTCGTGAAAGGCCGCCCCACCGCGGAAGAAATCGAAGACGGCCGCCGGGGACTTGACCGGGTGGCCTCAGCACTGCGATCCGGTAACTTCGACCTCGTTATTGTGGAAGAAGGCAACGTGGCCGTTCGCTGCGGGCTGTTTCCGATCGAAGACCTGCTGGATCTCCTTCGGTCAAGACCCGAGCATGTGGAGTTGGTCATCACCGGCCGGGGAGCAGCTCCCGAACTGGTGCAACAGGCGGATCTGGTTACGGAAATGAAGGCGATCAAACATTATTATCAAAAGGGTGTGAGGGCCAGAGTTGGAATCGAAAAATAACAGACACCGACCGGCACCGTGCCTTGCCGTATTCGGAACGGGATCAGACGTTGGAAAAAGCGTTGTGACAACGGCCCTGTGCCGCTGGTTTGCCAACAAAGGGATTCGGGTGGCACCGTACAAGGCCCAGAACATGTCCAACAACTCCGGGGTAACTCCGGAGGGTCTGGAAATGGGTCGCGCTCAAATTGTTCAGGCCGAGGCCGCCGGCATTCCTCCCCACGTGGACATGAACCCGATCCTTCTCAAACCGACCAGCGACGTGGGGGCTCAGGTTGTGCTCCTCGGCGAAGCAATCACCGACAGGACGGCCGCCGAATACCATCGGGATAAAGAGCGGCTGTTCTCAGCGGCATCGGCTGCACTCGATCGCCTCCGTATGGAATATGACCTCATCATTATGGAGGGGGCCGGTTCGTGTGCCGAGGTCAACCTGATGTCGCACGATATTGTCAATTTCAAGATGGCCGAATATGCCGATGCGCCAATCCTGCTGGTCGCCGACATTCATCGCGGCGGTGTATTTGCCCAGCTTATCGGTACGCTGGCCTGTCTGCCTGCCGATCGGCAGAAGCGCATTGCCGGTTTTGTCATCAACCGGTTCCGCGGCGATCTGGCGCTTTTTGAAGACGGCATCCGGTGGATTGAAAAAAAGTCCGCCAAACCGGTGTATGGCGTGCTGCCCTGGTTCAGCCATTTCCGAATCGAGGCAGAGGACTCGGTTGTCATTGAAGAACCGGAACGGGACCAACCGTTTAATCCCTCGAGCCATGCAATTGCCGTTATCCGGATCCCGCATATTTCAAATTTTACCGATTTTGATCCGCTGAAAAATGTGGCAGGTCTTGATCTTCATTTTGTCGAATCCCCACGGGATCTGTCCCGGTTCAATGCGGTGATCCTACCCGGTTCAAAAAACACCCGTTTTGATCTGAACTGGCTGCACAGCTCCGGTTGGGCCGGCTGCCTGATGGATTACATGATCGGCGGGGGACATCTGCTCGGGATCTGCGGCGGTTATCAGATGATGGGCCGCCAGGTTCATGATCCGGACGGACTTGAAGGCAAACCCGGTTCCACCCCTGGCCTGGATCTTCTGCCGGTGGAAACCGTGTTGCAGGCCCCCAAGACCACAACACTCACTCAATTCCACTGGAATGGCCAGAATGGTACCGGATATGAAATCCACATGGGCCGGACCCGTCGGTTTAACGGACAGCCGCTGTTTCATGTGACAGCACAGAACGGCCAGCCAATGGATACCGAAGACGGCTGCATAACTCCAGAAGGCCGCGTGATGGGAACTTACATCCACGGTCTTTTCGACTCACCCGGGATCACCGGCCAATGGCTGGATCGCATCGGGCTGAGTGAACTGGACATATCGGCGATTCATGGCCCGGCCGCCAGGGATGCTGATTACAACCAGCTTGCCGAGCATTTTGCCCGATATATT
>ENA-ORCU01000823-ORCU01000823.1-marine-metagenome-genome-assembly--contig:-NODE-823-length-10620-cov-2.850043_pt1 | contig 10620 bp, 4 predicted proteins | sample MGYA00248631_ERZ508512 | MGnify/ENA primary metagenome ERZ508512 (study PRJEB26183, sample SAMN06268844) | marine metagenome | isolation source: Tt an P1 anaerobic enrichment on pine from sediment taken... | reverse complement strand
TTGTTGCTATTGGGTACGGCTCAATGAAAAAGGGAGAAGTGACCAGTGCTGTTGCTTCCGTTGAAAAGGAGAAGTTTGTGAAAGGGATGATTAAAAGCCCGGAACAACTTTTGCAGGGAAAGGTTGCAGGGTTGCAAATTACAAACTTTTCAGGTGATCCGGTGTTGGGCCTGCAGATGACCATAAGAGGAGTTAACTCTTTGTCAGGCAATACGTCACCCTTAATTGTAATCGATGGCATTCCGGGAGGGAGTCTAAACGCCATTTCCAGTGAGGATATTGAGTCTGTAGATGTATTGAAAGATGGATCAGCTGCTGCGATTTATGGTACGCGGGGAACAAACGGTGTAGTGATCATTACAACCAACAGGGCAAAAGCAACTGCGCCCACAGCGGAGTATAATACATCGGTTTCAATCGAGTCAATTTCGAAACATGCCGATATGTTGACTGCTGATGATTATCGTCAGTACAAAGATGATCCTGCATTTGTTGGAATGATTGATGAAGGATCAACTACAGATTGGGTGGATGCAATTTCCCGAACAGCCATTAGCCATAATCATTTTTTATCCCTTAGAGGAGGATCGAACCAGTCAAGCTATATCGCTTCGGTAGAGTATAAAGATAGAGAAGGGGTAATAAACAAGACAGATCGGGAGTCGCTAACAGCAAAGCTGGGAATCAACCATGTCATGTTTGATAATAAACTGCGTTTTAGCGCGAACATAAACGACAGTTATGTGACGCAGCAGCGAGTATGGTATGCGGCATATTTGCATGCTTTATTGCAAAATCCAACGAATCCGATCTATGATGAAAACGGTGATTACACAGAGTATAGAATTAATTTGAAACCATTCAATCCGGTTTCAATGATTAACGAGGAGTATGATAAGGAAGGATATAACCAATTGATGATGAATGGCAAAATGACTTTTTCGCCAATTTCTGAAATCAACTTAAGTGTGATGGGCGCTTTTCAAAGATTTGACCGGATGGAGAACAAAAGCAATACATTCAAACATATGTCAACCGTAGTCAACAACAACTTTGGGAATGTTTGGAATTGGGCCGACAATAGTTATGAAAAAACCCTGGAGGTTGTTGGAGATTATACAAAATCTTTTCAAAACCATAATGTTACAGCTATGGTTGGCTACAGCTTTATCGAAGACGACGCTAAAGGGATATATCAATGGGCGAAAGATTTTCCAACTGATATATTTGGGCCGTGGAACATTGGTTCACTCAATGAAATGAAAGACGATAAAGCAGATATGAGCAGCTATCGTAACTCACATCGATTGATATCCTTTTTCGGCAGGGCAACTTATAATTATGCAGATAAATACCTGTTTATGGCAAGCGTCCGGCGCGAAGGATCAACACGATTCGGAGCGAATCACCAATGGGGTTTATTCCCGGCGGTTTCTGGAGGTTGGAGAATTTCAAAAGAAGCTTTTATGCAGGATGTTAGATTCTTTGACGATTTGAAGTTGCGGGTTGGTTACGGAGTCACAGGAAATGAGGTTACTCAGAACTACTTATCTTTATATTTATTGAACTATAGTGGCTTTTCTTATCTGAATGGTCGATGGGTACAAGGGTCGGCACCTTATCAAAATCCAAATCCTGATCTCCGTTGGGAGACCAAAAAGGAACTTAATTTGGGACTTGATTTTACTGTGCTAAATCAGCGTTTGTCAGGATCTTTAGACATCTATCGAAGAGTGACTTCAGATTTGCTCGCCAATTATGTAGTACCAACACCTCCAAATATTATTTCCTCAATGACTGCGAATGTGGGTGAGATTGAAAACAAGGGCGTTGAATTGTTGCTTAATGGAAATGTAGTTAAAACACAAAACTTTACTTTCGATATTGCAGGAACCTTAGCGTATAACGAAAATAAGATCAAGTCGCTTTCAAATGAAAAATATCAAAGAGATTATTGGTATGAAGGCTGGACAGGTTCGCCGATTCAGACACACACTCATATTGTAAAACAGGGAGAAGCTGTTGGTAATTTCCATGGATATCAAACTTATGGGCTTACCGACGAGGGATTGTGGCAGATTCTTGGAGCTGATGGAAATCCTAAATTATTATCAGCAGGTAGCGATAGCGACAAAAGAGTTATCGGAAACGGTATCCCGTCAACTTACGCCAGCTTAACTTTTTCGCTGGGTTACAAAAAGTTTGATTTTTCTTTAATGTTGCGCGGTGCATTCGATTACCAGATACTAAATACTCAAAGAATGCATTTTGAAACAACCAAGCGAATTGGGGAGGGAAACCTACCAAGATCAGTGCTGGATAAACCATTTGGAAGTAGCTCATTTGTAACAGACAGCCCATCCATGCAAAGTTATTATGTGGAGGATGGGGATTTCGTGAAAATTGACAATGTTAACCTTGGCTATTCATTTGATTTCATAGGGCAAAATGTCATCCAGAAAATGAGAGTATATGTTGCTGGAACCAATCTCCACACTTTCACTAATTACAAGGGGCTTGACCCTGAAGTTAACGTAAAAGGACTTGCTCCAGGGGTTGACGGGGCTGGCACAGGTAGTACATATCCGACAACAAGCCTGATTACGTTTGGAGTTAATCTTTCATTTTAACCTTTAATATTCAGAACAATGTCAAGAAAGATATATAGAATAGTTGCTTTGTTTGCAATAATTAGCGCATTCGCTGGATGTACTAATTTGGACGAACAAGTATTTAGTAGTATACCTGAGAGTGAATTCTACAAAACAGAGGCCGAATTCATGTCGGCGATGGTACCTGTGTATGCTAATATGCGGACGATGACTGATTGGCGGAAATGGTGGGATTTGGAAGAGACTACCGATATTTGCTTTACCCCCGTTAAAGCATACTGGGCATGGTTTGATGGTGGGATCTATATTCGTTTACATCAACATTCATGGGCAGAGGAAGACCCTCATCTCAATGATATATGGTTGCAACTTTTTGCCGGAGTGAATAGTGCCAATCGTGTTCTATATCAGTTTGAAAATTCAACCATTGATATGGAAGGTAGAGATAAATTTATCTCGGAACTCAAAGTTGCCCGGGCATTTTATTATTACCTGCTGGTTGAAACATTTGGTAACGTTCCTATTGTTGACAGGTTTGATGTTCCGGAAGGCTATCTGCCTGAAACCAAGTCCAGGCAGGAGGTTTTCAATTTTATTGAGTCAGAGTTATTAGACAATATGGATAACCTGGACGATAAGTCCTTGGCAACCTATGGGCGATTTAACAAGTGGAACGCGCGGGGGCTGCTTGCCCGCTTGTACTTGAATGCTGAGGCATGGATTGGAGAAGATATGTACAGCGAGTGTGAAGTGATATGTAATGAAATTATTGATTCCGGAAAGTATTGGCTTGACGAAGATTATTCAATGCCTTTCTCTGTTAGTAACTCACTGAGTAACGAGACAATGTTTGTTATTCCATTTGATGAGACTAAAACTCCGAATAATCAAATATATATGCAGGCTCGTAAAACGTTGCATATTGCTCAAATTGCAACTTATAACCTTTCAAATACATGGTTTGACAGCGGTTGTGTAGGTGTGCCATCATTTTTTGATAATTACGTTGAAGGTGATAAGCGACTGGAGAAAACGTGGGTGATGGGACAGCAATATGCCTTGGACGGATCACCACTGTGGACAGGAGGCTGGGTTGATGGAATCAATCAATTAGTTAACTATACGAGAGATGTTGTCGCTATTGATGGTCCGGCTACGATGGTTGAAGGCTGGCGATTTGGAAAATACGAAATTAAGGTTGGCGGAACCAGTGCACCGGATAATGACTATGTGATTATGAGATATGCCGAAATACTCATGATGAAAGCTGAATGTATACTTCGTACAAATGGAGATGCTAACGAAGCCGCGGATCTGGTCAATCAGGTCAGGAGTCGTGCTTTTGACGAGACGAACGTACTGACAGGTGCTGAGCTTCAAGCTACAATCGAATACAATGGAGTGCCTGTTCAATACGGACGTTTATTGCAGGAACTCGGTGTTGAATTTGCATTGGAAGGACTTCGAAGAAGCCAGCTTATTCGCTTTGACAATAATTTTGTAAATGGTTACTGGACCTTTCACACACCAACAAATGATCCCAAGCGAAATATCTGTCTGATCCCATTCGATCAGTTGCAGAGCAACGAAAACTTAGTTCAAAACCCGAAGTAAATCAATCTAATATTTCCCTCTTGAAACAGGCAGTTTCAAGAGGGATTTTGCAAACCACAAATTATGACAAAAAAAAGTATCTTTATCATCCTGTTATTATTTTGTTCCTCATTATTTGGTCAGAAACCAATTACCGTTTCATCGCCTGACGGCTTGTTGAAGTATAGGTTGAGCGTAACAAAGGAGGAAGTCAAATATAGTGTTTTATATAAAGGAAAAAATCTGATTGCAGATTCCCGTTTAGGATTCAATTTTAAAAGTGGTGAATTTGGAAGTGATTTAAAAACAGGAAAAATAATAGAACAGGAAATAGATGAAACTTACGAATTGGTAATCGGAAAAGTTAAGCAGGCACGCGATTATTGTAACCAGGTTATTATTCCTCTTGAGGAGAAGTCAAAGTCAGGTAGAATTATAAACTTGGTCGTGAGAGCATATAATGATGGTGTCGCCTTTAGATATGAATTTCCGGAGCAGAAAAACTGGAATTCGTATGTGATGCATGATGAGAATACTCAATTTCAACTAAAGGGAAACCCCCAATCCCTTTTCATGTATTTACCAGGATATATAAGTTCTCACGAAGCTTTGTACAATCATATTGATTATAAAGATATTGAAGAGGATAGGCTGATTGAAATGCCGATCACATTCGAGTATTCTGATGGTGTTTATATGTCAATTACTGAGGCTGCAATCCGGAATTATGCCGGAATGTATCTTTCAAAATCGGCCGATGGATTGGAAGGTAAGTTATCCCCCCGATTAGGTCAGGAAAAGATAAAGGTCATTATTGATAAATTTCCACATCTCACACCGTGGCGAGTAATTTCTGTTAGTGATCAATTGAGTACTCTGTTTGAAACGAACATTCTTACAAATTTGAATGAGCCGTGTAAGTTTGAGGACACATCCTGGGTTAGGCCATATAAAACTACTTTCACCTGGTGGAATGGAAATATTGTTCCAGATTCAACTTTTTCTCCGGGTAATAATTTTGAAACGAACAAGTATTATATTGATTTTGCTGCCAGGAATGGCATTGACCTCCACGGAATTTATGGCTATGCAGAAACTCCCTGGTATTACGACGACAATTTCAACTTTGGTTGGCCTGGAGAAAATGCCGATGTCACCAAGCCCATACCTTGCCTAAATTTACCGCGCATTAGCGATTATGCGCAGGCTCATGGGGTCGGGCTTCATGTATGGGTGCATTGGAAAGCACTTTATCCCAAGCTGGAAGAAGCATTTGCGAAATATCAAGAATGGGGCATAAAAGGCTTAATGATCGATTTTTTGGACAGGGATGATCAGGAGATGATCCAGATTCAGGAGGAATTTCTTAAGGTGGCAGCAAAGTACCATTTATTCGTTCAGTTTCACGGGGCAAGTAAACCATCCGGTTTAATCAGGACATATCCGAATGAATTCACCCGCGAAGGAACCTTGAATTATGAAGTCTATAAATGGGATACAATAATTAATGCAGATCACGACATTTCCATACCATTTACCAGGATGCTGGCTGGTAGTACCGACTATCATCTTGGAGGATTTAGAGCAGTCCCAAGGTCTGAGTTTAAAATACAATATACCAATCCTTTAGTTACAAGTACAAGATGTCATATGCTGGCAATGTATGTGGTTTTGGAAAATTACCTTACTTCTTTATGTGATAAGCCAAAGGCATATGAAGGACAAGCAGGATTCGATTTTTTGAGAAAAGTTCCTGCCGGTTGGGATGAGATTAAGGTTCCACATGCAAAAATTAATGAATACCTGACTATTGCTCGTCGAAAGGGGAATGATTGGTGGATAGGCTCTTTAAACAACAGCACAAAACGGGATCTTAAACTATCTCTGCAATTTCTTGACGAGGGAGAAGAGTATATTGCTGAAATATATACAGATGCATCGGATGTTAATAAAAATCCCAATCATTTGAATTATCAGGAAATAAAGGTCACTTCTGAAGATTCTATTGATTTGCCGCTTGCTTCGGAAGGGGGCGCTGCAGTTCATATCAGAAAAACCGGAGTTGAATAATAAGGGGCCTGTTATGCGCTTAAAAATAATATCCAATTTTATTTTGTTATGCATATTCATTTCAGTGCATTCTGGCTGTGGCAAAACTGAAACTAATGACCAGGATGAATGGTTTGGAATTGAACTTTCTGATGATTTAGTTACTGCCGATGAATCTACAGGAGTGGCATCCGTCATGATAACTATAGCTAATTTTGATCAGCTCGATTATCTTGAGGTGACAAAAATCGACGGACCTAAAGTTTCAACTGAGATTATTAAGCAGGCAGAGCTATCTGAACATTACGATTTTGAATATGAAGTAAATTTGTTCGATTCAAACTCAATAATCATTCAATTTCTTGCTGTTAGTAAAAACAACGCATTGTCCGAAACAAAAAAGGTAACGGTGCAAAAGCCCTTGGGAAATGTGAGCCTCTCACATAGTCCGTCTGATGATCATTTTGATGAACAAACTGGTGAAATATCAACGATCCTTGAAATTAGTCCGGTTGATCAGCTCGATTTTCTATTGATTAACTACATTGACCGCGGTATGACGGATAGTCAACAAGTCCAGGCTGGAGAGGTCTCATCAGAGTATGCATTCGAGTATACCCTTGACGGAAATGGTTCAAGTTATTTCATGTTTGAGTTCATCGCTGTGGATAAAAATGGATGGTGTTCTGAGCCACGAACAATGATAATAGATAGAAGAGGGGATATCAATGTAAACAAGGTGGATTGTATATCCAGGATTACAGGGGCAGAACTTAGTGACGGGGCACTCCCGGAGGTTAGTTTTGAAGTCAATAACCAGACTGATCAGTTGTTCAATGTTGGAGGTACGGATTTGGGGATTATCTGGGAGATGGAGCCGGGCAATTTTGGTTTGTTCTTTGGAGACACTTTCGGAGCAGATTTTCGTCCAAATCCTGGAAATCCAGGCCCAAATGGAGGGAGTTGGCGAAGTAATGTGTTGCTGTTTTCCAATGATAATAAGCTGGATGACGGACTAACCATAAATGGAGCAACGACTAATCCTAACGGTAATGCCCGGGAGATCGTAGCCGGGGGAAAAGATGTCAGTGGTAATGGAGATTGGACTTCTATCCCAACAGCCGCGGTAAGAGTGAACGGTGCCGACTATGTCCATTATATGAACATCAGGTCGTGGGCAGGTTGGATTACAAATTATTCAAGCCTGTATAAATCTACGGATAATGGAAGTTCCTGGGCCAGGTGTTGGGATGTATTATTTGGGACTGATAGTAATTTTGGGCAAGTGGGTTATTTCAAAAAGGATGGCTACGTTTATATGATTGGTACAGTTACCGGAAGGGACAACCGACCGCATCTTGCACGATTTAGAGAGAAAGACATTGAACGGCAATCGGAATATGAGTTCTGGGATGCTAATATTGAGAAGTGGATAAAAGGAGATGAAAATACAGCAACCGCTCTTTTTGATGACGTGGCTGGTGAATTGTCCTTTGGGTACCATGAAAATCTTGATAAATGGATATTGTTGTATTTCAATGGGCCCAGATATGAAATTTCTCTCAGAACTGCAGATAATATAACAGGACCATGGAGTGATCCTGTACAATTGGCGAGTGGCTTTGAGTTTCCACAATTATATGGCTCATATATACATCCACTTTCTCTTGAGAATGACACATTGTATTTTTCAATGTCAATGTGGTTACCATACAATGTTTATTTGATGGGAGCTGAACTGAGTATGAACTAAGTATGAACTAAGCAAGGCATGGTCTGAGTTTATTTTGTTATCTATGAGAGAACTGCTGGATCGGGATTAGTGAAATAAAGTTGAATAGGTTTAATTGTCAGTCAGAGGGCAGTAACTTATTGGTCAACGAAATAGTACTAAAATTTAAATTTTATAAAATGAAGAATCTTAATTTTGTGGTATCATTAATAACTTTATTTTTTGTATCGGTTCAACTCGATGCACAAGTTAATGATAAAAAGGAACTCTGGGAACTTCGCGATTATGTGCCTGCCAGGATTTCGAGTTACGACATAACGGGAGCCAACGACGACGGCAACTGGAAGGATAAAATCAAACCATGCGAAACCCGGGTGATAGGAGAAGTTGAAGGTCCGGGAATAATCAAACATATCTGGATAACTATTGCCAGTTCTGAGCCTTATCATCTTAAAAAGATCGTGCTTCGGATGTATTGGGACGGCGAAGATACTCCAAGTGTGGAGGCTCCAATTGGTGACTTTTTTGGACTCGGATTAGGGAAGTATTTTCTTTATGAGTCTCAATTTCTTTCAGTTGGTTCACAACGGGCCTTAAATTGCTTCTTCCCAATGCCGTTTAAAAAATCTGCAAAAATAACAATCACGAACGACGGAGATCAGGAGATTGATGCATTTTATTACAACATTGATTGGGAGAAGCATTCTGCACTTCCCGAAAATACGGCATACTTTCATGCCCAATACCGACAGTCTGTGCCTACAGATGGGTGGACAAGTGACTGGGAGTTAAACGGTGATCCGGAAATCAACAATCATCAAAATAAAACAGGTGAGCAAAACTATGTAATCATGGAGGCTGAAGGAGAAGGTCATTTTGTTGGGGTAACTCACAGCATCATTCAGAACCAGGGAGATTGGTGGGGTGAAGGAGATGAGATGATTTTCATAGATGATGAAAAAGTTGCTTCTATAAAAGGAACAGGAGCTGAAGACTACTACCTTGGTGCCTGGTGTTATGGAGGTTGCGGGATTAATCCTTTTGGTCATCAGAAACCGGAATTTGCCTACAGTAATTACGGAAACCCTCAAAATGGAGGAGATAATCGTGGAGCTGAATGGATGGTTTATCGTTTTCATACAGAATCACCTTTAACCTTTAAGAAGTCGATAAAAGTAACTATTGAGCATGGTCATGCCAATCATCGTTCCGACAACTATTATACCGTTGGTTATTGGTACCAGACTGGTGAGCACAAAGCTTTCCCGGATTTTCCTGCCGTAGATGAGCGGATTCCGGCAGTTCTGAATACTGATGGACCTACGATGGGGAAATAAATCAAGGATAATTTAAACCCGGATTCAAATTGATACCGTTCAAAATAACAATAAAGAGGGTATCAGCAAATTATTCCAAATTATTGAGACGGGTTTTAAGCTTTAGTGAAAAAAGTAAATTAAAGTTATATAAACGGGAGATTGCGCATTAAGATACTGAATACGTGGACAATAGTCAATTGGCTATTAAAAATTGACAATTATGAAATTACTGAGAATCTTGTTTTTCCCAATTATAATGTTGACATTATTTTCAACTAGTTGTACTCAGCAAAAAGCTCAGTTTAAAATAAGTAAGAATGAGTTGGAAAATAAAATCAAAGGAGGTTGGGCAGGACAAACTATTGGAGTAACGTTTGGAAGTTATACTGAATTTAGATTTCTGGGAACTTTTATTCAGGATTATCAGACGATCCCTTGGCATGAAGGCTATGTAAAAGAAACCATGGAAAAATGGCCGGATTTATATGACGACATCTACATGGATTTAACTTTTGTTGACGTGATGGAACGCGTTGGATTGAATGCTCCACGGGACTCATTTGCTTATGCCTTTGCACATGCAGAGTATAATCTGTGGCATGCGAATCAGGCGGCCAGATATAATATTTTGAATGGTGTGAAAGAATCCGGACATTGGCAAAATAATCCACATGCTGATGATATCGATTATCAGATTGAGGCAGATTATGCAGGCTTAATGAGTCCAGGTATGCCTAATTCTGCATCGGAGATAAGTGATAAGGTCGGGCATATCATGAATTATGGAGATGGTTGGTACGGTGGTGTTTTTGTGGGGTCGATGTATAGTTTGGCTTTTGTAAACGATAAGATTGAGCATGTTGTTTCTGAGGCATTAAAGACAATTCCTGAGCAAAGTAAATTTCATCGATGTATATCAGATGTAATTGGCTGGCATAAAATGTATCCTGATGATTGGCATCAAACATGGTTTAATATTCAAAAGAAATATTCAGAAGATATTGGTTGCCCGGATGGGGTGTTTACTCCATTTAATATTGATGCCACTGTAAATGCAGCCTATATTGTTTTGGGATTACTATACGGTGAAGGAGATTTCACCAAAACGATGGAAATATCAACAAGAGCAGGGCAGGATTCTGACTGTAACCCTTCTTCTGCTGGCGGGATATTGGGGACCATGTTAGGGTATGAGAATATTCCTGAAAATTGGATGAAAGGTCTCAACGGTTCTGAAGAAATGAATTTTAAATATACGAACTTGTCTTTGGAAAAAGTTTACGACCTGAGTTTCAACCACGCCCTGAAGGTTATT
>ENA-ORCU01000822-ORCU01000822.1-marine-metagenome-genome-assembly--contig:-NODE-822-length-10636-cov-2.448054_pt1 | contig 10636 bp, 6 predicted proteins | sample MGYA00248631_ERZ508512 | MGnify/ENA primary metagenome ERZ508512 (study PRJEB26183, sample SAMN06268844) | marine metagenome | isolation source: Tt an P1 anaerobic enrichment on pine from sediment taken... | reverse complement strand
GATTTTCTCCTGGTAATCTCCTACAATCCCGGATACCAGAGCGTCACGAAGGATTTGAAACAATCCACCCGCCAGCGTTTCGTGGCCCTTGATTTTCAATATCCAGCACCGGACCTGGAACGGGATATCATCATGCGCGAATCGGGTCTGGATGAGAATGCGGCGGACCGACTGGTTCAAATAGGGGTGATGGTGCGCAACCTGCGAGAGCATGGGCTCGAGGAAGGAGTCAGTACCCGTCTGCTGGTCTATGCAGCCCGACTCATGGCCGACGGATTGACGCCGGCAGCGGCCTGCAATGCGGCGATCACCAGCGCCATGACCGACGATGCGGAGATGCAGGAGGCCATTGCAGAAATCGTTGCCGGTATTTTTTAACCCGCGTGCGTCTGCAGAACACCGGCGCCGGAACTGGCTTCGGCGTGCATTGCGGCGCAAAGAAGAAGCGTATGCCTGAAAAGGAGGAAAACATGGGGTTAACGGATCATGAAACGTTGACATGTGATGTACTGGTGGTCGGGGGCGGCGGAGCCGGCCTGCGGGCGGCGATTGCGGCCCGTCAGGCAGGGACAGATGTGCTGCTGGTTTCCAAAACACAGATCGCCAACACCACCAATACCTATTTTTCCAAAGCGGTAATCGCGGCCCCGGGCCTGGGCGATTCGGCAGACAGCGGTGCCGTGCACATTACCGATACCGTTGAGGGAGGATGTCATTTAAACGACCGGCAGATGGTGGCGCGGGTTGCTGAAGGGGCCGGTGCCGAAGTGGCATTTCTCGAAAAATGCGGAGTCCGGTTCGGAATGGATGCAGGAAAAATCCGGGTCCTCGGCATTCCCGGCCACAGTTTTCCCCGGCATATCCATGGCGAAAACTGGGTCGGCCGCGACCTGGTGCTCCCTCTCAAAAGCAAAGCGCAGCAGTTGGGGGTGCGCATGATGGCGCATCTGTTCGTGAGCCGACTGCTGGTCGACAGCGGCCGAATCGGCGGTGCTGCAGCGATCGCGACCGACGGCAGGTTTATGGTTCTTCAGGCCAAGACGGTGATCCTGGCCACCGGCGGCTACGCCCGGATCTTTTTAAACACGAACAATGCCCCCGGGATCACCGGGGATGGCCAGGCGCTGGCCTTCAATGCCGGTCTGCCCCTGATGGACATGGAGTTTGTGCAGTTTTATCCCACAGCCCTTGGAACACGGGGCAATCGGCTCCTGCTCTACGAGCGGCTGCTGACGCAGCCTCGGGCGGCGCTGATCGATCCGGATGGCGAAGACATCCTGGGGCGCCACGGGATTGCAGATCCGTCCAAAGTGACCCGGGATCAGCTGGCCCGGATCCTCATGTCGGAAATCAGCAACGGCGGCGGCCAGGAACAGGTCATCCGGATGGACCTGTCTCAGATTCCGGATGATACGGCCCGCCAACTGGCTCAATTGCTGCCCCCGCGCTGGTTCCGGGGTGAAAAAGTGTTTGCGGTGGCGCCCACCGCACATTTCTGCATGGGGGGAATCGTGACGGATCCGGACGGCCAGACAGCCCTGCCGGGCCTGTTTGCCGCGGGCGAGGCGGCAGCCGGTGTGCACGGTGCCAACCGCCTCGGTGGCAACGCGTTGGCGGAGATTTTCACCATGGGGGCGGTTGCCGGCCGGAAAGCGGCCGAGCTGGCCGGCACCCTGGCGTCGCCGGCTGTGGCCGGAGAGGCTGTCTCGGAGGAAAAAAATCGCCTGATTCAATTGTTTCAAACCGATGGCGAAAGGCCCAGGCGATTGATTCAAGACCTGCAGGCTCTGATGTGGAAACGGGTCGGCATCATCCGCAGGGCCGAAGAGCTGGCAGCCGCCTTGCGGCAGATTGAAGGGACATGGCCGGAAATGGCCGTATGCTCGCCCGGCGATCTGATCCGCCGGCTGGAGTTCGAAAATATGCGGCTTGTTGCCCGGCTTGTCTGTCGGGCAGCCCTTGAACGAACCGAAAGCCGCGGATCGCATTTCCGAGAGGACCACCCCACTGAGAACAACAGCGACTGGCTGCAGAACATCATTCAAACCAAAGCCGCCGGCGAGGTGGCATCGCACCTGCGGAAGGCGGTGGGGGATGAAGCGGTGACTGGGGAAAGGGATGCAGGATCCGGGCGATAAAAAAGCGCACAACCGCAGGTTTGAGGCCGGGCTGATTACCGCGGAGCCTATATTTTCAGATCTGCAGCGGTTATACCGGCAGATGCCCGAGACCCGGTGCCTTTGCGACCGGCCGGGCATCTGCTGCATCTGCCAGCCGGAAATGACGGTGGTGGAGGCGCTTCAGTGGGTGGCGGCCATTCGCGAAATGCCGGCAGCCGGTCAGGTTGAATGTCTCAGGGGCTTTGTCCGGTTTTACCTGACCCATCCTGTGGGCGGCGGCTGCCCCTTCAGCAGCGACCGCACCGGGTGCGGCGTCTATGATATCCGTCCGTTTGCCTGCCGGGCCTATGGTCTGTGGCAACCCGGGACCGGCGAGGAGCGGACGCGGCAAAACCGGGAACGATCGCGGGCCGTGGCCGCCATGTGGCGCAAGATGGGGGTTGCCCTCCCGGACGCATGGAACAGCGGCGAACCGGATTACTGCCGTAAGGTCCGGATCCGCAACGGCCCCCCGGTTTCCGATGACCGCCTGTTGGCACTGCTCCGGGAAATCTACGCGCTGGGGGCACCGCTGCAGTCCCTTCAAACAGATTTTGAAACCAGTTACCACAGTGATTTCAGCTTCCTGGTGACAGCCCTGCTCCTTGGGACTAAAAAAGCGCTGCTGGCCAAAATGACTGTACTGCAGGAACTCACGAGGCAAGGCACCGACGCTCGACTGCTTAAAATGCTCGCACGCATCACGGCGGAAAAAATCGCCGGGTCGGTATTTGCCGCTTGAGAGCCTGTTTGAAAGGTTCTTTGACAATCTGAAGCGTTTTGACGTGTGACAGGAAACATGCAGCACTGCCGGCCAGACCGGCGGCGCCCGGGCGATCGGCGACCTGGGGATCAGGTTGTCAGGCGTCGGTAGATCCGGGGCAACAGCCGCGGCAGCATCTGTACCTGGCGCAGGATGATGCGTCGGGTCAGGGGCGTGATGCGCGCCAGGTAATCGGCCCCTTTGCTATCCGAGGTTATGATGAAGGGGCGAATGCCGTTTCGCCGGGCTTCCCGGAAGGCTTGCCGGGTGTCGGCCACCGCGTATTCCAGATTGCCGTATGCATAGTCGTAGGGCCGGCCATCGGTGAGGATCATCAACAGCCGAGTGCGGGCCTTGACGCGGCCCAGCCGCCAAGCGCCATGACGCACCGCCGCTCCCAGGCGGGTGAGCCCGTCAGGGACCAGATTGCCGAGGCGGGATTTTGCCGCCTGATCGAACGGTGCTGCGAACGGCTTGATCGCCATGACGTTCACCCGGAATCGGCCCTCGCTGTTGAACGCATACAGCGCATACGGGTCCCCCAGGGCCTCGAGCGCTGCGGACATGAGCACCACGGCCTCTTTCTGGATGGTGATAAAGCGGCGGCCATTGACCGGTTCTCCAGTGGATCCGCTGGCGTCCATGAGAAAAAGCACGGCCACATCGCGTTCTTTTTTCTCCCTGTGGATGTAGACCCGCTGTGTCATCGGCAACCGGCAGCGACGGTCTGCCACGGCGGTGATCAGAGCATCGATGTCGAGGCCGTCGCCCACGGTCTGTCCCCTGCGCCGTTTATAATGATCCGGTTTGAGCCGTGCAAAATGCCTGCGCACAAGACCGATGAGCCCCCGGTGTTTTGCCAGTACTGCGGTGATGCCGGGGTTGAACGATTCCGGCAGCGGCAGGTTGCGCACCACACACCAGTCCGGCCGGTAGGCGGCGATGTCCCGGTCCCACTCCTTCTGGTGAAAGCATTGAACCGTCGTCGGCATTTCTTCGGGACCAGGAGTTGCCAGATCGGGGGATCCTACCCGCTCGCGGGCCGCGGTCATCGGTGCGTGCCGGGCCGTGAGGTCGGCAAGCGGTATGGCCGCCCCGAGATCATCTGCCACGGCGACGGCCGGAACGGAAACGCTCCCGGCCCGGGTGCGGGCCGTTGCCGGGACCTCACCGGTTGGTTGTAACAGCTCAAAGAGCAGATCGCCCCACCAGGGCATCGGTCGGCTCATACGCAGACCATTGTCCGTTTCCGGATAGGCTGCCGGCAGTGCACGGCCCGTAGCGGCAGAGGCCATCAGCGCATGCAGGGCGGGCATCCGGCGCAGCAGACGCCGATCGGCCTCCAGATGGGCGCGGCGCGGATCGCGGCAACGACGGCGGATGGCGGCAGGCCAGTCGGTGAAATCCAGCAGCATGGTCTGGTGCAGCGCCATTAGTTTGAAGCTGTTGAAATCCGCAGCGCGATCGGGCAGGTAAACAACCTCCCCGTCGGTGGCCGCAGCGCCGGAGAATCCTGATCGACCCGCCAGCACACTGCTTGGGCGGATGCGCACCGGCCGGCCAAGGCAGGCTTCGCAGATCAGAGCCAACACCGGCAGCCTGTCGCTGAGCCTTACCCGGGGGGCGATCCGCTCCATGACCTCAACGGCCAGGGGCGCGGTACCTGCAAAAAAGTCGGTGAGCTCTCCGTAAGTGGTGAGGCGGTTGAGCCCCCACGCGATCCATTGGGACAGATCCGGGGTCGACAAATGGGTGAATATGCAAAACCCGCGGCGCACAAAAGCTGTCGCCGCCGCCGGTGACACACCTGCAATTCGGGCGGCACACTGCAGGCACCGGCGCCACTGAAGAGGTTCGGCGGGGAAATCAGGCCCAAGCGAGACAGCTAAAAATGTGCGGACCGCCTGCGACATCCCGGGATAAAAGACCAGCGCCGCCAGGGCCGCACCGCTCCAGGCAGACATTCGTTGGGGACCGAGGATCCGGTGTGCTTTAGCGCTGAGCTGAAAATAGGTGGCCCCGGCCCCAGCGTCTCTGCGACCCATGGCCGCGCCGCGCTGCAGCCACCGCGACTGTTCCCGGGGCGTCAGGGTGAGCTCCAGTCGGGCACGCAGAAACGGAAGCATCAAATCCCTGTGGATGAAGCTCACCACAGCCGCCTCGGAGAGGATCCTTTCCCTTTCAGGGTGGTCCGCCAGGCGCCGCACCTGGTCCAGAATCAGATACAGCGTGTTGCCGGTCAGAATGCCGCCCGCCCCCGAGCCTTTTTCTCCGATACGATCAAAGGCTCTCCGGAAAGCGGCGGGAAGGGATGCCGAAAGGGCCTTGCTATCGCCCGGCAAGCGCTGAAAAGGCGCCTGGCCGTGGCCTGGGGGCGTGACTGGTGATGACTGAAAAGTTGCCATAGGACATTGAAACCCGACTGCCGCATGCTGGCGTCAGCCCGGCGCCGCAAAGGGTTAACGGAATGGACAGGCATCGCTGCGGCCGGTCAGTCGGCGAGACAGGCCTGCATTGCCGCAAGGGTTTCATTTTCGTCAATATCCCACCCGATAAAGACTAGGCGGGTGGCGGTGTCGCCTTCCCAGGCAAACCAGTCCCCTCTGCCGCCGACATAGTTGAAAAGCTCGGTGCGATCCGCCAGGCGCACCGGCCCCTTGATTCGAAAAATTTCTTCGGGAAGGGTATCGAGAAAGTGGTGGAAACGATTTTCGTCTACTTCGCGATTGTTTTCAAAGCAAAACGCGACGTAACCGGCATTGTCGGCACGGTGGTTGTGCCCATCACCTGTATGGGCGGCCGATGACGGGGCCATGGGGAAAAAAACCTGCGCGTCCAGGCGGCCGGGCTTGCCCGTTGGGCGCTCCCATAGAGTTTCCGGATCGATGGCGCACTGAATGGTGGGCACGATTTGGGCGCCGGGCAGCGCCGCGTGCATCTGCCTGAGAATCAGGGCAACCTCTGCTTTGTCCAGCAGGTCGACCTTGTTGAGCAGAATCAGGTCCGCGGCCTGCAGCTGACTCATCAAAATGGTTCCGAAAGCGTCCCGGGCATCCCAGTAGTCGGCATCAAAAACCGTGATGGTTTTGCCGATCTGCATCTGCTCACGCAGCACCGGTTCCGAGCAGAGCGAAATCACGGCTGTCGGGTCGGCGACGCCCGATGCTTCCAGGATGATGCGGCGCGGGGCAAAACGCCGGTGAACATCCAGCAGGGTAGCCATGAGATCGTTCCTGAGGGTGCAGCAGACGCAGCCGCTGGCCAGCTCGACGACATCTGACCCGGCGGATTGAAGCAGGGCGCCGTCGATGCCGACACTGCCGAATTCGTTGACGATGACCACCGTGTCCGCCAGGCTGGATTGCCAGGAGAGGATGCGCTTGAGCAGCGTGGTTTTGCCAGCTCCGAGAAAACCGGAGAGCAAAAGGATGTCTGTCTTTTCAGGAGATGGATCGGTTGCGGTCAGATTCATGGTGTGCTCCCTGCAGTGCTGGTGGTTGAGTAAACAGGCTTCAGATTGTCTTTCGAGGCCGGGCGTTTTTCGATGTGCTGGAAATATGCCCGGTACCATATCCGATAGTAAAAAAGGTGTCAATTTCAAAGCAGTTCCCGGGGAGTAAACAAAAGTAAAAGCATAGAGAAATGGACCGAAAAGCAGCGGGCGGGCAAAAATTGCGACTTGAGTTGAAATCGGCTTTTACGCAAACCCACGGTTTCTTGGGGTTCCGCCCCCCGAAGAAAGGAATACGCATATGGGGGAAATGATATCCAGGGAGAGAATTCAGCGGTTGTTCAGACGCCAGCCCATTGACCGCATGCCGGTTTTCAGCGGCCTGGGAACGGTTGTGCTGCCGGCGCTGGATCGGCTGGACGTTCCGTTTTCCGCGGTGCATACCCGCGCGGATCTTATGGCCGAAGCCGCACTGACATCTGCCCGGATGTTCGGCATGGACGGGGCTGTCGTTCCATATGATGTGACCACAGTGGCCGAGGCGGCGGGATGCGGTATCCGGTTGTACACCGACGTTGACGAAACGGTTTTATATCCCACCGTTCAGGAAAAATGGTCGCGAATGGAGGATGTATGTATTCCCGAAGATATTCTGTCCAGGGGACGCCTGCCGCTGGTGGACCAGGCCCTGAAAACACTTATCCGGGACACCGATCTGGCGACGGGCACATGGATCCTTGGTCCGTTTACCCTGGCCGGACAATTGGTGGATCTGAAGGTGCTGTACAAGGGAATGCGCAAATTTCCGGAAAAAACTGCGACGTTCCTTGATCTCATGACCCGGCTGACCATCTCGCTGGCCCGTCATTATGAGGCCCTGGGGGTGGATTATCTGACCGTGCGGGAGATGGGCGCCTGCGCGGATCTGGTCTCTGCCGGGATGTGGCGGACCTTTGTGGGGCCGAACCTTGCACGGGTATTTGCCGCCGTAGATATACCCACAGTGAACCACATATGCGGTGCCACCGGATCGATCGTTGAAATGATGCGCGACTGCGGGGCCGATGCCATCAGCGTGGATCAAAAAACAGATGTGGCCGCCACACGCAACCGGCTGGGCGACCAGGCGCTGATCTTCGGCAATTTCGATCCTGTTTTCACCCTTTGCAGTGACGATACAACGGCAACGATGGTGACGACGATCATTCGGCAATGCATCGACGACGGGGTCGATGCGGTATGGCCGGGGTGTGATATCTGGCCAAGCGTCATAGCTGAAAACATGCGCGCTTATGTGCAGACGGTAATCCGCTGCGGCGCAAAGCCGACGCCCGCTGTCGGCAGAATTCCAAAAGGGATGGTCGCATGAGCGAAAAACAGTCCATGGTCATATTCCAGCCTTCCGGAAGAAGAGGACACGTGCCGGACGGCACCAGCCTTATCGAAGCCGCCCGCCAGCTGGGGGTTGACATCGAATCCCTGTGCGGCGAAAAGATGGTCTGCGGCAAATGCATTGTCCGCATTGAACAGGGGCTTTTTGAAAAATACGGCATCGCGTCCGATCCGGGCCATGTCAGCGCCTGGCAGGAAGACGTGGAAGCAAAATTCATCACTGCCGAGCAAAAGGAACAAGGCTACCGGCTCGGGTGTGTGGCAAAAGTGCAGGGCGATGTCCTGGTTTACGTGCCGGAGGAGTCCAGGGCCGGCAAGCAGGTGGTCAGCAAGGCCGCCCGGGAGATCCCGATCACGCTCAATCCGGCGGTCAAATGCTATTTTCTGACGGTAGATCCCCCGACGATGGCAACACCCACCGGCGATTTTGAACGGATTTGCCAGGGATTTGAAAAAGAATACGGTCTCAAGGACCTGACCATCGATATCTTTTGCCTCAGGGATCTGCCAGGTGCCCTGCGTGATGGAAACTGGCAGGTAACGGTCAGCGTATGGAACGACAGGGAAATCATCCGGGTGCGGCCGGGGCACACGCAACGGGCCTTTGGCATCGCAATTGACGTGGGCACGACGACAGTGGCCGGCTACCTTTGCGACCTGACCACCATGGCGGTGCTCGACACGGCTTCGCTGATGAATCCCCAATGCAAATACGGCGAAGACGTCATGTCACGAATCACCTATCACATGACCACCGAAGGGGGATTGGAACGGATGCGGGATGATATCATTGCCGGCATCAACACACTGATCGAAAAGGTGATTCAGGGAACCTTTCCCGACGGGGAAACCGGAACCGGCACGTCTTCCGGATTGCAGCCAACCGATACTGCCGGAGACGGCACGGACGCCCCCCCGCCCCTTTGCCTCACAAGGGAAGATATCGAGGATATGACCGTCTGTTTCAATACGGTGATGCACCATATCTTTCTTGGCCTGGATCCTCAATTCGTAGGGCTTTCACCGTTTCCCCCGGTGATTCATCACAGCATGGATATCCGGGCCAGGGATCTGGGCATCCGCATCAATCCGTCCGCCAATATTTTCGTCCTGCCCAACGAAGCCGGATTCGTGGGAGCCGACAACGTCGGGGTCCTGATCGCCGAAGCCCCTCACAAAAGCGAGCAGATGCAGCTGCTCATCGATATCGGGACCAACGGCGAACTGGTCCTGGGCAACAAGGACAAACTGATCTCTTCATCGTGTGCAACCGGACCGGCTCTTGAAGGCGCTCAAATCGCTTTCGGCATGCGGGCTGCCCCCGGTGCCATCGAACGGATTGTGATCGACCCGGTAACCCGGGAGGTCGATTACAAGGTGATCGGCAAAGATGCCTGGAAGAGTTTTTCCGACCCCGAAACCATGCAGGCCAAGGGTATTTGCGGAAGCGGTATTCTGGATGTTCTGGCCGAACTCTATCGCACCGGGGTCATCACCAAAAGCGGAGTGTTCAACCGCAAGGGGTTGCAGGGGCATCACCGATTTCGTAAAAACGCTCACAACGGGCAGCCGGAGTTTGTTCTGGCCTGGGCCGGAGAGACCAGCATCGGCCGTGATATCGTGATCACCCAGAAGGACATCCGGCAGATCCAGCTGGCCAAGGGCGCGCTGTATGCGGGCTGCAAGCTCATGCTCAAACGGATGGGGGTGGACCGGGTCGATACCGTCAAGATCGCCGGGGCCTTCGGCACCCACGTAGACCGGGAAAAAGCTTTGATTATGGGCCTTTTTCCCGACTGTGACATCAACCGGATTCAGGGGGTCGGCAATGCGGCCGGCGACGGCTGTCGTGCGGCCCTGCTCGATGTGGACAAGCGCGCTGAGGCCGATCGGATTGCCCGAAGCGTCGAGTATATCGAGCTCAGTGTGGAACCGCTCTTTCAGAAAGAATTTATGGCCGCCATGCAGCTGCCCCATATGAGCGACCAGTTTCCCCATCTGGAAGGGGTGGTGGCCGAGGAGATCCTTAATCAGGGGCAAAAGGGACCGAAAAAACACCGGAGTGACGACATGGAGTCATTAAAAAATTGAAAACCGTTTGTATCGTAGTGGAGCCGGGTGTCTGCGGATTCCGGTGCACGGTTACGGCCTCCGGCCACAACCGCCGCCATGTGGATCTGGGTGTTGCGGGAGGCTTCCACCTGGCCTTCGGCCGAAAAGCGGTCCAGGGTGCCGCCGAAGTCTTCCAGATTCTGGTCCACCACCCAGCCGGCCGTGTGATCGCCGCCCATGGGCGAGGTGGCATAGGTGACCGCCATGCCCTGAATGGCGCGGGGATCGTAGGCCGCCATGCTCTGCCCTTTCATGACCGGTACCCGATCGTGGTTGAAATGCTTCCCCACCGCCGCCGGCCCATGGCCCAGGATCTTGCCGAAATCCGTTCCGGACCCCACCTCCTCCACCATGGCAATGGCGGCCTGGGCGTCCCCGAAGGATTGATAACCGGCATCCATGGCCACACCGATAGCCACCCCGGTGCTGATGGTGTCCAGCCCGATGTCGTCGCACAGGAAATCGAGCCGGGCGATGGCGTCCAGATCACCGTTGCCGATCATCCCGCCCATGGACCAGATGGTCTCGTACTCCAGGGAAGAGGTCACATACTTGCCCTGAGGGTCGACATATTCGTTGGAGCAGTCGATGATGCACTGGGCACAGCCCTTGTGGGTGGTCTTGCCGCCACGCTCGCGGATGATACCGGCCATGGTCTCGCCGCTGATCTGGTCGGCCTGCTCGAACTGGCCCTCCCGGGCATTGCGGGTCGGAAAAGCCCCCACCGCGTTGATGGCCTCCACCAGGCAGGCGGATCCC
>ENA-ORCU01000821-ORCU01000821.1-marine-metagenome-genome-assembly--contig:-NODE-821-length-10653-cov-2.616774_pt1 | contig 10653 bp, 8 predicted proteins | sample MGYA00248631_ERZ508512 | MGnify/ENA primary metagenome ERZ508512 (study PRJEB26183, sample SAMN06268844) | marine metagenome | isolation source: Tt an P1 anaerobic enrichment on pine from sediment taken... | reverse complement strand
GTCAAAGTGCATTCATTACTCAATATTTTGTACTTGTTCTTTGATCCGATCGATCGCACATTTAATATCGATCACCGCCTGGTTGATTGGTGTGTCCGAACTTTTACTGGCAATGGTGTTGGCTTCGCGGAGCATTTCCTGTGACATAAAATCCAACCGACGCCCAACTGGCCCGCCTGTTTCACAGCACTGGCGAAACTGTACCAGGTGGGCCCCGAGCCGGGACACTTCCTCGGCGATATCACAGCGTTCTGCAAAAATCGCCACCTCGCGAGCCAGCAGATCCTGATCAATCTTCAACTGGGCCTTGGCCAGCAAACGATCCACCCTGTCCTTGAGTCGGTCATGATATTCCTGCACGACGATTTCGGTACGACTACCGATGACTTCCAGTCGCTCTGCGATACGATCCAGGTTCTTCAACAGGTCCGCCGTTACTGCCTTGCCCTCTTCACTGCGAGACTGCTGGAGTTGTTCCAGGGCCTGGCGAGTCAGGGACAGGACTACCTGCCGCATCTTTTCCATGTGGGCTTCGTCCGGGATCATCGGTTGAACGATACCCGGCAGCGACAGCAGCGAGGCAATATCGATGCGGCTGTTGATATCATCAGCTCCCGGCAGGGTTCGCAGGCGCTTGATATACGCACCCAGCGTATTCTCGTCGATATCAAACAGGGCTTGGCCGGATACATTTTTCAAGCGCAGGGAATAACTCACCGTCCCGCGATGAATCGCATCCCGGTGCAGCCGTTCGAGCTCGCCTTCCAGGTAAGCCACGATGTCCGGCAGTCGCAACTGAGCTTTAAAATACCGGTTGTTCACCGAGCGAATCTCGACGGTATACACCACGCCGTCGGCTTCAGTACATGCCTGTCCAAATCCTGTCATACTGCAAATCATGCACCGGACTCCTGTCGTAGGCTATTCTGTTATTTCCGCAGCTTCTTCAGTGGGCTGGTCAGTGCTCACGTCAGCCGGTGTTTCGTCTGCAGGGGTTGCTGTTTCGGGCACTTCAGAGACTGCTGCTTCTGTTGCTTCGTCAGATTCATCTGTTGAGACTGCTTCGTCAGCTACATCCGCAGCCGGCTGAGTCTCATCGATTATTTCTGCGTCAATGGCTGCGTCGTCTGTTTCATCAACAGTAACCCCTTCCGGGAGAGCAGAGCTCTGAACCGGAGCCGGCGCCGCCAGTGTTGACGTCGAAATGCCCGGCCGCATGAATTTACCCATCAGCACGGCCAGCACCAAAAATCCCGCCACCAATGCAATGGTCACCCATGTTAAAAAGTCCCCGGTTTTGGTGCCGAGCAAACTGCCGGCCCCGCCACCGCCAAAGGCCGCGCCCAGACCGCCGCCGCGACCTTTTTGCAGCAGAATGATCAGAATCATGCCTGCACACAGCAGCAGAAACAGTCCCACAACCAAATTACCCATAAATGATAGTGCTAGTAAAAGATCCATTTTGGTCCCTTAATTAAAACGTACAATCGTTTTTGTTATTCTATGCAACATCTATGCAACGGTTTTAATCATTGCGGCGAAGTCTTCAACCTTCAAGCTGGCGCCGCCGACCAACAATCCGTCCACATCCGGCTGACTCATCAGTTCAGCCGTATTGCCGGGTTTGGCCGATCCGCCGTATTGAATCCGCATAGCCTGGGCAATATCCTTACCGTACAGTTCTTCCAGCAGGCCGCGAATCATCGCATGGACTTCCTGTGCCTGGTCGGGTGTCGCGGTCTTGCCGGTACCAATGGCCCAGACAGGTTCATATGCCACGGTCACTGCTTGAACACGCTCACCGCACAAACCATCCAGGCCTTTTTTGACCTGATTGGCAACGATGTCGTTGGTCTTCCCGGCTTCGCGTTCTTCCAGCAGTTCACCAACACAGAAAATCGGCATCAATCCGCCGTTGATGGTGGCGGCCACTTTCTTGTTAATCAATTCATCGGTTTCCCCGATGACATGACGACGCTCTGAGTGACCGATGATCGCATACGTGCAACAGCAGTCCTTGAGCATTTCGACGCTGATCTCGCCGGTGAAGGCGCCGTTGCCTTCAAAATACATATCTTGAGATCCCATCGCGATATTCGATGCGCTCAGGGCCGCCGCGACCGATTGCAAATATACAAACGGCGGGCATACCGCGACGTCCACGGTATCCACTTCGCTCAATTCCTTGGCAAGCCCGGCGGCTAATGCCACCGCACTGGCGCTGTCGGTATTCATCTTCCAGTTACCTGCAATAAACGGCTTTCTCATATTTGTCTCCTGATGATTCCGTTGTTTTCAACTTGTTATAAAATCGATCCGCTGCGCGGAAAGCTGCCCAGCACTGACAATTGCACACAATGCTGTTTGGCTTCGGCCAGCGCTTTTTTTACATGTTCGTCTTTTCTGTGACCCAGAAAATCTACGAAGAAATAGTACTCCCATTCCCGTTTTTTGTTCGGCCGAGATCCGATATTGGTCATATTAATCCCATAATCCTTAAACACATTCAGCACGTCAACAAGGGCGCCTGTTTTATGTGCCGTACTGAACAGCACGATCGTTTTGTCGTCACCACTTGGCAGGGAGTCATTCTTGCTGATGATTAAAAACCGGGTAATATTGTTCGATACATCCTCAATATTCTGACATAACACTTTTAGTCCATAGATCTCAGAAGCAATCGCCGAAGCAATCGCCGCGGATCCGTTTTCCGAGGCCGCTAACTGGGCCGCCTTGGACGAAGATGCCATCGGGATAATTTCGGCCTCCTTGAACGTACTGCTCAACCAGTTTCGACACTGGGCAAAAATCTCCGGTTGGGAATAAATCCGCTTGATATCACTCATTGGGCAATTGGCCAGCAGATTATGATGAATCGCCATATTCGCCTCGGCGCAGATCATCACATCCGTTTCTACGAACGCATCCAGCGATTCACGGATACCGCCGCCGGCACTGTTTTCAATCGGTACGATACCGAAGTCACAGTGGCCTTTGCTGACCTCTTCAAAAATTCCTCGAATATCGGTCAATGCTTCGTAATCAACACTCTGCCCGAATTTCAAAATGGCCGCATTGTGCGAAAAACTGCCCTTTGGACCCAGATAGCCAATCAGCAGCGGACGCTCAAGGAAGAACGACCCGCTCATCAACTCCCGCCAGATCGCCTGCATGGTCTTGTCCGGCAAGGGGCCCTTATTCAGTTCGGCAATCTTATCCAGCACGGCTTTTTCACGGTGCGGCACATAAATCGGGCTTTCGTCGGCCTGTTTCAGCTTGCCGACCTGCACCACGATCTGCGCACGCTCATTGATCAGCTCAACGAGCTTTTCGTCAATCGCATCAATGCTTTTACGTAAATCTTCCAGTGTCATTACAAAATCCTGCAATACCGCTTGCCGGCCTGTATCTGTTGATAGACTGTCTCCCTGTTAGCAGAAACGCCTTAAATACCAAAAATCCTACCTTTCGTCAATGAAATTCACGTAAGAGATTGCTCTAAAATCCAAAAAACACTATGATTTAGAGCGATGAATCAAAAACGGCAATATATTTATGACATATTCAAGACCCCGTGGGGATGGTTTGGTGTGCTCGGAACGAGCGATGGGCTAATGCGAACACAGCTCCCAGACACTGAAAAAGAAGCTGTTAAAAAACGTCTTCTGGAAGGCGTTAAAGGAGCAAAACAAACTAAAAACACATTTTCAGCATTAAAAACAGAGATTTTAAGATACTACCAGGGACACTTAGTCAATTTCAGGGATATAAGAGTCCAGATAGATGACTTCACACCGTTTCAGCAAAGAGCCCTGATGGCCCTGCGAAAAGTGAAACCCGGAAAAACAGTGACTTACGGCCAACTGGCTGAAATCGCCGGCAGCCCCCACGCCGGTCGGGCCATCGGTTCGGTCATGGCTGCCAATCCCTTGCCGCTGGTGATCCCCTGCCATCGAGTGATTAAATCCGACGGCTCACTGGGCAATTTTAGCAGTCCCGGCGGGCCCCAAACCAAAAAACGCATGCTCGATCACGAAAAAAATATGAATAGATTTACTCGAATCGACTGTTTTTAGCTTTCTTGACCCACATCAGGTTGTTTTCAAAATCCAAAACCATAATCGTTTTTTTGAAAAGTTCAGCCCCGATGACTCCATGGCACTGTTCATCCTGATCCGTATTTGAATAGATAATCTTAACCCGGTCCAACTTCAGACCATCAAACTGGAGATTCTTTGCAGTAAATTTCTTTTCGGTCGATTTCCCACCTTCATACGGTCCATACAGGTAGGTTGTATTTTTCCATGCCTTTTCAAAATCCGGCCGTGTTTCAAACAATTTTTCAATAACGGATATATCCAATTTCATTTGATATCCTGCACCTGTATCAAGCCGAAGCTCGGTATCGATCCCTTCGATCGGCACATCCAGCAGCAGGTACAAGCCATCGAACTTCAAAGGCAATGACAGCCATTCGGATGTATTCTCGGGAACAAACGATGATATTTCTGAAAATGAGATTTCTTTCTGTATATCATCGAACTTGAAATAGTTAAACTTCCGCATCATAACCAGAGGCATGATCATTATCTCAGGTTTGTATATGGGTACGCCCAGCACTTCGAACTGGGCACGGTGTTCCCAAAGTCCACATGGAAAATCGATCAATTCTAAAGACCCAATCTGCAGCGAATCCGCAATAACCAGGCCCCCGCTGTTTTGTATGTCTTGGGGATTGAAAAAGTAAACGGCAAGATCGTTTTCAATGACGATTTTCTCGCCGAGAATGAGTAATGGATTGCACCCGGTGTCAAAGATGACCGGGTATGGATTTTCGTTGAGATATCCCTTTACACTGGGAACGCCGATAACGTCGCCCCAGGGATTCCAGTAAGGCATGATATTCATATCTTCATTAAGTGTTGCATCCATGCTCCATGTGTACGAAACCGAACCATTCTCTTCTCTTTGAATTTCAATGCCGTAATCGTTCGGATCAAAGGTTCGCCATGTTTCTGCATTTTTGTGGGGTATTTGTTTGAGACCGATAATTCCACAGCCGCAAAGGATCATTAGAAGCAGAATTGTAACGAAGATGATACTTTTTGATGTTGTCTTCATATAGACTCCGCATTATTTGCCAGATTTGGGAGGTTCTCTTTATAAAGATACACAAAAGCGTGATTTGGTACAGGAAAATCATGAAAAAATTTGAGAATTGACAGGGACCGGCTGGTTTGTTTTTATAGACATGAACATTATTCAGGAGCCGATTATGAGACAAGCCGTTATGCTTATCGTTATTGTGTGCTTGCTGTCAATTTCTTGTGTCGCTGCGGCCGAGATGGTCCCGTTTGTGATTCCGGTTGATGTGCCGGACGATTCACACATTGCCATGTCCTCCAAGCCCCTGACCGAGCAGGACCGTCTGCATGTCAAAGACCAGCATTTTTACACTGCTTCCGGCGAGCGGGTGAGGCTGTGGGGAGTGAATCTGACGTTTGAAGCCAATTTTCCCACGCACGAAGACGCCGAACGGATTGCCAAACGCATGGCGGCCTTCGGGATCAATGCTGTCCGCTGTCATCACATGGATACCGCCTCCTGGCCCCGCGGCATCTGGGACGAAACCGGCCGCAGGCTGCACCCGGAGGCACTGGACCGGCTGGATTATTTCATCGATCAGCTTGCCAGGCACGGCATCTACACCAACATCAACCTGCACGTCGGTAAGGCACACAGCAAAACGCTGGGCCTGCCGGAATCGCCGCGGGACTATGATAAGATGGTCACCATTTTTACCCCCGAGTTGATCGACGCCCAAAAAGCTTATGCACACGAACTGCTGACTCGACAGAACAAATATCGCAACGATATACGCTGTGCGAGCGATTATGCCGTAGCGATTGTCGAGATTACCAACGAAAACAGCTTGTTCATGTGGGATGCGGAGGACACCCTGCGCAATCTGCCGGAGTTTTATGCGTCCATCCTGCAGAAAAAGTACAACCTGTGGCTTAAAGAAAAATATAACACGACCGAAAAGCTCAGGGAGGCATGGGGCGAAGATATCGAGCCGATGGGAAATGAGAACCTCCTGCAAAGCTCAATCCCAGGTCCGAGCAATGGCTGGCGGCTGGAACAGCACGAACAGGCCAAGGCCAAAATACTCCAGGAAGATTCTAATGAATTTATGGGTTTAAAAATCGATATCCAAACCATCGACGGCACGGCGTGGCACCTGCAATACAATCACCCCGGCATCCAGCTTGAACAGGGACGATATTATTCTATCATCTTCAAGGCCCGTGCGGCCGCTGACCGTACAATGATCGTCAACGTCGGGCAGGCTCATGATCCGTGGAACCTTCTCGGCCTTTCACAGACAGTCAATCTCACGCCGCAGTGGCAGACGTTTATGTTGGGCTTTTTTGCGAATCAGGACGATGACAATGCACGGCTGAATTTTGCGTTCGGCAACGATGCGGCGGATATCGAACTGGGAATTATCCAATTACATACCGGTGGACAAATCTCCCTGGATTCTGCAGAATCAATTGAAGAATCGTCCGTCAAACTGTTTGGCGAGCGGGAACCCAAAGCCCGGTCGACCGACCGCATGATCTTTCTGGCCAAGACGGAAAAAGCGTATTTCGATGACATGCGGAACTGGATCAAAAATGCCATCGGTTGTGATGCGATGATCACCGGGACCATTGTTTTTGGCCCGCTGGGATTGTATGCCCAGAGCGACATGGACTTTATCGACAGCAATGCTTACTGGCAGCACCCGCGGTTCCCCAACAAACCGTGGGATGCGGGCGACTGGCTCATCGATCAGAAAGCGATGAGCGATTACCCGGAGGAGGGAACATTGTACAAATTGGCCGCCGAACGACTGGCGGGAAAACCGTTCACCGTGAGCGAATACAACCACCCGGCCCCGCTGGATTCGCAGGCCGAATGCGTGCCGATGATCGCCTCGTTCGCCGCCACGCAAAACTGGGACGGCGTGTGGCTGTATACGTACTCACATAGTAACGACAACTGGGACCGCGAGCGACTGAACAGCTATTTCGACATCGACACCAACCCGGCGAAATGGGGATTTATGCGGTCAGGTGCAGCAATTTTTCGTGAAGCCGAGCTGCAACCCTTTGGACAGCTCTACAGAGGTTCGCCAGACTCAAACGATCCATTAGTCATGGAGGCGATGGCGGAAATACACATGGAGGTTGGCTCGAACATGCTCATGACCCTTGGACCAACCATGCGAAAACGGATGACTGAGAATCCTGTGATGCCGCCTGATACAAGTATGAATTGGGCGGCAGGTCTTTATGCAATAACCAATGATAAGGCCATGATCCTGACCGGGAATACAAAGCGATTTTCAGACATTCAAGGCGGCAGGGTACAGATCGAAAGCCCGGCCGCCGCAACGCTGACCGTTGTGTCCTTGGATGGTAAAGCGCTATCAGTGAGCAGGAAAATTTTGATTACCGCGTGCGGGCGGTGTGAAAATACGGGCATGCAGTTTTCCGATGACCGCCGGACCGTGGGCCGCAACTGGGGCACGGCGCCGGTCTTGATCGAGCCGGTCGAAGGTGTGATCGCGCTGCCGGCAACATCCGGCGACACGCCGATGACCTGTAAGATTCTAAATCCCGACGGCACGGTCAAAGAACAGGTCCCCGTCAAGAACGGCACGATCCCCCTCAAAGCCGACTACGGCACGATGTGGTATTTGGTGGAACGGTAATGCAGCTCAGGCATACCTGAAAATCAGATGCCCATCCGCTGACAGCGGATTCCAAAAACAGAGCACCGACAGTGATGGAGGTGGCAGTAAAACACAACCGTAATGATCGATCTAATATGATTTGAATCAATCCAGAGCCATCATAAGGAATTTCCACTTTGACCAGCGTGGTCACGGCCTGCCTGTCTACATTTTGCCCGCCCTACATGGCTTTTAACGAGTATCCCATAGACTTTGAATTTTCTCACATTTTACTTACCGAGTTCCCCCGGCACTTCATCTTTGGAGCTATATTCATATGAGAAATTAATCGTTACCTCAATATCAATAAAATTTGCACTCCCTCCATTTTGACGAGAACTCCCAGCGGGGGATGCCCTTGTTCCAAAACTTTCTCTTACTCTGAAACGGGAATTTTGTTCCGCACCCCAATTTATTGAAACTGGTCCACCTAACTTCCAACCCAATTCTTCAGATGTTAATTCCGCTTGTTTAAAAGCATCTTTTATAGCCAACTTACGTGCTTCATCTTCATATTCTCTTTCTTTCGAAGAAAAAAGCTGGACACCGTAGATTTCATCAATCCCCAATGAGACGAGATCAGCAAGTAATTGACTTAAATCACTAAGACGATCAGTTCTTAAAAAATAGACTGATTTTGCGGTGTAGAAGTCTTCTCTTTCTCTTTGAACATTTCTGCGGGTACGTGCCAAAGACGTTTCTTCAAATTTCAGTATCCCTTCCGTATATTTGTGCTCTCTTAGATATTTTTTTAATGAATCTACTATAGTGTCATGTTTCTTTTTACTTTCTTGAACGCTAGGATCTTCAACGGTGATCCCAAACCTTATATCAGCCATATCAACCTCATAAAATGCTCTTCCATGGCCAACTATTGTAAAAGAATTTCCATAAGTAAGACCAACCAAGATAACAATGAACAACATGATCAAATTTATTTGTTTCATTTTTTCTCCTTTGAGCTTAAATTCACTTTTAAAATATCCTGAATCTACCTTTATCTGACATTTCCCATTTACACGTTTAAAAACATAAATATCTTCAAATGATATCTACATTTTTACAAAATTCGATTCCACAAGGTCAAGAATAATCCATTCCATGCCCTGGTCTGCACCATTTTTTGGGTCCAGCTAATTAAAACAGCACCTTCTCTTATCAGGCCCAGCTAGCCGTTATCACGACCCATTTCATTTATAAACTTCAGGTTCGTCTTGATATTTATCAACCTGAAATATTTACCACCTTCACTCTTAATCCGGCGATCATTCGACATGACTCCGCATTATATGCAATTGTCAAAAGAACGCAATGATTGATCTATCATGAGCAGTTGTACTTATTTTTCGATCCCTGTTGTTCCCGAATCCGGAACGGGACCGATCCTGTCAAACGGAATTTTTTGAAAACCGGGAATCTGCTGAAAAACCGGGCTATCCTCTTTCAGCCTGAAATCCTCCTGCTCCATGTCGAAAAATCCCGGATCCTGCTCAGTGGACCAATTCCCTTTCTGTTCGAGCAGGTGCTGGTACGATTCGGACATGTTGAGCATTTGGGTATTCACGGCGAGGTTATTGATCAGTTTGTTGCCGCGGGGTTCAGCGGGGGCTTCTTCGAGAATCGTTGCCAGTTCTGGGTATCGCGTACTAAACGGTGGCTGATTATAGTTGACGCGCTCGAGTTTTTCATACATCTGCCAACCGCCGCCTTTGGCGATATGATTCGTTGCCCAATCCGTTCCCCTGCTGTCAATATAAGCCCCGACTTTACAGTCGATAAAAATATTATTTTCGATACGGTTGTCGCGTCCACCCCCGACATTGATTGCACAGAGTGAACCGGCTTTATAAAAAACATTCCCGTAGACAGTAAATCCACTGGCCGCATCATCCAGATAAACCACCCGGGATCCATTCAGCAGACGGTCCGGTGCGCTGTGGATGTGGTGGAAGTAGTTGTATCGTATCACGTTGCCGCGATTGATCCAGCTTCGCCCGGAATAGAACGCACCAACGTCATCGGTTGCATTACATACATCGTAAATTTCGTTGAACTCCATCACATGCTCGTTGCCGTCAAGCTGAATCGCATTATGCGGACCGTCGTGTATGGTGTTATGCGCGATACGATTGCCAACCCCGCTGATCTGTATCGCCGGTCCATAGGTCAAACGCCAGCGATTGTATCGATAAATGTGGTTGTTCACGGCGTAATGGCCCGCAGGTGTGAGGGTGGGCTGATCCCCGCCATCGAGATAGATGCCCCCGTCGCCGGATTCATAAATTTCGCACCCAATGACACTATGTGCCTGTCCTTTGCGGATTTCGACTGCCAGGTTGCCGGTATTTCGAATAACACAGTTTTCAATTACGACATCTTTGCCGCCTGTAATACGGACTGCCGTACTGCGCGTGCATTCGAGTGTCATTGAGCTAAACGTCACATGTGAACAATCCTGTAATGAAAAAATCGTATCCGTCATGGACACAATCGGCATCTCGTTCTCGAGGGACGCCGGCGGCCATAAATACAATACGCCGCGACTGTCATCCAGGTACCACTCGCCGGGAGTGTCTAACTCCTCCATGACATTCAGAAAATAATACCGATGCTTTTCAGAATAGCCGTAAACTCCGTGTGGGGGATACGTGGTAATTGTGTTTGTTGCAGGATCAATCGACTTGACATGTTCAAAGGAGTCGGCCCAATCATGCGTCCAAAATCCGTGTACCCAGATGTCCTCCTGCACAGCCCAGGTATCGGGCCGATCTTCAGCATAGGTAAAACCCCCTCCCTCCGGTCCCTGCGGGACGGTATCAATCAGCAGCCATCCGGTATTCGGCCAACGGGCCAGGGTCATGGGCCTGTTC
>ENA-ORCU01000819-ORCU01000819.1-marine-metagenome-genome-assembly--contig:-NODE-819-length-10657-cov-3.063989_pt1 | contig 10657 bp, 7 predicted proteins | sample MGYA00248631_ERZ508512 | MGnify/ENA primary metagenome ERZ508512 (study PRJEB26183, sample SAMN06268844) | marine metagenome | isolation source: Tt an P1 anaerobic enrichment on pine from sediment taken... | reverse complement strand
GTAAACTCCGGGCTGTGGGCCAGCATCTCTTTGGGCGTTCCCCCCACAGTGATCAGCCACCCTTCAGCTTCCACGCCGGTTGGCGAGCGCACGCCGCTGATCTTTGAGTAAATAAATGGCGGTGAGTAAGCGAGAATTTTCTCAAGTGTGTCCATGAAAACCGGCGGGGAAAATCCGGAAATCATTTCCACCGGTTTGACTTTTTTAAAGTATTCCTGGGACAGCGGATGAATGACAAAGGCAAAGCGGTTCACCCGCTTGGGAGAACCGGACGGGTATACGACCCTCGGATCCATTTTCTGCGAACTGATAACTTCCAGCAGGTCGTCATCGCTGATTTCATTCACTCGTTTTTCCAGCGCAGAGCCGATCAGGGCTTCCAGCACGCTGATACCCACAACGCGCTCCAGAATCTTTGGAGTTATGTCGATGACGACATCCACCCCCTGCTCCTTTAGAAAAGCGATGCGATCCTCGTAAGCCGTTGTGGTGATAACGATTTTACCGCCAAGTTCCTCCAGCGAGCAGTTTTCCAAAAGCTTAAAAAAATCATAATATGGCACAACGATAACGGTTGCTTTCTGAACGGCCTTACGCAAAATGTGGTCATTCCACATCCGCAGGGGCATTGCCGACCCGACCAGACGTTTTCCCGGCACCCAGTCCAGCACGTCGTGAACGCCTTTGGCATAGAGTTCAAGGTCAGACAACGTGTTTAAAAATTTGGGAATGCCGTGGTCAATCACCGGATCGGCGAATGTCAGATTATCCGTAAACTCGGCCATCACCCGTGCCACGTTGTAGCTGGTCATCCCGGAGAGGAAAAGAACCCGGGCATTGTTGAAGTAATTGTTAAACTTGAACTGAATATGGCGAAGCGCCCACTCAGACGCTACATTTCTCAAGGCACTGCCTGTACTGATCGGGGTTTCAATACGGGAAGTAAGGGTTTTCAACTTTTTTCCGTATTCATCCAGTGCCCGTTTGGATCCGATGATATTGTGAAACTTGACGCCTCCCAAAGCGAAGGCATCGGCGGTGTTATCCCATCTTAACAACAGTTCAGCCGCTTTTTCCTTGTCGCCATCGGCACCAAAACGCCGAATATGAAATTCCTGCCCAAGAAACTCGGTCTTGAACTCATAGTCGTCACCGCTAGATCCCAGACTGACACTTATAATCTGTTTCACGGTACCCTCCTGATAGATAAATTGGCTTTAAGGAACGCGAATTTAATTAATTACAATTTCTTGCAATTAAATATATCCTCGTTCCTAAACGACGACCTCTTCAGGCCGGCTGTTTTTTTCACAGCGTTCACGAGCCCGCAGCGCCAACTGTTTAACGCGATCAATACCTTCATCGGTGTAAACACCATCCGGCCCGGATACCGCCGCCAGTTTCATGCCGTGTTTCAGGCCAAGCCGATATATTTCCCGGACCTTATCCCATTCGGCAGCACTGCCGACGGTAAATTCCTCGTACCGTCCCTCAAGGGCCAGGGCGATCGTCTCCGCGAGTCCGGAATAGGCCACACCTGGGGGCAGACCGATATCCCCCATCTCAACGTTGTCTCCTGGAAGCCGGATCTCTCCGCCCTTGATAACAATGACATCCGGCCGTTTTGCCACCTCTTCGGAAGGCAGTATCATGGGACGGTTCAGGTCGGTTATCACACAACCGGGCTTGACTTTCATGATATCAAGGATCTTGCGGGCACCGTAACTCGTCAGAACGATAACATCCATATCCTTCAGATATTTGTCTGCACGCGTTGAAATGTGAAGTTTGACATCCGGCGTCTCTCGCAGAATCGACTCATAGAGGGATAGAAGCTTGGCGGTGTTGCGGGCCACCATGTGAACCTCGTCAAACGCTTTGGCAAGCAGCCGGCAGCAAATCGAACCAACCGCCCCGGTGGCACCTACCACCATTGTTTTTCCCTTGATTTTTTTCCCTTCTTCGATTTCCACCAGCCCCATGCGTCGGACAACATCGGCAGCAGCCCACAGAGCACCGGATGCGGTAAAGCTGTTGCCGGTAGTTACCGGGACTTCCGATTTGCGTGCCACCGCCAGACCGGCGTCAACCATTGCCTTTGACAAGGTACCCAATCCAAGAATCTGGGCGCCAAGGCGTTTGGCCATACCGGCAGCCTGAAGCAATCGGCGTGTGGTAAACTCGGGCGGATGGGCCATCATCTGGTCCGGGGTCAACCCGAGTGTGATTAACCACCCTTCGGCTTCAACCCCGGTGGGCGACTTGATACCCGTCACTTTTGAGTAGACCAGCGGCGGGGAGTAAGCCAGGACCTTTTCAACCCTGTCCAGAAAGGAATCCGGAACAATCCGGGACAGGGTATCGATCGGTTTGACATATTTGAAAAAATCCTGGGACAGGGGATGAATGACATAGGCAAAGCGGTTGATCCGCTTCTGCTCCCCCGACGGGTAGATCACCCGCGGGTCCATTTTAAGCTCGCTGATCAGTTCAAGCAGATCATCATCCATCAGTTCGCCCTGTTTTTTACCCAGAGCGGCTATGATCAGTGCTTCAAGGACACTCACGCCGACAACCCGCTCAAGAATTTTCGGCGTCGTGTCAATCACCACGTTCACCCCACGCTCTTTAAGGTACTTTACCCGCTCGTCATAGGCTGTGGTAGTCAGAATGGTTTTCCCGCTTAGGTCCTCAATTGTACAGTTTTTAACAAAGCGGTCAAAGTCATAGTAGGGTACCACGATGACATGCGCTTTCCGCATGGCTTTTCGAAGGAGCAGTTCATTCCAGGCTCGAAGCGGTATCATGGCAGAGGAAACCTGTTTGCCGGGAACCCATTTAAGCAGCTCATGGGCGCCTTTTGCATAGAGTTCCAGATCTCCCAATGATTTGAGAAATTTCGGTATTCCGCTTTCCAGCAGCGGATCGGCAAACGTCAGATTATCGGTAAATTCTGACATGACTCTGGCGATCTTGTAATTGACCATTCCGGACAGGAACAGGACCCGGGAATTATTGAAGTAATTGCCGAACTCAAATTCGATGTGGCGAAGAGACCATTCAAAGGAGACGTCGCGAAGGGCGCTGCCGGTTGTTACCGGCGATGTCATCCGGGAGGTAAGCCATTTAATTTTGTCCTGATGCCGCATCATAAGGCGCCTGGGTCCTACGGCATACGGCTCGCGGAAATTCCCCAGTCCGATGGCTTCAGCTTTTCCATCCCACCGCTTCAGCAAATCCGCTGCCCGATCGATATCGCCATCTGTTCCGAAACGTCTGATGGTAAATTTCTGGTTCATGAATTCGGCATCGAATTCATAATCCTCGCCACTGGGGCCCAGACTGATGCTGATGATCTGTTTCACAGTTTCCTCCCTGCACCTGATTGAGTTTTATCGGTGGGATTCAATGCCATATCTTTCAGAGCCTGTTTGAACTCTCTTTTTTTCCACAGTCAGCGGCATTTGCCGTCATTGCCAATCGCATTCACCGGGCACATGTCCATCGCCTCCGCGCACAGATTCTCTTCCTCATCTGTTCCAGGCTGCCTGGAAACGTAGTAATACGCGTCGGGATGCTCCAGGTCCGTATTCGGCGAAAAATTCCCCGGAGAAATCTCCCCGCACAATTCACAGCCGATACAGGAGCGGTCCACATAGTACCTGCCGGAAATATTTTCCCGATATCGGGTCATCCAGTTTGCCATATATCCCCGGATCCTGAATTTTATAGCCGCATGTTATGATATGATCAGATGACCAAGACCTTTTTCCCTCAAAAACCGGGGATACAGGTCATAGGCCGGCTTCAAAACCGGGAGCAACTTGATGGTTTTCGGCACATTGCCCTTTGCCGATACCAGTCGCCGGGTGAGCGCTGTTACCAGATTGGCCTTGCCATGCCAGAATTTGTGGGCAAAATCCGCATTCATACTCATGGTGACTTCCGGTGTGTCGCCATCGAATTCCCCCTGATGAATCAGAAGTTCATCGCCCCGTGCATCGATGGTGATCACGGCGGAGGGGTTGCTGTATCGAAACTGGATAAGCAGGTTGGTATTCGCCAGAGTCGGACCAATCTGCGGATTTTCCTTGAGCTGCTTGTAAAAACCGGTCAGCACATCGTAGAGCATCTCGGAACTTGAGAAGACATCGGACATTTCTTTTCCGGTGCGACGTACGCCTGCAGGCCGCAGGTCCTCCGGAGCCACCGGCAGCGGTTTGGCCCTGGAATGATAGAGCGTCTTGACAATGCGCATAACCGCGTCGCGCTCCGGTTCAATGGGATTGTAAAGCATCGCCCCATCTTCCATAGCGGTATCGGCCACCTGATCAAGTCGGCCCAGGTCGTCCGAGATCCCGGCATCTTTCAGATTCAGCGGCATGCCGGTAAGATGAGCAAGCTGACAGTTGAGCGTACGGATCTTTTTCACCGCAGTCAGGGCCGACTGTTTTCGAAACCAGTCGTCGATAAAGGCCAGGTTTCCGAGCATTCGGGCAGCAGTTCCGGACGCCCTGTGAGACTGGATATCCACCCATCGCTTCACCCCTTCAACCGGTTCCAGAACAGTTGTCAGAAACCCCAGTCGGCCGGACTTCAACAGACTCTGTCCTTCGTTGACCATCTGGGGGAAGCTGATCCCCATGGCCAGGGCAATTTCCGAATAGCGATCGAGTCGGGATTCCAGGTTATACTCCATCACCTCCGGCAGGACCAGCGCATTGGCCAGACCGTGAGGGATATGGTAAACTCCGCCGAGGGCATGTGAAATACCATGTACCATGCCGACCATGGAATGAGAAAAGGCAACGCCGGCCAGGAAGCTCCCCACCAGCATCGCACCCCGGGCTTGCAGATCTTCCGGATGGGCGCAGGCCAGAAGGATATTCTCGCTGATCAATCGCACGGCATGCAGCGCCAGGGCGTCTGATGCCGGTGACCACTCTTTGTCCACATACGCCTCGATGGCGTGCGTCAGGGCATCCATGCCGGTCCCGGCAGTCAATTTCCCCGGCATGGAAACAGTTACTTTCGGATCCAGGATCGCCAGCTTCGGTAAAAACTGGTCCTCGGCAAACGGCAATTTCACATCGTTGTCCGGATCGGCGATTACAGCCACCTTGGTCACTTCTGAGCCTGTTCCGGCCGTCGTGGGAATATAAATTGTCGGCAGAAGTTCTTCGTTGCTGTCCAGCAGGTAGGCACCCATATGATCATCGACCTTCCCGCCTTTGACCAGAACAATATTTGCAACTTTGGCCGTATCGATGACGCTGCCGCCTCCTACGGCGATAATCAGATCAGCGCTGTGTTTTTTCGCCAGTTTGGCGCAGGCCTCGACCGTCTTGATGGTCGAATTGGGCGGCACGTCATCAAAGGTGCACACGATATCCACATTGGAGCCGGCAAAGCCTTCCCTTACCTTATCCACAGGCCCGGCTTTCACAAGAATTGAATCAGTAACCAGAATGGCTTTACGTTTTCCAAAAGTTTTTATGGCATCATCAATATTTTTCAGAACCCCGATGCCGTAAATAACCTTTGTCGGGAGTGTAAACTCAAAATATTCAGGAAGCATGAGTATTCTCCTTAAGCAGCGGCAAAAATTATGAATAGCTTAAAAAAATGAATTAGTATTGAATATCAATAAATAAATAAAGATACAACCATCATATTGTACCGCATTTGCATTCATGCAGTAATATTTGATTCGGATATCAAACGATGTTCACCCGCACGGTGCCCTCCTTTTCCATATACTAAGGAAAAGAAAAAACGACTGAAGATACGGACCGCACGATTAATTTTATTGCCCGCCGGAAACACAGGTATCCCTCTGACATCGAAAATCAGCTGGATTCCCTATTGAACCGCGAATTCGATAATTATCGGTTGACCTGAAGGGCTGTCGCCTTTAGGATGAATAGTGTGATATTTTCGTAATACCGGTTGAAAAGTTTGGAAACTGATCTGAAAAGGTGACAGGGGCCTCGACCAGCGACTTCACTGTGAGGGAATCACCCCTCTGTTTGCAGAAACTTCAGCCAAATTAAATCGCTCTTGCGCCTTTCTCCCGACTGAGATTTCAACGCCCTGTCACTTCCATACGCGTTCACCTGACTACTGACTACCGACTGCTCTGATTATCTTCCGCCAACGTATGAACCGCCCCTTAAAACTGGCTGAAATACAGACCGTTGACAGCAGGGATCCAATCCCTAATCCGGCACCTTTTTTTCACACGCTATCTGGTTTCGCAATTGTTTAACCGGTTAAGCGAAGAGGCCAGTCAGGCTGTAGACAAGGCGCGCATATCTCCACGGCAAAGAATCGCAACCGTCAGGCAATCGCACCGCTGCTTGCTGCCACTGCAAGGCAGCATATCGTATTTCGTTACAAACGAAAACCATTAACTGAGCAACGAAAGGAGAGTAAAATGGCAGAAAGCATTTACAAAATCGTTGAACTTGTGGGATCCAGCCCCGCATCGTGGGAGGATGCCGCGAAAAATGCAGTTGAAAAAGCAGCGCAGTCCCTCAGGGATTTAAGAGTCGCGGAAGTTTCCAAACTTGATCTGAAGGTCGAAAATGGAAAGGTGACCGCTTATCGAGCCAGGGTTCAGTTGTCTTTCAAATACGAAGGCAGCTGATACCTGAAACCAGTCAGCATTTGAACGTGACCAACATTGCTGAGGAAATCATCGATTTGAGGATGCGCTGCGATTGTCCCCTGGCATTGGCTCCTCCAAGACAAAAACGGCGATGCCGGCACCCCCTCCTCCCGGCATCGCCCGCCACCGAACTTTCCGTCCACCTTCCGCACGGCAGAGTCTGATTTAAAATCGAAAATCCTGGCGCAAGGTATTGCTGACCGGATTTAGAGCTGTTTCATCCTCCCCGACCTTGCATCGTGTATAGTGTAGCCATTCCAAACTTCACTTCCCTATAAAAACGAGCATTGCAACAAGCAATTTCCGGTATGCTGAGCCTAATCCAACCGACCAGTTGACTTCCGCAGTGTACGTGATTCATGATAAAATCCCACATCAACAAATTGTATGGGCTAATAAATCTTGACACAATATTGTCTTTTTCTTATGTTAGCAATTTATTACACGTGGAAACCGTTGGTTCCAAAAAGCGCAGTCCGTCCCCGGGAGCGTGATTTGAATATAGTCGCTCTCTATAACATGTTGAAATCGAATAATATACATGAAGGCGCCTAATCAATTTTCCCAGCGGCTCTGACGGTTTGCGAACCTGTAAGTACTCTACTGGCTAAAATAGTAACGGTAAAACCGAGACGAAAAACAGTGTTCACCCGGTCAATCGCGGTTAGCAGATACCTGCAGGGAGCACGAAATAATTTTCCAGGAAATATTGAATGATAATCAGCTTCGTCCAGACCAAAGGAGGGACAGGGAAAAGCACGCTTGCAATGACCACAGCCTTTTCCCGTTGTATGGGCAGAAAATTCGAATCCATTGCCCTTGTGGAACTGGACCCTCAGGGAACCCTGAATACATGGTGGAGTGAACGGGAAGATGCACAAAGGAATTCCGGAAAGGTTTCCTTCCACCATATTTCGAGCACCCAGAAAGAAGTTTTTCAAAACAGTATTAAAACCATTGCCACGCTCAACCAGCTCATTGTGATGGATATTCCAGGTGAAAGCACCGGAAAAATGCATACCCGGTTTGCCTGTGCATATTCTGATATTGTCATTATCCCGATGCGTACCTCGACAAACGATGAATCCGCTTTTGCAGAAAATCTTTTTCCGATAATCAAGGACATCGTTAAGGTGGCCCCCAGACTGAAACGCAGTTTCTTTGTCCTCCCCGCCTTCACTCACCCCCAAACCAGGACCAAAAAACTTGTCGATTATTTTCAGGACATACTCCCTGAACCTGTCGGATGCCTGGAGGCGCCCTACCCGTTTCGGTCGGTTTATGAAAATTTCAATCGTGATGGATATACCCTCCTTGAGTACAGCAAGTCTGTCAAAAAGAACAAAAGGCATCAACAGCAAGCCGCCAAGGCTGTTTCGGATATAGAAAATATCGCCAAGCACATTACCCTCGTCCTGGAGAAATAAACATGGCGGTGCCTAAAAAACGAAAAAAACTCGAACCTGGAAAAGTCAACAGCAGAACCAAACCGGCGGAAACTACCAAGGGACTGGCGAATGAGCCAAAGCCGGAGCCGGCATCCCAGTCGTCTCAAAAAATCGACCAAGCATTTAAAATTATGGATCACATCGATCGGGCTGATGTACCCACCGGATCGCCGGGTGAAAACCGTATTTCCAGCCACAGCCCGGATAAGCGCATGAATCCGGTCAAATCCAAACGAACGGGATTCAGATTTCACTTCGCCCTGGACGCCGTTTTGCCCGTGGATGCTACTGACGGAGAAGCATCATCCACCGAGGGCCCAACGAAATCCTCTCTGCTTGATCTTGGCTTTACCATTCCGTTTTTTTGGAAATTTCCGGTCATTGGTGGCGCTGCCAAAAAAATCATAAAACATATCAAAGGAATCCAGAGGCCGAATCTGTTCTGACTCTATTTGGCAATGTGAAATTTTCGTAACAAGGAGACGACCATGCAATTCACAGACTATCAAAGCACACACCACATGCTGAAGGACACTGTGGAACGATACTCCAATCAGACCGCCTACAAGTGGTCCACTGAGCCGGGCCGGACAGAATCGGTTACATGGAGCGAATTTTACGAACAGGTCAAGGCGGTCGGTAAAAGTCTGATCGCACTGGGTGTAAAAAAAGACGACAAGGTCAACATCCTGAGCTACAGTTGCTATCGGTGGGTGCTGTCAGATCTTGGAATAACCAGCATCGGTGCTGTTACCGTTGGAATTTACCAGTCAAACCTGCCCAAGGACTGCAAATATATTATCAATCATTCCGATTCGGTTCTGGTATTTGCAGAAGATCAGCAGCAGCTGGAAAAACTGCTGGAAATCCGTAAAGGCATTCCAAATGTTCACAAGGTAGTTCTGTTCAAAGGGAACTACACCGATGAGAAGAGCGTTCTCTCGTTTGAAGATTTTCTGAAACTTGGCAAAAAGGTTTCAGACGAAGAATATTTCGAAAGAGTGGCGGAAGTAGGCCCTCAGGATCCGGCGGGGATCGTTTACACATCAGGCACTACCGGTGTACCCAAAGGCGCCGTGCTTACCCATGACAACATTACCTTCACCGCCCAGTCTGTCCGTGGATGCACAGAGATTCAGGAAGGCGATGAAGTGTTTCTGTTTCTCCCTCTGGCCCATGTTTTCGCCCGAACCTGCACCTATTCATCGCTTCTGGTCGGGGCCGCTACAACATTCGCGCGAAGCATTGACACACTTGTGGATGACATCAAAGCGGCCCAGCCTCACTGGTTCGCCAGCGTTCCGCGGATCTACGAAAAGGTCTACTCAAAAGTACTGGGTGGGGCGGAAGCCAAAGGTGGCATGGCGTTGAAAATATTCAACTGGTCCTGTGATGTTGGCAACCAGGTCAGTGACTACAAACTGAACAAACAGCCGATCCCCATGGGCCTTAACCTGAAGTACAAACTGGCCACCAAACTGGTGTTCAGCAAAGTTCAGGACGCACTCGGCGGCAGAGTGCGGTGGTGCATCAGCGGTGCAGCCCCGCTCAACGCCAAAATCGCCAAATTCTTCCACGCAGCCGGCGTTCTGATTCTGGAAGGTATCGGAATGACCGAAAACACATCGTTTACCAACGTCAACCGGTTTGACAACTACCGATTCGGTTGGGTTGGTCAACCCGGACCCGGTGTCGAACAGCGTATCGCAGAGGACGGAGAGGTCCTGTTCCGCGGTAGAAATGTGATGAAAGAATACTACAAAATGCCGGAGGAAACTGCAAAGGACATCGATCAGGACGGATGGCTGCACACCGGGGATCTTGGTGAAATCGATGCAGAGGGCTTTCTTAAAATCACCGGCCGAAAGAAAGAGCTGATCATCACTGCTGGCGGTAAAAACATAGCACCATCGGCAATTGAAGGCACAATCGCCACCTCCAAATACATCAACCAGGTCTTTGTTATCGGCGATCAGCGGAAATACCTGAGCGCGCTGGTCTCACTGGATGCCGACAACTGCCTGGAGTATGCAAAGGCCAACGGTATCGCATACACCAGCATCGATGATTTAATCGGAAATGATAACATTCAGAAACTGATAGAAAACGAGGTGGCCGAAAAGAACAAGGAGTTTGCATCCTTTGAAACTATCAAAAAAGTGACGATCGTTCCTGAATTTACAATAGAAAATGGAATGATGACGCCAACATTCAAACTCAAAAAAAATATTGCCCTGGAACGCTACCAGGCGGAAATCAGCGCTATGTACCCAACCGATTAGCATCGCGATTGCCCGGGCGCGGAAATTCATGCAGTCCGCAGCCCGGGCCTGCATGAATTTCATTCCGATTCGTTATCGGGACCGGACTCCATTGAACGTTTTGCTGAAAAGAAAAATTTCCTGTCGTTATTCAGTGGACCCGGGTGAACAAACGCACGACATATCGGTCTCGTCCACACCGCTGGACAACTGCATGCCCGAGCGCAATGGGAGAACGGCCAGCACAAGGCCAGCAGACCGATCCTGGATATCCTCTC
>ENA-ORCU01000818-ORCU01000818.1-marine-metagenome-genome-assembly--contig:-NODE-818-length-10661-cov-3.082766_pt1 | contig 10661 bp, 7 predicted proteins | sample MGYA00248631_ERZ508512 | MGnify/ENA primary metagenome ERZ508512 (study PRJEB26183, sample SAMN06268844) | marine metagenome | isolation source: Tt an P1 anaerobic enrichment on pine from sediment taken... | reverse complement strand
ATCATAGAAATAACCGGCACCGAAATCCTTGTCGAGGGTTACCGTGCCTTCAACCACAATCACATCACCAACTTCAGCCACCTCATCCGATGTGATCGTTAAATCGTACTTATCGCCATGCTTGGTGCCATCCTGGATGTGAAGCCAATTGCGCGACATGATGTTCTTATTCACTTTCACAACCTGTCCTTTCACGGTGACTTTTTGTCCGGAGTAATCATCTTTTGAAGCGTACAAGTCAGCAATCGATACACCACCCTCAACCGGATTGATCTCAATTCCGTCATTGAAATCTTCGAGCGCCTTTCCCTGCGGCGACTGTTTTCCGGCCACCGGATTATTGGATACGATGGGCTGTTTGCTAAACTTCTGCACAAAATAAATCGATTCAAACACGCGCCCCAGAGCTTTACTTTCAAAGTCCTTCATCTCCAGAGCCGATTCATAATAATACTGCTCTCCCACTTCGACTTCCTGCCGGTTTACGGCCAGCCAACGTTCCTGGTTGTTCTCCGTAACTTTCAAATAAGTGTAACTACTGGTTTGAATCACTTCGTCAACAGTAACCTGGTGAACCAGCGAGCTGGTATCAATGGGTTGTACCGATTCTTTCTTCTTCTGAACACAGGATGACAATAAAAAGCTGCCAATCAACAATGCAAATACTAATCTCATAATACAATCAAGTTAATTTTATTCCTAGAACATCTGGTTTACAAAGAAAGTTGAAATTATTCACGACTACTATAAAAACGATTCAAAATTGCTCCGTCATTCGTTTCTTTTGAAAGCGATTCGATCACATTTTTCGGCACGTCGTACACATCAAGCAAAATCAAGCCATCCAAACAACTGTTAAATTTAGGGTCGATATTGAAGCCTATGATTTTTGCATTCAGCTTGATGTATTTCTTCAGCAACACCGGTAATCCGGTATTGAGCTGATCCACGTCGCCAATAAAGCGATCGAGCTTATTAATATCATCCAGGTTTTCCATGATCACGTTCATGTTCGGGTCGGGGCTTTTAAACTTGAAAGCCTTGCGCGGAGCAACGAGCCGGGCGTTTTGCCAGTCGAAATGGTGCGACATGATAAATTTGATGATCAGCTCTTTCGAAGTCTTGGCGTAGTTGGCACTGATACTGACGGGACCGATCAAATATCGATACTCCGGGTTTTTAAGCAAAAAATAAAGAATTCCCTTCCACAGCAAAAACAACGGCAACGGCTGACGCTGGTATTCTTTCACCACAAACGAACGCCCCAGCTCAACAGCCTGCTCTAATATGGGTTGGAAAGTTTCTTTCAGCTTAAAAAGGCTGTGAAGATAAAAGCCCCGCACACCAAATTCATGTAAAATATCGGCTCCCTTGCCTATGCGATAAGCGCCAACAAGTTTTCCGGCTTCATCGTCCCAAATAAAAAGCTGGTGGTAATACAAATCGAACTCATCCAGGTCAATGTTGCGGTTCGTCCCCTCGCCCACTTCGCGAAAGGTGATTTCCCGCAAGCGGCCAATCTCATAGAGAATTGTCGGTATTTCGTTCGAGGCGGCACAAAACACCTTGAAATTCTTTGCCTGAAACAACAAGCTTCCACTTTTCAGTTCCGCTATTTCTTTTTTGATCATTTCAGGCGAAGAAGCCCCGACAATTTCCTCTACCCGCTTTTGTCTCTTCAAGGAGTAGTTGAAAAAACGCTTGACCTGAATGCGGGAATTCAGGCTGTAAGTCCGGGCTCTCAGGTAACGTCCAAACTGGTAAACTTCGGGAAAGGCAGCCTGTTCACTGACCAAAATAGCCGAACCAATCCGCACTTTCACCGGCTTACGTCTTTTATTCAGCAACTCCGACGGCAACTTCACCTGCTGCAGGCTGGGTTTAATTCTTCCCATAAGATAAAACAGCCGGCTGTTGTGGCCGCTAAAATAGACCGGAACAACCGGAACATTGGAATGCTTGATAAACTTGAGTGCCGAATATTGCCACTGAGGGTCGGTAATTTTATGGTTGGCGTGGTAGCCAGAAACCTCGCCAGCCGGAAACAGGCAAAGCCCGCCGCCGGAATCCAGATGTTTCATCGCACTTTTAATTCCACCAAAGTCTGACGAAATTGTCTTCCGCGCTTCGAACGGATTGACAGGCAAAAAGAAATCACTAATGGGATCGATCCTTTTCAGCAGAAAATTAGCCATCACCTTAATATCGGGGCGAACAAGGCTTAGTATTTTTAGGAGCAGAATGGCATCGAGTCCGCCAAACGGATGGTTGGCCACAACAATAAAAGGGCCTTTTTTAGGAATCTTGTGTAATTCGTCTTCATTAAATTCATATTTGATTTCCAGAATTTTAATCAACTCATCAACAAACTCAATCCCCTGCTTGTCGGCAATCTGTGAATAGAGCCGGTTAAGCTTACTGAACCGCAAAACGTACATGATAAACTTCGCAAGGTTCTCGCCTCCAAGATACGCCAGGTATGGACTGGTTTTGAGAATGTCTTTCGGTTTGACAATGTCCATGATTAAGGTTTTAAACTGGTCTAAATTTAGAAAGGATAAAGCTTTCTTTTACATGATTAAATGGTTTTTTAAACATATCTCAGTCTAAAAAAGAGGTCAAAGTCTTTTAAATCATTAAAAGCAGGTTAACTTTGCACACTGAAACTAAGAATAAGCAATACGTGAATCAGTTATACGAAAAATATCAGACAACCGATTGGTTGCCGACCACCCGGAAAGAAATGAACGAGCGTGGCTGGGATGAAGCAGATGTGATCCTGTTTACCGGCGACGCCTATGTTGACCACCCATCGTTTGGAGCTGCCGTAATTGGCCGGATCCTGGAAGCCGAAGGCTTGCGTGTAGCCATTGTTCCCCAGCCCAACTGGCTTGATGATTTGCGTGACTTTAAAAAGCTGGGCACTCCCCGACTCTACTTTGCGGTAACCTCCGGCAATATGGACTCGATGGTAAACCATTACACGGCCAACAAACGCAAGCGTTCGAAAGATGCCTACACGCCCGGCGGACAACACGACAAACGCCCGGACTATGCAGCCACGGTTTACTGCAACATTCTGAAAAAATTATATCCCGATACACCCATTATGCTCGGAGGCATTGAAGCTTCCCTGCGCCGGGTGACCCACTACGACTATTGGCAAGACAAACTGAAACCATCCATCCTGAAAGAGGCAAAAGCTGATTTATTGTTTTACGGAATGGGTGAAAAATCGATCCTTGATTTTACCCGGCTGGTGCAGCGGGGCGTTGATGCCCGCACCATTACCAACCTTCCACAAACCGCCTTTTTAGTTGATAAAGAAAGTAATTATGCCACCAATAAAAAGTGGAATAACATTGATCTGTATTCACACGAAGAGTGCCTGAGCGACAAGAAAAAGTTTGCCAAAAATTTCATGCACATTGAGGAGGAATCCAACAAGTCGGAAGCGAATAAAATCACCCAGCAAATCGGAAACCAGCAGGTGGTGGTTAATCCGCCCTGGCCTCCACTTGAAGAAAAGGAAATTGACCGTTTTTACGACTTGCCATTTACCCGGCTTCCGCACCCCAAATACAAAAATAAAGAAACCATACCGGCTTACGAAATGATTCGGCACTCCATCAACATTCACCGCGGATGTTTCGGAGGTTGCACCTTTTGTACCATTTCGGCCCACCAGGGAAAATTTATCGCCAGCCGCTCCGAAAAATCAATCTTGAAAGAAGTGGAACAGGTCACCCAAATGCCCGACTTCAAAGGATATATTTCCGATTTGGGCGGCCCATCGGCCAACAGTTACAAAATGAAGGGCATTCATGAAGAGATCTGCCGCAAATGTAAGCGTCCGTCGTGTATCTTCCCCGAAGTATGCAAAAACCTGGACGTTGACCACAAGCCAATGCTCGATTTGTACCGCAAGGTTCGTCAAAATCCAAAAATTAAAAAAGCCTTCATCGGCAGTGGCATCCGTTACGACATGATTTTGCATGAAACGAAAGACAAGCAGGTCAATAAAAACAACATGACCTACCTGCGCGAAGTGGTTAAGCACCATGTTTCGGGACGTTTAAAGGTAGCGCCCGAACACACATCGGACGATGTGTTAACGATCATGCGCAAGCCATCATTTAGCCATTTTTACAAGCTCAATAAAGCCTTCAATGAAATCAACAAACAGGAAGGACTAAACCAGCAGCTGGTTCCTTACTTTATTTCGAGCCACCCGGGATGCCGAAATACCGATATGGCCAATCTGGCTGCAGAAACCAAACAACTGGATTTTAAGTTGGAGCAGGTGCAGGACTTCACGCCAACACCCATGACGCTGGCCACAGTTATTTACTACACCGGCTACCATCCCTACACGATGGAGAAGATTTACACGGCTAAATCAAAAAAGGAAAAACTATCACAACGCAAATTCTTTTTCTGGTATAAAAAAGAGTACAAACAGCAAATCCGACAAGAATTGCTTAAATTGAACCGCAAAGATTTATTAAAAAAGATTCTGGATTGAAAGTTAGTCATTGGCCATAGGTCTTCTGGATTGATTTAAAATCCGGAATTACAAACGATACATACTATGAATACAAAATTGACGCTTCTAGGATTGTTTCTCTTGCTTGTTGGCTGCGCTGAAATGCAGCAAATTGCCAAAACGATATACGACGAACAGCAGCCGCTCTCCCAAAGCGAGATTGTTGCCGGGCTGAAACAGGCCCTGGTCGTTGGCACCGACAGTTCAGTCGCCGAACTCTCAGGGTTGAATGGCTATCTGAAAGACGAAGCCGTGAAGATTTTGCTTCCCCCGGAAGCCGATATCATCACCAAAAACCTGAGTAAACTGCCCGGCGGACAGGATCTGGTCGACAAAGTCATTTCCAGCATTAACCACGCTGCGTCGGATGCAGCCAAAGAAGCGGCGCCGATCCTGGTCAACAGCATTAAATCGATGAGCATACAAGATGCGGCTGGCATTTTAACCGGAGGTGATTACGCAGCAACCGAGTACCTGCAACGAACAAACTACGATGCGCTGGTAGCCCTTTATCAACCTAAAATTGAAGGCTCACTCGACAAGAAGATTGTTGGCAATTACACCGCACAACAGTCGTGGGACGAGATGACCGGCAAATGGAACCAGGTAGCCGGCTCGTTTGTTGGCCAACTGGCCGACCTCGAAACTGTAGAAACTGATCTGAGCGCCTACCTCACCAAACGGGCGTTGGATGGCTTATTTCTGAAAATCGGCGAAACGGAAAAAAACATCCGGCAAGACCCTGCTGCACGTGTAACCGACTTATTGAAAAAGGTATTTTCAAGGCAGTAAGTTGGTCATTAGTCATTGGTTAATTGACCATTAATCGCCGGTGGTTGGGTTTTTCAAATTTGGAACTTGAAATTTGGAATTTTGTCATTGGTGGTCATTCAATTGCCATCCAGCGCGAAGGCCGGATAATTGAAGTCGGGTATCCAAAGCTTCCGGTAGTGATTGGCTTTTGGAATTTGAAACTTGGAATTTGGAACTATCCAAACAACCTTCCCTGCCAGGTATTTCGTTCGGCCAATCGTTTTTCAAGCTTCGCCACAAACTCAAAATTTTTCAATCCCCACTTGGGGGCAATCAGCATGCCGGGCGGTGCCTGGCTCACAAAACGTTCCACAACAATTCGTGGATCAAGCAGCTCCAGGTAATCCACCACCAAGTCGATGTACTCTTCAGCCGAAAACAAACGAAAATCCCCGGGCTGCCGCTTAAATTCCACAGCCATTCTTGTTCCTTTGTGAATCTGAAGCTGGTGCAATTTTAGGTTCTCAACCGGCAATTTCGAAATCGTCCGGGCCTGATTTAGCAAATCCGCTCTGGTTTCGCCCGGAAGCCCCAGGATTAAGTGAGCACAAGTATGAATGCCCCGCCTGGCGGTTTCGGTTATGGCCCATTTGGCCTCGGCAAACAAATGACCGCGGTTAATCCGATTCAAGGTTTCATCCTGAACCGATTCAACCCCGTACTCAACCATCACATAGTAATCGTTCGAAAGTTCAGCCAGGTAATCCAGGATCTCCGTATTCACGCAATCCGGACGTGTTCCTAAAACCAGTCCAATAATCTTCGGATGCCCCAAAGCCTCCTCGTACCGTTCTTTCAGAACGGACAATTCAGCATAGGTATTCGAATAAGCCTGAAAATAGGCTAAAAACTTCATGGCCGGGTATTTCTTCGAGTAAAAATCAATGCCTTGCTCAATCTGCTCCAAAATGCTGTTTTCCAACCGGCAATAGTCAGGCTGAAAGGTTTTATTGTTGCAATACGAGCAGCCGTTTAACGCTTTGGTCCCATCCCGGTTCGGGCAGGTAAATCCGGCGTCAACCGATACTTTCTGCACCCGCCCGTTAAACTTCTTCCTGAAATGGCTCGGAAAATCATTGTATCGCCTTGTATGTTCCCACGGATAAACCAGTTCTGTCATAGCTCAAAATATGGCACGAAAATAAAGCAATTTGGAAGGAAAACAGACAGATTAATCAGAAAACACACGATCAGTTATCAATTTCTCTCTTCCAACTACATCTGTATTGCTCTGAAAATGAAAATTCAATCACGGGTTTATCAACAAATGTTGAAAACTTTAGAACTCTCGCGGCTTTTGGGCGTTCCAATTGTAAGTCCTATTAATTAATTTTAACGTAATTCAAAATCATCCAACTATGTTTAGTGCTGAAGATTTGGTTTTCATCGAAGAAAGAGGAAGTGATCTGACCACGGTAAAAGAACAGATTAAAAACTTTGAAAAAGGATTTCCATTTATGGAAATTATTCAGGCAGCCACCGTAGGTAAAGGGATCCTGCAACTCAATGAATCACATGCCGAGGAGTTCATTCACTTTTTTGAACATCAACTTGAGGAGGGAATTTCAATGTTGAAGTTTGTTCCGGCATCGGGAGCCGCCAGTCGCATGTTTAAAAGCTTATACACTGCGGTAGAGCAGCTCGAAAGCGGAACACCGGAAGCCGAAGTCCTGCAAGACAAAGATATCCAGATCTTTTTCAAACGTCTGAAAGATTTCGCTTTTTACAGTGATCTGAAAAAAGTAGCCGGCAAACCCATTGACCAACTGTCGAAACTGGAAATACTGAAGTTGGTTTTAACGGAATCGGGACTAAACTATGGAAACTTGCCCAAAGGGCTGCTACAGTTTCATCAGTACAAAGAAAAATCGAGAACACCTTTTGAAGAGCACGGTGTTGAAGGAGCACGATATGCCAAAGACAAAAATGGCCGGGTAAAAATTCATTTCACCGTTTCTCCGGAACATCAGGAAGCTTTTAAAACCCATTTAAAGGAAGTGCAGGAAACTTACGAACGCGAGTTTGAAGTCAGCTATGACATTACATTTAGCCAGCAAAAACCTGCCACCGACACCATTGCCGTTGACATGCAAAACGAACCTTTCCGGAATGAGGACAACAGTTTGCTTTTTCGCCCCGGCGGCCACGGTGCACTGCTCGATAATCTGAATGATTTGGATGCCGACCTGATCTTCATTAAAAACATCGACAATGTGGTGCCGGATTACCTGAAGCCCGAAACGGTGAAATATAAGAAAGCGCTGGCCGGGCTACTGCTCAACTATCAAAAACGAATTTTCAATTACCAGCAAATCCTGGATGAGCGGCATTACACTGCCCTGGACAGTAAATTTTACGCTGAAGCTTCAGGTTTTCTTGAAAACGTACTCAACGTAAAACCTCCGAAAAACCATTACTATTCGGAAAAAGAAGAGCTGTATCATTATCTGAAACAGAAATTCAACCGTCCGATTCGCGTATGTGGCATGGTAAAAAATGAAGGAGAGCCCGGCGGTGGTCCGTTTTGGGCGAAAAATGCCGATGGCTCCGTTTCCCTGCAAATTGTGGAAAGTGTTCAAGTGGATCTGGCCAACGAACAACAAAAAGACATCGTTCAAAAAGCCACCCACTTTAATCCTGTTGACCTGGTGTGTGGAACAAAGAATTACAAAGGAGAAAGCTATCATCTTTTAAAATACAGGGATCCGAAAACAGGATTCATTTCATACAAATCAAAAGACGGAAAAGAATTAAAAGCCCAGGAACTACCAGGACTATGGAATGGGGCGATGGCTGATTGGAACACGCTGTTTGTGGAAGTTCCAATCCTGACTTTCAATCCGGTAAAAACGGTCAACGACTTATTGCGAAAAGAGCACCAGCCGGATTAAGTAATTCTAAAAAGTATTATTAAATTTGCAGCTGCAATTTTTGGATTCTATGGAAGAAGACTCAAGGGACTTTTACGACAGTGAGGAAATAGGAGAAGCCGTCAAACGCTTCGAAAAGATGATGAATGCCAACAAGGTTGACTATTTTGATGTTTTTGAAGTAGAAGGTATTGTGGATTATTTTCTGGATGAAGGCCAAATAAGTATGGCTAACCTGGCCATCGACAACGGACTGAAAATTCATCCATCATCCATTGCTTTGCAAATCAAGAAAGCACAGCTTTTGTTAGTCGACGAAAAAGTTGAAGAATCACTTGACATTATTCGGGTCGTGGAAAAAATTGAAGACAGCAACTCTGATGTCTTCCTCATTAAAGGTTCGGCACTGATTATGCTCGAACAGATTGATGAGGCGATATTAGCTTACGAACAAGCCATTTTCAACAACTACGACGAAGAAGATGAATTGCTCTACAACATTGGAATCACACTTGAACAAGCCGGCGAAATTCAAAAAGCCATTTCCTTTTTGGAACGGGCTCACAGAGCAAATCCAGAAAATGAACAAGTACTTTATGAGCTCGCATATTATTGCGACAAGGACAACCTGGACGAAAAAAGTATTCTTTACTACAACAGATATTTGGATATTGATCCGTTTAATCCTTCGGTTTGGTACAATTTGGGGATCACCTTCAACCGCCTCGGACAACATGACAAAGCCATTGAAGCCTACGACTTCTCTATCGCGCTGAACGATGAGTTCGAACAGGCGCTTTTCAACAAGGCGAATGCGCTGTCGAACAATAACCAGCACGAGGAAGCTATTGAATGCTATCTGGAGTACTTAAAAATAGATAAAGAGAATGATGACGCCTACTGTTATTTGGGTGAGTGTTATTTGAACCTGGATCGCTATAATGAAGCATTGGTTAACTACCGGAAAGCGATCCGCCTAAACAAAAACAATGCAGCAGCCTGGTATGGGTCAGGACTGGTCATGTGGATTGAAAACAACCTGCCTGAAAGCCAATCGCTGCTTAAAAAAGCACTCAAACTCGATGATACCAACCCGGAGTTCTGGCTCATCTATGGGAAAATAAGTCATGAACTTGGACTATACGAGCAGGCTGAATCGGCTTTTGAAATGGCCACGAACCTGGATCCTGACAACCGTGAAAGCTGGATCTCATACGCCGAAATGCAGTACGAAAGAGGCTTGCTCCAACAATCAATCGACATTCTTAAAAAAGCCCATAAAATCATTGCTGACGATTCGAATATTAATTACAGGCTGACAGCTTACCTGCTGGAGAATAACGAAGAACGTTCGGCAACCGACTATTTTGAAATCGCCTTACGAGCTGACTTCAACGGTTACCGGGATCTTTTCGATTACTACCCCAAAGCACAACAAAACGAATCCATCAAACGACTCATAAAAAAATACCAATCAACCAAATTTTAAACATGAATTTCAACTTACCGTTTATTCCTGGACGCCCTGAAAAACCACGCTCATCAGGTCTGACAATGGTTATGGACAAAGGACTAAGCCTAAGTCAGGCTGAGAATTTATGCGAAGTAGCATCCGAATACACGGATTTTGTCAAGCTTGGATTTGGAACCGGCTTATTGACTCCCGGAGTAAAGGAAAAAATCAGCCTTTATAAATCTGCAGGCATCAGGCCATACTTTGGCGGCACGCTTTTCGAAGCATTTATCGCCCGCAACATGTTTGATGACTACCGGAAATTCATCGCCGACTCCGGTGTTGAAACAGCCGAAGTCTCTGATGGTGTCCTCCCAATCGAACACGAAAATAAATGCCGTTACATCACCGACCTGGCCAAGGATTTTGAGGTTTTTTCAGAAGTAGGAACCAAACTTCGGGGAAAAGAAATCAGTAACGCAGAATGGGTCTCCTGGATGAAAAGTGAATTGGAAGCAGGTGCCTGGAAAGTCATCGCCGAAGCCCGTGAAAGTGGTAATATGGGCATCTACCAGGAAGACGGATCAGCAAATAGCCAATTGATCATGGATATTAAAAAGGAGATTAACACAGAACATATTTTATGGGAAGCTCCACTAAAAAGCCAGCAAGTATGGTTTATTAAATTGTTGGGATCAAATGTGAACTTGGGTAATATTTCCGAAACGGAAGTCATTCCGTTGGAAACACTCCGAAGAGGACTTCGTGGCGACACCCTGCTTAGTTTTCTCCCCTAAACAAAAATTTCAAGTCATTCTATAGTTAACCACCTGGCACTGTCTGGTGGTTTTTTGTTTCTAAAAATCAACCATTTAAGTAATCCCATAAAAGAAAGCCCCTGCTCTTTTTCCACCAAGAGAACATATTTTCAGATGATGATTCTCCCCAAATGGCTTCCCTTTATCTATTCTAAATAAAG
>ENA-ORCU01000817-ORCU01000817.1-marine-metagenome-genome-assembly--contig:-NODE-817-length-10665-cov-2.620608_pt1 | contig 10665 bp, 10 predicted proteins | sample MGYA00248631_ERZ508512 | MGnify/ENA primary metagenome ERZ508512 (study PRJEB26183, sample SAMN06268844) | marine metagenome | isolation source: Tt an P1 anaerobic enrichment on pine from sediment taken... | reverse complement strand
CTGGTGGTGCCTCATCCGCATACCGATCATATTACCGGGTTGCAGGGTCTTCGCCAACGATTTCCCGATGCCATACCAATATTCGGTCAGGGCGCACAGGAATTTGTAAGTCATCCCAAAGCGCTGGGAGCAATGATCAGTGAAGACCAATTTATGGCACAGATGTTGTCGGTTAAGGGAATCCGGCCGGAACGTCCTCCGATTGAAAACTTTTACTTTCCGGATGACCATATTGTCGCAAAAGATGAATATGCTGTAGATTTAGGGGGAATCGTCCTGAATTGCATGCAGGCAAAAGGTCATTCACCGGGGAATATAATTGTCCATATACCGGATAGAAGAGCGCTGATTTTATCTGATTCTCTCGGATTTCACTTTCCCGATCGCTGTTTTTTACCCCTTTTTTTCACCGGTTTTTCAGATTATATGAAAACATTGGATTGTATGGAAGCACTTAATCCGAGGATTATAGGGCTGGGGCACCAAGGCCCCCTGATAGATACGGATGCAGAAAGGGCATTTTACAACTCCCGTCAGGCGACATTAAATCTGTATTCAACAATAATCGGGAGACAAAAGGACAAAGATGACATCGCTGACGAAATTTTTAATACCTATTACAAAGATGAATTTACAATCTATAGCGAAAAAAATATCAGAAATTGCGCCCGCCTTTTGGTTCGAAGGGCTTTGGAATTAGCGGATCGAAACGAAGGCAATCTTTAAGGGCGACGAGGATAAGACCCGTTTCCTTGACGGGCTGGGAATGTTTCTCCCTGTATCGGCAGCGCCCTGCTATGCCATGGACGCTGATGACCCAGCATTGATCCTGCCGCGCAAACCGCAAAGCCGGTCAATTTTCCATCGAAGTATTAACTTCCTCATACCACTTTTTATACAATCAGGTAACTTTCAGGTACGACTTTTTAGCATGCTGCCAAAGAGCCGATACTGGGATTACGGTTCAGTGTTGACGATAATCATCGAGACAGGAATTTTTTGCTGTGCCTGGTTGCTCATCCCCTATCATGGCATCTCCAAGGGGGTGGATGCGGGCCGCCGTCTGCTTTCTGGCTACAAGAAGGCTGCGTGTGACCTGCGCTGATCTGGCTCGCGAGCTGAATGTTTCGCCGTTTGCCGTGAGCAAAGCCGCGCGCCGGGGTCAGGCCATGGCGGCATTCGGATATTGAAGGCACGTTTTTGGATTGATATGGCGCCGATGGCCCAATTTGTTCCATGATCCGAATATGTTGGCTATATATTGCTTCTGGATAGATCCTCAACTGCGTTCTTTTAATTCTATCCGGGTCACCCATCAATGCCGAAATGTTGTCGAGCATTCATTGCCTTCCAATGGAGCATCGGATGATCTTTGATGCGACGTTGCAGGTTCGTGTCAGCCGTAAGCAAGGCAGGCTCGATTTCCCCCTTTGTGAGGATACGGTTGAGAAAATCCATTTCCTTTTCAGATAAAATATACATGGCACTCCTTTTGCCAAAAAAATATGTTAGAAGTAATATTTTTACAACTATGGTGCAAATATGTCAAAAATATAGGTTTTGCCCAAAGGAAAAGGCAATTTTCACGATCGGTTCTGCCAATGTTGTGGTGTCTCGCCCGGGAATCGAGGGATTGAAAAATGAGTTGACACGGAATTTTGATATATGTAAACGGTTATATATCGTTTTGATATATAACCGTTTGTAATGGGGGTGCTATGGCCGCAGAAATTTATCATAAACTTCGTGAACAGATGGACCAGTATTCCACCGGGTTTCCGGCAAGCAAGTCCGGAGTGGAACTTAAAATTCTTGAAAAGCTTTATGCCGAAGAGGACGCCGAGATTTATCTGGATCTCTCCATGCTCCTCGAGGCCCCTGATGCCTTTGCCCAAAGGACGGGGCGATCTCCCGGGGAGACGGCGGAAAAGCTGGAGGACATGGCAAAGCGGGGGCTCCTTTTCCGCCACATCAAGGATGGAAACAAAAGGTATTCCGCCATTCCTTTTGTCATCGGCTCCTACGAGTTTCAGGTGGGGCGCATGGACAGGGAACTGGCCGAACTGACCAATATTTATATGGAAGAGGTCTTTCTCGACGGCATGGGCAATAACGTGTCGCCTCTCAGGACCATCCCGGTGGGCAAATCCGTGGACGTGGTCCACAAGGTGGCCGCCTATGAGGACGCCAAGGCCATCATCAACGGTAAGGACAAGATCGCTGTGGCCAACTGCATATGCAGGACCCAGCAGGGACTTCTGGACAGGGGCTGCGACAAACCAAAGGAGGTCTGCCTTCTTTTCGGTTCCCATGCCGATTACTATGTGGAAAATAAGATGGCCCGCTTCATCGACCGGAAGGAAGCCTGTGAGATCCTGGATAAATGCGAGGAGGCCGGCTTGGTTAACCAGCCGGCCAACATGGTGAATCCCGGGGGTATGTGCAACTGCTGCGGGGATTGCTGCGGTGTACTCCGGGCGTTGAACCTTCTTCCCAATCCGGGAGAGATGGTCTACAACCGGTATTGGGCCACAGTGGACGAGGAGGAGTGCACCGGGTGTGAAACCTGCATGGACCGCTGCCAGATGAACGCCATTGATATGGGGGAAGACGATACCGCCATGGTGAATACGGCCCGGTGCATCGGATGCGGGCTCTGCGTCACAACCTGTCCCACGGATGCCATCCACCTGGAAGAAAAACCCAAGGAGTTTCAATTGTCTCCCCCGGCCAGCGGCCAGGAGCTCATGGCCATTACCGCAGAAAAGAGAGGCACCTCCCTGGTCCCCCTCAAGCTGCAGCAGAAATAAAGGTAGGCTTCATAAAAAGTGTCGAGACGAGGTCGGAATGGTTGAGATGATGCTGCTGGGGTTTCTCATGGATGGAGAGAAGACCGGATATGAGATCAAGAAGTATATGGAGAACAGCACCCACTATTTTTTCAACACCGGGTTCAGCAGCATCTATCCCACGTTCAAAAAGCTCGAGAAGGAGGGGCTGGTCCGGGTCAGCCAGAAGATCAAGAATGGAAAACTGAACAAGGTCTATTCCATCACCGATAAGGGTCGAGAGGCCTTCAGTGCCTGGCTGGAAGTTCCTCCGCGAATCGGACGCATCCGGGACGAGGCCCTGCTCAAGGTCTTTTTCTTTGATCATCTGGAAGAGGAGAAGATTAAGGAACAGCTGGATGCCTACGGCAGGGAACTCAGTGAGCAGGTGGACTCCCTGTGCGCAGTCCGGGAACGCCTTGCCGCCTATGATATGGACCCGTGGAAGATGGCCACCCTTGAATTCGGTATCCGGTACTATGCCTTCATGGAAGAGTCCTTTCACGCCATGTTCCAGGAAAGCCGGGAAAAAAGGCTCTCTGCCGGGGAACCCGGGGAGCGTTTATCCGTCAGATATCAAGAACATCTCCCGCCGCCGGGATCAGGATCCGACGGAAGGGATAACGAAGAGGAGAAGAAAATGAAGGTTGAATGGGCCTACCTGAGGAAGGGGTGAGCGTCCTGCAAGAAAGCACAGGCGGTGCTTGATGCCCAGGGAGTCACGGTGGATGAGATCGTTGATGCCAGAAAGGAAAAGTTTGACCGGGACGAGGCCTGGAATCTTCTGAAAAATGCCGATAGGATCTTTGCCGCCAGGGGGAAGAAATTCCGGGAATTCAGCCCCGGTAGCGATGACCGCGAGGCCCTTCTCAAGGCCGTACTGGGACCTTCCGGAAACCTTCGGGCTCCTGCCCTCAAGGTGAAGGAGGGCTTTCTGGTGGGATTCAACCCGGATCTTTACGATGAGTGGCTTCACGGAAGACTTTTTGGGGAGTGACCTTGCACCTGGGATGATGGATATATCCCATAATCCTGCTCGTAAACACATCTATTTTTGTTCCTCGGTTCTCCTCCTTAGGTTTCAGGTGTCCGGTTTCAGAATTTCGCTGTTTTATTTTTCACTCCAGACACCTGAAACCAAAGCGTCGGAATAAAAACGAGATCAAAATTTACATCCGGTTAAAAACCGGTCGATTCCAAGACAGGCATGATTTCCGCATCACCATCTGCCCGGATCGCCTAAAAATCCGTTTTATCCAGCGGAGAAGGCGAGGGGCCTTTGATCACCCGCACCAGTTCTTTGACTCGTGAGGCACGGTCTTTGATGATGAGGAGGTTGAGGGGCGGGTACGGGACGATTTTACCCTCCCGGGTTAAAAGCGGTGCAAGAACCGCAGCGAGATTTTCGGCATCAGCGTGCTCGAGGTAGACAAACCTGGTAATGATCGGGTCTCCAACGAGAGGTTGTTCCTGCGCTATGGCAGGCTGAAGGGGGCATGATAAATAAGCGACCAGGAAAAAGAATTCTACGATCCAACCAAGGGATTTTGGTGCTTTTCTCTTCATTGCTCTGTCCTCTATTTCACCGGATAACATAACCTTGCAAATGGCGGTTTCAACAGGTGAGGGACAGGCAGAGTGGTTTTCCCTCGACCGAACGGGATGTCTGCAGAACCCGCAATGAATCCTGCCTATCCTGAGGAACGCGAATTAAATTAATTACAATTTCTTGCTACGCCTTCGCCAAGGCTACGGCGCATTTCGATTTTTATTCTATGCTTAAGGATCTCATTGTCTGTTGGCCCATCTTCGGCGTTGCGTCAACGGCCTCATACGTACAGTATGAAACAGCTAACGCGCCTTGAAGATGAACAAACATCCGGCGCAATATTCTTGCAATTAAATAAATCCTCGTTCCTAAGGCATTTCCGTTAAAAGGGGGATCCCTTCGCGTTGAAGCGTTTCCTTGGCTTTGTCCAACTGGTCGAATTTGAGGACAAGCAGGGTTCCGTCCATATTCCGGACCGAAAAGGCGTACATATACTCGATATTGAGGCCGGTCCGGTTCACCAGTCGCAGCACCCGGTCCATCTCTTTTGTGTCGCGTTTCAGTTCCACCGCCAGAACTTCTGTGAGGCATACGGTAAAACCTTGGTTTTTTAACACATCCATGGCGTCTTGGGCGCTGTCGGCAATCAGATGCAGCACACCGAAATCCGCTGTGTCGGCAAGGACCATGGCTTTTATTCCGATCTCGCCTTCCGCAAGCGCACCGGCCACCCGGGAGAGCCTTCCCGATTTGTTTTCAAGAAAAATGGATACCTGTTGAATTGCCATCACGTTGCTCCTTTGCCTCGGGATCGATCGATATTTTCCTGATCGGTTGTGTCGTTATGTGAAAGCCGTTGCCTTTTGGAAGAGATTGCCAAAGCGAACCTGTCATTGCCGGACAGATCAACACATCGATTGATAAAGCGGTGAGTCAAGTTTTCTTCACTGTCTGATATGATTGCATCAGGTATGCCGAAAACGAAGGAGTGATTGATAATTTATAACCGTTTGTATTTGCGGATAATAGTTTTTGTTTCGAGTATGGGTATGTATACGGCAATGGAAAAAACTGCAAATTCATGGACGGGAATTTTTGAAGATCTGCAGATTTTTGCAGATTCGGGGCGGGAAAACGGCGGCCCATGCGGGTCTGCTGTATGTGGCATGGCCTTTTCTCGCCTGGCCTCGCTTCCACCGGATGTCTCCTGGCGCCAGATGAGCGGCATCGGGCTTCTGTGCGGGGTCGGTTTTACCATGTCCCTATTGATCACCCACCTGGCTTTTGGCGGTTCGCCGGCGGCAGATCATGCCCGGGCCGGGGTGCTTCTGGGCTCTTTTTTCTCGGCCCTGGCCGGCGGATCGCTTCTTTTTCTCTCCGGCCGGAGGCGGGTTTCCCGTTTTCATGAATCTGTCGTTTCTGGAAAAATTCCAAATTAAAAATTTAAATGCTTCATGTTTGTGTTTCCGGATTAGTTGGTTTAGAGCCTGTTTGAACGCGTCTTCAATGCAATGACGAGCCGTGCCGCAATCGATATTGCCTTGAGTGAAGATGGGGTTATTTTACTATGAGGTACTGGTGCTGAAGGAGACCTATCATGAACGAGTTTGAAAAATGCGGCCCTGAAACCATCACCATCGATCCATCCGGAGGACAACCGCACCCCTGCACACCGCAAATCCTGGCGAGTGTCCCGGCAGAAGAAGCGCCTTGCTGAGGCCCTAAACCCGACCCCGAGGCCGGGGTCCATGAGCGGCCGGGTTATTCCATCAATCCGTTCGTGGAGGATTTTATGGACACGCCCGCCGGGTTTGTGCCCCGGGTCCGAACCCGGCTCTCATTTCAGGACTGGATCGGCACGGTCAGCACTCGCCTTGGCATCGGCCGGTACAACTACAAAGTGGTTCCGGGGCTCTACGGCGTGGGAACCCCCGGAGCCGACTCGCCGGTGCTGGTGACCGCCAACTACAAGCTCACTTTCGATGCCCTTCGAAAGGAGCTGGGTGGGATCGATGCCTGGATCCTGGTGGCCGACACCCGGGGGATCAACGTCTGGTGCGCGGCCGGCAAGGGGCTTTTTTCCACCGATGAGGTGGTGCGCCGGGTGAAGGCGTCCCGGCTCACTGATTTGGTCTCCCACCGGGAGTTGATCCTGCCCCAGCTCTGCGCCACGGGGGTGGCCGCTCACAAGGTCCGGAAAGGCTGCGGCTTCAGCGTGGTTTACGGTCCGGTTCATGCTGCGGATATTCCCGCCTTTATCCGGGCGGGCAACGTGGCCGACGAGGCCATGCGCACGGTGACCTTTACCCTTCGGGAGCGGGCTGTGCTGATGCCTGTTGAGATACTTCTCTTGAAAAACGTGCTGGCCGCTGCTGTTCTGGCAACGCTTGTGCTATCGGGCATCGGGCCGGGCATTTTCTCGCCGGGCGCAGCTCTCGCCCGGGGCGTGCCGGCCGTGTGTGCCACGCTTTTTGCTATTCTTGCCGGAACGGTGGTCGTGCCGCTGATCCTGCCCCGGCTGCCCTGGCGCGAATTCTGGATCGGCGGGGCACTGGCCGGAAGCGTTTTCGGCGCAGTCAACGCCTTTGTTTTCGCCGAACGGCTCGGGGTTGCCGAATCCGTGGCACTGGTACTCTGGACCGCGGCGATCGCATCTTATCTGGCCATGAATTTTACCGGATCAACGCCCTATACCTCACCCTCGGGGGTGGAAAAGGAGATGCGCCGGGCTATCCCGGTGCAGGCCGCCGGCGTGCTGCTGGCGGTTGTCGTGTGGCTGGCGGTGCCGTTTATTTCGTAGGGGCCATCCATAAATCGCAGATTTCTGGGTGGAGTGATCAGCCGCTATCTCGTAGATTTCAGTTTAAGGATTTGTTTTCAGACGTATTGTCGGACCTGGAGAATGTCATGGAAGATTTTCGGTATATAGACGGCGTTGCCACCCTCAGGCTCGATGTCGACGTGTGTGTGGGATGCGGCATGTGCGCGACGGTCTGCCCCCACCGCATCTTCGAGGTGCGGGACAAAAAAGCGGTCATCCGCGACGTCGATGCCTGCATGGAGTGCGGGGCCTGCGCACAGAACTGCCCGGTGGAAGCCATCTCGGTGACGCCCGGCGTGGGGTGTGCGGCGTACATCATTTCAACCTGGATATCCCGGATAAAAGGATCGCCGGCAACAACGAGCTGCTGCTGAGAAGCACCGGTTGAATTCATGCGCAGCTGTTAAAACGCCAACACCAAATCCTTAAAAAGGCAGCTTTGCCGCTTTTCTGGATGCCCGCCTTCGCGGGCATGACGGTTTTTCAACTAACGGATCAGCTCCTAAAAGAATCCTCAAAGATTTTTTGAACATCTTTCTCGTTCGCGTTTCTCGGATTGTTGTTCCACAGTCTCACCGCTACCATGGCGCCGGCCGCCAGACCGGGGATATCCTCCCGTGTGACGCCGTAGTTCTTTATCCCGAGGTTGAAGCCGATATCCTGAATCAGGTTGATCACCGCATCGATCGCCCGGGCGGCTTTTTCCATGGGGGAAAGTCCTTTGAGCGGCATACCGAATGCCTCGGCGATGTGGGACATCTGCTCCGGGACGGCAATGGCATTGAAGCGCATGGCCGCCGGAAGCATCAGGCTGGTGGCCACCCCGTGGGGAAGGTGAAATCTGGCCCCGAGGGAAAGGGCGCACGCATGGGCGGCGGCCGTCTGGGTATTGGAGAAGGCCAGGCCGGCCAGCAGACTGGCCTGGAGCATACCTTCCCGGGCCTCAAGGTTTGTCCCGTCGGCATAGGCGGTGCGCAAATGCCTGGCAACCAGCCGAATGGCCTCCAGGGCAAGGGGACGGGTCAGATAGGTGGACTGTTTGCCGGTATAGGATTCGATGGCATGAATCAGCGCGTCAAGACCGGTATACGCCGTAATGTGGGGCGGCAGGCCGCGGGTCAGCTGGGGGTCCAGCAGGGCGGTTTTTGCAAACAGGTGCTCGCTGACGATGCCTTTTTTAACGTTGTTTTCCGTATCCGTCAGCACGCAGATGGAGGTCACCTCGCTGCCGGTTCCGGCGGTTGTGGGCACCAGGATCAGGGGGATGCCTGGCCTTTGGACGAGCTCCATTCCGAAATATGCGTCAACCGGATCGGTGTTGGTCAGCAGGATGGCCACCACTTTTGAAATGTCCAGTGCGCTGCCGCCCCCGAAACCAATGATGACATCCGGTGCAAAGTCACGTGCGTCGGCGGCACATGCATCCACGATCCCGATGCCCGGGTCCGGCTCGACCTCGGTGAACCATTGGTAATCGATGCCGGTGCCATCCAGTGCGGCGGCCATATTATCGAGCAGGCCGGCTGCCCGGATGCCCGGGTCGGTGACGATAAACGCCCTTGAGCCTCCCAGCCGCTTGATTTCATCTCCCAGGGATGCCAGCGCACCATTGCCAAAAACGATTCGGCCAACAGTATTGAACGATTGGATTATCATATTGCATTGCCTTTCCGGAGCATGTGGTTGCGGCTTGACCGCGTTGGTACGATATCACGTATTCAGTTCAAGGTGAAATGGGTCGCACGATATCCTTCCCTTATCTTGTGGTGAAACATAGTGGGGCATCCCACTAGCGCGAATTGATTGGATCCGCAGTCCTGAAAGCACCCATTTCAGAGCGATACGGCCAGTGATCGCAGCGGCGCGAGCCGTTCATCGCTCAGGGGCTCGGCGCCCTCCATCGGATAGGTGCGGCCGAGATACCCGTACTTGGGCGTGCCCAGGCGGTGGTAGGGCAGAAGTTCATACTCGATGTTTTTCATCCCCCTGATCTGCTCGACGATACCGGTGATCTCATCCTCAGTGTCGTTGAATCCGGGAATCACCGGGGTACGCACCCGTATGGGCAGGGCGGGGAATCGCTCGCGGGCAAAACGGAGATTTTCCAGGATGCGGCGGCAGGATTTTCCCGTGGCGGACCGGTGGCTTTCCGGATTAACGCTTTTGATGTCAAACAGGAGCTGGTCCACATACGGAAGGGCCTGCTCCAGGGTTTCCTGATCACAGTAACCGCAGGTTTCAACGGCCGTGCCGATGCGGCGGCGTTTGGCCTCCCGGAGAAGGGCCGTTGCAAAGGCGCCTTGAAAAAAAGGCTCGCCGCCGGAGAGGGTCAGGCCGCCGCCGGAGCGGGAGTAAAATACGCCGTCTTCCTCCACCCGATCGAGCACCTGCCCCACACGCCGGCTCTGTCCGTAGACGGTCAGGGCACCGGTCGGGCAGACCGTGGCGCAGTGCAGGCAGTTGCTGCACACATTGCGATCCACCTGCAGCCGGCCGTCGGCCCCGGGGATAAGCGCCCCGCAGGTGCACACTTCGACACAGCGGATGCATTTTTCAAGGGTCAGGCATTTGTCCGGGTTGAAGCCAAGCTCGGGCATGGGACTCTGGGATTCCGGGTTGCTGCACCAGGCGCATCGCAACGGGCAGCCTTTCAGGAACACGAGGGGCCGGATGCCCGGCCCGTCATGGACAGCGTATTTCTGGATGTTGAAGACGTAGCCACTTGTACTCTGAATTTCTTTTATGTTCATTGTCGCTCTCGCCCCTGGCTGGCAGAGGTGGGTTTCCGCCTGAAGCGGTTACAACCTGAAAAAATATATTTAAATAATGTTTCGACTTCCGTTGCCTGCAACCGGTAAGCAATCATCCTATTTTTAAGGCGATTGCTTACCGGTTCTGAGGTCTCGGCCAAACTTTCCTGCCTGCCGGCCCCGACATCCTGGACAGGGAATGGGTTACAAAGGGCCGGCAGAGAGGTTCGTTTAACTGAGCGCCTGTGTTTATTAGACAGTCTCGTGCTCGGTACGAGCGATGAGATCGTTCTGCAGATCCGGGGAAAGATCTACGAAGTAGGCGGAGTAACCGGCGATACGCACAATCAGGCTCTTGTACTTCTCAGGATCCTTCTGGGCTGCAATAAGAGTGGACTTGTTGATCACGGTGAACTGTACATGCCACAGCTTGAGGTCGCAGAAGGTACGGATGAAGGAAACCAGCTTGTCGGTACCCTCCTCACCCTCAAGACACTTCGGAGTGAACTTGATGTTCAGCATGCGTGCCGCACGATCACGGTGTCCGTAGTTCTTGGTGTTGTAGTTGGATAGCAGTACGGAGGTCGGTCCGCTCTTGTCTGCGCCATGGGAGGCGGAAGAACCGTCAGAGAGCGGAGTCCACTCGTAACGACCGTTCGGGGTCGCACCAACAACCTTACCGAAAGGCACGTGGGAGGTGAACGGTACGTAACGGAT
>ENA-ORCU01000816-ORCU01000816.1-marine-metagenome-genome-assembly--contig:-NODE-816-length-10670-cov-3.510998_pt1 | contig 10670 bp, 10 predicted proteins | sample MGYA00248631_ERZ508512 | MGnify/ENA primary metagenome ERZ508512 (study PRJEB26183, sample SAMN06268844) | marine metagenome | isolation source: Tt an P1 anaerobic enrichment on pine from sediment taken... | reverse complement strand
TCGTAGTTCTCCTGCGCCTCCAGCAGGGAGGCGCTCAGCAGCACCGCGTCCACATGGTCGGGGCGCAGGAATTCGGCAGTGCGGGAATAGAGCAGCGTGTAGGCGTCGACGGCCTCTCCCTCCAGCGCGCCGGCCACGGTGAAGAAGACCTCGGACGCGCCGTCCTGGGCGGAGGTGACGATGTCGAAGGGCAGCATGCCGCCCTGCTCCAGCTCGGCGCGCAGCTGCGCCACGCCGGGGTCGGGCTCGGGGCCGAACACGTCGGTCAGCAGGGCCACGGCCTCGGCGTTGCGTTCGAGCTGGCTGAGGATCTCGACATGGGCGAGAACCCCGCGCCGGGTCATGTGCAGCGCCTGGCCCTCGTCGCTGGCGAAGAGCGCCTCGGCCCCTTCGAAATCGCCCGCCATCGCCAGGGCCAGCGCCTTGTGGTAGGTCCCGAACACGCTCAGCCCGGTTTCCCTGGAGGTGGCGTCGAAGGTCTCCAGCGCCTGGGCCATGCGGCCGGCGCCGAGATGGCCCCAGGCCTTGGCCAGCCCGTCCACCAGCGGCCCCACCGAGCGGCCGGCCTCGATATCCTCGAGCGCCTGGTCGAAAGCGCCGCGCTTGAGCTGATCGGCCAGCAGCACCAGGTTGCCTGCCTGGCTGTCGTAGCCGGTCGATTGCAGCCGCCGCGCGATGGGCACGGCGCTGTCGACCTGGCCGAGCCCGATGAAGGCCACGAGCGCGTTTTCCAGCAGCCCGGGGTTCGAGGGGTCCCGCGCCAGCGCCTGGGTGTAATAGGCCACGGCGGCCTTGTAGTCATTCTCCTGGCTGGCATGGCGCGCCGCCAGATACGGCCCGGCGAGGCCGTTCTGGGCCTGCACCGGCGCGGCGAGACCGACTGCGGCCGCGATGGCAGCCGCGGCGGCCGTCAGGCGGGGGAAGAAAAGGGGCAAGGACACTCTCCAACTAGTCTTGGTTGGAACGTAGACCTCCGGAAGCCCGGTGGCAATGCGGGGCGGCCCATTCACCGCCCCGGCGCACGCAGCTGTTACATATTGGGATAGTTCGGCCCGTCTCCGCCCTGCGGGGTGACCCAGTTGATGTTCTGGCTGGGGTCCTTGATGTCGCAGGTCTTGCAGTGCACGCAGTTCTGGAAATTGATCACGAAGCGCGGCGCCTTGCCCTCTTCCTCGACCACCTCGTAGACGCCCGCCGGGCAGTAGCGCTGCGCGGGTTCTGCGTATTTCGGCAGGTTCACCTTGACCGGGATCGAGGGATCCTTGAGCTGCAGGTGGCAGGGCTGGCTTTCCTCGTGGTTGGTCATCGAGAAGCTGACATTGGTCAGCCGGTCGAAGCTGAGCTTGCCGTCGGGCTTGGGGTAGTCGATGGGCTCGAATTTCGACGCCTCGCCGGTGGCCGCAGCATCGGACTTGCCGTGGCGCAGGGTGCCCAGCGGGTTCCAGCCGGTGAGGTTGGCCACCCACATGTCGAAACCGCCCAGCGCCAGGCTGGCGGCCATGCCCAGCTTGGACCACAGCGGCTTGACGTTGCGCACGCGCTTGAGGTCCTTGCCGATGGCGCCCTTGCGCACCTCGTCCTCGTAAGCGGTCAACTCGTCGCCCGAGCGGCCGGCCCGGAGCGCCTCATAGGCGGCCTCGGCCGCCGCCTTGCCCGAGAGCATGGCGTTGTGGTTGCCCTTGATGCGCGGCACGTTCACCAGCCCGGCCGAGCAGCCCAGCAGCGCGCCGCCGGGGAAGGCGACCTTGGGGATTGACTGCCAGCCGCCCTCGGAAATCGCGCGGGCGCCATAGGCCACGCGCTTGCCGCCCTTCAGCAGCTCGGCCACCATAGGGTGATGCTTGAACCGCTGGAATTCCATGTAGGGGAAGAGATAGGGGTTCTCGTAGTTCAGGTGCACCACGAAGCCCACGTAAACCTGGTTGTTCTCCAGGTGATAGATGAACGAGCCGCCGCCGGCGTTGCTGCCCAGCGGCCAGCCCATGGTGTGGGTGACCGTGCCCTCGCGGTGCTTCTCGGGGTCGATCTCCCAGATCTCTTTCATCCCGAGGCCGAATTTCTGCGGGCAGTGCCCCCTGGAGAGCTCGTATTTCGCCATCACCTCCTTGGACAGCGAGCCGCGCACGCCCTCGCCCAGCAGCACGTATTTCCCGTGCAGCTCCATCCCCGGCTCATAGGCCGGGCCGGGGGTGCCGTCGGGGTTCTTGCCGAACTCGCCCGCGACCACGCCCTTGACCTCGCCGTTCTCGCCATAGACCACCTCGGAACAGGCCATCCCGGGGAAGATCTCTACCCCCAGGCCCTCGGCCTGCTCGGCCATCCAGCGGCAGACATTGCCCATCGAGACGATGTAGTTGCCGTGGTTGTTCATCAGCGGCGGCATCGGCCAGTTGGGGATGCGCATCTGCCCGCCCTCGCCGAGGAGGTAGAAATTGTCCTCGGTCACCGGGGTGTTCAGCGGCGCGCCCTTTTCCTTCCAGTCGGGGATCAGGGCGTTCAGCCCGCAAGGGTCCAGCACCGCGCCGGAGAGGATATGCGCGCCCACCTCGGAGCCCTTCTCCAGCACCACGACGCCCAGATTGGGATCGAGCTGCTTGAGGCGGATCGCAGCCGACAGGCCGGCAGGCCCCGCGCCCACGATCACAACGTCATATTCCATCGATTCCCGTTCGATCTCGGCCATCTGCGTCCCCTCTTTGCGCCGCCGCGGCGCTCTCCTCCGTTAAATATCCCGCAAATCGTTATCTGACGGGCCTTAGGCGCGTCAATTGTAACCCGACATCACGATGTTGCATTGCAGCATTACTCGCTGTTTCCCTTGCAATTCGCCGCACCGTCAGGTTGGGTATGGCAATCAATTCACCAGCGGCGCGCCGGTTTCGGGGCCCGCCGCGCCCAACCGTCCGATGAGAGAGATGGAAAAGATACCGATGACCCGCGCGGGCCATGCCGCGCTTGATGCAGAATTGAAACAGCTGAAATCCGTCGAGCGGCCGGCCGTGATCAAGGCCATCGCCGAGGCGCGCGAACACGGTGACCTGTCGGAAAACGCCGAGTACCACGCCGCGCGCGAAAAGCAGAGCTTTATCGAGGGCCGGATCAAGGAGCTGGAGGGCCTGCTGTCGCTGGCCGAGGTGATCGACCCGTCGAAACTGTCCGGCGCGATCAAGTTCGGCGCCACGGTGGAACTGGTCGACGAGGATACCGACGAGGAAAAGACCTACCAGATCGTGGGCGAGGCCGAGGCCGACATCGAGAAGGGCCTGCTGAACATCAAGTCGCCGCTGGCGCGCGCCCTGATCGGCAAGGAAGAAGGCGACAGCGTCGAGGTGAGAACGCCCGGCGGCGAAAAGAGCTACGAAGTGCTGAGCATCAAATACGTCTGAGGCGGCTGGAATACCGGGGACCGGGCGAATGGCCGAGAAGAAACCAGAACAGCTGATCGAGCTGGGAATCTTCGGCAAGACACAGCGCGCGCGGGGCATGACCGCGGCGGACGTGGCGGCGATCGTGCTGAGCCTGCTCTGGCTGGGCGGCTCGGCCCTGTTCTTCCTGCTGGCCCCTGGCGGCGAGGGCTCGGGGTTCGACCCGATGACCTTTGTGATGACCTTCCTGGCGGTGGTGATGCCGGTGGCGCTGATCTGGGTGGGGGCGTCGGCGGCGAAAAGCGCGCATGTCATGCGCGAGGAATCGGCGCGGCTGCAGGCCGCGATCGACGCCATGCGCCACAGCTATATCGAGCAGCAGCAGACCGCGGTCGCGGGCGTGAAGCCCTCGGTCGAGAAGAAGCTGGACGAGATCGCCGCCGCCCAGAAACAGGCGGAAAGCGCCATCGCCACCTTCGCCACCAGCCGCGACCGCGGCCACCCGCCGCGCATCAGGCCCACCGCGCCCGGCGCCGACGAGGCACAGCCCTCGCTGGCGCTCGGCACCACGGCCGAGGAGATCGCGCCGCCGCTCTCGGCCGCCGATTTCATCCGCGCGCTGAACTTCCCCGAGACCGCCGAGGACAAGGAGGGCTTCCGCGCCCTGCGCCGCGCCCTTCAGGACCGCGCCGCGTCCAAGCTGGTGCGCTCGGCCCAGGACGTGCTGACGCTGCTCAGCGAGGACGGCATCTACATGGATGACCTGCATCCCGACCGCGCCCGGCCCGAGATCTGGCGCAAATTCGCCGCCGGCGAACGCGGGCCGACGGTGGCCGCGCTGGGCGGTGTGCGCGACCGCTCCTGCCTGGCGCTGACCGCGGGGCGCATGCGGCAGGACCCGATCTTCCGCGACGCCGCGCATCACTTCCTGCGCCAGTTCGACCGCAATCTCGTAGCCTTCGAGCAGAACGCCAGCGACCAGGAACTCAACGACCTGGCCGAGACCCGCACCGCGCGCGCCTTCATGCTGCTGGGGCGGGTGACGGGCGCCTTCGACTGAGCGGCGGCGCGGCTGATTGCATCTTTCCCGACAAGGGCCTAAGGGCTGGGCGGAACGTGTTTTCCAGGAGCGGCAGATGGCATCCACCGGCAGCAGATCGGCCTTTTGGCTGGGCCTCAGCCATGGCGCGCCCTTCGTTCTGGTCATCGTGCCCTTCGCGGTGCTTTTCGGCGTGGTGGGCAGCGAGGCCGGGCTGAACCTGGCCGAGGTGATGGGCTTCTCGGTGCTGGTGATCGCGGGCGCCTCGCAATTCGCCGCCCTGCAGCTCATGACCGACAACGCGCCCACGGTGATCGTGCTGGCCACGGCGCTGGCGGTGAACCTGCGGATGGCGATGTATTCGGCTTCGCTGGTGCCGCATCTGGGCGCGGCGCCACTGTGGAAACGGGCGCTGATCGCCTACCTGCTGGTCGACCAGTCCTACACCGTCGGCCATGCCAGGTTCGAGAAGCACCCCGAGCTGCCGCTGTCCGAAAAGATCACCTATTACTTCGGCGTGGTCACCCCGGTCTTTCCGCTCTGGTACGGCTTCACCCTCGTGGGCGCGCTGGTGGGCAAGAGCATCCCGCCCGAATACGCATTGGATTTCGCGCTGCCGATCACCTTTCTGGCGCTGGTCGGGCCCGCGCTGCGCACGCTTGCGCATGTGGCGGCGGCGGGCGTGTCGGTGGTGCTGGGGCTGGCGCTGGCCGGCCTGCCCTACAACAGCGGGCTCCTGGTGGCGGCGCTGGCGGCGATGGCGACCGGGGCGCAGGTGGAGCTGTGGATGGAGAGGCGGGTCAAATGACACAGAGCGCAGGCGAAATCTGGTTCATCATCGCGGGGCTGGGCATCGGCACCTTCCTGATCCGGTTCTCGTTTCTGGGGCTGATCGGCAACCGCCCCCTGCCGCCCTGGGTGCTGCGGCACCTGCGCTATACGCCGGTGGCGGTGCTGCCCGCGCTGATCGCGCCGCTGGTGCTGTGGCCCGAGGCCGCCGGCGGCCAGCCCGACCTGCCCCGCATCGCGGCGGCCTTCGTCACCCTGGCGACGGGCATGCTCAGCAAGAACGTGATCCTGTCGATCGCCGGCGGGGCGGCGACGCTCTATCTGGGGCTTTACCTGGCGGGCTGAGCCGGCGCGACCGTCTGCTGCGCCACCAGGACGGAGCCGTTATCGTCGGAATCGTCGTCATAGACCGCATAGCGCTCGACCCCATCGAGCCTGGCGAAGCCGCGCATGATGGAGCGGGGGAAGATGGTGCGGGGCACGGTCTCGAAGCCCGGCAGCTCGCGCAGGATGTGGCTGGTCGAGCGTCCGCAGAACGCCTTGGGCACGGCGCCGTAGTCCTCGGCCAGTTGCAGCGCGGCCTCGGCCACCTCGGGCGAGACCTCCACCGTCTGGACATCGACGTGATAGGTCTCGCGCGCGTGGTAGTCGATGTAGAATTTCAGCATGGTGGGCGTAATGCCGTAATGCAGGTCGTTGCGCTCAGGCGCCGCCCGGTGCCACCAGGTGCCCGCCGGGTCGAAGATCACGCGCTGGCTGGCATTGATCATCAGCGCGCTGTGCCCCCCCTCCTTGGAGCGGTTGTTGACCACCGTGAACAGCGTGATCGAGGGCGGATGCTCCTGGTCGCGATAGGCCGCGCGCATCACCGCCTCGTCTGGCGCCCAGACCGGCTCGGCGCCGCAGCCGGCCAGAAGGGCCGGAACGATCAGGCAGGCAATCCAGCGACGCATCGCGCGCGGCTCCCATGGAGAGAAAAGGCGGGCCCGCGGCCCGCCCGGCGTCAGGAGTTGACCAGCGCCATGAAGATCAGGACGCCAATCGAGATCCCGACGACCCAGGTCGCGAATTTGACGAAACCCGCAAAGGTCTTTTCCTGAGTCGTGATGTCCATCGATCCGTGCTTGTGCTCTGCCATCGGTGCGGCTCCTTCCCTGTTCGTGCCCGCTTGGGATAGCCTATTTGAAAACGGCTGTCACGGCTTTGGTGACGCCCCGGAGCCGTCCTCCAGCTCGGCCGCGAGGCGAAAGCCGATCCGGCTGGCCTCAGGCGCGCCCTCGGCCTTGGGCAGGGCGCGCAGGGTCACGTTCAGCTGGCTGACATGCTGCACCAGCTGGGTGCGCGCGCCGCTCTGGTCGGTGCCGTAGAAGGTGATGATATCCGGCTCGAAATAGCCCACGCCCTCGATCTTCAGCACGCCCGCGCTGCCGCCGGTCAGGCCGATCGCCACCTCATGCGCCTCGTCAAGCTGTTCCTCGAAATTCTGGATGTAGAGAATCAGCCGCTCATAGGCCCATTCGGCGGGGCTTTTCTGATGCACGGGGCGGCGCGCGACCGCCTCGGGCAGCGGTTTCTGCTCGGCCGTGGCGGGGGCGGCCGGGTCGGCATGCACGGCGCGGGCGCGCGGGGGGCGGATGTCGGTGCCGCCGCTCATCGCGCGGCCCAGAGCCAGGCGCCGTCACCTCGCCGCCGGCGGGTGACCTTGCCCGCCCTGTAGAGGTGGTTGAGATGCGCCACCGCCTCGACCAGCGCATGGCCGTATTCCGCCCCGCCGATCTCGCGCTTGAAGAGCGGCAGGAAGCAGTCGCAGGCCGCGTGCGGCGTTTCCAGATGCTCCAGCAGGCGCTCCAGCGCACCGTAGTGATTCTCCGCCAGCTGCTGCAGGCGGGCGGGCAGACCGGTGAAGGCCAGCTTGTGGCCGGGCAGCACCAGGTGATCCTCGCGCGCAAAGGGCGCCAGGCGCGCACAGCTTTCCAGCCATTCAGAGACCGGGTCGGCCGCGGGCTCGGTGGCGTAGACGCCGAGATTGGGCGAGATTGAGGGCAGGAGCTGATCGCCGCCGATCACCAGGTTGTCGTCGCGGCTCCACAGCGTGATGTGGTCGGGCGCGTGGCCGTTGCCCAGCCGCACGTCCCAGTCGCGCCCGCCGATCCGGAGCACCTCGCCCTCGCTGACGCGGGTGAAGCCCAGCGGCATCGGCGCCACGATATCGGCGAAGTTGAAGGGGCGTTCACTGGCGCGCCTCTCCAGGATCTCCGGCGCCATGCCCGCGCCGCGCCAGAAGGCCATGGTCTCGGGCGTGGGCCGGTCCTGCTCGTCGAGCGTCAGCATGCGGGCGAACAGCCAGGCGGTGCGGGTGGTCAGCAGCTCGGCCCCGTGCACGGACTGGAACCAGCCCGCCAGCCCCACGTGATCGGGGTGGTGATGGGTCACCAGCACGCGGGTCACCGGCTTGCCCCCCAGCGGGCCGTCGAGGAGGCGTTGCCAGATCGCCCGGCTGCGCCGCGAATCGAAGCCGGTGTCGACCACCGTCCAGCCGTCGCCGTCATCCAGCGCGAAGACATTGACATGGTCGAGCTTCATCGGCAGCGGCAGGCGCAGCCACAGCACGCCCTCGGCCACCTCGATGGCCTCGCCCTCGGCCGGCCCTTCGGCCCAGGGATAGCGGATGGGGCTGCCCATGCCGTCCATCACGCGACCAGATCCTCGGGCGAGAGGGCATAGAGCCCTTCGGCCCCCTCCCGCGCATGGGCCAGCGCCGCGGCGTGTTCCGGCAGCATCCGCTTGATGAAGAACCGCGCCAGCGTGGTGCGCGGCCCCTGCCCGCCCTCGGCCAGCGCCGCCTTGAGGTGGAAATGCCCGCCCAGCACCCGGGCGAAGGCGCGCAGGAAAGGCACGGCGCCGGCGAAGCGGTCGTTCATGTCCTGCCCCACCAGCAGCTCGGTCGCCTCGCGCAGGGTCTCGGCCGCGGCCCAGACATCTTCGGCAAGATCGGGCAGCCTGGCCCGGGCGGCCTCGGCGGCGGCCTGGATCTCCTCGCAGATGCGGAAGGCGGCCTCGCCGCCATCCATCATCTTGCGCGCCACCAGGTCCATCGCCTGGATGCCGTTGGTGCCCTCGTAGATCGCGGTCACCCGCACGTCGCGCAGATATTGCGCGGCCCCCGATTCCTCGATGTAGCCCATGCCGCCATGCACCTGCATGCCCATCGAGGCCACCTCGACCCCGGTATCGGTGCCATAGGCCTTGGCGATCGGGGTCAACAAGGCGGCGCGCGCGGCGCAGTCGCCGTCGCCGGTGGCGCGGGCCATGTCGATGGCCACCGCGCAGGCCAGCGCGATGGAGCGCGCGGCGAAGGTCTCGGCCTTCATCGTGGTCAGCATCCGGCGCACGTCGGCATGATCGAGGATCGTGCCAGTGCCACCCTGACCCGGCGTGCGGCCCTGCCTGCGCTCCAGCGCATAGGCCAGCGCGTGCTGATAGGCGCCCTCGGCGACGCCGATGCCCTGCACACCGACGCCGAGGCGGGCGTTGTTCATCATGGTGAACATCATGGCCATGCCCTTGTGGGGCTCGCCCACCATCCAGCCGGTGGCGCCGTCATACTGCATCACGCAGGTCGGGCTGCCGTGCAGGCCCATCTTGTGCTCCAGGCTCACCACTTTCAGGCTGTTGGCGGCGCCGGGGTTGCCCTCGGCATCGGGGATGTATTTGGGCACCATGAACAGGCTGATGCCGCGCGTGCCCGGCGCCGCGTCGGGCAGGCGGGCCAGCACCAGGTGGCAGACATTGCCGGTGAAATCGTTGTCGCCCCAGCTGATGAAGATCTTCTGGCCGGTGATGGCGTAGCTGCCGTCGCCGTTCGGCTCGGCCCTGGAGCTCAGCGCGCCCACGTCCGAGCCCGCCTGCGGCTCGGTCAGGTTCATGGTGCCGCACCATTCGCCCGAGATCAGCCTGGGCAGGTAGAGCGCCTTGATCTCGTCGCTGGCGTGATGCTCCAGCGCCTCGATCTGGCCCTGGCTCATCAGCGGGTTGAGCTGCAGCGACAGGCAGGCCGCGCTCATCATCTCGTTCACCGCGGTGGTCAGGGCCAGGGGCAGGCCCATGCCGCCGTTCTCGGGCGCCGCCGACATGCCGATCCAGCCGCCCTCGGCGATCCGGGCATAGGCCGCGCCAAAGCCGGGCGTGGTGCGCACCACGCCGTTTTCCAGAACCGCGCCCTGCATGTCGCCCGCACGCTGCAGCGGCGCCATCACCTCTTCGCAAAGCTTGCCGGCCTCGGCGAGGATGGCCTCGGCCACATCCGGCGTGGCCTCGGAGAACAGCTCGGTGGCCGTGACCTGGGAAAGGTTCACCACGTGGTCGAAAATGAACTTGTAGTCCGCAGTCGGTGCGCGATACGGCATCGGCCTCTCCCCTCCCTTGCGCCTTGAGAAAGCATCGGCGCGCCGGTATGTCTCGTCAATCCTGTGGGCAAGGGTAAACCACGCCCGCCGCCCATCAACCGAAACGCCGCGTCACGAGATGAGCCTCACCGAGACCCTTCCTCCCGAGCCCCAGGGCATCGCCCGCGCGGCCGAACTGCTGGCGCAGGGCAAGCTGGTCGCCTTCCCCACCGAGACCGTCTACGGGCTGGGGGCGGACGCCCGCAATGACGAAGCCGTGGCCCGGATCTTCGAGGCCAAGGGGCGGCCGCGCTTCAACCCGCTGATCGTGCACCTGCCCGATCTCGACGCCGCGCGCGCCATCGCCGATTTCCCGCCCGAGGCCGAGCGCCTGGCCGATGCCTTCTGGCCCGGGCCGCTCACCCTGGTTCTGCCGCTGCGCCCGGAGGCCCGGATTTCGCCGCTGGTCACCGCCGGCCTGAACACCGTGGCCATCCGCGTCCCCGAAAACCCCCTGGCGCGGGATCTGCTGCGCGCCTTCGGCGGGCCGGTGGTCGGGCCCTCGGCCAACCCCTCGGGCAAGGTCAGCCCGACCGAGGCGGCGCATGTGCTGGACGGGCTGGGCGGCAAGATCGAGGCGGTTCTGGATGGCGGGCGCTGCCCGGTGGGGGTGGAATCGACCATCGTCGGTTTCGATGGCGCCCCCACGCTCCTGCGCCCCGGCGGGTTGCCCACCGAGGCGATCGAGGCCTGCCTCGGCGCGCCGCTGGCCGCCCATCACGGCATGACGGTCAACGCGCCCGGACAGCTCACCTCCCACTACGCGCCCGGCGCGAAGGTCCGGCTGGAGGTGGCAGAGCCTGAGGAAGGCGAATTGTGGCTGGGCTTCGGCCCCGGCTGCGCGGGGGCCACGCTGAACCTTTCGGAAAACGGCGATCTGGTGGAGGCGGCGGCGAACCTGTTTCACCACCTGCGGGCGCTGGACGCGATGGCCGGAGAAGGCCAGGGAATAGCGGTGGCGCCGGTGCCCGATCACGGGCTGGGCCGGGCGATCAACGACCGGCTGCGCCGCGCCGCCGCGCCGCGCCCCTA
>ENA-ORCU01000815-ORCU01000815.1-marine-metagenome-genome-assembly--contig:-NODE-815-length-10674-cov-2.776163_pt1 | contig 10674 bp, 8 predicted proteins | sample MGYA00248631_ERZ508512 | MGnify/ENA primary metagenome ERZ508512 (study PRJEB26183, sample SAMN06268844) | marine metagenome | isolation source: Tt an P1 anaerobic enrichment on pine from sediment taken... | reverse complement strand
TCCGATAATTTTCGGCAAATAGCCCTGCTATTTGCTCTCAAATTCTCAAAAATCTAGCCTCGAACAGCCAATTTTTCATTTCGGCCCGTTAAGCCCGACAGCCTCCTAGCACCAGGGCCAATGCACTCAGAGTTTCCCGTCCCGTGCCGCCAGCAATAGCGCTACCGCTCGCCACAAACGCCAGCGGTCGGGCAGTTCCGGCGCTACATCGACATGTTCCAGGCCTTGCACCAGAAAGAGTCGGGCCTGGCCCTCCGCTACCGCCTCCGCCAAAGCAACACTCTCAACATAAGGGATCATCCGATCCGTCAGGCCATGCACCAGAATCAGCTGCGCAGCCAGGTGCGACAGATCCTTGTCAGCCAGATTCAGGGCTGCGACATCGGCACGAATGGCTTCCGGAAGAGCAGCCAGCAGCTGTGCAGCCCGCTGCGGATCCCGATTGGTCACAAAAGCATAGAGGGCTCGCCCTTCAGGCCCCAACCCCTGTAGCAGATCGGCCGCCGGTGCCGCCGGATCGGCCAGTTTGCGCCAGGTCAAAACCCGGAAGATGCGACGATCTTCGGCATCAGTCAGGCGGTGGATATTGCTTCCCACAAAAGCCCATTTGCCGTAATCGTTGGGCTGCAGATACTGCCAGCCTTCATCCAGACGAAAATAACCGGTAGTAAAAAAGGTCAGCACCTGCGGCAGGTCATAATAGCCACCGACCGCAAAGACGAACCGTACCTGTTGCCGAACCCTCTCGTCCAGGGCCGCCAGCAAAGCTGGTCCGGCAGCATAGCTGAAGGCTGCCATTCCAGCCCTGCCCTGCGGAGCTCGCGCCGGATCGGCAATCAACCAGGCAAAGGCAGCCACCACTTCATCAACATCGGATGGACTTACTTGCAACTTTCGCAGGTTGGGCAGGTCTGGCACCATCACCGCGAAACCGGCCCGCGCCAGGGTGGTGGCAAAGGCCACCAGGCGCGGATCGTCTTTGCCGCCTTCGGCCACGCCCGGAATAAGCAGCAACGCCGCCCTGGTTTCGGTCGCCGGCAGGTAGAGGTCCCCTTGCCGCGGTTGATCATCCGTTTGATAACGAACCGCCATACGCTGCGGTGCCGGGACGACACGCTTGAGGCGGCTCGGCCGGTCTCCAGCGGCGATATCGGCCAACACCAGAGCCGCCTCATAAGAGCGCCCGGGATGACAACCGGCGTTGCCAAACATCAGTGCAACTGCCAGAACCACCGATATTCCAAACCTGCTGTATCTCTTCATCAAGCCGCCCCCGTAAATTCTGTACATGTCACAAGTTTATAGCCTGATGAAGGCATCTCAAACCGAATCGCCAAAAACAAAGGGAGGCCCTGAAAGGCCTCCCTATGGGTTGGTCAATTATCGATCTGAGGTCTTATCCGGTCTTTGCAGGAAAATGCTGCCGCAAATAGAGTTCGGCCTGGTCGACCGGCTGGGGACGGTTGAAGTAGTATCCCTGCACTTCCTCACAACCGCAACGACGCAGAAACTCTAGTTGGGCTTCGGTCTCGACACCCTCGGCAAGGACCTTGAGATTGAGACTATGAGCCATGGCGATAATGGCCGCGGTGATGGCAGCGTCATCCGAGTCGACAGTAATATCGCGCACGAAACTGCGATCGATCTTGATGCGGTCAATGGGGAAATATTTCAGATAACTGAGCATGCTGTAGCCGGTGCCGAAATCATCGATAGCCAGCTTGATGCCCCTCACCTTCAGATCGGTCAGGGTCAGCAGGGTAGCCTCGGAGCGTTCCATGACGATACTCTCGGTAAGCTCCACCTCGAGATGCCTCGGGTCAAGGCCTGTCGACTGCAGAATGCTGTCGAGACGCTCGATAAAGTCAGCCTGCTTAAACTGGCGGGCCGAGATATTGACCGCAATACGCAGGTCGGCAAAGCCCGCCTCATGCCACTGCCGGGCCTGCCTGCTGGCAACCTCCAGAACCCACTCGCCGATGGGCAGGATCAGTCCCGAGTCCTCAGCCACAGGGATAAAGCGGGACGGCGGGACACTGCCGAAGGCCGGGGATTCCCAGCGCAGCAAAGCCTCCATGGCCACCACCTGGCCGCTCGCCAGATCGATCTGCGGCTGGTAGTGAAGGTGCAGCTCCTGCCGTTCAATGGCTTGGCGAAGATGGGTTTCCATGGCCAACCGCTCGCGGGCAAGCCGGTTCATTTCCGGCGAATAGAACTGGAAGCTGCCGGTGCCCTGCTCCTTACTCTTGTGCAGAGCGATGCCGGCATGCTTGAGCAGGCTGTCGACGTTGTCACCATCAATGGGAGAGAGGGCCAGGCCGACACTGGCCGAGCAGTAGAGCGGCTCTTGTTCGAGATGGTACGGTTCGCTCAGGCCAAGGAGAATCTTCTCCGCCAGCTTGGATAAGCTTTCCGGACTGTCGATTTCTCTCGAAACAATGGCAAATTCGTCGGGGCCAAGGCGGGCGAGGATTTCACCCTTTTGCAGAAAATTCGCCAGGCGTTCGCTGACCGCCTTTAGCAACTGGTCACCAACCTCATGACCGAAGCTATCGTTGACGCCTTTGAAGCGGTCGAGATCCAGAACCAGCAGTCCCACCGAGCCCTGCGTCTCATGGGCCAAAACGTCGCGACATCGTTCACGAAAGAGTTGCCGGTTGGGCAAACCGGTGAGAGTATCGAAATAGGCCAGCTGGCGAATTTCCTGCTGGGCCTGCAGGTGATGGGTGATGTCGTGCACCAGGCTGATGCAGTAGGTCACGCGTTTCTGATCGTCATATAGCCAGGAGGTCGCAACGTGGGCCCACAACGTATCGCCGTTTTTGCACACGAAGCGATTTTCATAATCGACCGAGTGGCGTCTGCCGGCGGCCGCTTCTTTAAACAGGCGACGGGACAAAGCCACATCGGCGGGGTGGGTGATATCAAAGATGGTCTTACCGTACAGATCCGCTTCCTCGTAATGCAACATCTTGCAGAAGGCCGGATTGACCTGCAGAAAAGAGCCGTCCTCTGCCAAGGTGGTCATACCGGAGATGGCATTGAAAAAGATGGAACGGAAGCGCTGCTCACTCTCAGCCAGGGTCTCCTCGGCCCGGCGGCGCTCCCGACGGCCCGCCGCCTCGCGCAGCTCGCGATCGATGGCCGGCAGAAGCCGGGCGGTGTTGCCCTTCATCACATAGTCGTGGGCACCGGCGCGCATCGATTCGACCGCCGTTTCCTCGCCAATGTTGCCTGAGAGGACGATAAAAGGGATATCAAGACCGCTCTTTTTCAGCTCTTCCAGAGCGGCAAGCGCACTGAATTGAGGCATCGAATAGTCGGAAATAACGATATCCCATTCCTGTTCGGCCAGGGCCGCAGCCATGGCTTGGGCCGAATCGACCTGGCGGTAACCCAGATCGTAGCCGGCCCGCTTGAGAGAGCGCACAAGCAGCAGGGCATCGTCTTCGGCATCCTCGACGATCAGGGCCCGCAACGGCCGGCCAACGGCCTGTTCTTTATTGGTAAGAATGCTCATTCAAGTCCAGCCAATAATTCCCAAGCTGGCCGACAACATCGAGAAACCGCTTATAGTCGACCGGTTTACGGATATAGCTGTTCGCCCCTAGAGAATAAGCCCGTTCGATATCCCACTCTTCACGGGAAGAAGTCAGCATCACTACCGGCAACAAACGGGTACGCTGATCGAGGCGCAGCCGCTCAAGCACCTCGAGACCGTTGACTTTGGGCAGCTTGATATCCAGCAATACCACCGCCGGCAGTTCCGCCTTATCACGAACGCCATGCTTGCCGCGACCAAAAAGATAATCGAGGGCTTCGGCGCCGTCGCGCGCCACCACCACCGGATTATCGATGCAATTTTTACGCAGCGCCCGCAGGGTCAGAGCCTCGTCATCGGCATTATCTTCAACAAGTAGTATGTTTTTATTTTTAATCATTTCAATTGTCCATTACAAAGTGAAAAAGAAGGTCGCTCCCCTGCCCTCTTCGCCTTCGGCCCAGACCCGGCCACCATGACGGTGAACGATACGCTGCACGGTCGCCAGGCCGATGCCGGTGCCGGGGAATTCGTCGGCTCGATGCAGACGCTGGAAAACCCCGAACAGCTTGTCGGCATAGGCCGAATCGAAACCGGCACCATTGTCGCGCACATAATAAACCATCCCGGACAATTCATTACTGTACTCTTTACCGGTCTCCGACTCAAGGCCGAATTCGATACGTGCCCGCGCGCAACGCCCTGTGAATTTCCAGGCATTGCCCAAAAGGTTTTCCAGCACCACCCTCAACAGGCGAGGATCCCCCTGGGCGGAAATGCCCGGCTGAACCAAAACCTCAACCTGACGCTGCGGATCGTTCTGCTGCAAATCCTGAGCTACCAGCTCAGCCAGAGAGCTCAGATCAACTGGCTGCCGCACCATCTCACCACGGGTAATGCGGGACAGGCAGAGCAAATCGTCAATGAGCTGAGACATTCTCTGGGTAGCGGCCCGCACCCGCCGCAGAAATTCCTGGCCTTCGGCATCGAGCTGTTCACCGCAATCGTCCAAAAGAGCCTGGCTGAAACCGTCGATACTGCGCAACGGCGCCCGCAAATCGTGAGAAACCGAATAAGCGAAGGCCTCCAGTTCCTGATTTGCGGCTTTGAGCTGGGCGGTGCGCTGCAGCACCCTTTGCTCAAGCTCCAGATTCAGGTCGTGCATTTCCTGCTGGGTCTGCAAATGTTCGGTGATTTCCAGATGCAGCCGGGTGTTGGTATTCTGCAGGGCCTTGGCCTGCCTTTCAAGGTCCTGCTGTGCTGCGGCGAGATTCTCCGACATCTGGCTGAAGGCCCGCGTCAGGTCGCCGACTTCATCCACCGCATTCGATTGAGGCAGGTTCTTTTCCCAGTCGCCGTGGCTGATGGCCAAGGCCGCCTCCGAAAGCTGTTGCACAGGCGCCGCAATTGTCTTGGCAAACCAGGCAAAGGCCAGCAAACCAACAAACAGCCCCAGTAGAAGAATCAGCGCCACCTGATTGAGAAAAGCGTTACGTTCGGCCAGCATCTCGTCAACATCCACCGACAAGAGCACGAACCAGTCCCAGGCGGGAAAACCTGCGTGATAGTAAAACTTCTTTGGGCTGCCATGAGGGCATTCCCTAAAGCCCCTCTCCTCTTGGATTAATGCATCGCGGCACAAATGATCAAGGACCTGTTCTTTGGACAACTGCGGCAACAGCTGGTTGGAATCAGGCCTGGCGAAAATCCGCATCCGACCGGTCCGGCCGTAACGATAATTCTGATATTTTTCCAGGATGTCAGTCTGGGCCCGACGCACATAACTGTCAACGGAAGCTACGCCGCTCTCTACCAGTACCCGGTTAGCACTCTGAATATCTTTCAGAACGCTGACAACCTCCGCTTCCATCAGCTTGCGGTTCATGCTGTAGGCCAACCGTTCGATGGTTAATACACCGGCAATGCTGATGGCGATACCAACCACAAGCAAAACACCGAGGGCCAGAAGATTGAATTTATATCTGAGTTTCATAAACCTAACGGCCTTCGGGCAAGGTTAGAAAATCCGGCTGGTAGTAGGCGTCCTTACCGATAATCTCCGCGGTCTGCAACAAGGAAACGGGCAAAACGATTCCCGCCGGCTTGGCCATCTTCAGGTTGACCACCAGATGAGCCAACCGATTGCTAACCACGGGCAGGTCTACCGGGCGAGCACCACCAAGAATGCGCAAAGCGGTCGTAGCGGCATACTTCCCATGCTCCTGAGGCATCTTGGCGATGGTAAAAAGATTCAAGTGCTGCATCCAGGGTAGCACCGAGCCGGTAGGTATTCGGACATGGGTGGTCACAAAGGCCTCTGCCTCTGAGGCACTCCAACCGGTAATGCCGGAGTAATTCCTGAACACCAGCAGGTCGACTTCCTGTTGGGCACGCAAAAATGCTTCCTTGAATTCGGCAAAAGAGCGCACCAGGTAGTATTTCAATTCGCCGTCAAAAAACTGCTTGTTGTATTGCTCCGCGACGATATGCATGGTATGCACGTCCGGCCCCAGGATACCGGCGCGCTTGCCTTTGGCAACACTCCGCAGATGCCGGATCAGTTGCTCAGCCATCTCATGTTCGATCATACCGGTAACGTTGCTGCACGGATACCCGTAAAGGGCCAGATCCTGATTCACGCCGATAAAAACCACCGGCAGAGCAGAGTCCTTGAGATAGGGCACTACAAAAAAACGTTGGGCATTGTCGTCGGAAGCGATAACCACATCGGGGCGGAACTCCTTGACAATCTCCCAGGCCCGACGACCGGCCTGGCGGTGGAAATCCTCCTTGAGGTTACGCTTGGTGTCCATGTGAAAGATTTTCAGTTCCCCCCCGCTCCCCTGCAGGGTTTCGCGAATCGCGCTTTCGATCCCTCGACTCCATTCGTAGTCGGTGTAGTAGGAATCGACCCAGAGAATTTTTTTTCCGCTAAGGGGCGCTGCCGGCTTGCTGTCAGTTCCCGCTGCACCAGCTGGCGTCACGGCCAAAACCGTCAACAGCATTGCCGTAATCGTGATGGTCAAAGGCCACATTGTAACAAAACCAGCCATTCTTGATACAACGTTCACATCCTCTCCTTTATTAAAACAGGGTACAGAGAATTAATCGCGCAACGCTTCCTGGCCGATAATCTCCGCAGTTTTCAACAGCGGTACCGGTATCACGATTCCAGTGGCCTGGGCCATTTTCAGGTTAACGGTCAAGGCCGCATGCCGATTTTGAGTGACAGGAATATCCTCCGGACTTTCCCCGGCAAGGATGCGCAGTGCCGTGGCGGCGGCGTATTCTCCCTGTTCTTCCGGAATTTTGGCCAGGTTGAAAATTACGAAAGGCTTCATCCAGGGATTTAATCCACCGGTGGGGATTCGGGTGTGCTCCAGTATAAATTTTTCTGCAATTTCATCTTCCCAGCCTTCAATCCCGGCGTTGTTGGGCAGGCATAGAATGTCAACTTCCTGCTGGGCACGCAAAAAAGATTCTTTAAACTCGGCCAAGGTCTCTACCAAGTAGACTTTCAGTCGACCATCAAAAACATAATGATTGTAAGCCTCAGCAATAATTTTGTCGGTTTCCCTCTTACAGGCGATCATGCCCAGGCGGTCGCCACCGGCAAAAGCGCGCATCTGCCTGACAAGGTCACCGACAAAATCGACTTCGTGCATACCGGTCACGTTGCTCGCAGGATAACCGTATTCGGCCGGCTCGCGATTCACGCCGCAAAAAATCACCGGCAGGTTACTTCCTTTTAGATAGGGCTCCACCAAAAACCTCTGGGCATTATCATCAGAGGCAATCAATACATCGGGGCGATATTCCTCCACCACCCTATTGGCCAGGCGGCCGGCCTTTTGGCCATAGGCTTCGGAACGATTTCGCAAGGTGCCCATGTACCAAACCTTCAGGTCGGCCCCACTTCCGGCCAATATCTTGCGAATACCGCGACCAATGCCGTCCCCCCAAGAATATCCTTCATGGTAGGAGTTGACCCAGAGGATTTTCTTGCCCTGCCAGGGCGCTGCTGATCCGCTGTCATTAACAGCGGCAAATACCGTAGAGCCGCCAGCCGAGAACAGTAAAGCCACCAGCAACGCCGCTGCCAGCCTTTCCATTACTCTACCCATGCCGCTTAACTCCCTCCAGGCAGTGAACACTCCATCATCATTGCCCTTGGGCAATCGATTGCTGAAAGGCCTCCTGACCTATGACTTCTGCCGTCTTCAACAGGGAAACCGGCAGAATAAGTCCCACAGCCTTGGCCATCTTCAGGTTGACAGACAGATGTGCCAACTTGTTATGACACAACGGAATATCTTCCGGCCGGGAGCCGGCCAGAATACGCAGCGCCGTTGCAGCAGCGTACTCACCCTGTTCCTCCGGCAGCTTGGCCAGAGTGAAAACAACCTGTTTTTTCATCCAAGGCAATACCGCCCCGGTGGGGATGCGAATATTTTCCATCATAAAAACTTCGGCGGCAGCATCATCCCAATCTGCTATCCCGGCATTGTTGCCGAGATACAAAATATCAACCTCCTGCTGGGCGCGTAGAAATTCTCGTTGGTATTCCGACAAGGTACGCACCCAATAAACTTTAAGCCGACCACCGAAAATATGCTGGTATCTATGGGCTACGCTCTTCTCACTCTCCGTGTAACCGGCTAACATCCCGATGCGATCTCCACCGGCAAAGTTGCGCATTTGTCGAGCCAAAGCATCTATATAATCGGTCTCACACATGCCGGTGATACGGCAGCAGGGATAACCATAATTGGCCGGCTGGCAATTCAACCCGCAGAACACCACCGGAAAGTCGGTGTCCTTCAGATAAGGTACCACCAGATACTTCTGGGCATTATCGTCCGAAGCGATGACCACATCGGGCTGGTATTCGTCGATAACTTTCTTGGCCCTATGGCCGGCTTCGCGGCAATATGCTTCGGAGGTATTGCGCTTGGAATTCAATCGCCAGACTATCAGATCGACACCAGTTCCTTCCAGCGCATTCCGAATTCCCCTCTCTATCCCATCGCTCCATTCGTAACCGGCATGATAGGAATCGATCCAGAGGATTTTTTTTCCCCGATATGCTTCCGCCACGCGATCCTCAGCGCCTGCCGCCGAACTTTCAAGACCAAAAAGGCCGTTAAAAATCAAAAGAACCAGCAATAATCGGCCTAACTGCATGCCCCCTCCCGCACTCTATTCACCGAAGCAGTCCCTAAAAACTCAGCGCAATGATTCCTGACCGATGACCTTGCTGGCGGCCTGGAGAGTCTCCACCGGAAACAGGATATTGGCGGCCTTGGCCATTTTCAGGTTAAGGGTCAGGCTGGCCCGTTCGTTGGAGGCCAGCGGAATTTTTCCGGGGTTCGCTCCGTCAAGGATTTGCAATGCGGTTCGAGCTGCCCACTCGCCCTGCTCCTCAGGCACCTTGGCCACGGTAAAGGTAACGAAGCGCTCCATATAGGAAAGGCGGGAACCGGTCGGCTTGGTCACATGCCGCAATAGAAAATCCTCAACCTGGGGTGGGTCCCAGCCGGGCATGTCGGAATGATTGGCAATGTAGATCATGTCGACCTCCTGCTGGGCTTTCAGGAAGAGTTTTTTGAACGCAGCCAAGTCTTTGGCCAGATAGGACTTCATCTCACCGTTGAAAAAGTGCTTGTTATAAACACTGACCACCTTGCGTTCGGAAACGGTGTCGGCGCTTAGATAACCAAGTCGATTGCCCTCGGCATAGCGCCGCAGGTGGCGAACCAGGGTAGCGACCGGCTCGATCTCCAGCATGCCGGTCACATTGCGGCAGGGGAAACCGTACGGGGAGGCATCCCAGTTGATGCCGCAAAAGACTACTGGCAGGTCGGTGTTTTTCAGATAGGGTACGATCAGATACTTGGCGGCGTTGTCGTCGGAAGCGATGACCACATCGGGACGAAATTCCTCGATCGCCTTCTTTGCCTTGAGGGCGGCCTGTTTGCGAAAGTCTTCATCAACATTCCACTTGGTGTTCATCCGCTCGATGCGCAACTCAACACCACCGCCATCCAAAACCTGCCGAATGCCACGCTCGATACCAGCCGTCCAGGCATATCCCTCGTGGTAGGAGTCGACCCACAGGATCTTATTCCCCTGATATGGCGAAGTCGTACTTACCTCTCCAGCGAAAGCCAACGTGGGCAATAGGAAAAGGATCAGCAAAACGAAAATACGCCTGATAGAATTGACACTCACAACAAGACCCTTCACATTATAAGGCATTTTCACCATTCGGCTTATGGCTTGACGGCAAATGATTCCTGACCGATAACGGTGGCTGCCTCGAGAGTTTTAAGCGGAAAAGTTATCCCAAGCGCATCGGCCATCTTGAGGTTGGCGAACAACAAAGCACGTTCATTGTACGCGAGGGGAATCTCGGACGGCGTCCTGCCGCCAAGGATTTCGAGAGCGGTCGAAGCCGCCCATTCGCCTTGCTCCTGTGGATCCTTGGCCAGAGCTAGAAGAACAAAAGGAGCCATGAAAACACTTTGTGAAACGGTAGGGATTCTCACATGTTCAACCAGAAATTGTTTCGCAGCCTCAGGGTTCCAATCGCCAATCCCCACATAATTGTTGATAAAAAGCATATCGACTTCGTCCTGGGCTCGTAAAAAAGCCTCCTTGAACCCGGCAAAGTCCTTGACCAGATAGAGCTTCATCCGGCCTGCATAATAATGGTCATTGTAATGGGAGGCTATCTTCTGCGCGGTGAAGGCCTTCCCGCTCAGGTAGCCTACGCGACTTCCTTTGGTGTAGCGCTTGAGATGCACGTTCAGGGCATCTATCAAGGCCACTTCGACCATACCGGTGACATTGCGGGCCGGAAAGCCATAGACCGAAGCATCCCAGTTGACCCCGCAAAACACCACCGGCAAATCGGTATCCTTGAGATAGGGCGCCACCAGGTACTTGGAAGCGTTGTCGTCAGAGGCGATCACCACATCAGGATTAAAGGTCTCAATCGCCTCTTTGGCCCGCCAAGCAGCCCTTCGCTTTTCGGACTCGGAAGAGCGCCGCTTGCTGTCCATGCGTACGATTTGCAGTTCGACGCCGCTTTCCTGCAATTTCTCCCGGATACCTCGCTCGATACCGGCCGA
>ENA-ORCU01000814-ORCU01000814.1-marine-metagenome-genome-assembly--contig:-NODE-814-length-10678-cov-2.762664_pt1 | contig 10678 bp, 12 predicted proteins | sample MGYA00248631_ERZ508512 | MGnify/ENA primary metagenome ERZ508512 (study PRJEB26183, sample SAMN06268844) | marine metagenome | isolation source: Tt an P1 anaerobic enrichment on pine from sediment taken... | reverse complement strand
CGATCTCGCAAGATCCTTCGAAGACGCCGGCGTGGCCGCGATCATTTATACCGACATCAACCGAGATGGCGCCATGCAGGGCCCCAATGTCGAGGCCACCGCGGCCTTGGCCAATGCCGTCTCCATCCCGGTGATCGCCAGCGGAGGCGTCAGCTCGCTCGACGACCTGCGGGCCCTGAAGAACTGCGGCGCGCCGCTCAACGGCGTGATCTCGGGCCGCGCCCTCTACGACGGCGCCATCGACCTCGCCGCGGCCCTGAAACTCCTGAAAGACTGACCCTTCTTCTTGGCCCAGATACTCCGGGGGAGTCGCGCCAAGCGCGACGGGGGCAGCGCCCCCATCCCCCCTTCCCCACTTGCCCGACGGCACCGATTGGATGTAACACCGCCTCATGCTGAAAACCCGCATCATCCCCTGCCTCGACGTGGCCGATGGCCGCGTGGTCAAGGGCGTCAACTTCGTCGATCTCATCGATGCCGGCGACCCGGTGGAGGCGGCCAAGGCCTATGACGCCGCCGGCGCCGACGAGCTCTGCTTCCTCGACATCCACGCCACCCATGAGAACCGCGGCACCATGTTCGACCTGGTGCGCCGCACCGCCGAGCAATGCTTCATGCCGCTGACCGTGGGCGGCGGGGTGCGCACGCTCGAGGATGTGCGCAACCTGCTGCTGGCAGGCGCCGACAAGGTCAGCTTCAACTCCGCGGCGGTGGCCAATCCCGATATCGTGCGCGAGGCGGCCGAGCATTTCGGCAGCCAGTGCATCGTGGTCGCCATCGACGCCAAGACCGTGGCGCCGGGCAAATGGGAGATCTTCACCCACGGCGGGCGGCGCCCCACCGGCATCGACGCAGTGGAATACGCCAAGATCGTGGCCGCCAAGGGCGCGGGCGAGATCCTGCTGACCTCGATGGACCGCGACGGCACCCGCGAGGGCTTCGACCTGGAGCTGACCCGGGCCATTTCGGACGCCGTCAACATCCCCGTGATCGCCTCCGGCGGGGTCGGCAATCTCGACCACCTGGTCGAGGGCGTCACCAAGGGCGGCGCCAGCGCGGTTCTGGCCGCCTCGATCTTCCATTTCGGCGAATACACGGTGCAGCAGGCCAAGGAGAAAATGGCCGCCGCCGGCATCCCCGTGAGGCTGACATGAACGCGCTGGAGCGGCTGGCCGCGACGATAGAGGCCCGCAAGGGCGCCGATCCCGACAGTTCCTGGACGGCAAGGCTCCTCGCTAAGGGCCCCGAGAAATGCGCCGAGAAATTCGGCGAGGAGGCGGTCGAGGCGATCATCGAGGCGGTGAAGAACGACCGCGCCAAACTGACGGCCGAGGCGGCGGACGTGCTCTATCACCTGCTGGTGATGCTGGCCGCCCGCGATGTCACGCTGGCCGATGTCCTGGCCGAGCTGGAACGGCGCGAGGGCACCTCAGGCATCGCGGAGAAAGCCTCCCGAAAGGGCTGAGCCCTTCTTCTTGGCCGAAATACTCCGGGGGTTTGGGGGCTGGCCCCCAATTCACAGCTTCGACGAGATCACCCCGGTGGCGAACCCGCCCATGCGCAACTCGCCGAACAGGCGCTGATATTCGATCTTGGGACAGCGGTCCATGATCACGTCCATCCCCGCCGCGCGCGCCGTCGCGGCCGCCTCCTCGTTATGCACGCCGATCTGCATCCACACCGTGCGCAGCTGCGGCAGACGGGCCAGCGCCTCTTCCACAATCGGCGGGACGTGCTCGGAACGGCGGAAGATATCCACCATGTCCACCGGCAGGGTCTGCGGGATGGAGGCCAGATCGGGATAGATCTCTTCGCCCAGCACGCGCTTGCCCGCATGACCCGGGTTGACGGGAATCACCCGTTTCCCCTTGAGCTGCAGATAGCGCGCCACGTAATAGCTCGGGCGCACCGGGTTCGGCGACAGGCCGACCACCGCCACCACCTTGGTGCGGGTCAGCACATCGCGCAGGAATTGGTCGGAATATCTGCTCATGCCGGCACCCTATCCAAAAAGAAGCGCCCGGGCCAAGAGGCCGGGCGCCAGTCACGGAACGAGGGACAGTGTAGTGAAACGCGAGAGTTCCGTTTTCGCGCTTCATACCTACGAGATAGGAATGGCCACGCCATTTACCAGTGCCTGTAATAAATATGTGAACGAAGGATGAACGGCCGGAAAGGCGCCCTAGTCGAACACGTCCTCGACGAAATCCACCACCTCGCTGAGCAGCCAGCGCGCGCGGGATTTGCGCTTCTTCGCCTTCTTCGGCTTGCGCGGCTTTTCCGGGGCATAGGCCGGTTTCGCCTTGCGCGGCAACGGGTGATCGGCGTCGGACGGCAGGCGCTTGAGCGCGTGCAGCGGCGCGCCGCAGGAGGCGCAGGTCAGCTCGTGCCGCCCCTGCCGGCCCAGCACCAGCGCGGCACGGGTGCCGCAATAGCAGCAGGTGGCAATCTTGGGGCTGTGCGGCATGGTCTACTCCGTCGGGTCCTTCCCGGCAGCATATAGGGCAACCGCCGCCGCGTTGGAGACGTTGAGCGACCCGAAGTCGCGGGCGAAGGGGATTTTCACCAGCTTGTCGCACAGGTCGCGCGTGCGTTCGCGCAGCCCCGGCCCCTCGGCCCCCAGCACCAGCGCCAGCGGCAGATCGTGCGCTTCCTCCAGCGCGGCCTCCAGCGTCACCTCGGCCGCGCCGTCGAGCCCCAGCAGCACATAGCCCATCTTGCGCAGCTCGATCATCGCGTCGCCGAGATTCTTCACCCGCAGGTAGGGCTGGCGCTCCAGCGCGCCGGAGGCGGTCTTGGCCAGCGCCCCGGTCTCGGGCGCCGAATGCCGGTGCGGCGCGATCACCGCGCGGGCGCCGAACACCTCGGCCGAGCGCAGAATCGCCCCCACGTTATGCGGGTCGGTCACCCGGTCGAGCAGCAGGAGCCGCGGCGCCCCCTGCCCCGGCGCGCAGAGATCCCTGAGGTGGCCCCAGTTCAGCGGCCTGACCTCCAGCGCCGCGCCCTGGTGCACCGATCCGGCCTCGATGGGCGCGGCGAATTTGCGCGGATCGCTGATCTCGGGCGTCATCCCCGAGGCCGCGATCGCCTCGCCCAGCTTGTCGGCGGCGTTCTTGGTCAGCACCAGCCGCAGCTTTTCGCGCGCGGGATTCATCAGCGCATCGCGCACCGCATGCAGGCCGAACAGCCACAGCGTTTCGGCCGCCGCGGCCCGTTTCGCCCGTTCCTTTTCGATCACCCAGTCCGGCTTTTTCATCGCGCCCGCGCCCTCTTTTCGTCGAGCGCGGACCATGCGTCACGCAAGGAGCCTGCGCAAGGGATTTTCCTGTTGACGGCCCCGATGGGGGGCGGTATCCAGCGCCCCACGTCGGGCGACGTGCTGCAAGGTGCGGCAGCGGACTGTAACTCCGCCGGGGAGACCCATGCCTGGTTCGATTCCAGGGTCGCCCACCACTCCCCCCCTAAAAACCCGAACGAGTTAGGCCGCTTGAGCCGCCGGTGGTCCACGATGGTGGAACGCTTGATGCGCCTCGCAGCCTATCTCTGCACGTCACGGCACGGCGTTTCCACTTCCCCCACTTCTGCGGACCGCAATCTCGCGCGAGGGCGACCTGGCCTACGTCACACGGGCTACCATTTTCAGGAGAGGGGCTGACTATCATGTATAGCGGTGCCTTGAGGTTTTTTGAGCGCAGGAGACAATTCCAATGATCACACCCGGTGATCTGGACTCCTAGCCCGCAACTCGTTGTTGAAACATACAGGCGGTGGGAATCGAAAAACGGCCCGCTGGGTGGTTTCCACGTCGCCAACGGCCTGTCGGTGCGGCGGGCGATCCAGGGTCGCACGCGACTCGCCCGCCACGACATGCGAATCCCCAACTGCCGCATGGTCACCTCGCGAACGCGATTCGCGCCGCAGTTCTTTAGTTTTTTCAATATGTTCCAAAACCGACCGGGTATTTGGAAAAAAAATATTACCAATTCCCCGAATCGCGCCCTATGATGCGCCCATGCTGATCACCTGCGGAGGCGGGCGGTCAGCGATGGAGACTTTGGGAGGAATACATGACCAAACACCCGACGAACCGCCGGGGTGCGCTGCGCGCGCTGGCCGGCGCTAGCGCCGCCGCCCTTGCCGCGCCGCATGTGGCTTCGGCCGCGGCCAACGGCACCACTTGGAAGATCCAAACCAGCTGGCCCGGCGGCGCCGGCCTGCAGATCTTCAAGGACTGGTGCGCAACCATCGTTGAGAAAACGGGCGGCGAGCTCGCCTTCCAGCCCTTCGGCGCACAGGACGTCGTGGGCGACTTCCAGCTCTACGACGCGGTGAAAAACGGCGTGCTGGACGCGGTGAACCCGTTCACCATCTATGCCCAGGGCATCATCCCGGCTGCCACCTTCCTGACCTCGTACCCGCTTGGCATGCGCAACCCGCATGAATGGGACGTGTTCTACTACGGCCTGGGCGGCCTGGAGATCGCGCGCGAGCTCTATGCCAAGCAGGGCCTGCACTTCGTTGGCCCGATCCACCACGGCCCGAACATCATCCACTCGAAGGTCCCGATCCGCTCGATCGACGACTTCCGCGGGCGCAAGATGCGCATGCCCGGCGGCATGGTGGCCGAAGTGTTCAGCGAGATCGGCGCCGAGACCACGGTTCTGCCCGGCTCGGAGATCTTCCCGGCACTGGAGAAGGGCACCATCGACGTGGCCGACTACGTGGGCCCGGCGGTGAACTACTCGCTCGGCTTCAGCCAGGTGACCAAGTACATCTCGATGGGCCCTCCGGGCTTCATGTCGCTGTATCAGCCGGTCGACCTCATGGACATCACCGTGGGCCAGGCCGCCTGGGACGCGCTGAGCCCCGAGATGCAGCAGTTCGTCGAGATGGAAACGCACGTCTATTCGGACATGCACCACGCCGCGATCCAGAAGGCGGACCAGGAAGCCTGGGCCAAGTTCGAGGCCGACGGCACCGAGGTTACCCGCCTCAGCCAGGACGACGTGGAACTGATGACCGAGGTCGCCGCGCCGATCTGGTTCAAATACGCCAACCGCGACAAGGATGCTGCGCGCGTCTTCAAGATCCAGCTGGACTACATGATGTCCGGTTCGCTGGGCTACGTGACGCCCGAGCAGGTCGAAGGGCTGACGCTCGACCTGTAAGTCTTTGCCGCGGTCAAGCATGACCGCAATGCCGCCCGGCGCATCGGCGCCGGGCGGCCCCTTTCTCAAACTAGAAAATACAGGACAGTAACATGCCTGGTCTCAGCTTCGAGCTGCCGCACTGGCTTTACTGGGTTGGCCTGATCGCGTTCCCACTGATCGCGATGACGCTGGCCCGACGGCCAAAGCCGCAGCAACAGGGGTATTCCACTACCCTGGGCTACATGATCCTCGTCGCAGGCGGGATCATCGGCCTGCACCGCTTCTACCTGAAAAGCCTTCTGGGGCTGATCTTCCTTCCGTTCTTCGTCTTCATCCTGATCGCCAACGGCCAGGAGCACGACGCACGGACCGTCCAGTCCGAGCTGACCAACGCCCTGCGCGGTGCCGAACGCACCATTGAGCGCGAGGTTCCGCGGGTCGAGGAAACCCGCTCCCGCCTGCCCGAACTCGAGGCCTCGGTCGCCGAGGCCGAGGAAGGCTCCTTTGCCCAGCGCAGCGCCGAAAAGCGCCTCGACCGGGCCAAGGACACCATCGCCAAGGGCGAGCAGCGCCTGGCCGAAGCCCGCACCACGCTCGAGGAAGTCGCGCCGCAGGAGGCCGAGGCCACCGAGACGCGCGAATTCTGGTCCAGCGCGGCCGGATATGCCTTCTACGCCATCCTGGCGCTGATGCTGATCGACGCGGTGCTGCTGCCGGGCATGGTCAAGCGCGCCAATGCCTCGCTGCCCGCGGTCGAGGAGAAATCCGAGGCCGAGAAGGCGCTGGAAGCCGCCGAGGCCGAGGAAGGGCCGAAGCATGACAGCGAATATGCCCAGAACTGGATCGACCGGCTGTCGCTCTTCTGCGGCGAGTTCGCGAGCTACTGGGCGGTGATCGCGGTCTTCGTCTATTACTTCGAGGTGATCTCGCGCTACGTCTTCCAGAGCCCCACCAACTGGGCGCATGAGGCGATGTACCTGATGTTCGGCATGCAGTACCTGATCGCCGGCGCCTACGCGATGCTCACCGAAAGCCATGTGCGGGTGGACATCTTCTATGCGCCGCTGCCGAAGAAGAAGAAAGCCTGGGTCGATCTGGTGACCTCGATCTTCTTCTTCATCTTCGCGGGCACGCTGCTGGTGACCTCCTGGATCTTCGCTGTGGACGCGATCGCCGTGCCCACGGGCAATTCGGTCATCTCCGACTGGGCGCGCGGCGACGTGTCGTTCGGCGGCATGCTGGGGGGTCTGAACCTCGGCCTGTGGACCGATCCGGCGATCCGCTGGGGCGAGATCAGCTTCAACCCGTGGGAAGTGCCGCTGTGGCCGATGAAATGGGTCATGGTTTTCGGGGGCCTGCTGCTGGTTCTGCAGGGGATCTCGAAGCTCAGCAAAGACATTCGCGAAATCGCGCGGGGGAACTGACGGATGGGTATTGATATCGGTATCGAGCTTCTGACGCTCATCATGTTCGGCAGCCTTCTGGCGCTGCTGATGGCGGGTCTGCCGCTGGCCTTCGTGACGGGTGGCCTGGCCTGCGTGTTCCTCTTCATCCTGGGCGATGCGCGGACGCTGAACATCGTCCCCAGCCGGATCTTCCCGCTGATGACGAACTATCAGCTCTCGGCCATCCCGCTATTCATCTTCATGGCGGCGATGCTAGAGAGGGCCGGGATCATCAACGACATGTTCGATTTGATCTATAAGGTCCTCGGCGGCGTCAAAGGCGGTCTGGCCTCGGCCACGATCATCGCCTCGACGGTGCTGGCCGCCATGGTCGGCGTGATCGGCGCGGCGGTTGTGACCATGGGCATCATCGCCCTGCCCGCCATGCTGAAGCGCGGCTATGACCCCAAGATCGCGATGGGCTCGATCATGGCCGGCGGCACGCTGGGCATCCTGATCCCGCCGTCGATCCTGGCGATCATCTACGCGGTGGTGGCCGAGCAGTCGGTGGGCGAGCTGTTCATCGGCGCGGTCATCCCGGGCCTGATGCTGTCGGGTCTCTACATCCTGTATGTGACGATCCGCAGCTACATCAACCCGGACCTCGGCCCGCCGATCCCGGTCGAAGAGCGGATCTCGAACCGCGAGAAGGTCGCCCTCATCGGCAAGATGTCGGCCCCGATCGTCCTGATCGCGGTTGTGCTGGGCGTGATCTTCACCGGCGTCGCCACGCCGGTGGAAGCGGCAGGCATCGGCACCTTCGGCGCCTTCATCGTGGCCGCCATCCACCGCAAGCTGGACTGGCCCACCATCCGCGAGGCCTGCACCACCACGCTGAAAGCCAGCGCGATGGTGATCTGGATCATGTTCGGCGCCACGATCTTCGTCGGCCTCTACGTGTTCGAAGGCGGGCAGGAGTTCGTGCAGGACGCGCTGGCGGCGACGGGTCTGGGCCCCTGGGGCATCCTGATCCTGATGCAGGTCCTGCTGGTGATCCTGGGCATGTTCCTGGACTGGGTCGGCATCCTGCTGCTCTGCGTGCCGATCTTCGTGCCGGTCATCAAGGCGCTGGGGGCGCAGGCCTTCGGCCTGGAGACCGGCGATGACCTGGTGCTGTGGTTCGGCGTGCTCTACCTGGTGAACATGCAGATGAGCTTCCTCAGCCCGCCCTTCGGCTACGCGCTGTTCTACCTGCGCGGTGTGGCCCCGGACGAGATTCCGATGACGGATATCTTCAAGTCGGCCCTGCCCTTCCTGGCGCTGCAGGTTGTGGGACTTCTGCTGTGCATGTTCTTCCCGCAGATCATCACCTGGCTGCCGAATATCATCTACGGCTGAGCCCAGAGGGGATGAGGACATGAGGGGCGCGCGGGCAACCGCGCGCCCCTTTTCCTTTGGGCAGGCAGGGGCGGCGTTTTCCGGCAGGCATGGAGGCGAACCGCGCCGGGCCGCTGCGCTTTTTCCCGGACATCCTGCCGCCGCTCGGCCGCACCAATATCGCGGCACCGTTCATCATCCTCTTCATCTATGGCTGGACCCGGTCTTTCTGGCCGCTGCGGACCACCCCGGACGCGGCGTTCCATACCGTGGTGATGGGCATACGGCGGATGGTGAGTTCGGGCGAAAGCCTGCCGGTGTGGCACGCCGCGACGGGCATCGCGATCCCGGGGATGACCCCCGGTTGTGGTCGTGAATTTCTCGATCCTGGAGCGCACGCTCATCGTGCCGGCGGGGCCCCACGGGCTGCGGCAACTCCACCATCCTGTGCCTGATCGCGGGGCTGAAGGTGCTGCACCGCCGCCCCGGCGCCATGATGGCCAATGCGTTGGGTGGCGGCCGCGATCCCCTGCGCCCCGTCCCCGCCGGGGGCGCGGCGCTGTCCGGCCCGGCGCTGGCCAAGGCGGGCGGGGCCTAGTCGATCAGCGCGCCGGAGCGGTCGAACGTGGCGGTCTCCTGCACCCCGTCGGCATAGGTGATCTGAACCGTGACCGTTCGGATGTGGTTGAGCGGGAACTCCACATAGACCTGCACGCCGCTGTCGGGCTTGATCGCGTAGGGCGTGGCTTCGTCGCGGTAGCAGGGCTCGGGCTGGTAGGTCAGGATCGGCTGGTCGCTGTTCACGCCATAGCGGATCTCGCTCAGCGCGCAGCGATAGCTGGCGAGATGCGTGAAATAGAGCAGATCCTGCCCGTTGAACTCGCGCACGGCGATCCAGTTGGCCTTGGTCATGCCGAGGATCGGGCGGGCCTGCTCGGCATCGGTGAAGATGTCGGCTGAGGCGGGGGCGGCCAGGCCAAGGGCCAGCGCGGCGGCCATGATGAAACGCATCTCTGAAATCCTTTCTCGTCTCGGCGGCGGGCCGGGGCGTTGTGCCGGGGGCGTTCCGGCCTATACTCGGCCCGGAAAACATGTCGGGCAGGATCGAGTATGGCCGCCGCAGCCGCGCAGGGCAAAGATTTCAACATCATGATCGTGGGGCAGAACGGCCGCCTGCAATATGAGGCGCTGCTGTTCGCCGCCTCGCTGCGCCACTCCGACCCCGGCTTCGCCGGCCGCCTGATCGTGGCCGAGCCGCAGCCCGGACCCCGCTGGCACAGCGACCCGCGCATCGGCAATTCCGATCTGCGCGCCATGCTGGAACGGCTGGGGGCCGAGATCGTCCCCTTCGAAAGCCGCCATTTCGGCGAGGATTATCCCTACGGCAACAAGATCGAGGGGCTCTCCGCCCTGCCCGAGGGCGAGCCCTTCGTGTTCTTCGACACCGACACGCTGGTCACCGGGCCGCTGTCGCAGGTGGAATTCGATTTCGACCGCCCCTCGGCCTCGATGCGGCGCGAGGGGACATGGCCGGACCCGCCGCTCTACGGCCCCGGCTACGGGGGCATCTGGAAATCGCTTTATGACCGGTTCGGGCTGGATTTCGACAGCTCGCTGGACCTGAGCCAGCCCGACGAATACTGGCGCCGCTATCTCTATTTCAACGCAGGCTGGTTCTTCTTCCGCTGCCCTCGGGAATTCGGCGCGCGCTTCCTTGATTACGCACTGTCGGTGCAGGGCGACCCGCCCGAGGAACTGGCCAGCCAGTCGCTCGATCCCTGGCTCGACCAGGTGGTGCTGCCGCTGGTCATCCATTCCTTCGGCGGCGGGCGGCCGGGGCCGGAACTGGGCGGGCTGGACGGCGGGATCACCTGCCACTGGCGCGCGCTGCCGCTGCTCTATGCCCGCGAAAGCGACCGGGTGGTGGAGGTCCTGGAAACCGTCGCCGCGCCCAACCGCATCAAGAAGCTGCTGAAGCTCTACGACCCGTTCCGGCGCATGGTGTTCCAGGGCCGCGGCCACAAGGTGCGGGCGTTGTTCGACCGCGATGACCTGCCACCGCGGGAAAAGGCGATCCGCCAGCGGATAAAACAGGAAGGCTTCTGGATGCGCTAGGCGGCGAAGACCTGCGCCATGTCGGCAAAGCCCTTGATCTCGATCGGGTTGCCGTCGGGATCGGTGAAGAACATCGTCCATTGCTCGCCCGGCTGGCCCGCGAAGCGCACCGAGGGCGGGATGATGAAGGCGGTGCCCGCCTCCTCCAGCCGCCGGGCCAGCTTGCGCCAGTCGGGCAGGGCCAGCACCACGCCGAAATGCGGCATGGGCACCTTGTGATCTCCCACCTTGCCGGTCGCCTCGGTGGCGAAGGGCTGGCCCAGATGCATGCTCAGCTGGTGGCCGAAGAAGTCGAAATCCACCCATGTGTCGGTGCTGCGCCCCTCGGTACAGCCCAGAACGCCCCCGTAGAAGCTGCGCGCAGCCTCCAGATCGGTGACGTTGATGGCGAGGTGAAAGGGCGTGGCCATGAGGGGATCCTCCGTCTGCGGCTGGCTGCGTTCCCTTTGTCTACCAGCCGCCCCTTGCGAAGAACAGCTTTGCAGCCAGGACGTTCGCCCAAAGACAACCATATCGGCATGGCCTGTGTCCTGCGCGCCGCGGGGGCAACGATCCGAGATTGTTTCTGCCACCGCTTTGGCATACGCCTTTATGCAAGTGCAAAAGGGAGGAAAAACTCATGTCCGACGCCCCCAGCTATGGCTTCGACAC